>Ga0209824_10000005_pt1 | contig 310900 bp, 266 predicted proteins | sample VDWuncwatermetaG_FD_184124 | JGI IMG/M metagenome (GOLD analysis project Ga0209824, IMG submission 184124) | Wastewater microbial communities from Netherlands to study Microbial Dark Matter (Phase II) - VDW unchlorinated drinking water (SPAdes)... ... | reverse complement strand
TGTTGGCTATGCGGCAATGGGGCTATTGGGTGCTACCTTATTTTCTACGGTGATTTTACAGATTTTAATCTGGAAAAATAAATCCAAAGGTGAAGGTCCTAACAGCCACTTAGATTTGTTTAAAGATAATACCGACGGTAATCAACGCTCCAGCTCGGCGGTGAAGGGAGGACAGACAGTTATTAGATTTGCAGAAGCTGTCCGGCAAATACTTAAACGCCCAGAGATAATTAAAAACAGACAAGATATTGTTCTTATCGGCGTGTCCGGTCAAATGGCCGCAGGAAAAGATTATTTTTCTGATGTCCTAGAGGCTAATATTAGGATGGCTTCCGGGTTTTCTCAGGTATATGTCCTGATGGGAGATCGATTTGTCTTACCGCAGGAGAGAAGAAAACATTTACCATGGCCTCATAATAAGGTAGAAATTGAAGGCTTAAAACAATCATTAGTCGGGTTGAGCAGGTTGGAAGTAGTTTATATCCCGATCTATGAATTAAGCACTGGAGAGCGCGTATCGGCCAATCCGCTCGAGGTCCTTAATAAGATAACTCTCAAGACAAGAATGAGAATTGGCGAATTACCTGATACCTATCGAGGGAGGGTACAGGCCAAATTAATGAAGAGCAACAGCAAGTTATACGTTAATTTAGATAATAGAGATATGCTGGAGGAAGTCAGGCCACAAAAGGGAGATATAGTTATTTTTCCCTCAACCCAAGCTTTATTGTATCCAGAGATCAGCGATTTGTTTGACATAAGTTTTTATCTTGATACGCCATTTATACAGCGCGTTCGTAATCTTTTTCGAGATATGGAATTAGGAATAAGGAAGAAATTGAGCCTGAGAGGCATAGCGAGGAAAGTAATGGTTTCTCTATTGGATGAGTATCATATGGTTAGGAAATCATCTAAAGCCGCCCATTTTATTGTTACCATGGGGACAAAGATAGAAGAAGATGCCATAGAAATCAGCAATTCACCACGCCTTTCTATAAAATTTTCACCTTCAACTTTTCGATTATATCGCGATAGTAAAATCGTGTGGCCCACTAAACCTCCAGCCAGATGGGGCGAGTTGTTTGCACGGAAGAGACATTTCTCTACTGAGGGAGTCTTTAATCCTCTGGCGATTCGCTATTTTCCTTATAAGGATTTCTTGCTTCCGATTCGAGAACTTTATGGTAGAGTTGTTCGTTTTGATCTCAATGTGTATACAGGGGGAACAATAAATGGAGAGATTATTAAGTCGACTGGGCATGTTGACCGTCCACGTCAGGTAGAGATTGTACAAGTGCTAACAGGTACAGTAAGAATTTACCAACAGAAATTTGATGGTGGAATCGGTAAATTTCAAGCACGCTATGTAGATATTGGCGACGGTCAGAAAGAATATGCTATGGTTCAGAAACCAGGAGAATATCATTCTACACATATCCTTAAGGGCCCCGCAGTTGTTTTAAATACAGCAACTGATGAAGTATTTGAATCGAAAAATGACTATGAGTACAAGAAATTGTATGACGATGAAGAGCCGGCTATTTCATTTTTTAATACTGAAGGTCAGATAGTAGCTGTAGCGAACCCACACAGAGATGTAAGATTTGTAATGGAGGGTATTTCTCCGTACGTTACCAATCGATTAAGAGATATCTCATTGGTTGAATTTTCTGTAGTGAGAGATATTGGAGAAATTCTTAGAGTTAAGAATGCTGTATATGAGCATTTTGGGATGGATTTAGAAGTATTATCTTCGGGCGCGGATCAAAACATAAGTCCTAACGTCTCCAGCTCGCCGGTGGGACAAGATTCCATCTGGCGGAGTGATAAAGAAATTTATGAAGAAATATTAAAAGGGGGCGCTAGATTTATAAGCCGTCGGAATGCTATCGAAGGGACGAATTGGACAGTGAACGATACTTCATTAGAAGAGATTAATGCCATCTTATATTCCCAAGGATTCTTCGGCAAAGGCATTGAAGAGGTCATCTTAGAGCTTGCCTACGACAACCCCCATCGTTATGTAGTTATGATAGATTGGGGAGCAGGTAAGGGCAGGGCCTTAAGTCAAATCCATGAGTTTCTAAAAGGAAAGGCAAATAATGTTCTTTTGATAGGATTCAGTGATTATCGTTATGAGGAATGGCAGGAGTTACCAGAAGGTATTGTTATGATATTTGACAGCGACCGTAATCTGAGCCGGTATCTTAAAGATGAGACAGTGGATGTCATTATAAGTAACTTGGGCATTTCGAAATTAAATAATACCTACGACCAAAACGGTAACTCCATTTACCGCCTGCATGTTCAGGAAGATTTATACCCTATGCTGCGCCCGCAAGGATTTATTCTGCACAACGATGTTGAAACCTTCTACCTACTTCTTTTGCAAGAAACAAAAAGTATCAAATTGGCAGTAGCTAATTCAGCCTCACATGGCAGAAAATCTATCAGTGACGAAACAGTCCTTATCAGTAAGATTTCGCATAATAAACTGGTGAAACCGGAAATGATTCGTTATCGTCTTTTGTCTGTTTTTTCCTCCTCGCCGGTGGAAGACGCAGATGAGCGCAGAAATAAAAAACCGATGGACACAGATAATGCCAGTCTGGCCATGCGCATTTCGCCCAACCCGCTTAAGGCATATAAAGCACTGCGGGCGGCGGCACTGAAATTGATTGATTGGTTGATACAGAGAATCAATAAACCCTCGATGGACTTGGAAGGCACTTTACGCGAAGCTGTGCAGAAGACGCTGATGAAGCGCGGACCGCCGGAAGAAATGGCTAAAACCCTCATTCGCCTCCTCCAGCGCAACCTCAGCGATTCCCATCCCCAGAAATGGTATCTACTCACCCGCCTGAAATATCTTTCCGGCTTTAATTATGAAGAACTCGCCGGCCCGATTGGCGAACTCGAGCAGGTGCGGAAATATTTAGGCATAGAATTTACCCCTGAACTTGCCAGCCAACTCAAATTTATTTTAAGTAATGACCAGCTTAAATTCGGAAAGGTGCTTCTGGGAGCCGATAGATTGGCAGCAGTATTAAACAAGGGCAACCAGATTATCGGTTATGCAGCGCTGGATATCCCTTCTGCCACGTTGGAAGAAATAGAGGTTGTTCCCTATTTGCCTAAGGAGACGCTTGAATCAATTACGGTAGATATATTAGCCAGGCTTATTATGGAAGCCGGGCCATTAGGCATAGCAATAGAAGGCATCGATTTTAGCCCAATATCAGAAAAGTTACAATTTTTGTCCGGCAGATATTTCCATATTCAGAAAAGGGTATTCCGCTTTGTTTTGACACGCCGATCCTATCAAATTGATAATATTGAAGCAGCGCCTGCGATAAAGGCACAATTTGCTCAGAAACTTAGAATGGCGGAAGAATTATTCAAATTGAAGGGGTTAGATGCGTTGGTGAATTTCGAGGGCGGGCTTTTTGCTCAGCTTACCAAAGAAGATCTCAGTAATCCTGATAAGAAAATATGGGTGGCTTATAAAGGAAACAGGATTTTAGGTTATGTTATTTTGGGTAAGAAGACCGAAGTTGGATATTACTTGGTAGTACATGCCGATTATAGACAAAAAGGCATTGGCGCTAACCTTATGGCAAGGTTAATTCAAGAGTCCAGAGATTTGGGATTTAACAGCATAGAATTTACCACTATGAAACCAGGTATCTTTGAGAAGATGTTTGCCGGATTTATCAAGCAAGGTTTAGTAGCCGAATTAAGAGAAATTCAGCATTGGAATCAATCCTTTACCAATCCTTTAAGGACTGAGACGGTTTATAAGTTTGAGATAGTGCTTTCCGTAAAATCCAGCAGCCCGATAGAGAATGAAAAGGTTTCTTCATCTGCGGCTAAGATAGTTTTACATTTCTTAATTGTTGACGATGAGGAGCTTAATCATGGAATATGGAAACAAATTCTGGAGGAAAAAGGACAGCAAGTGTCGCATGCCTATTCGGTAAGGGAGGCAATGGAGGTGGTCGGTAAAGAACACATTGACTTAATTATTCTGGATTTTGATTTCCCCAACGAAAAGGGCAAGATAGATTTGCCCGGCTCACTAAAAGGAGCGCCGGCGCTAATTACCAAACTATGCTATGCAGGCATACTTACTCTTTCTATTATTTATTCTGGAGACGCCGAAAAGAACCAGCAAACCTATCTTTCTCTACCCCGACCGAGTGATTACTTGCGTGGATTGCTTGAGCAGGGGGAACATCAAGGAAAGGAAGAACCTGAGCGGGGAGAAGATCAGGGAAGGGACCAATTGGAATATTGGGCAGCAGGTCAGTATGGCTACGCCGAATCTAAGGGGCAATTACTGGCCTTACTCGAGAAATTCATTGCCGATAAAACTCAGCAGGTCAACCAGGATACTGCCTCCTCGCCGCTTGAATTAATAAACAGCGAGATGGATAGCATCTTGGCAAAGGCGGTTATGGGGATTATTGATAATCGCAAAAAATCTAATTTACAGCCCGCAGTAATCACCAGTCAAATCCTTAAGGAGATTACCGGGATTCCTCAAGAGGATATCCAAGAGCATCTCAGCCACTGGAGATTCCGCCGAGAATACAGCACGGTTTGGTCTTCGCTGCTTGAAGAAAATGCGTTGGCTTGTGTGGCAATGATAAGAGAGAAGCCAACTGCACTCAGAAAACCGAATCTCGGATCAATCGCCAAGCAGGTAATTGACCCTAGCGGCAAGAAAAAAAGGCTTAATCGTACTACTTTGGAATATCTGATGGATAAAAAACCCCGTATTATCGGTAAGGAAATCAAGGCCCTCCTAAGCAGTAAAAAACCTCTCCGTAAATTAAGCGAAAAAAGTGGGCTGGAAATGGCGCTCCAGGCGCTTTACGAACAGCATCCACGAGATTCCTTCTCGTCAGGAGAGATTATTAGTAAGATGCGGGGGTTGGGGATAGGCGTAAAACGCACCGGTCCCATTACCTCTCTTTTAAATCATCTGGCCGAATATGCAAACTCTTTTGTTGAACCAAGTGGATACGGTCACAATAGGAAATTCCGCTTACGGCCTCAAAAAAAGGAGATTAAAAATCTGGAAGTAATCATAAACCAAAAAGAAAATGCCTCCTCGGCGGTGGTGCTTGCGCAAAGATTTACCCAGGCCAGTTTTGTTGAAACCTTAATTGTAGTTGCGGGCATAGCGGCGGGATTGTTAGTTACTATCTTACTTTTCGGAATCCTAAAGATAATTATCGCTATATGGAAAGCCCCGCGCGCTATAGATATGGTCTCGCCGGTTATTCCGGCTCAGGAGCCGGAGACTCCTCAGAGAAATTTCGTTATCGCACCTACGGTGGAAGAAATCATATTTATCAATTCTCCCGCAGTGATGACTGGTATCATCCGAGATTTTTCCGAACTTCTGGCAAGGGATAGTAAGGAGATTGTTACCATATTGCAATTGGGCGGGATAAGCATAGAAGATTTAATAAAAAGGGAAATATCTTTGAAGAAACTCTTAGCAATCCTTGCCGATAATTTCACAGAAAAGATTGCCCATTCCGATATCTTCCCGCGGCCGGATAGAAAACTCCAGAGCGTGGTGATAATGTTTAACACTCGGGACATTGCGATGCCCCAACTGGTCGTTCATCGTAGGGCGCATTCCTTACATAGCTGGCATATCCTTCGCACCAGCCCTTGGTTGGATTTGTGGAATTTTGGCTTTACCAAGGATCAATTCTTAAGGCGCGCCGTTGAATTGATTTCTGATAAAGATAAATGGGTGGCGCAAGAGAAGATGAATGAAAGAGGGGCCTCCTCTTCAATAAAATCAAATTCCGCTAATGAATCTTGGCCGCATAACTACCCAGCTACTTTGGTGGGAGAAATGGTTTTGCCTGCCTCACCACAAATTCAAAACCTCAAACAATATTTTATTAAGGGCGCGGAGGTAGTGTTTGTAGATGCTACCAAAAGCGGCGCCATTGCCGATTTAAAGACCATTCCGGAAAGAATTGCGGTATTAAAAGGTTTGGCTACTCGCGCGCCGCCCTTTGATTTAAATCAGCCCGCCTCACAAGCCTTCCAGTTACTCGTCTACGATATCCTGCGCCACGAACACCACGAAGTCATCAGCGGTTCCCATTGCGAAGCCTTAGAAGCCAGCCTCAAACATTTTAAGGACCATAAAGAAGAATTAATACATCTCTTGCAAGCAATGCACCAATTCCAGATAAAGCTATTCCTTTCTTATCAGGTAAGTTTATACCTTTTCTTATTCCTTTCCTACAGCCCGCGCGTAAAAGAGAAGGTGTTGTTTGAACAATTCGCCAAGAGCCTCAACGCAGTGGAAGAATTCTTAGGCCAGGGCAGACCCAGCGAGCTATTTGCCGAGGCCTTGGCTAAACGTCAGAACATTATTTTAAAGATTGATGACGATATAGTTAAGAGCTCGGATGTCAATCGCATTAATCTTATGGAGGACTATGTAGTTCGCTTGGGTCTTATTAAGGAAAGCCAAGAATTGGAAAAGGCATTATTGGAACTGGCAGGCGAGATTGTGGCGAGGGATGAAAAGAAGGTCATTAATCCCGATGATGAGCAGATGGCATTATACTTCCTGCTCTCCGGAGTATTTTTGGAGCCGCAATTCATCGTGCAGGATATAGAAGTAATCCATGCAGCAATAAAGGAACTTGATATTAGTCAGGCCGTCGGCCCCAAACATTATCCCAAAATTAATGAAGCAGCCTTACACGAGGCAGTCAATGCCTTGCGCTCCAGCGATCCGCATCTGGTGGCTAAGAAAATGAAAGAGATAAAAAAGATGGGGCCTGGCGCGCTGCCTTTATTAAAAGAAACCAGTCAACGCTTGCAGGGTAAGCTCAGTCTTTTTGATAGAAGGCAGAAGGAGAACATTAATGAACTGATTAAGGCGTTGGAACAGGAAGAGAAAGGCAAGTTTTCGCTTAAGCGCGGCACCAACTCCCGCGGCCCCAGCTCGTCGGCGATTAAGGATATGCCCTCCCTTGGCAAATTTATAAAGTATGCCATAGAATTCGCAAGGATAAAACCGTGGAGGTCTAATTCAGCAGAGGCACAAATGTTTATAAAGAAGATCGAAGGTTATGCTGTCAAGCGCTATGAATATATGGCAGGAGTGGCATTTTTTGCAGCGATAATTATCCCCTATATTACGATGTGGCAAATAGGTTTATATAGCATAGGAAATTTAGAGTGGGGGATTATTCTGGTTGGTATAATCCTGGCCCATATTACTATGGCCAAGAAGAAAATTACATCTAATGGGCTGTTTGGAATAGTGAGACATCCCAGCTATGCTTTGTATTTCACGGCAATCTTTTTAACCTTTGTTAATTATCCTAATATCTTTTCTTTCTCGGCCTTAACTATTGGCTTCTTGGGTTTTTATTTTAAAGGTGTCATGGAAGAGTTTTATCTCTGGAGTCAAATACCGGAAGAGTACGCGCCATATTTAAATAGAGGTATCCCAAGATTGGTGCCGGTTATTCCTTGCGTTATATTAGCCATTCATAAATTCGCTAAAAGCAAATTTAGTAATAAAAATAATAATTCCACCACGGTAGGAGAAGATAATATTGAAAGCCCCAGCTCGTCGGCGGTGGGAAATCAGAACTTAGCTGCTCGAACAAAAATAATGCAAGAGTACATACTCTTTGGAGGTAACTGGAAAGAAAGAAAAGATATCACTACCGAAGAACGGGCCCGTGCCAAAGCCAAAGAATTTAGAGCAAGATTCAGTTTACTTCCCGATAAAATTAAGAATGCAGTAATTATCGTCTTCCCAGAGGCAAAATGGACTCGGGTTATTGCTGAAGAACTTAAAGGGTCGAACATAGCTGTAGGTATCCAGTCCTTATTCTTCAATTCCGAAGGTGATTTACAGGCCCAAATTAATAAAGCAGTAGAAATGGGAGTTACCTTTGCCAATGTAGCGCATTCCATGCATCGGGCCGCAGGTTTAACCAATGAACAGGCAAATAAAATAATGAAGGCCCTATTAGAAGATGGCCGTCTAATTCCGTGGTATACCATTGAAGAGACCGGACAAAGAGATGCTCAAGAAGAAATTAATAGTGCTATAGATATAGGTTTAGCCGGAATTCCGGCAGAAATAATTGCTACCTTTCCCACTACCATTGAACCGACAGTACTTATCAGTACCAAATCCGGTCAAGGGATAGTCGATCCGACTCTTAAGGTTTCCGGAGAAGACGCTTATAAGAGAACCACTAAGGTCCGTGAATCCTTCCGAGTAAGATTTGGTGAGACCGTGGCCGAAGAATCCAATGTGGGTTATGGCGCCAGTGTAAAATCTATAAACTCTAAAGAGATATTCTCAGAGCAGCCCGTTAAAAATGCCTTAATTGGTGGAGCTAGCTTAGAAGCTGAGGAGTTTTTCAATTTGGTGGTAAATGCTATGGAAGGCGTAGCCAGTCAGGCAAAGAAGGTTTCCTCCTCGGCTATTCGTCCTCAGCAGGGATATGATTGGCAGAATGCCTTGGAGTGCCCATGGGAGGAATTGGTTAATTCTTTGAAATACCAGCCTTATCCGAGGGGAGAAAGGGAGATTAATTACTGGCTTAATAACCTGACGGTGCGGGAAATATTTGTGAAGGCCTTACAGAAGGAAAGGTTCAAAGAGTACGTCCAATTTAAGAAGTTAGTATTAAAACTCCACAGCAAGATGATTTTAGGTAAAGACGGGAAAACCCTGTATGCTCCGACCACCGCGAAAGGGATTTCCGGGCGTCCCAACAGATTTCGCAGCGTTGAACGGGCAGAGGAGCAGTTACAACTGATGCACCAGGCGCTCAATGATTTTATGGCCATGAACCCTCGGGAAACCGATTACGACACCTTTTTGACCAAGATAGCGGAATTCTATTATTATGCCATGCGCTCTGCCATATTCGAGCGGGTCAATAATTCCTTGTTTATGAATATAGTTAACGGCCTGCTGCGCTTAATCGGTTTAAAGGGTATCGGCCACGGCCAGCTGGCTTCTGTCCTTGAAGGTTATCAAAGCTCGGGTATTTATGTTGAATCTCGTTGTATTAAACTTTTGTTTAGTGATTTAAGAGATGAGGTAATCAAGGCCAATCCTTCTCTAGGGCCGGCCTCGGCATCGTCGTCAGTACGCCCTGTTTTAGGTTGTGCAGATAGAGACTTAGAAGAACTAGGTTTTGATGTGAATCCTAACTTGGCTATCGCCATTTGCGGTTCCCAATTTGAATCCATTAAATTAGCTGCCTGGTCAGCCACCCGAGAGCTTCCCGGGATTAACCGGATAAATAATTCTGCATCTTCATCAGTGAATTTTAACCCCGGCCGGCGCGAGTTTGGAGAAATGCTGATTTTAGGATTGCTGGGTCTGGCTTTACCTTCCTGCAAAGAAGAATCTCCGGTTGAGCCTCCGCCGACGCCAGAGCCTCAGCCATTTGATAGGGCCCGCGGTTTCTTAGCCGCACAAATTAATAGCCGCAGCGGGTTGGTGGGTAGTTATAAAGGATTGCCAGGTTCAGATTATTCCATTAATACCTCGTGGACTTATGACCAGGGGCTAACCATCGGCGCCTGGCTTTCTACGGGAAATAAAGACGACCTTAAACGGGCCATTGCCTTGGGAGAATTAATGTTAAAGCTGCAGGATAGAGAAGGATTCTGGTTCAATGCCTACTTTACCGACAGCGCGATAAGGCGCGATGTATTTATTCATGTCGGTCCCACAGCTACTTTGGCCAGGGCCATGATAGACCTCTATCTCATCACCAAAGATGTCAGATTTTTGAATAGCGCCCAAAAGGCTGCAGAGGGAATTCTTAGCAAGTTCCTGATAATTAAAAAAGACGCAGAGGAAAATCCGCTCTACGCCTATGTAACCGGCGGAGAAGAGAATTCCATCCGCCTGGCCTGGACTTCTGCCGAACAAAATGCCCGCGTGGTAATGCTGCTCTATTTACTTTCCAAACATGCCACTAATGGTAAGAACACTGATTATGCCAATACCGCCAAGCTCATTGCCAATTGGCTTATTCAAAAGATGTGGAATGTCACTAACCAACGTTTCTATGCAGGCTATACCAGCAATGAAGAAATAGATACTCAAACTATGCTGGATACCCAGCTTACCCCGATTTTTGCCTTTAGCTTAGCGCAGGATTTATTGAATATTAATCCCCAGGATTACAGCACCTTAAATGCGGTAAATTCGTTTAAGAGCAGCGTAACCTTTAATAATACTTCTCTGGTGGGATATAGGTATGGCGGTTATGCGCAGTCATTCTGGTCGGAAGGGACTGCCGGCGTGGTAGGCCTGCATAAGATTTTAGGCGGAGGTTCTGATGATTTGATGAAGTCATTAGAGGCAATACAGGATAAAGATTCCGGCGGTCTTTTATACAGCGTGGGCAGTCCCGGCGCCTTCTATCCTTATAACTTTAGATACCCCAGCGCAGCCGCTACTGCATATTATATCTTGGCCAAGAAGGGCGATAAGGGATGGCTGTATAAATCGGTTGTGGGAAGTTCCTCAATAAATAAAGAAAACACTATTCAGTCCCGCCGCAATGAAGTCGGGCAGGCGCTGCGGGAAACACAGATTAATAGCGCCGCTGCTGCGATGTTTCTGAGGGCTTCGATTACCTTTCCGTGGCTGGTGGGGTCGAAGTCTGAGCAGCAGCGGCGCTATCTCTTCGTTAATACTAATATGGCCATTTCCAGCTCCTCGGTGAAAAATCAGAAGGCACAAGTGGAACGGTATCGGCAGACCTTGATACACGAATCCATTCTAAAATACCTCCACGAGCAATTGATGGAATGGAATCTGGGCATATATGTTTTATCTTTCGAGATGGGAGGACTGCTGAGCGAGAAAAAGGATACCAGTTTGATTGCCGTAGATTTAGGGGTAATCCTCGAGGATATTAAAAGCGTGGTTAGTGCTTTGCCTGCGGAAAATCTGCCCGATAGACTAATTACTCAGATAAATCGGGCGATTCCTTACATAGAAAGCGTAGCCCGCTCAGCCCAGAAAAATAGGAAGCCGGAGTTTTCTCTGGCGCCTTCCATTGCCAATAGCCTGCTGGTCTCAGCCATTAATATTGTTTTCAAAGAGAAGATGGGGATTCTATCCCGCCGAATGAAGATTCATGCTGAAATAAAATTAGGCAGGGAAAACGGATTGTCTTATGTGTGGGAGCAGCGTTATACCAGGGTAAAGTTAGGCCTTCCCGAGGTTTTGAGTTATGTACCTATCGAGTATGCCAATATCTGGGACAGAGAGAATTCCCTTGAGCATCAGATAGACTCGGAAGCTGCCGAAATAAAATGGTTGTGGTCTTGCCAGGAAATGTTGGACCAATTGATTAATCTGGGCGAAGAAGATTACTTTAAAATCAAGCGAGACATTCAGAAGATACTTAATCGCTTAAATCGAGTCCAGGTGGAAGAAAAACGTTTAGCTAGAGTGATCTTGACTTATGCCCAGGAGCTTTTAAGCACTGGCAGGCTAAAACAAATCCAGGGCCTGCTAAATCTTACCCGCCAATTATTTGACTTAAGGATTAATGAGGCGAAGATAATAATTAAGAGTAAAAATACCCGCGCCAAGTATCTCAGGCAAGAAAAAGACCAGCGCAACGCCTATCTTCTGGGAAAACTGGCCAAGATTTTGCGCGGCCTAAAGTTTTATCGCTATCTTCTCGCCAGAATGATTGTGCAGGAAGATTTCCTGAATCCGCGCCATGAGGCTCATAAATATCTTGAGGAGCCGCAGTTTAAACGCCTGTTGGATGTTTTACCGGAAGTTAGCCTGGAATTGAATAAAGGCGCCCTGCCTCGTCAGAAAATTAAAGCCATCAGGCAGTTATTTGAACTTTTGCGTGACCAGGTGGTAACCACCAAACTTTCTTCCCAATTTAAACAAACCATGCGCGAGGCTTTTATAGATACCCTGCTTAAAGGTTCTAAGAGGATAGGGACCAGGCAAGCGGCATTTAAAAAGACCTTCTTGGAGTTTTCTAAGAAATCTAATGCGGTGCGCGGAGCGCCAGGGTTGTGGCGGACAATATTTTATCAGGCCACCTTGATATCCCGCGCGCCAAAAGCAGACCAGTCAAAAGAAAATCTCCTCTTCGAAGCCCTTTCCGAATACATCCTCCAAGCCCAAATTGAAAAAGGAAAATATACCGGCATTAAAGAATGGTTACCTGCCAAACTGTATTCTCTTTCTAAGAAAGAACAAAAGGAATTCGCCAGAATAACGCAATACGCGATACCCAATACGCAAGATGAAAAATCCAGCTCGCCCGCTACAAAGCATAGCGAGGCTTCGTCGGCCTCGTTAAATCTGGATGAAAATAACTCCCCCGCCACAAGGCGTGGCGGGTCCGCCTCTGGCGGAAGCTCGGCGGCGATTACCAAAGAATCCTTAGAAAATTCTTTCCGCCAATTGCGGGATAGCGGCAAGTTGTTAGGCACTATTATCCGCGTTAATGATGCCAGCGGGGTGGTGGTTGGTTTAAACCGCGGATTTTATATTATTGCTACCGTTGCCCATATCATTCCCGAAAAGGCCGACACGGCAATCATCAGCACCCATTGGCCGCATTTTAAAAGAATAGCCGAAGCTGCAGTAGTTCTAAGACAGAAAGAAGAAGATTTAGAAGTAACCCGAGATTTTGCCTTCCTTACTTTAGAGCAATGGAAGGTTAATTTGACTGCGTATCCTTGGGCAAATAAATTTGCAGATGACACCTTGGTTACTTTAATAAGCGGTCGCAATGATAATATAATTACCGGCACTATCGAGAAAAAAGAACAAGGCAAGATTTTATTATCACCTGCGCTCGTTTTGGATTTGGACTCCGGCTCGGGAATAATACAGGAAGACAAAACTATCGCCATCGTTCAGGATGAAGAAAATGGAGCGGCACTCGGAATTTACCTCACCCTTACCGCCATTGATGAGATGCTGCTGGCCTTGCGCAAGAGAGAAGGGGCATATTTTGTCCGCTATAACAATGACAGTAATAAGATATTCGCGTTTGAAGAATATCTTCTCCGGCAAAAAGCCGCTATCTCGGCCTCCAGTTCGGCTACCAGTAAACCTATTTTAGTAGAAAAGGTGGTAGGTAGTTTCGGCTGGGAACAAGGCATAGGTAAGGTAACGGATATAGTTAGGGGAAGAGGGCAAGGTAAGATACTAATCTTGATTAACGGAAATCTCAACGAAGGCAAGACCGCTCTGGCTAGGAGGCTGGCTCAAGTATTAAACGGAAATGATGCCGCCATAATAGAAGAAGATTTATTTACCCTGGAATATCCGGTCACCGGTAATTCCCTTGCCTCGCTGGAGGCCATGTTGTCGGTATTGCAGCGGCAGCTCGATAGCCACCGCATCGTTATCTATGACGGGATTAACAGTTTCAAGGTTTACAGTCGCATCCACGATAAGATTTTCCGCCAGTTCCCGGACCTCTTGAGTTTAAATCTTTCCTTAGACCGCTCTTCAATTTTCATTTCAAAACTAATTTCAATAAATCCTTCAAGTTCTGCTAATGCCAGCCCCGTTAGAAGTATCACTGATGCCTCTCGTGGTAGCATAACTTCTAACGGGGCCAGCTCAGCAGTTTTTGCCCGCAGTGGCCAAGCAATATTTTCTATGCTGGTATTAACTTTAAGCACTAAGATTGCCTTCCCGGCTATTCCCGACCGGATTTTGATTATAGCCTTTGCTTTGGGTGTAGTTTTAGTAATCCTGGCACCTATTTTGGGAAAAATAATTAGGACCAGCCGCAATTATAAAACTTATCAAGCACAACAACAGGCCAAGGTTTGGCTGGCAAAGAATCGCAGTGATTTTAATAATGCCTTACCTGCGGCAGTAATCCATCGCCATCAGATTAGCCTTAATACTCAATCGGAGATTGAAGAGAGATTAAAAGATAGCCTGGAGCTGTCCGTTGACGACGGTGCAATATTGAAGATTATCCTTAAGGATGCGGATAGGTTAACCAGAGATGACTTAGAAAAGTTCAAAGCAGCATTAAATAATTGGCTGGCGATTGTTGAGAGCTATTTTACTAATAGAATGGATATTGTGGCGTGCGTGAAAGAGGTTGTTCCTTCAGGAAGCAATCAGTATTTCTATTATATCTGGGCAGAGCATTTAGTATTAATTGATTGGTCGGAATTAACAAGAAGCAAAAGATTGCTGCAGGCCTTTGGAGAGCTGAGTCGCCTGGAACGTAGATTCTTAGACCAGACCTTTATCTTTAAAAACGGCGTGGGCTTGGTTTTTGTAAAGGGTGATAAAGTAACTCTGGTAAATAAAAGGGAATCTTACAAGCAGATTATCGGCAAACTTTCCGGTTTATTGGAGACCAATGAAAAACAGAAGGCAGTAACTCATTCCAGACCCGTTAGAAGTATCACCGATGCCTCTCGTGGCAGCAAAACTTCTAACGGGTCCAGCTCGGCGGTGGGAGAAAATCCTAATTCCTCAAATTTATCCAAAGATGCCCTAATAAAATCCATTGAAATATTATTTACTATAAAGGAATGGGCCGATTTTTCTGCCAAATTTAATAGTTTAGAACGCTCTGAGATTTTAAAAAGCGCTATGGAAGCTGCCAAAGCAATGGTGGAAATGGGCGCAAAAGAAGCAGTTGGAGTCTTAATTAAGGCAGCAAATCATAAAGCAGTAGATGGGTCCGGCTTTGTACACTATAGATCAAATTTTGTATTTCTCTTTGCAGAGCTTGGTGGGGCATCCTGCGAAGTGGAGGAGGCTTTAGCCAGTCTTCTTTTAAATGATTCTAATGAATATGTAAGAAGTCAGGCAGCAGTTTGCTTAAAAACTTATATAAACCATTATTCACTTGAGGCTATAGCGGCTTTGAAAAAGGGGGTAGAGGAAGGTAATCCATGGATTGCCAATCCTTGTAAAGCCGCTTTGGGAAAAATAGCTGGATTAACACAAGATCGCTCCAGCTCGGCGGTGAAACACTCCGTTGTTTCCTTATCTCTAGCCATTGAGAAGGCGAATAATTCCCGCAGGGGCAGAGGACGCGGCGCCCTTTCCCAAAAGAGATTTGCTGAAGCCCAGAAAGCCGTAAGAGAATTTCTTACCCAAAATCCCCATCCTACTGCCGAAGAATTGGAAAAGGAGCTTCTGCATTGGCACCATCTGCTCGGGATTGTTCCTCATGGAGAGAAGATTCACTATCGGGGCAGAAAAAAAGAGTTACGGACGAAAGAATTCTTGGGAAAAATCCTCCTGCGCTGGGAGAATATTACGAATGTATTAGAATTGGCAACCTGGACCCATCACGAATTCTTGAAAATCAGTCCCTTTAGAGATGGCAATCACAGACGCTCCATCCTACTGATGAATTTCTTCCTTAGGCGCGCAGGATATAATCAGTTTTTCATTACCGACCAGAATGTGACCAGATATCATGAATTGACCACTCGTGGTTACATCGTAAATGATCCTACCGCTTCTCTGGCTTTCCAGAATTTTCTGGCAAAGGAATTAAATATAACGGAAGACGGAAGAGTCAGAGAATTGTCAGAGCCGTCTCGTTCCAGCCCCGTTAGAAGTATCATCGGTGTTTCTCGTGAGGGCAAAACTTCTAACGGGGCCAGCTCGGCGGCAAAGGCCAGCGGATTTAAAGACGCACTATTTATCAAGCAAAAAGTGTTAATAGTAGATAGCATGACGGTTGCTTCCGACGTAGAGTTTTTGTCTAATTGTCTGCAGGCTTTGCGCAATGAATTTGATTTATATATAGATTATACTTTTAATTCCGCGATTGCCACCTTGCGCCAGAGAGACATCAGTGTAGTCTTAATAGACTGGAAAATTACAATCCCTGAGAAAATGCTGGTTTTAGATATGACCCGGAAACTGGAATTTTCTTTTCCGCATACCCCCATAATATTAACCCACCGCGGGGAAATTACTCCCGACCGCCGAAAGAAAATAGAGGCAGAAACCGAGAATGTAAAAGGATTCCTGGATAAAGGTTCTCTTCATCTGCCGCTCTTCATTTCCTTAGCCATCTCCGATGCTTTAAATCGCAGAGGCCGCAGTGCCGGCTCTTCTGCCGTCACCAGCCATTCTGTTTCCGAACAATTTCGTAACAGTTATTGCTGGTTTGGTCGGGGAAAACTTGCAGATATTGAGGAGGAGAAAATTCAAATCATTGAGGGAGAGATAACCGTTGATGACAAGGGTTATCTGGTTACCAATGCGCCTGCAGATAACCCATACAGCAGTTTCGTAAAGACGCTCAATCAGGAAAAGGGCTGCTACCGCGCGTTGCGCCAGTTTTTCCTTGCTTTGCTTAGGCACGGCCATACCATCCATTTCGCTTTAGGAATGAAGGTGCTGATGCGTCTGGAGTCTGAAGGTAGAATTCTTATTCATGCCGGACTGGTAGAGCCGCAGAATATGCCCACTACCGATATCTGCCGGCTGTTCTGGGAGGCGCTTTTAATCTCCACGGTAGTGCGGTTTAATCCTGAACTTATCGGCACTTCGGGTGTGGGATTTGTTGCCCAGGCCTTTGCCACCTTGGGCGCAATAGCACAAATGATAATAGCCGGCGGGGATAGTAGAGAGAAGATAAAGGCGTATGTGCTTTCACTGGCCCATAAACCAGATTTCTATATTGATACCACATTCTCTCTTAGTTATATGGATACCGCAGAGGAGATAAAAACTATCTTAGAGACTAACCTCGTCCAGATTGGCCGCGGCTCGCGCCAAATTTATACCGACTATGCTTTGGACCCGATTATCTTACCGCTGGTGCGGCTCTTGAATCCTAAAGGATGGCCAAAAGAGGAACTTGATAATCTGATTTTACCCGACGAGTTCAACAAAGGTCTGGCTACTGAACTTAAACGCCTGCGCCGTACCGAAGAATTTCAGCGGTTACTGCGCGATATTGATGACGGGCAAGCTCCGCTGCATGCCGTAATCGGCGATATCAAGATGTCGGCGACTACTTTGCAGATACTGCTTGATCGTGCCGTGGAAAGAGGGGCGGATAAGGTGATCATCGAGGGAGATGTTTTTGGTAAGAGCAACGGCCGCGCCAAGGGAACGCCCCTGCCGCATCGGGTCTATGAGATACTGAGGGGATTTGCCAAGAAATTTGAAAAAAGAAAAATGATTTACCGCCTTGGCCCGGATGAACTGCACTTTTTCTTAGCCATGCTGAACGAACCCGGCTTTACCCAGGCTTGGTACGATAATTATGGCGGAAAAGAAATGATGGAGGACATAAACCGGGACAGGCGGCGTTTCAATTCCCGTTTAAAACTACAAGATATTTCGGAAGAAAAGGTGCAGCCGCTGAAGGCGGTAACGCTTAGGAATTTCCGGGAAGACCCGCTTTTCCAGCAGATTTTCAAATGGATAAAACATCACTGGGATATTTATCATCTCAGCGAATATGGAGTATATTTCAGTAACGGTGGAATTACTCCGGCAATTTTAATCGGCGAGAAACGAATTTCCGATATCGATGAATGGGAAGAAACCCTGCGTACTGCCCAGACCCTTAAGTCTCCCATCTTTAGCGAACTGTACAATCCGCATATTTCACCCATAGTAGCCGCGGGATGGAGAGAGATAGGCGAAAAACTGCCGTTGGAAAAGATTCTGCCTCGAATAGAGGCGGATGGTTTAGGCCATGTGATTGTTATGGTTATGACCGGGGAGCCCAACTACAACCATAAAAATTTGAGTATCGGTAATGATCATGACGACGATGCTGCCGAGGGCGGAGCAGGTATTGCCTTGCGGTTTATCGGCCGCGAAGGAATTGTTCTGGAACGTTATAAAAACGGCGCTTGGGAGACAACCGTGGAAGAGACCCCTGAGTCATTCCTAGCCAGGGTTAGGGAGAATCATAAAATAGCCATTAAAACCGTTGCCGATGAGCTTTATCAGCGGGAAAAGGAAATGTTAGTCCTGTTGGAAGAGCCGGATATTACAAGCGAAAGCGAAGAGGTGCAATTTATCAGGAATGCCAAACGCCTGGCTGCTGCCGGAGAAGAAATTTCCACCGCGGATAAAACCAAAATATCCGAAATAGCTACAGCGGTATTATACGAAACTAATCCTCTGCCGGAGGGCGGTAAACTGCGCCGCCTATTGGGGCTTGAGAGATTCCAGTGCAATATCCTTTATCATCAGGCAAGCAATGAGGCAATTGCCTTGGTAGCCAAGTTAGGTTTAGGCCGGGCAAGAATTTGTCGGATTCTCCTTCAGGAGAAAAGGTCGGGCAGTAATGAGCTGCTTTATCCGGGATGGAAGCTGCTTTGTCAGGAGGCAGGTAGATTCTTTGCTATAGGTAATAGCCTATTTGGCGGAACCGCGCCGCTAAGCGACCTTGATGAAGGGCATAGAGACCTTTATTCTGTTAACCGGCAAGGAGAAGAGATTCATACCGGCATTATGCCGCAAGAGAGGATAGTCGAGATTACCAAGATGGTTCTTCTGACCGATGAACCTACTAAAACTACCATACAAGCCTACTTAAAGTCGGTATTGCAGCCGGATGAAGATTCGGTTCAGGAAACGAAGATCAAAGAGATTGTTGCCCTGCAACAAGTGGCAAGGCGGCGACTTACCGCTAATCTTATTGCCGCCTTGGATAATTTTCCGGTTGACAGATACCACGTGGGGTTAAACCCCGATATCCGCGATATCCGCATTCCCAGAATTGCCAGATTTATTGACCGAGAGGTAAGAGAAGGTAGCGTTGGTTATCGCGGGCTGGCTTGGTTAGTCGCCCATTTGCCCGTAGGAAATACCCTGGCCCAGGTGGTCAAAGAGATACGCCTGCAGTATGAATTCTCTCCCACAGCCCAAGAGAGAAGCAAACAGGAAAAGAAAGAGGCCGCTAAGATAAGAACAATAAAGCCTAGAAAAGAAAGGGTCGAGTTGCCAAAGCCTTCTCAGCCAATTGGCACTGCCATTGAGCTAAAGGTTATTGTGGAAAACCGCAATGGCCTGCATACCCGGCCCACTGCCCTTATTGTCAAGAAGGCCATGGAATTTAAGGATACCCAGATTAGGTTAAAGAACCTTACTCAGGGCACTCCGCATCCCAAGCTGCTACCAGACGGCGCAGATGCGACAGTAACGATTCAAGTCTTACAGCTTGCGGCTTTGCAGGGAGATGAAATTTTGGTTGCTACCAGCGGCGAAGAAAAAGAAATCGCCGCCCTGGCCATAAAAGAGGCGATTCTCTGGGTGCCGCCGGAAGACGAAACAAACGCCAAGAAAAATAATAAATCATCCGCCTCTTCATCTCTCGGAGCAGAAACAGCTTATCAGGCAATCAGGGTACCAGTGGGAGGGTTATCAGGTAAACGGAATAAATACGACGAGCTCTATGCCATTTATTTAGCAAAGAAGAAATTAGGCGTCAGCGCCGGTAAGGGAGGTAGTACCAAATTCAACCCTTCCTCTTCGGCGGCGGCAGAGCTCCCCGCAGTCTTGGATTTAACCGAAATAGCCAGGACAAGCGCTAGAGCGCTTAGATATCTGGCAGGGCAAAAGCGCATCTCGGTAATCAGCCGAATACCCAACCACCCCATCCTTATAAAAAACAAGGATAGATGGTTTTATGCCTTGGAGGATTTTGTTATCAATCAGCTTATTATCAACGCCGTAAAGTATACCCCAGAGGAAGGCGAGATTGTCTTTAAGCTGCAGCAAAGAAAGAATGCGATCAGTATTTCCGTTAAAGATACCGGTATCGGCATACCCCAAGAGGCCAGCGATAAGATTTGGCAGGATCGTTTTAGGGCTGAGAATGCCAGAAGGACAGAAGTTTATGGTTATGGTTTAGGCTTAAGAAGCGTTAAAGAAGTAGTGGAGCAGGATTATCAGGGTAGCATTGCAGTCAAGAGCAAAGAAAATCGGGGCAGCTGCTTTGTTGTAGTTATTCCTTCAAGGAAATCAATAAAAGCCTCCAGCAGTATTTCTACCGCCTTAGATCGCCAAACCTCCACCTTTACCGAAGCAAAAAGATTGGACAAGGTTCATCAATATATTCTGGCCAAGATTGTAGAGATGGTCGGTACAAGGCGCGTAATCGATTTCGGCATCGGCTTAAAACCCCGGCGCAATAATCCCGCGCCTACCTTCTTTGAATTAAGAAGTATTTTGCCAGAAGGTATTGAGCTAATCGGTATAGATAATAATGAAACTGCAGTAAACAGGGCGCAGGAATATCTTGCCTGCCACCCGGAATTTAAGAATATCAGGATTATTGAGGGTGGATTTGCTACTCCCAAAAAACTTTACCGCAATGAAGTGGATATCATTTTAGCGATGAATGTCTTATTTTTGGGTTACGCGAAGGAAGAGCGCCAAGAGGCGCGGGAAGAATTGGGTCAGGCTTTGCGCGGCGAACAGGGGCTTCTCACCGAAGGTGAGGAATTGTATTTTGTGGACTATCGGAAAAATAAAGGCAGGATTATTCCCGCAGAATTCACTTATGACTTTGATAATGCCACGGTATTTATTGCCCACGATATCGATACCGACATCAGAAAATTTGAATCCCTGAGGCCCAAGACGAAATTGCTTGCTCATCTTACCCGTTTTAATTATCCGCATACCGTCTGGCCCAACGGGCTGATAAGTATCGGGCTTACCGCCGAAGGAAAGCCTGCGCGAGTTACTTCCTCCTCCTCGCCGGTGGAGAATAACGATAGGTCTTTTCGAGGTTATTTTGGTAAATCAACTAAAGATGTCAGAGAATTTTTAGAATTAGATTCAGATTCAATAATTCTAAACTACGAACGAAAACTAAAACAGATTCCTGAAGGTTTGATTTTTGAAATGTACGAATTACCCAACGCTTTGGTTTTAGAACATAGAGTAGAAGTCGGTAATAAAAAAGAACCAATTGTTTTCTATACAAAGCACAGCATAAATGCACATTACTCACGCTTACCACTGATAGGCTCAAGCATAAATCGTATCCTTCAATATTTTGAAGGTAGCACTAACAATATAAAAAGAGAATGGTTTATATGGTTATATATGTACCGAAATAAATTTGCACCAAAGGCGGATTTAATTCATATAAATGGGTTAGATGTTTTGCTTATGAGGAAAGCGCATGGCAGAAGCTGGGAAGACGCTCTGCCAGAAAATAAAACTGATATGAAGCAGTTCATTTGGCAGATCGCAAAGGCTTTAGCGGTTCTTAATAAGGGAGGAATGAGGCGTTATGACTTTAAAACTAGACATGTATTCTGGGAAAAAGATAAAGAAAGAAACATATTAATACATCTTATCGATTTTGGAACCATATATGAGCATTCTAGTATTTCTACGGAACTAGATACACTTTTAGAATTATTTGAAGGATTGCATCTTGAGTTTTTTGAGCTTTTGTCAAAAGGAGAATTACGCAGTCAATTTATTTGTGGATACAAAAATGGTTCAACTGAAACAACCATACTGCTCCCCGCCTCCTCATCCATTGCCGCGCAGGTAAGCTTGCTTAATATGTTTTCTAACTGGATTGAGGATGGCCATAATCGCATCGGCTGGCTGGCTAAAAAGCGCTATGGCAAAGTAGAGGCAGAGCTTAAGGTCCATCCCAATTTATACTGGGGCGGACAGTTAAGGATTATTGTGTGGCCTGCTTCCGAATGGGTCGAGTCCCATCCCGACCATTTCCACTACATCCTAATTCCTAAAAAACCTTATTACCGCGACAACACGGATAATCTTATTCCTCCGCCGGGAAGTTTTGGACAGATGTTTGTTTACATCATGAAATTATCCAACCAAGATTTCTTTGCCTTGGTAATTGATGAAACTCAGGCGCGCTTTGGTTACGGCAATATCCCCCAGAAATATCGTCAACAGCTGGATTTATGGCGGGACAGCGCCATTTCCCACTTAGCCCAGTATGCCGTAAGACACGAGCTTTTATGTTTTGGCGACCCTAAAAAATATTTAAACGAGGCAATAAGAATTCCTAACTATATCCAACCTTACCAACGCCTCGGCTGGCAGTTGCAAGATGATAGGGGGAAAGAATTTTGGCATTCGCCTTTTAACCAGAAGGTCTTAGATAATATCCACATCTTTAATCGGAAAACCTCCTCTTCGGCAGCAAAACCTGCCTTCGTTACCCGCCAGACTGACAAGGGCCGCTTGACCTTCGGGTATAAAAGATTCAATTTGGGAGACGATTATAAGCAAGCTACGGTTACTTTAAAGACGTTTAGAGGCAAAACCTGGGAAGTCGGCTTCAAGGTTTATTATAACGATGAGCATATTGCTACTTATCATGCCTCATTGGATAGATTTAGTCTGGTTGAGGTAAACCGCAGAACCGATGAGCGGGGTAGATTTCAATTTGCCCAGGGCAATTATTTGCGCAGCAGATTTAGCCTGGTCGGCTCAACTTACGGCGAAGAAACCGTGATGTTGCAGCCCTTAAAGCGAAATAATTGGCCTGCGGGCTTTCGCGTGGTTTATGAGGGCAAGACCATTGCTACTTATAATGCCGCCACCGATAAATTTAGGCTTAAAAAACCAGGCCCGGCTACCAAGCTTTCTTCTTCATCCCTTTCGCAAGCCGCTGTAAATCCTGTCTCCCTGCCGGCTGAGGGAGATAAAAGTTTTCTTAAGGTTGCTTCTTTGGCAACCTCAAGAAACATCGCGGAATTTAAAGAAACCTCAAGGAACCTTATAGATACCTTCTCCTCGCCGGTGGCTCAGAAATCTGGCACACTAACATTAGAAGATGGTTCAAAAATAGTAGTTATTGGCGGTGGTCCGGCCGGTTCCTTCTTTGCCATTACGCTGTTAAGAAGGGCAAGACAGTTGCATAAAAAGATAGAGGTAGTTATCATCGAGAAGAAGAAAGAAATCCAGTTCTATGAGGCTACCTGCTCAATTGCCCATCGCGAGGGTTGCAATTATTGCGCGGGAATTATTTCGCCGCGGATGGCGGATGTCTTGGATAATTTGGGATTGACTTTGCCTAACGAGATTATCCAAGGCCAGATTAAGTCTATCACCGTGCAAGGAGATTGGAAAAATATCGAGTTACTTATTCCGGAAGAAAGAAAGATGTTCTTGGTATTCCGCGGTTCGCGACCCAAAGAAAGAGCAGCTAGATATCTTAATTTTGACTCCTTCCTTTTAGAGAAGGCCATAGAAGAGGGAGCAAAGGTTATAACCGGTGAGGTCTACAATGTCCTGAATGCTGATAATGGTAAGCCTTTGGTAAGTTATAGATTTAGCGATGAGAGCCGGAGTATAGATAATACTGTCGAGACAGATTTTGTGGTATTCGCCAGCGGAGTTAATTACACTCCGGGTATGAGTTTAAAGGACGACCAACTGCATCAATCCCTACAAAGATTAATCCCCGGATTTATCTCTCCTGAGGTTAGAAGAGGTCTAATCTTTGAATTGGATGTAGGCGAGGAATTTATCAGGAATATAGAAGGCGAGGTGTATTTTGTAGAATACGGCTCTCATGACCTCAAAATAGAGATGTGCTCTTTAATTCCCAAAGGAGGATTTTTAACCGTAGTCCTGATAGGCCAAAGCATTGACCGGGCTAAGCCAGCCGAAAATTTAAATATTATCAAAAAGTTTTTACAATTACCGCATGTTAAAAGATTAATTCCCGAGACGGCAAAACTGGCAACGGTGCGTATGTGCAATCCCAATATGGCGGTGGGCACTGCAGAGTATCCTTTTACCGAAAGAATTGCCGTTATCGGAGACGCGGTTACCTCCCGACTTTATAAGGACGGTATCCTTTCGGCATATCTAACCGCCTCTTCTTTAGCCGAAACCATCCTTGAGAAGGGTATTGATAAAAAGAGTTTGGAAAAAGGTTACCGGCCAATAATCAAAGGCTTTACTAAGGATAATCGCTATGGCCAATGGGTGTTTATGCTCAATAGAATTACCTTTAGCCGCCCAGTTTTAAGCCGCATATTGTATCAAGCCATCTTTACCGAGCGCAAGACCCAGAGCGAAGAGGAGCGTTGGTTAGAGAGAGTGCTTTGGAAGATAGCCAGCGGTGATGATTTGTATAGGAATATTTTCTTCTATATGGTGCGGCCGGTTTCGCTGTGGGAAATTTTGTGGGGCGGAGCATTAATCACTCTGAGAAATTATCTGGTAGAGTCCTTATTAGGCATAAAGTGGAAAGATTTAGGAAGATATACTACCGGGGTTTATAAAGAGGTTTTGGAGACCAAGAGAAAACAGTTTGGCGGGCAATGGGGTAGGTCGCAGTCAAAATCTGTGCCTGAATTTGAAAGGATGTATTCTATCCGGATAAAATCCAAGAAGGAGGGCATACTTCAAGAATTAGGAAAATTTGGTGATAGCAACCGCAAATACTTCCAGCCTCGGTTTATAAACGTACAGCGCATTTCTGGTTTGGCTAATGAAATAGGTAGTATAGTGCAATATGAAATACCGCTTATTAAGTGGTTTTCTACTAGTATAGTTTTAGAACAAAGCGAACCGGGCCGCCATCTGATTTATCGGATTAGAGATGGTATAGCCAAAGGCGGAATAATTGTATTTGATATCGAGGAATTTAAGAAAGGTGAATATTTACTTTCAATTTATGTAGCTTTTAATTTCTTAGAAGAGGCTGAAACGGCCTTGGCTAAGGTTTTGCGCTTTGGCCTAAAGACCATCTTCCCGGGATTTATGCATGATATTGTCTGGAATCATTCTCTCTGTCAACTCAAGGATATTGTTGAAAATAACCAAAAGTCTGCCTCCGCCTCCTCGTCCCTCCAGCAAATAGAGAATAAATATTCTATTGACCGTTCAAGATTAGAAACAGCAGAAGTGGTCTGCCGACAATTTGTCATAAAGGGCATAGATTGGAAAAAGCCATTGGGAGGCGAGAAGATAATATTTTCAGACGCCGGGCCACCGGATACTTGGGGCACAATACAAACAATTATTGCCAATTTGCTTGACTATAGTTTCCTGCGTTTTCTATGCGGTGCCAGCGCATGGGTCATGGTTTATAATCTGGTGGAAAATATAGAAATAATTAATGCCAGCGGTAACCATAAAATCAAGGCCATTCAATACTGCCGCCACATCCCCGGCCATAACTGGGTTAGAGTCAAGTTCACCGGTTACCGAAATGAGGAGTGGATAGTTTTGGATATCAGCTCCTACGTCAGGAAAAATGGTTATTATGGGCCAGAAGCCAAAATTATTCCTGACCCTGGAAATTACGGCATTGATTATGCCGCTACATTAGGGAGAGAGGATATTTTGGTCTTTGCTGCCATAGCTGAGGATATATTTACTGCCTTAAGGAAAATGGATGAGCCCTTTATTCGGGCCATTTTTAATGATAACCCAGATTTGCGGGAGGCCTTAATTAATAATACTTCAGTTGAGGAGCGCTACGTCATTTTAAGCGGAGCTTTCCGATTTACCGACGAGCAAATCCGTTTGTGGGGTGAAATTGGTAAGTCAACCCCTCCCGCTTCCTCGGCGATTTCCTTAGAAATGGTGATAGTCTTGTCCTTGGCCGCAGTGCCCATTTTTATGGGGATTAAGCAACTTTTAGCCCAAGCTCGCAAGGCCAGAGAAAATCCTGCCAAAAGCATTGCCGGGGCAATTATAGAGAGTGAAAAAATAAATGCTTTAGGCCATCTGCGTGATCCTAATTGGATTGCCAAGGACGTATTGTTACTTGCAGACGGCAATGTTGGTTTAGCCAAAGAGATATTAAAGTTGATGTTGGAAAAAATCGGGGAAACCAGATTTTTATCAATATATGAACGAGCCCTGGAATTACATCAACAAGGCAAAGTTTGGCAACTTATTGATATTGCTCCCTTAATCGGGCTGCGGGATTTATTAGCCAAGACCCATTTTGAGAGACCGCAAGTAACGGCAAGGCATCATGTGCCTGATTATCCGATGAGGCTTTATCACAATGCCGAAGTATTGGCTGATTACAGAACTGCGGAAAGCCAGATTAATGTCTGGGTTCAAGAAGACCGCGCCATTAAGATTAGTGCAGAACGCCTGAAGTTTATCCATCGGATTGTTGTCGATTCAGAAAGCCCCGAAATTGCCAGGGGAAATTATCGCAAGCATTATATGGTATTTAACTGGCATGAAGCCCCTTCTTACAAACGAGTGCCGGCCTTAATAGAAGAATTTCTTAATAAGATTTCCGGAGAGGATTTCCAGAGATTACTTCCGACCAATCAGGCAGCCGAGGTTTTCTATCAATTGGTGGAGATTCATCCTTTCGCGGATGGCAATGAGCGTCTCGCTAGGCTATTTATGAATTATGTCTTAATGATGCACGGACTGTCGCCATTTATCCTTGATGCAGAAAACAGAGAAGCATACACGACAATTACCCTGTTTATGCAGAGTTCGCAGGAATACGAAACCTTCCTGGCTAAAGAGATAAAGAAACAGGTTGAGAAGTTGAATGAGGTTACTCAAGAAGAAACCTTCACCCCTGCCTCCTCGGCGGTGGCGCAGGAAAATTTTGAGTTGCGGTTAGAGAGTCAACGGCATGGTTTGGATGTGTTAAGTAGTATTAAGATAGCCCAGCTGTTGAATACCACTTTAAATAGGGTAACGGATTTAGAAAAGATAGAAATCGGTTTTGCAGTAAGGCCTGGTTTTAAGGTAACAGGCACGAGGGAAAAGATTTTAAAAGAGAACGACTTAGCCATCTCTATAACTGGGCTAAAGCTAAGCGACGAGGATGCTATTAGCCCGATTTTAACCTTTTCCCTTTATGCAAAAGATAAAACGGTTGTTTCGCTGGCCAAGAATATTATTGAGTTCGGATTTCAGCATCTTTATGAAGATGGTAATATGGTGGTAAAGGTTGATAGCTATCTGGCTTCGGCTGGTAGTAAATCCTTCGCTTCGATTAAAAATTTACGCTCGGATATTTACGCGGAGTTAAAGCGATCCCTAGGGCAAAAGGATCTCGCTATCTTGGAACAGATACTGAAGCAAGCTACCAGGTCGGAATTGGATTATTTAATATTTATGGCCACCCTCAATCAATTAATCTTTGAGGAGCCGATGTTTTATTTCTACGCTACCGATGCCCTGGCAGCGCTAAAAGATTCCCTTCCCCGTAGCGGCATCATAGCGGAATTTATTTATATTTTAGAAAACCGTTTCTTCAATAAACCGTTGAATCTGGTTACTGCCAATTCGCTTTGGTTGGAAGAAAAGATTTTGTTTTATCATGATTTAAATCGTTCAATCAGAAACAAGGAAGGAATGGTGCCGCGTTTACCCGAAGATTTTCTTACCGCCGAACAGGATAGTTTCCTTCACGAATTGCTGACTACTTCTGGGACTGAAGATTTCTTGTTGGGTTCAATTCAAGATGTCACCGACAATAAAAATCTCAAAAGAGAAAACATTTTAGTAATTAGAGCGGTGCAGTTCCAGGAGGGCATTCATCAAGCCGTGTATGCCATTTTGGTTACGCTTAGAGATAAACAGATTGTTCCCTTTGTACTTTCTTTAGCCAAGAATATGGAGAGTTCTGAGCTGGTAAAGGCAGAATTCTTAAATCTTTTTGCGCATAGAGAGGATAAGGATGCGCTTAAGGTATTAAGCTTAGGCAGTGCCGAGCGCAACGGCCAAAAGATTTACGCCTACAGCAGCGAATTTTTAAATAATTTTTCCGAGGTAACCTATAACTCGTATTTTATAGCGAGCAGAATTCCAGAACGCCTCCCCGGGCAATTTTTCTTAAATTCCAATCTGCCTTTGCGGGCAGCTTCGGTAAGCGGTTTAGATTTCATTGCTATCCTGGCCAGTTTGGTAAAGATCATAGTGCATTTTTACGATGCGGAAAAAGGCACTATGATTGATAAATTCCACATCCCTGCCGGAGATGTGAATTTTGCCGAAACCGCAGCTGTTTCTTCTGGTCAAAAAGGATTTAATTATAGTTATGGCTTAGCCACCACCAAACTTATTGCCTGGCGCGCTACCAGGACGGGAGCGGACATCCCGCACTTCATTGATTATCTGGTTGGTCTGAGTTATTTAGCAGAAAGTTCCGAGCAAATCGTAACCCTGTCGCCTTTTGATCGGCTTATTCCTTTGGGGGTGTTAAATGGTTTGCGCCTTGGCCTGATGGAAAAATTTGGTGAAGATGAAGGGTGGGCAAAGACCCAACAATGGCTGGAGACATATTTACAGACCATTAAGGCCAAGGCGCTTTCCGAAAGCCCCTTCATTACCGTAAAAGCCATTCAGACCTTCCTGCGAGCCAACAAAGACACGATAAAAACCATCCCCCAAAATCATAATGCCTCCTCGGCGGTGACGAATAATAATTCCAGCACCGGCAAATCTTCCTTTGACGCAATAAATTATTATAAAATCACCAAACTGGTGGAGGAATTAAGGGGCGAAGTGCTGGTCAAGGTCGTCAGCGATAAACAGGGCAGAGAACGCCGGCGGACCTTTTTTCTCCTGCCGGTTTCTCTGCGGAAGATGTTGAGGCTGATTAGGTCGCATCCGGCAGTGGAAATTCAGCCCACCAGAAGTAAAGAGGTAATAATTCGTGACGGTATATATGATGTCTGCCTTAAAGGTTCCCGCTATACCCTGATTACCATTGGCGAGAGCGGTAGCCTTACCGTGATTACGCCCTTCGGGTGCAATACTTCCAGTTTGCAATTTCTTGCGGATATTCTGACGGAATTATCAAATCAAAAACTGGCAAAGCTTAAGAAAATCCGCGCCCAGAATGGAGAAACAGAAGAAGTATCGGCCGCGCCATCGGTCGATGCGTCTTTGACCGTCACTGCGCCATCGGCAACCGCAGCGGGTGATGGCTTATCTGCCAAAGAAAGAATAAGAAAATCTATCCCTGGGAATATCACTATAGAGGAATCTTTGATTAAAGAACTGGACCGCTTCGGAAATGCCGAGCGTTGGATTCTGGGCCTAAAAGCGATTGCCGAAAATCCAGAGGTGGGTTTGTTGTCGAAATATAGGCATAGCCATATCCGGATTACCGAAGGGCAGATTCGTGCTTATCCGGTCGGTTATCTGAGCAGCATTTTGTATGCTTCTCTTCCAAATAGAAAGGTCTTTATCCTGGATCTTCTGGTGCGGGAACCTTTCCACGCCAAATCCTCTGACAAACAGTGGATTAAAAAAATACAGAGGAAGTTGGATTACCTTTCCAATACTGCTGCGGAAGAGGCAACGGCACAACAGGCACCTTCTTTAAGCAGAAAGGATCAAGCCTATAAAGCATTGGAAGATTTTGCCAGAGATAATGCCTCTTTGGTTAGTTTAGAATTTACTGAAGAAGGAAGGCCGTTTCTTCTGGTTAATTCCTCTATTGAGAAAGTTAAGGACAAAGTCCACGAACAACGGGGATTAAGTTTGGAGCGCCACCATTTGAAAGACAGCAAGGTTAAGGAATTTAAGATAGCCATCCAAGAAATACCCCACGGAAAATTCTGGCGCACCGAGGATAATCGGATTGCCTTTTCTGCCAATAATCCGAGGAATCTTAAGGAGGCAAGGTTTATTATATCGTTGGTTCAATACTTATTGAATCTTGCTAATGACCCAACTGCCCTCGATATCCCTGAAACTGAAAGCCAGCCCAATGGCGGTAAGATTTCTTCCCATCCGTCGCAGAATGACCAATCTCAGCCAACGGCAAAAGCGCCGGAGCCGCGCAGCGAAGAGGCGCTGAAATTTTCGGAATTTATTGATAGCATCAAACAAATTATTAGATTTTATGACGATAATATTTATCCTTGGTTGGCAGGAATTTCTCCCCAGGCAGATTATGAGGCCTCCTACTTTACCCGAAGGGAGTTAGTTTTGGCCATGTCTCAAGCCGCCAATACTATGGATGATTATGCTGATGAAAAAATCAAACCGTGGGATGCGGTAAGGCGGTTAAAAGAGGCCCGGAACGAGGTAAGGAAATTTTTAGAAATAGTCCAGTTTGCTTCCAGCGAAGAGGGTTTAACCCTACACGTTAGACGGTTAGGCAAACTGAGAGAGGCATTAATGGGCAATGCCGATTTAATGAGCCGCTACTTAAAAGCCATGCAGGAATATCATTCCTTTGCCCAAATCCACGCCAAGAAATTGGACGAAGTACTCGGCTATTTCAGGGCCAAGGCCAAAGAGAAAAATAATAGCGCCTCCTCGGCGGTGAATTCAGTTGTTAGTTATCCCTGCCTTGCCGGCAGGCAGGAGTCGTCAGTTGTTAGAAATCTAAAAACTAAAAACCAAAAACTAAAAACTGACGAAGTTAGCTTCTCCTCGGCGGTGGTGGGTACGGTTAAGGTCTTGGATAATGTTCCTTCCGAGATTCAGGATATTTTATTTAAACAGTCGGGATTTAATATTTTCAGCGACTACTTTGTCTTGGCTATTACCAGATATTGTCAGCGCAATTGCCTTATCTGCATAATGGATTCCGGATCCAGAAAGGCCGTCAGCATGCCCTTTGCGGTAATCGGAGAAATGCTTAAGAAAATCAAAAGCAGCGGCTTTAAAAAAGTTCTGCTTTCTTGCCAGGGTGATCCTTTTGATTATTACGATGCTGGTCTGGATAAGGATTTAAGCTACGTGGTGGAAGCGATTTATAAAGAGGGGTTAGCTCCTTCATTGGTTACCCAGGGTTGGAGTAAGGGCTCCATAGGCGAACTGGCAGCCAAACGACTGGCACGGCTTCCGTACAATATAAGCATCTCCTTAAGTGTTCATCTTTATTATCCCCTGGCCCTGAAAGATATAAATAAGGCCAAGGCATTATATAAGGAACATTATATACGAGTGGTAGACAGCCTTCTGCCTAAGAAAATTTATTTGCGATTGGTAGGCGAAGGAGAAGATGTGTATTTCCCCCATATTAACCAGGCGTCTATCAAATTACAGAAAGAACTCCAACAATACTTCTCCGACCAGGGCGTTAATCTTGAGCTCGGATTTATACCGATTAATTGGGGGTTGGGCCGGGCAGCCAATCTCCTCAAGACCTTCCGCATGTTGCCTCAGGGTGGATTTGATGAAATGGGTCCCTTCCTGGTTTTTCAAGCCGACGGTAATATTGAACTTTATACCGACGATACGCAGAAGTGGCAATCTGTTGGAGATGTTTTTGGCAAAAGAATACATGCGCCGGAATTCAAACAATTCGTCGCTTATTTAAAGCTTATTTTAAGTACCATTAGACCGGTTTACTCTTTACAGAATCTGCATACGAGCCAGAAAGGTTACATAAGCGAAATAATAGGCCAGCCAGTTCATAACGCAAGGGGAACTATACATTATCGGGAAATACTTAACATGCGCCATATCTTGGATCTATTCCTGGACGAGAAAACACTTTCGCGGATTAGAGATGGCGATAAGCCGGAGGATTGGATTTCTGAAGCGTTCTGGAAAATGCCTGTGCCTTTAGGCGCCGGCATATGTATTTCTCCTGAGAACTATGTAACGCTTGAATATAAATTACCAGCCGTAACCGGAAATTCCGCAAACAGAGGAGTTTATCATAAATTGCCGTATCGGTTCTTCAATGCAAAATCAGTTTCCTCCTCGGCGGTGGTTGAAATGGGTAGCAGAATAGTTATGGGTGGCTTATTGTCAACAATTCTTCACTACAACGTACTAGATATTCTTGCAATTTGGGCAGCTTTTGTGATTAGTTATGTTCTCCAGAAAATCAATGCCGCTAAGGCAAAGCGAGAGTTACAGGAAAAGGGATTAATGCGAGAATTTTATCGAAGTCTAAATGCATTAATTACTTTTCTGGGAAGTATGGTAGGTATTCTGGCCGGGATGCAGGATGGTGAATTCTTTAATGCTGTTGGCTATGCGGCAATGGGGCTATTGGGTGCTACCTTATTTTCTACGGTGATTTTACAGATTTTAATCTGGAAAAATAAATCCAAAGGTGAAGGTCCTAACAGCCACTTAGATTTGTTTAAAGATGATACCGACGGGAATCAACGTTCCAGCTCGGCGGTGGAAAAGTCACAGCAACCGACTATTCGCGTCTTGATAGCCACTACCGACAGAGAAAAAGCCCAACTGGATATTGATACTCCTGGTCTTAACCTGTATCCCTTTACTGCCGCCATTGCCGGGTTATTACTTATTAACTTTATCTGTGTCGGACTACCCGGAGATTTAATACTCCCACTCCTTATGATACTTTGGTCATTGCATGCATTATTCATCAGGCCTTATCTCGATAAGCGTGCAGCGCATAAAGCAATCTCCAGATCTTTGCGGAATACCATTGTAGTTCAAGATGGCAGAGCGGAAGAAAAGAGTATTACCGAGCATCTATTGAATCGGCTGGCACATCTTGCCCCAGATGCTTTTTTCTCTCAAATACAGAGCCTTACTTACAAGCGCGCCTCTTTACCTATTTACCGCAACTTCGGGTATTTAAGTTATGAAGCCCTTTACCGGAAATTATTTTCTCTGGCGCTAAACCAATTCAAATTGGCCTCATTCCATCTGGATATCGCTTGCGGCAAAGGAAGGTTCGTTAGAAGAATGGCCGTGCGCCACCCCCAGGACATTTTTGTCGGGGTGGATAATGATAAAGGACGGATTGCCCAAGCTATCCGTCATGCCCCGCTAAATGCCTACTTCATTCACGCCTCTTTATGGGAAGAGGCCCTACCCGAAAATACCTTTAATGAAATTACGCTGCAGTTTCCGTATCTTGCCATGCTCAATCAAGCCGAAGGAATAGCAGAAAGGATTAATGAATTATCCGCTTTGAACTGCCGCATCGAGATTCTGATGGATATCGCCAGCGACTCCCCGCCATATGTGAAAAGGTTAGACCCGTTTACTGGGGTAACCGTGATAGAAGAGGTGGCTAAGAAGGAGAAGTTGGCGGCAGTAAAAGATTTGTTTTCGGGGTTAAATAAAAATGGTTTTATAGTTATGCGCGAGGAATTGCCGATGAAGAAGGCAGCCCCCGGCGTTGCGATATCTGAAGAAGGCAGAGTTCTGTATCATTTCTATTCTGGAAATATCACCCGCATTGTTGCCGAAAGAGGAACGCAGGATATCTTCCTGGCACTGGTAGAGAGTAATAATGTGCAAAGGGAGATTTCCGTTTCTTCGCCGGTGGCCTCCTCGGCCATACTTTCCCGCCCACGCTTGCCGGCAACCGTGGCTAATTACTGGCGCAATCGCAAAGAAGGCTGGGAGGCAACTCCTCAGAAGCGATTTTATACTACGCTTATCGCCAGGCAGGCAGAGATTGTAGAGCAGGTAAGGCATTTTTTGGTTGACCTCAACGGTTCAAGGCCCGCAGTAATTACGGAATTTGGTTGTGGCAAGGGTAGGCTCTTTATACAATTGGCAAAATTACCCGGAGTTGGAAAAGCGGTAGCCGTGGATATTAACGCCGATGCCTTACAAAGTATCAAGGCGAAGTTATTGACCGCCAACCATTCTGGTACGAATATTCGGATTATTGAAGGGGATTTTACAAACGTATCGGTTCAGGCCTTAATTCCTATTTCGGATATCATTATTTGTAACGATGTGCTGATACATCTTTCCCATCCCGAACCAATATTCGAATTTATAGCCCGGAGATTGCATCCCGAAGGGATATTTATCGGCAATGTCTTGGCTCGTGAGTATGTTTGGAGGAAGAATTACCTTTCCCCTATTGGCATTGGCTGGCTGGTAAGCCACATGCTAGTCAAGCCTCTATTATCGAAATTAAGAATGCATAAAGCGCTCAATTATCTAGCTGGCCGCGGTTTAGTACGCACCCACACCTTGCGTTATGCCGAGATAAAACAACTGCTGGTTGAGTATTTCGAAATCGCGCAATTAATAAACGTATTTCCCCGAGGTCATGAATTCATTGTAAAAGTGAAAAGTCCTCCTCCCGCCTCCTCGCCGGTGGGGACTACTGATACTTTAAAAGGGAAAAAGGAAATAGAAAAGATTGCGGAGACCATTTGGGTCCACCCGGCAATAAAAGAGGTAATTTATAAGCATTTTGGCAGGAATAAAAATTTTAATCACTCGGTGTTGATAGAAAATCTACAGCAAGAACTGAATATCAAACTATCTTCCGAAGAAATGAAAAGATTGGCGGATTTCTGGCAATTGCCCGCTTATCCGCTGCGAGAAGGCTGGAAGAGAAGAGTCATCAATGATTACGGGGTGGCTAAGGCTGACCGCCCAGCCATTATGAGTAAGGCGATGATAAGCAAAACGGAGGAGATAATAAAAGAAGCCAAAAAGCAAGGCTGTTGTCAGGAGTTCCGCGATCATTTGATAGTAATCTTAAGCGATTTATTCAATAGCGCGATTGTGCACGGAGAAGGTAAGGTAAAAATTTATTATCGCCTGGACCAAGATTATTTTGAGGTGCAGGTGGCAAACAGGATTAAGGAAGAGCAAGATTTTACGATAGAAGAGTTACCTGACCCCTTGGCTCCGGAAAATTTATTAAAGGAAGACGGCCGGGGAGTTTTTCTGATAAAGTCTTTGGCGGAAAGATGGGGCGGAGAACTCATAAAACTTCCTGCGCCGTCTGACGAGGTAGTAATGCAGTTGAGGTTTAGTAGTTTGGAAAAAGCCAAAAACGCGGATGGACACAGATTAGAAGACAGGATGAACACAGATAAAGCAAAATCCAGCCCGCTTCGCCCGCGAAGCGAGGCGAGCAGCGCGGTAACTTTAGCGCAAAGCGAAAATCGCAAAGCGAAAATCGCAATACGCGATACACCCGAAGCCAATTCTTCCACCGCGCTGTATTCTTCGCTGGTGCCTATGATTATCTTGGGGTTGCCGATAATTTCAGCCACTCTTCCAGTCTTGGTTAAAGTAGGTTTACTTTTGGGTATATTAGAAACATTAGGTTTATTAGCTTGGTTTTTTAAGATTCAAAAGGCGGCAGGCAAATTTACTGTAATCGATATTTCACAGGCTCCCAAATTACGCAAGATTCTTTTCCGGAAAATCGCCTGGAGCGACAGACTATTCAGGATTTTTGAGTTTGACCTTTCCTTTTTTAGATTCTACGGCGGCTTGGACCAAAGAATTCTAAATGACCCGGACAAACAGATCTTGGTAGCGCATAAAGGCAGGCTTATTTTTGGCTACTTAGTATTTGTTAATAGCGAGTCATCCATTCATTTTGTGAGCGTAAGAAGATTGCTGTGGGGGCGCGGCATTGCCACCGCTTTGTTCAGGGCCGTATTTCAGCATGCCAGTAGGTTAGGCCTGAAGTTGGTCAGCGGCTACGCCCTTAACGTGGAAGAGATGAAACATATTTTTGAACACTTACAAAAAGAAGGGTGTATTTCTAAATTTGATTTTCATCATGTCCGTCCATATAAGTCAGAGAGAGGCATGGTTTATCACGGCTTTAACAATATATATCTCAAACCCTTACAACAAGAGATTACGCAACCCGCTGGCGCACAAAGAAATATCACTTTTAGCTTGCCAACATTCGAGAAAGCGTTTACACTTTATAGTGGAGAAGCAATGAGCTCAACTGACAGGGCCCAGCAACAGCCACGGGCTCAGGCTCAAGCACCCAGTATAAGCCACGGATTTCCCGCCATCTATATTTTTGGCAGCCAAGGAACTGTCTCTACTTTCAGCAACAACCCTTCAGAAAACTTCTTAATTCAACAGACTTACAGCAATTATTTTTTTGCTGGCGAGGGAAGCGCTTTTTTAAACGGCAGGCATTACTTAGTTAACTATTCATTCCCGGCATTAGGGGGAGTAAGGTAAATGGCAGAGATTTTAGCCCAGGATAAGAGACAGGATTTGCGTTTAAAAGAAACGCTGCCGATAAACTTTAGGCTGGCCGACCGTAGCCTCACGGCGCAGACCGAAGATATCTCTCTGGGTGGGGCCTTCATTAAGGTAGAGATTGAAAAAAAGATTCTGGGCAAAAAGGTCTTGGTTGAAATCATCTCCACGCCTTTGGGAGGGATGATCGCTACTCCGGCCGAAGTGGTCTGGATAAAAGAGGAAAAGGGGCGAATCTTAGGCGTGGGCGTAAAATTCGTAGACGTCGATGAAACCAAAAGAGAAGAAATTTTAAAATTAGTCTTGGAAAAACTTTTCCCTCCCCGGGAAACCAAGATTGTCTTCAAGGCCGTCAATCGCAAATTATCCGAGAAGGAAGACCGGGCCTTGGAGATTCTGGATTTAATCAGAAGGCAAGGTCCGATTTCAATCAGTAACATTTCCCGTGCCATTGATGTTAATGTAGTAACCACCACCAATTATTTAAAGGATTATTTAAAAAAGGAATTAATCATCGATTGCGGCGAAGATGTTTCCTCCGGCGGACGGCGGCCCAATCTGATGGCGTTAAATCCGAATTTTGGTTTTGTGATTGGCCTGGAGATAAACCGCGAAGAGAATTTTATCTTGGGGCTGATGGCGGATTTGGCTTCCAACGTGATCGCCAAGGCAAGAGAGGATTTAGTCGCCGACACCAATATTAATCAAAAAAGCGCGGAATTAATTTTAAGATTAGTTAAAAACAGCCGGATAGATATCCAGAGGGTACTGGGCGCAGGTTTGGGATTGGATAGCTCGAACAATGTAGAACCTTTAAAGGAATATATCGAGAAGAAAATCGGGTTGCCGGTTCTGTCGCAGCGTTCGTCGCAGGTGGGGGTATTTGCCGAAAAATGGCTGAACATGGATTTAACCGGCATAGAAAATCTGATTTATCTGGATACCCCTCGGCACTGCAGTCTTTTTATCTCGGGACAGCTTTATCTGGGCGCCAGCGAAGAGGCGGGCAGCATCCATTCTCCCAGACCGGGCATTAAAGATGATCTGTTCTGTTTAATCAGTCTATTGAATCCCGAGGCCATGATTGTCTCCAAGAAATTAATAGATAAACAGGAGGATTTTCTAAAAAAGATTCGCGAAGAAATCCGCCATGCACTTTCGGGATTGCATAAGTTGCCTACGGTGATTGCCTCGACATTGGGAGAGGATACCGTGGCACAGGCGGTAGGGGCCTTGGCCATAAGAGAGATATTCATGCAAATTTAGAATGACTAATGGCGAATCCCGGATGACGAATCAATCCCCAATTGTTAAATGTCAAATGACAAAATTCAAAGCACAAAATAAATTCAAAATCCCAATGACAAATCTCAAAACTAAGGTTTTGTCATTGGGAATTTGACATTTGAGCTTATTTTGTCATTTGTGCTTTGACATTTGTCATTAATTCGACATTCATAATTAGGAATTCGGAATTAACCACCAATAATTATTATTTATTTCTGGAGGTGATAAATATGGTAGGACAAGAGAAAAGAAGCGCCCCAAGGTTGGATTGCCGGGTACCCATAATGTGCCGGAGGGGTTCGCTGTTTGATAACAGCCAAACCATGGATATCAGCCAGGGTGGGGTGGGTCTGCTTTCCCCAAAGTTTATTCCGGTAAAGACCAACATGATTATGGAGATTGCCCTTAACCCTCGCCAGGAACCGGTATTGTGCGTGGGTAAGGTCTGCTGGGTTCAGAAATCCAATTATTCGGACAATTATCGGGTGGGGATGAATTTCGTGGATATTTCTGATGAGTCCAAGAATCGCTTGGCAGGTTATCTCGACAAGGTAATTTAAATGAAGCCCAAGCTTACGTCGCTTACGCTTCCGTAACTTATGTGCTCATTGAAGGAAGGTGATATTTATGTTTGACGCAAGAGCAGAAAACTCCGCTTTGGTTAAAGAGCGCCGGATGTTTGACCGTTTTGTAGCCAGATTGCCAATAAAGTTATCCGCCTCCGAACAAAACTTTACCAATGACATATTGTTACGGGATATCTCCGCGGGCGGGGCAAGATTGGTGACCACGCAACGGCCGATACCTCGGGAAGATATAAATTTCTGGGTGCAGATTCCCGACGGCAGAGATCCCTTGCATCTAAAAGGAAAAGTGGTATGGGCCCAAGAGACGGGCTTGGATATTTGGGATGCCGGCGTAAGTTTTGAAAAAATTAGGCTTATGGATTTACACCGCGTATTCAATCTCTAATGAGGACACGACCCTTGACATCTTGAGATGTCAAGGGTTAAATTCGCAGACGCTATTTTTAAAAATAAGGGCTATAATTTACGTCGCTTCACTCCGTAAATTATCTGCTCATTTAATGGAGGTGAAAACCATATGCAGGAGAGAAGGGATTTAGGCAGATGGACTATTTGTAGCAAGGTCTGTTACCGGATAACCGGAGATTTCAAGGAATGCGAATGCGTAAGCGAGGATATCAGCACCCGCGGAATCCGCATAGCCGCCAGTGAAGAATTAATCCCCGATACCCAGCTGGATATGCGCATCGATTTGGCCGAAGGGCTTAACCCCGTCATGGCCAAGGGCAGGGTGGTTTGGCAGGCCGTAGACGATAAAAGCGATGTCCGGCATTTTAATACCGGCGTTTATTTCAACGCCATCGGAGATCACGATCGGGAAGAGATATACAAATATGCCTATCAATACAAACGCGATGAGATCACCAACCGCTGGTGGCAGGGATGGTAAAACTTGATGTGTAGGTCCAGGCATATTTTCAAAATAAATCTTGACCGCAGTATCGCCTTGTGGTAAACTTTCCTCAAGTTTTTTCATTTGGTCGGCAATAAGGAGTAATCCCCGCCAGATTTAATCCCTAAAGACAACAATAATATCGGAAGGAGGATTTTAAACTTAAGATGAAGTACGGTCATTTTTCCCGCGACGGATTAGAGTTTGTGGTTACCACACCCATCACCCCACGCCCCTGGATTAATTATTTAACCAATGACAGATACTGCGCGATTATTTCCAATTGCGCGGGCGGATACAGTTTCTATAAGGATTGCCGCTCGGACAGGATTTTAAGATGGCTTCCCGAAAACTGGCATTTCGACCGCCCCGGAAGGTATATTTACGTCAAAGAAAAACAAAAGACTTGGTCATTGACCTATCAACCTTTAAGGGTTGAGCCGGATTCATATGAGTGCCGTCACGGCCTGGGTTATACCGTGATAGAGACTGCTTATAACGGAATTAATTCTGAAATAACCTATTTTGTCCCCGAGGATGATGATTGTGAAGTCTGGTTAGTAAAATTAACCAATAAGGCCAATAAAAAGAGAACCCTTAAACTTTATCCTTATGTAGAACTTTTGTTGGGTGATTATCATCTGGAACTACGCTACCGCAATATCATGAATCTTTACAACCGCGTCTGGTTTGATAAGAGCCATCAGGCGATATTTGCCAGGAAGACCGCCAGCTGGGGGGATATGAATATTCAGCATTTCAAGGATACGGTATTCTTCGCCTCGTCGCTGCCCGTTTCCGGGCATATCACCAGAAAATTATCTTTCTTGGGTAAGTTCAATACCGAGGAAAGTCCCGAGGCCATCTTAAAGGACAATTTCAAAAATTTATCTTTCTGCTCCGGCGAAGACGGAATCGCTTGCGTTAAACACCATCTTACCTTAGACGCCAAACAAACTAAAGAATTTACCATAGTGCTTGGCCAGGTGGAAGGTATGAGTAACGTGACTCGCCAGATTGCCAAATACCGCGATGTAAAGCACGCCAAACAGGAATTAAAGAAGACTAAAGATATCTGGAAGAAACGTATAGTTAATAATATCATAGTCAAAACCCCGGATGATAATTTCAACACCTTAATGAATACCTGGGTGAAATACCAGTTGTACATCTGCAATTTCTGGTCGCGCTCTCCCAGTTATTACCACGAAGGTTCCGGCGGCAGGGGATACCGCGATTCGTGCCAGGATTCGGAAAGTATCGTTTCCATCAATGCGCAATTAACCCGTAAACGTATCCTGCAGATTGCGTCTTTAATCCGCCGCGACGGTACTTCAGCTTCCGGCTGGTCGGATACCACCGGCCCGCAAAAACACCGGCCCAATAAAGACCATCAAATCTGGCTTACGGTAACGGTCTCTGCATATATAAAGGAAACCGGAGATAAAGATATTTTATTTGAATACGTGCCTTACCTTAAAGATATGTGGGTTAGGGGCTGGGAAATCGATGCCAATTGGAAGAAGGGTTCGATCAGCGATGGCGAAGGAATCCTATTCGAACATCTGGAGAAAAACCTGAATTTCTGTTTTAACGATGTCGGCCCTAAAGGTTTTCCGTTAATCGGCCATGCAGACTGGAATGACGCTATTGATGCCGCAGGCATTAAAGGAAAAGGCGAAAGCGTCTGGCTGGCTCAGGCTTTGGTGCGTTCTTTAAAGATTATGGCTGATTTATGTGAATTGACCGGAGAAAAAGCCAAACAGGAAAAATATCTGCACATGGCCAAGACCATGACAGAGCGCATCAACAACTTTGGCTGGGACGGCGAATGGTATCAACGCGGTTTCACTGATGAAGGCAAGGTCTATGGAAGCAAGGTCAATAAAGAAGGCAAGATTTTTATCAATACCCAGTCCTGGGCTATTTTAGGCGGCGTTGCCGAGGGTAAAAGACTGGAGCAGGTAATAAAATCTACCGATAAGCATTTGGACGGAAAACATGGATTGGCTCTATTTGCTCCGGCTTACAGCCAATGGGATCCTACTCTGGGGCGTATCAGCATGTTTTCCGAGGGGACCAAAGAGAATGCCGCGGTCTTCTGTCATGCCGCTACCTTTATGATAGTAGCTTATTGCCTGGCAGGATACGGTAACCGCGCCTATGAATCGATATTAAAGATTATGCCTAACACGCAGAAGGATTATGAGTTATACAAGACCGAACCCTATGTTTACGCCGAGTATTTAGTCGGCCCCGACCATCCCTATCTATATGGCGAGGGCGCATTTACCTGGATTACCGGGACTGCCGGTTGGAATTTTATGGCTGCCACCGAATGGATTCTGGGCGCCAGGCGTGATTTTGACGGTTTAAGGGTCGACCCTTGCATTCCTTCCCATTGGAAAAAGTGTTCTATCAAAAGGCCATTTAGAGGCGCCATTTATGAAATAGACATCGAGAACCCCAAAAGTAAGCAGCACGGGGTAAAAGAGGTCTATGTTGATGGCCGCAAGATTCAGGGTAATCTCATTGAGCCTCATGGGGATGGAAAAACCCATAAGATAAGGGTAATTCTGGGTTAACATCGTCTTAAGGCCTGGGTATAAAAAAATTGGCTGGTTAGGCATTTATATGGTATACTTTTTTTACTGTGGCTTAAGAGGAAAAAGGGTCCTTTCCCCGTCTCAAGAATTATTTTTCTACTTATAACCCAGTTAAAAAACCCTTATTATTTGGAGGCCAAACGATGAGGAAGTTGTTTGCGTTTTGCTTAATTTCTTTAATAATCCCCGCCTTTTTTATTTCCGCTTGCGCCGTAAAACCTAAATCAAGCAAACCCACCATCACCATCTGGCACTGGATGACCGACCGCCAGCCCGCCTTTGAAGCGCTCGCCAAAAAATACGAAGAGCAAACCGGAATCAAGGTTAATTTTGAACTCTACGCGCCTTCCGATGCCTATTCGCAGAAGGTCCGCGCCGCTGCGCAAGGCAAAACCCTGCCGGATATCTACGGATTGTTAGGCGAAAAAAGAGACTTCGCCTCTTTTATTAAAAGCGACCACGTGGCGGATTTGACGCCTTTTTTAGAGGAGAATAACGGAAAGTGGAGAAAGGAATTTTTCGCCAAGGCCTTGGCGGTAAATGAATTTAAAGAGGACAATACCTACGGGGTAAAGGCCGGTTTTTACGGAGTGCCTATCGATGTAATGACCATTGAGATGCTTTATAATAAGAAATTATTCAAGAAGGCCGGTTTAGACCCTAATAATCCACCTGCTACCTGGGGTGAATTTCTCCATGCCATACAGCGGCTCAGAGAGGTGGGGATACAAGGATTGGTTTCCGGCTGGGGCGAGATCTGGATGATTGATTGCCTGGCTTCCAATTACGCCTTTAATATCATGGGAGAGAAAAAGGTTTTAGCCACCATCAAAGGCGAGGTGCCCTACACTGACCCGGACTGGATTAAGGTATTTGATTTATTCCTCCAGATGCGCGATAAAAAGGTATTGGTCACCGGCGTGATTACCATGGTCAACAAGACTGCCGAACAGCTGTTCTCAAACGAAAAATGCGCCTTTGCCTTTAACGGCTCATGGTGCGTAAATGTTTATAAAGGGATGAATCCGGTTTTGGATTACGGGGCGATGTTGCCTCCGCAAGTTTCGGATAAGAACCCCATGATGGTATGGGGAGGTGCGGCTTCCTCATTTTTGGTAAATAACCGTTCTGCCAGTAAAGAGCAGGCGGTGGCATTCCTAAAATGGCTTACCAGCCCCGAGCAGCAGATATACCTTGCCGAAGCCACCAATAATTTACCGGCGAACCAGAATGCCTTGAAAGGCATCCCCGTGGTTTTAGCCCAGTTTGCCGAAGCTATGGAATACACTACCCATCCCAATATCTGGGGGGTATCTGAATTCCCGGCGGTAATTGAAAAACTGGATAAAGGACTGCAGGCAATAATTATCGGAGAAAATACTCCCGAGCAACTGGCGCAGGATGTGCAAAAGATAAAGGCCCGGGAGATGGCGAAGGCAAAGAAATAAACCAGCTTATAAAGCATGAGAATCAAGTCCACCTTAGAAAACTACGTTTTTGTTTTACCCGCAGTATCCATCTTTACCATTTTTTATATCATTCCGTTTATCTGGGTTTTGCAGTTAAGCATGTTCAGCTGGGACGGAATCCTTCCCACCAAAATCTTTGTCGGCCTGGAAAACTTTAAAGAGATAATCCTGCAAGACCCCAGCTGGTGGGAGTCAATGTGGAATGCCGGGTATATCACCTTAATCGCCCTGACCCTGCAGAATACCGTGGCCTTTTTGTTGGCCTGGGCCTGCGACCGCGAGATAAAGATGAAGAACTTTTACCGGGTGATATTTTTTATTCCTCCGGTATTATCGGAAATAGTAGTGGGTATGGCCTGGAGGTTTATTATCAATGACGTTGACGGCGCTAATATCATCAACCGGATGCTGGTTTCAATCGGCCTGCCGCAGTTGGCGCATAACTGGTTGTCCGATCCCAAGACCGCCCTGACCACGGTTGCCCTGGTGCACAGCTGGAAAGGATTTGGCTGGGGGTTCCTGATTTTCCTTGCCGGCCTCCAGACTATCCCCCGCGAACTTTACGAGGCAGCCAGGGTGGACGGCGCGGGAAGCTGGCGGATTTTTAAAAACATTACCCTCCCATTAATGATTCCGGTTTTTGTGCTGGTAGCCATACTTACCGTGTTAGGCACCATGCAGGCATTCGTCTTGATTCTGGGGCTGGTGGGAGGAGAGTTTGCCGGGCATACCTCAGTGCCGGTCCTAAGAATACTGGCGGTCATGCGCGATTCATCGCGCTTTGGCTATGCCTGCGCGCAGGGGATCAGTTTCGGAGTGATTTTGGTGGCGATTTCTTTTATCCAGTATAGATTGTCTAAGAGGTACCGCCAGGCATGAAAAGCGCAATTTATTACCAGACAAAAAAAGTCACGCTGAATTTGCTGATTCATTTGTTCCTTGTAAGCGTCGCAGCAACCTGCCTTTATCCGTTATTGTGGATGGTCGCTTCAAGCTTCAAGACGCAAGAGACTATTTTTAGCGACATCTCGCTTATCCCCCGGCAATTCCATTTTGAAAATTATTACCTTGCGGTCAGCCAGAGCGATTTCGGCCGCTATTTTTTAAACAGCGTTTTTTACACCGCAAGTGTGGCATTCGGGATAGTGGTCATCTCCTCGATGGCGGCGTATGCGTTTTCGCGCCTGCGTTTTCCCGGAAGGAATATCATCTTTGCCGTTTTTATGGCGGCAATGATGATTCCTATCCCAGGCAGCTTTGTGGCTTTATTTGTCCTGTTGAATAAATTACACCTGCGTAATACCCCGCTGGGTTATATCCTCTGCATGATCAGCGTCGGGCTTTCTATGAGTATATTTTTGCTGAAAACCTTTTTTGATACGATGCCAAGAGAGCTTGAAGATGCTGCGCGCATCGACGGGTGCTCAAAGTTGGGTATATGGCGGCATGTGGCCCTGCCCTTTGCCAAGCCCGCGCTTGCAGTGGTGGTGGTTTTTAACGCCCTGAATGTCTGGAACGAGTATGTGCTGGCCTTGGTAATATTTGACAACAAAAACCTGATGCCCCTTCAACGGGCATTGATGTTGTTCCGGGGAGAGTTCTTGACTAATTACCCGCTTTTGATGGCAGGGCTTACTATAACGGCCCTGCCTATAATCATAATGTACCTGTTGATGCAGAAGTATATTGTCAAGGGAGTAGCTTCCCGGGCGGTATTCGGATAAAAAAATGAGGAGGGTCAATTAATGGAACAAACTGGTCAGCCAAAACACCATGTCACAGCCCGCGAAGATCGCATCCCTATTTTTCAAAAAGCCATATACAGCATAGGAGGGTTGGTTAATAGCATTCAGTCCGCGGCTATCGGGGCGATGGTCATTGTCTTAAACCTAGGATTAGGCGTGAATCCGGCTTTAGTGGGCCTGGTGGGAGCTGTGCCTCGTATTATCGATGCCATATCGGATCCGGTTACCGGTTACTTTTCGGATAATTTCCGAACCCGATGGGGGCGCCGCAGACCGGTTATACTCTTTGGCGCGATTACCGGAGGAATTTTCTTCGCATTGATGTTCCAGCTATATAAGGGGCATAGCGAAAGTTTCTATTTCTGGTATTTCGCGGCGTTACAGAGTCTTTATTTCCTTGGATTTACCTGTTTTTCCATCCCCTGGATTGCGCTAGGGTATGAAATGACCCCCGATTATCATGAGCGGACACGGCTGCAGGCGGCCAGTAATTTTATCGGCCAACTTGCCTGGGTAATCGCTCCCTGGATGTTCAAAATCATGGATAATAAGAGCTGGTTTACGGATATTGTCCATGGAGCGCGGGTCCTCTCCATAATCCTCGGCGTCTTTATCGTGGTTGGTGGCATACTCCCGGCAATTTTTCTCAAAGAGCGTTTCGCTGATATACCCAAACCTAAAAGAGGAGAGGGCCCTTGGAATATTACCAAAGACTTCTTTAAGGGTTTTGCGGTTGCTTTTAAATGTCGTCCTTTTGTTAAGCTTTGTGCAGTAACATTCTTAATCTTCAACGGATTTATGCTTGCCAGCGCTTTCTCAGCCTATGTTATTTTTTTCTATGTGTATCATGGTGATTATTCAAAAGGCGGCACATTGCTTGGTTGGTTTGGAACGGTTAGTGCCATTTGTACTTTCTGTGTCATTTTCATCGCCACGTGGCTCTCCACAAAGATCGGCAAGCGCAATGCCTTTTTAATCACCATTTCCATTTCCATCATCGGTTACGCTTTGAAATGGATAGGATATAACCCCAATCATCCATACTTACTGCTGGTTGCTGCGCCGTTTATTGCCTTCGGCCTGGGATCGCTTTTTACATTGGTCAGTTCCATGGTAGCCGATGTCTGTGACCTTGATGAACTTACAACCGACACGCGCAGAGAAGGTATGTTCGGTGCTATTTACTGGTGGATGGTAAAATTAGGATTAGCCCTTTCATCGCTTATCTCCGGAATTCTTCTGAATGTAACCGGCTTCAATATCGCATTAGGCGCGAACCAAGCGGTTAGCGCTTTATTCTGGATGAGGATATGTGATATCGGAATCCCCATTGTGACCTCTTTAATTGCCATTTTCATTATTATAACTTTTGACATCTCAGAAGCTAAGGCCTGTGAAATTCGTGCGCAGGTCGAAAGGCGAAGAGGAGAAAGACGAATCGAAGAAAGACGAGTAGAAGAAGCAAGGCGAAGAGGAGAAAGACGGGACTAGGGTTAGATATCAAAACGCCAAAATGGAGCCCCACGGGCAAAGCCCGTGGTACCTTTTTATTACCCGCCTACGCTAAGCAGCTTTCGCGCTTAGCTTCGGCGGGTTATCCGCTAACATGTTTTGGCGGAATCCGCCGTAGCAACACGGCTTTTAGTCTCGCATTCATCCCGTTAGAGACAAATGCTCTAACGGGATTCATCCACGGCTAAAAGCCGTGGTCTTCTGCGGAGGCGGATAAGTTGATACAGAAGTATATTGTCGAGGGCGTAACTGCCGGAGCGGTGGTGAGATGAGATTAGTTAGGAGTTCGGAGTTCGGAGTTCGGAGTGTAAAAGCAGTAATCTTGCTTTCGCTGCTCGTTACTTTCTGCTTTCTGCTTTCGAGCGCTCCTTTGGCTTCCGCAGAAGAGGCGCCTTCTTCCCGGGATTTTGTCAAGATGTCCTGGGAGGCTTCGGGCACCAATGATTTTGAAAAGGCCATTGAATATACCGACCGCTGCGTAGAACTTTATCAGGCGCAGGCCAAAGAACAGGGCGCGACCCTCAGCGCCTCTTCTCCTCGCGGCCACGAAGATCAGTACGGGGTATTTAACGACGTGGCCACCTGCATTTTTATTAAAGGCGAAATTTATATGAAGCAGGGTAAGACCGAGGAGGCGATAAAGACATTTAATACCATTATACAGGATTACAAATTTGCCCAAGCCTGGGACCCGCGCGGCTGGTACTGGTCAGTGGCGGAAAAGGCCCAGGCCAGTATCGATAAGCTGAAGGGGAAGGCGGAAACCAAAAAACCGAAAGAAAGAATTAAGCGGCCCAGAACGGTTTTGAAATTGACCGATTTAGGCAAAGAGAAGTTAATCGTTGATTACGGTAGGTACGGAAAGTTTACCGGCGTAGGCACCAAAAAATATAAATACGAAATTACCGACCCTAAAGCTCTGTCTATGGCGGTGGGCGAAGGGATTTATCCTAATAGCGGTGCGATATTGCGCGACCCCACTTATAAAAAATTAATCAAGGAAAAAAGGCTGGAGGGAACTCACTGGGATTTTGTCAATACCGAAGACGTCGAGGCGGCATTCTTTAAATGGGCCACCGCTACCGAGCCGTGGGGGGTAAAGCTTTTTTATCTGGGGCTTATTTTAGAAAAGTCCGGTTACATCGAGCAGGCGGTCAAGGCCTATTATTCGATTGCGGTGAATTTTCCGGCTACCACCGGCCGGACCTATTGGCATACCCCTTGGTATCCCGGGCAGGCAGCCATTGCCAAGATACGTTTTATTTTGCGCCACCATCCCGAATGGGGAGTGAAATTAGACGGCGCCAAAATCCGGGTGCTTAACGGTTTTGACAACAACATCGCCAATGACATCGTTATTGTCAACCCGGGCCGCTTACGCAAAATCAATCTCTGGGATAAATTGATTTGTCCTTTGACTACCAGGAATCTTTCGCCGCTCAACGGAGGCATCAAGAAGGTTTCCGGTAAGGGCAAGGTGCGGCTGGTGCAGTTTAAGAATAACCACTGGCAGTTGCAGGTGGATGGTAAGCCCTATATTATTAAAGGAATAACCTATACGCCTACCAAGGTAGGGCAGAGTCCGGATAAAGGCACCCTGGCCAACTGGATGTACGAAGATACCAATAAAAACAATAAGGCAGACGGCCCCTATGATTCTTTTGTGGATAAAAATAAGAACAATAAACAGGATTCTGACGAGCCGGTGGTAGGGGATTTTCAGCTGATGAAAGAAATGGGGGTAAATACCATCCGCGTTTACCACCAGCCCAAGGGCGTATTTAAATTGAATAAAAAAGTCCTGCGCGACCTCTACGATAGATATGGTATCCGCGTGGTCATCGGAGATTTCTTAGGCAAATACGCCATCGGCAGCGGCGCCAGCTGGTATGAAGGCACCGATTACTCCAACCCGGAACACAAGAAGAGCATGCTTAATTCCGTAAAAGAGATGGTAATGGAATTTAAGGATGAGCCGTATGTATTGATGTGGCTTTTGGGTAATGAAAATAATTATGGCGTGGCCTGCAATGCCGACAAAAATCCCGAGGCATTTTATAAGTTTGTCAATGAGGTTGCTAAATGGATAAAATCGGTTGACCCCAACCACCCGGTAGCTATTGCCAACGGCGATACGCTTTACCTGGATATATTCGGAAAATACTGCCCCGATGTGGATGCCTTTGGGGCCAATGCCTACCGTGGAGAATATGGCTTTGGTTCATTCTGGGAACAGGTTATGGATGCTTCGGGAAAACCGGCCTTCATCACCGAATATGGCTGCCCGGCGTATATAGAGGATGAATCACTGGAGGCCGGAGAAAATGCGCAGGCCGAATACCTCCAAGGGAACTGGGAAGATATCATGTATAATGCTGCCGGATGCAGCGAAGGGGTAGGCAATGCCGTGGGGGGTATAGTATTTGAATGGCTCGATGAATGGTGGAAGGCCTATGAGCCGGCCATGCACGATACCAAGGGATTGTTTACCGGACCATTTCCCGACGGATTCATGCATGAAGAGTGGTTGGGGGTGGTAGGCCAGGGTGACGGCAAGGAAAGTCCTTTCTTAAGGCAATTACGCCAGGGTTATTATTATTACCAGAAGGCTTGGAAAAGATAAATTAACCGTAAAATAGGGGGAGGTGGTAGCCGGCAAGCAGGCTTTGTCCTTAATGAAGAAAAATTTGCACTTAGCTGAAATATCAGTAAAATATATAGAAGAACACAAATTAGGAGAAAGGAGCAGCAATGAAAAGGTTTTTGTGGTTAGTGGTATTAGGGGTAATGTTATTGGCCCCCGCGGCAGTAAGGGCAGAGTATGATTTTGGCGATAACCGTTCAGTAACTCTGACCACCAAGGCCTGGGATGCCTTAAATAAAGGTGACGTAGAGGCAGTTTTGGCTTATACCAACAAATGTCTTGAGCTTTATGGTGAAGAGGCGAAAAAAATGCAGGCTACGCTTACCGATTATCCTACCGGTTCTAATCAGGAGATCTTCAATTACTGGGCCTTAAACGATGTAGGTACCTGTCTTTTTATTCAGGGACAGGCCTACCAGAAGGCCAATATGAATGAAGAGGCTAAGGCTGCTTATCGGAAGGCAGTCGATGATTATAAATTCGCCCAAGCCTGGGATCCCAAGGGTTGGTTTTGGAAACCCGCCGAGGCAGCCAAGGAAAAGATTATGGAAATCGATACCGGTGTTTCTTATGACTTCGGAGATTACCGGTCTGAGACCTTGACTGGTAAGGCCTGGAGTGCATTAGGTAAAGGCAATTTAGCCGAAGTGCTGGCATACACCAACAAATGTCTTGAGCTTTACGAGGGCAAGGCAAGAGAGATGCAGGCATCTTTAAAGGAATATCCCTGGAAGAGCAAGGAGGAGATATTTAATTACTGGGCCTTAAACGATGTAGGTACCTGCCTTTTTATCCAGGGCGAAGGCTATAAGCGAGCTGGTAAAACCTTAGAGGCGAAAAAGGCCTTCAATAGAATCACAGGAGAATTCAGCTATGCCCAGTGTTGGGATCCTAAGGGTTGGTTCTGGAAACCCGCTGATGGAGCCAAAGAAAAATTAGCGGAGATGCAATAAGCAAATAATTGAGAACAGTATTAAGGAGGGTGTTTATGAAATTAAGAATTTTGGTAGTAATAGCAGCTATGGTCTGTCTAATCGGCTGCAGTAAAACCGCTCAAGAGAAGGGCGTAAAAGTAGCAGTAAACAATGCCAGCAATAATGCCTTAGAGGCAGCTGAGCCGACTCCTGCCGTTGTTCCTGCAGCGCCTATGGAGGTTGAGGCCCCCAAGGATTTTAAGCTTTTTGCAGTGTACACCGATAAGGCCTCACCGTCGAATCATTACATCGCTTCTGGTTGGATGGGTGATTTTAATGACGTTACCCTAAATGATGCCTGGACGGAAAATCCCCATTCGGGCGCATCTTGTATTAAGATTGTCTATACCAGCAAGGCATCGAATGGAGCACGCTGGGCAGGGGTTTATTGGCAGAATCCTGCCAATAACTGGGGGAGCCGCAAAGGTGGTTTTGATTTAACCGGTGCAACCAGATTAACCTTCTGGGCCAGAGGAGAAAATGGCGGTGAAAGGATTGAGGAATTCAAATTGGGCGGAATAACCGGCGAATATCCTGATTCCGACGCTGCCGGTATCGGCCCGGTGATATTGACAAAGGAGTGGAAACAGTATACAATCGATTTAAGAGGCAAGGATCTTTCCTACGTGAGCGGTGGTTTTTGTTGGGCCACCAACCTGGATGTAAATCCTAATGGAGTAACCTTTTATCTAGATGAAATAGTGTATGAATAAAAGTTTTGGTTAGAGATACTTATGGGTGCCCCGACGTAACGTCGGGGCACCCTTTCATTTTAAACTATGCCCAGATACACCTCTTCTCAAAAACTAAAATCCGGCGTTCCCTTAGGCGGAATAGGCGCTGGCAAAATAGAAATCCTGCCCAATGGTTGCTTAGATTTTTTTACCATCCAGAATAATCTGGACAAACCCTTAACCAATTCCCAGCCCAAAAAAGAGGCCCAGGGGCTTTTGGGCTTTCATTTCGGAATTCAAGCCCGCACCGGTCAGGGTGCGACTACCTCCCGATTATTGCAGACCGAAAAAATCGCCAATTATAAAACGGTAGATTCAATTGAATACGAGGGAAGATTCCCTTGCGCCAGATTAGTTTATAAGGACAAGGCATTGCCCGTTGAGGTGAGCCTGGAGGCGATGGGTTTCTTTGTTCCTCAAGATGAAAATAATTCCTCGCTTCCCCAAGCTACCCTCAATTTCAAATTTACCAATAAGACCAAAGAGGATATCCATATCAACTTTATGGTCATAGCCAGAAATATAGTATCCAATTGGTGCGTGGGAAGACAAAATAAGGTGGAGGAAGATGCCGAATTAGTAAGGATAGATTTCGGTTGTACTAACGCTTTGGCCTCTGATGCCGCTGACGGAAAGATGTCTTTGGCTATTCCCAAATCTTCCGAATATGAATTATCGTATCTGGGGGAATTTAACTTACAAAATAAGCCCTTTTTCTTTGAAAGAGAAAATATTTCTTTAAGAAGCTGGGAATATCTGCACCAATTCTACAGCCTGCCCAACATCAGTACCCAAAAAAAGGTAGATTCTGAAAGCGTACAACTGGGAGGGGCTTTGAATGTCCAAACGGTCCTAAAGCCTAAAGGCTCAAAAGAGCTTCCGGTTTATCTCTCCTGGTTTTTTCCTAACGGTCCGGAAGGCCATGTTTACGAAAACAGATTTAATCAGACGGAAGAGGTTATTAAATTCACCAATGACAATCGCAAATTTCTGGTTAAAAAAACTGCCGGGTGGCAGGAGGAGATTCTGGATTGTGATTTACCGAGCTGGTTAAAGGATGCATTGATAAATGATTTGTATCCATTCTTCTCCAGCAGCCTTTGGAGCAAGACCGATAAATTTACCTTGGTAGAGGCACCGGAGGCCTGTTTTTTATCCGGAACGGTGGATGTGCGTTTCTACAGTTCCGTTGCTACCTTATTATTTTTTCCGCGTCTTGAATTAAAGGAATTATTGCTGTTTGCCGATGCCCAGCGGGAAAACGGTTATATCCCCCATGATTTGGGATGCAAACGTTTGGATATGCCCAGTAACGGGACTACGGCGATTCCCTGGAAGGATTTAAATCCCAAATTTATCCTTATGGCCTATCGGGATTTCCTGTTTAGTGAAGACCGCGGATTCCTAGAGAGGATTTATCCAGTTTTACAGAAGGCCATGGAGTGGACTATGCATAGCGATCACAACGATGATTATCTGCCCGACGACGAAGGACAGGATCAGACCTTTGACCTCTGGCCTTTCTATGGTGCGAGTTCCTATGTCTCCAGTATATTTTTAGCCAGCCTTTTGGCGATGGAGAAGATTGCCATTTTGCTGCAGGATCAAAAGACCAAAAACCTTTGCCGGGAGTGGTTTGAGAAGGCAAGCGAGAATTTCCAGGAGAAACTGTGGAACGGTAAATATTTTATTTGTTATAGTGATAAAAATAAAAGCGAGTCCTGCACCGTCGCGCAGCTTACCGGACAATGGTATGCCCATCTTTTGAATCTGGGTTATATCGTTGATAGGGTAAAGGTAAGAAAGTCAATCGAGAGTATTTTCCGACTGAACGGCGGGGTCTCCAAATACGGTGCGGTAAACGGGGTCTTGCCCAGCGGAAAGATTGACCCGGCCTGTTGGCAATCCAAGAATATCTGGCCGGGGATAAATTATGCCTTTTGTGCCCTGGCGATATATGAAGGTTTTTCCGGCGAGGCCCTGGAACTTGCCCAAAGGGTGCATAAGAATTTCACCGACAATATCTTTAATCCCTGGAACCAGCCGGATATGCTTGATAGTAAAAACGGCCAACCCTTATTCGGCGATCACTATATGCGCAATATGGTGATTTGGGCGATTCCCTTGGCCTTATCCAATAAGAATCGAAAGGTAAGAGAATTAATTGATGCCTTGCGCCATTATACTTAAACGGTTGCGATTGCTAAAGAAACATAGATTTCTCTTGAATTTATCTTTTCTCTATGATAATGTAATTATAAATAATATTGAGGAAAAGGAGGCTAATTAATGTCAAAGGTAGCCCGTTATATAATTGTAGTTTTAGCGGCATTATTCTTAGGAAGCCTTTTTTTGGCTTTGCAGAGCAGTAGCTCTAAAGAGGTGGTCTTAAAACAATATCAGGCGAAGGAAGCCGAGCTGCGTAAATCTGCCGAAAGCCTTTCTCAGCAAATGAATTCCGCTCAGGCGGACAAGAGAAGAATTCAAGACAGGATGGATGCACTGCAGAAGGATTTTCAAAGGATTACCTCCGAGCGCGATGACTGGAAGAATAAATATGATGCTGTGGTGAAAGACAAGGAGCAGTTGATTACCAAGTTGCAGGAGGCGCCGCGACCGGCGGAACAGCCCAGAGAGGTTACGGTTCAGCCTGTGGTTACCGCCGACGAATACTGGGCCGGGGTTTTAAAGGATAAGGCAGCCTTGGAATTGCAACTTAAGGATTTAGGTGCGGAATTATCCAATACCAAATTACAACTCGAAGAGGTCAAGAAGACCAAGACCGATTTGGAATTGGAATTGAGCAGGTTAAGGCAGAACCAGGATGACATGGAGAGAAAGATTAAATACAGCACCGATTTGGCCAATTCTCTTTCTCTGGAGTTGGCCCGCGATAAAAACGACAAGCGGTTTATCGCCGATAAATTAGCGGCTATAAAAGAAGAAAACGCAACCTTACGCGCCCAGGTAAAAGAATTAACCACCACCAAGGTATCTTTACATAAGAGCTTACAGAAACTCACCCAGGATAAGAATACCCTAGAGACCCAATTGGCCAAGACCGAAGAGATTATCCAGGATCGCGTCAGCGATATGGTGGAAATCAAAAGAGACCTGGAGTCCGCTACCAAAGAAAGAGGTATAGCGGGAATCGAAGGGAAGACCGTGCAGTTGCCTCCCATCGTGGTTAAGGCCCAGGGAACGGCTACCAGAAGTGAAGCCCCCCCGGCAACAGCCGGCACTACTTCTAACAAGATGGCAAGGGTCATCAGCGTAAATGAGCCGAACAATTTTGTAATTATAGATGCTGGTGAGAATGCCGGAATTTCCATCGGTGATACCTTCAAGGTCTACCGTAATTCTAAGGAGATCGCCTCAATCGAAGTAATCCAGGTCCGCAAGGATATAGCCGCCGCAGATATAAAACAAAAGATACAGAATATCCAGGCGGGCGATTTGGTAAAATAAATCCAATCTTAACTACTAACGTAAAATATTTTTAAAAGTGTCTCAAAAAATCCGCATTGAAGAGGTTGCCCGCGAAGCCAAGGTTTCCATCACCACAGTTTCCCGCGTAATCAATAAGGTCCCCACCGTAAGTCGTGAAAATAAGGAAATGGTCGAGGCGGCAATAAAAAAGCTTAAATTCCGTCCCAATGTCAGCGCCCAGCGTCTGGCCAGCGGTTTCTCCAGTTCCATCGGTTTGATTATTCCGCGTTACGAAGGGGTATTCCAATCCTTTTACGCTATGGAATTAATCCGCGGCGTGGGGAGTGCCTGCGAGAGCCTGAAGTTGGATTTGTTGTTGCATCTGAGTAACGGCGATGTGGGTTTAAATACCAGCCATATGGGTGGGGCCATATTTGCCGATATCATTGAAAATCGTAAACAGGTAGAGGCTACGGTGGAAGATAACCTTCCCTGTATGGTGGTAAACAATATTGTAGATGATTTGGCGGTAAATTACATTGCCGTGGATAACAAAAAAGGCGCGCAGGCAGCCATGGAATATCTGATTAGTTTAGGCCACAAAAATATCGCTACCATTACCGGCGGTCTGATTACCCAAGCCGCTCAACACAGATTAGAAGGCTATAAACAGGCATTAGAACAAAAAGGAATTCCCGTTAAGGAACAATATATCTTAAGGGGTGATTTCTCCCGCCGGTCTGCCAGGGTGGCGATGGAAAAAATTTTGAAGCTGGAAGAGCCGCCTACCGCGGTATTTGCCGCTTCCGACGATATGGCCTTGGAGGCGATAGAGGTGATAATTGAAAAAGGCTTAAAGGTCCCCGAAGATATTTCAATCGTAGGCTTTGATGATAATCCTGCCAGTATCTATGGTCCGGTTGCCTTGACGACGGTAAAGCAGCCGTTGTTTGAGATGGCGCAGACTGCGGTAAAGGAATTGAATGCCATCATCTTGGGTAAAAAGAAATCTGTGGTAAAAACTATTCTGCCTACCGAATTGGTCATCAGGGAATCCTGCACCCATCAATAATCTCTTTAAATTTTAATTATGGAAAAAGAATCCTCTGCGCAGTTCATTCTGGCCACGGGCGTAGGAAGCCTGCCTCATTTAAATATAAAGCAGGCCTGCGATTTTATCGAAAACAATTTCCGCGAAGGGATTATTTTCTGGCCACAACTGACCAGATATTCCTTTAATGAAAATATGTATGTGCAATTCAGCCAAGGCATACCCGGGGTTGTCGTCGAGGAAACTAAAAAAAGGATTTACCTGGATAACGCTTCTCAGAATTTTCTGAAGGATATGGAAGAATCCTACCTGCACATTTTAAACAATGACTATGAGTATTTTGCCATCCGCGAAGATTACGCCGCAGGATTTTATGAAATGCTGTCGCGCAGTAAATTGCTGAAAGGTTTGGAATATTTCAAAGGACAAACCATCGGCCCGATAAGTTTTGGTTTAACGGTTACCGATCAAAACGGGCAGGCCATTATTTACCATCCGGAAATTTCTGAAATCTTGGTAAAGGTTCTGACGTTGAGGGTCAAGTGGCAGATTCGCAAAATCAAGGCGCAGAATCCTGAATTAAAAATCATAATTTTTATTGATGAACCCTATTTAGTTTCGGTGGGAACCAGTTTTGTAACTTTAAAAAAGGAAAAAATCATTTCCGACATCAATGAATTGGTCAAGGTTATCCATGAAGAGGGGGCCTTGGCCGGAATCCACTGTTGCGGTAATACCGATTGGGGAGTAGTTTTAGAAACCGAATTGGATATTTTAAATTTTGACGCCTTCAGTTACCTGGACAATCTATTGCTCTACTCCGGTTACCTGAAAAAATTTTTAGACCGCAAGGGAATATTAGCCTGGGGTATCGTGCCCAATGATAAAGAGGCATTAGAGAGTTCCAATGTGGAGAGCCTTGCGAAAATAATCGAAAAAACCGGCAAAGAAAAGAATATTTTAAGAAATAATGTCCTCATTACCTCTAGTTGTGGTTGCGGAACCTTAAGCGAAACGCTTGCCGAGCAGATAAATCGCCTGGCAATTGCAGTTGCCGATAAATTATCCAAAAAGAACCATTGACAGGTTAAAAGACAAGTATTAAAATACCAAAGTGGAGGGAAGGCTTAGCAGTTATTATATTTTATTACCCTCCCCATAATAAATTAACCCAAGCATCAATCCCATAAGTTGTGGCAAGCCCCCGCCTAAACCACTATATCTTGTATTTTTTCTTTGACAGCCCGCTGGTTAATAACTATAATGTTTTATCCTTAGAATTACTTTTTTCTGTTTATTAAAAAAGAAGTTTTATTAAACGCAATTTTAAAAAATTTTAGATTTTTACAACTTGATGAGGAGAGGGGTGAGTGATGTCGCTGGTTTTATCTGAAAATGCCATCAAGGTTTTAGAAAAGCGCTACTTAAGGAAGGATCATTCCGGAAAACCCGTAGAAACTCCGGAAGAGATGTTCCGCCGCGTTGCCAAGGCCATAGCCGCAGCCGATAAGGAATATTCCATACCCAAAGAAGAGATCGCCAAGACCGAGGAAAGGTTTTATCAGGCATTGACCAACCTGGAGTTCATGCCCAATTCTCCCACCCTGATGAATGCGGGACGCGAACTGGGACAATTGAGCGCCTGTTTTGTCCTTCCCATTGATGATTCCATGGATTCTATATTTGAGAGCTTAAAGGCGGCCGCACTCATTCATAAATCCGGAGGCGGAACGGGATTTTCCTTTTCGCGGTTACGTCCGAAAAACAGCGTAGTCAAGACTACCGGAGGAGTTGCCTCGGGTCCGGTTTCCTTTATGAAGGTTTTTGATGCCGCTACTCAAGCGGTTAAACAGGGCGGGACGCGCCGCGGAGCCAACATGGGAATCTTGAGGGTGGACCATCCGGACATCTTAGAGTTTATCACCTGCAAGGAAGACAATGACGAAATCACCAATTTCAATATTTCCGTAGCCCTCACCGATGATTTTATGAAACGCCTCGCCGGCGAAGAGGATTATGAATTAATCGATCCCCATACCCACAAGGTAGTAAAACGTATTAATAGCCGATATGTCTTTGATCTTATCGTGAAGATGGCCCACAAAAATGGCGAGCCGGGAATAATCTTTATCGACAGGATGAATGAATTTAATCCCACGCCGCAACTGGGGATTTATGAATCCACCAACCCCTGCGGAGAACAGGTTCTGTTGCCTTATGAAAGTTGTAACTTGGGCTCCGTCAATCTTTACAGGATGTGGATTAAAAAAGATACTGGCTATCAGATTGACTGGGAAAGATTAAAGAAGACGGTGCACACCGCCGTGCATTTCTTGGATAACGTTATCGATATCAACAAATTCCCTATTAAAGAAATTGAAAAGAATACCAAGCTTACCCGTAAGATTGGCTTGGGGATAATGGGCTGGGGATCGCTACTTTTAAGGATAGGCATTCCTTACAATAGCGAAGAGGCGGTAAAATTGGCCGATGAGGTAATGTCATTTATTTTAACCGAGGCCAGAAGAAAGGCTAAGGAACTCGCGAAAATTAAGGGGGCATTCCCGGCATTTAAAAAGAGCATCTACGATAAAGAGAATGCGCCCAAATTAAGAAATGCTACCCTGACTACCCTGGCGCCCACCGGGACCATCAGCATTATCGCCGGACCTACCTCCTCGGGGATTGAGCCGATTTTTGCTATTTCCTATTATCGGTCCGTAATGGATAATGATAAGTTGGTGGAGGTGGATAATGTTTTTGAAGAGGTAGCCAAGGAGCGGGGATTTTACAGCAAGCAATTGATGGATAAGATTGCCGAGGCAGGCGGAATCCAGCAGTTATCTGAGATACCCGCCGATGTAAAAAAGGTTTTTGTCACCGCCCACGATATCTCTCCGGAATGGCATATCAAGATGCAGGCGGTGTTCCAGAAATACACCGACAACGCCGTTTCTAAAACCGTAAACTTCCCCAATGAGGCAACCGTTGAGGATGTACGTAGGGTATATATGCTTGCCTATCAGATGGGCTGTAAGGGCGTAACCATCTATCGGGATAAGAGCCGCGAAGAGCAGGTTTTAAATATTACCCAGAAAACCCCCAAGAAGGAAATGGAGGGGATAGTAGTAGAAAGAATCGAGCCGCGTCCCCGTCCGGAGGTTACTACCGGTACCACTACCAAGGTAGCTACAGGTTGCGGAAATTTATATATTACGATTAATGTGGACGAACAGGGTAAGCCATTTGAGTTATTTACCCAGATGGGTAAGGCGGGTGGTTGCGCAGCCAGCCAGTTAGAGGCGGTGGGAAGATTGGTTTCCCTTTCTTTGCGCTCTGGTTTGGATGTGAAATCCATTATTGAGCAACTTCACGGCATTAGATGTCCTTCTCCATCCTGGGAAAAGGGAGTAAGGATATTCTCCTGCGCCGATGCCATTGCCAGGGTTGTTGAAAAAAGATTAGGCAATATAGCCTCTGTTTCTACCAAGTTGAAGGTAACGGTCGGCGCAATGAATGAAGAATCCCATTCTACCTCTGAGTTAACCGAAGAGGCGAGTATCGTGGGGGTTTGTCCGGATTGCGGCGGGGCATTACGCCATGAAGAGGGCTGCATAAAGTGTCAGTCCTGCGGATATTCCAAGTGCTAAGGGAATAGCGAATTTCCGCCTCCGTGTTTTTATCACTTCGGCGGATGCGCCGAAGTAAAAAGTACGAAGGCGCAAATCCCGCCCTTTTGGAGAAGTGAAAATGAGATTGCCAAAAGGGCGGGATTGTTTTAAAATATATAACCGATGAGAAAAATCCTATATATCGTCCTTGATGGTTTAGCCGATCGGCCGATAGCTGTATTGGATAATAAAACCCCTTTAGAGGCTGCCAATCATCCGCATTTAAATAACCTGGCTAAAAAATCTAAGCTGGGTAGCGTATTTACCGTGGGAGAAGGTATTGCCCCGGAGTCGGATATTGCGGTCATCAGCCTGTTGGGTTATGATGCGCATAAATATTATACCGGTCGCGGGCCATTGGAGAGTTTTGCAGAAGGGTTAAATATTAATGACGGAGATTTGGCCTTTAGGGTGAATTTTGCCACCATTGCTGAAGATGGAAAGACTTTGAAGGATCGTCGGGTAGGTAGGAATCTTACCACCGATGAGGCAACGGCCCTGGCCAAGGAGATTAATTCCAAGGTTACCTTATCCAATGCCACCTTTGAATTTAAAAATACCATCGGCCATCGTGGAGTTTTGATCATCCACGGAATGCGAAGCAAGTTGTCCGGCTGGATAACCAATACTGATCCGGCCTATGAAAGGGAAGGGGTATTCGGGGTGGCCAAGGAGAAATTCGAGAATACCCTTATGGAATCAAAGCCTATGCCGGGATATGAAAAGGATGCTGCGGCAATTGAATCAGCCAAACTGATCAACGAATTTACCCAGAAGTCAATGCAGGTATTGATGAATGCCGCAGTTAATAAAAAAAGGATTTCCGAAGGAAAAATGCCCGGTAATGTAATCTTAAGCCGTGATGCCGGAGATGGTTTGCCGAAATTTCCCAATATGAAGGAAAGCCTGGGGATAAATTTCGGCTCTTTTGTAGAGATGCCGGTAGAGAAGGGCATTGCCCTTTTAACCGGGATGCAGGTGGTGGATGTTCCTTCTTCCACCGGACATTGGGATGTAGATTACAGCGTCTGGGCCAAGATTGCCTTAGAGAAGATAAAGGATTACGACGGTCTCTATATTCATATCAAGGGTCCGGATGAACCGGCGCACGATGGTAATTTTCAGAAAAAGAAAGATAACATTGAGGCAATAGACAAATTCTTCTTTGCCAATCTGATTCCTAAGATAGACTGGGAAAATACTATTTTAACGGTTACTGCCGACCACGCCACTCCTTGCAATTTAAGGGCCCATTCTGCCGATCCGGTGCCATTATTGGTCTGTGGCGGCAAAATCCAGCCGGACAATATCGCTACCTTCTCGGAAAACTCTTGCCGGAGTGGCAGTTTAAAGAAGCTTTCAGGCAAAGATATCATGGGTCTTTTGATATCTTTTGCCAAAGAATGAAGCCCTGCGGCAAGCCTTGGTATTATTACCCGCCTTCGCTTAAAGCGCTTTCGCCTTTAAGCTTCGGCGGGTTATCCGCTAACAGGTTTTTAGATTGTCCATCAGCGGAATCTCGCCGAAGCAACTTTTTCTTCGCATGTATCTTTAGGCGATTCGTTAGGTTAGATAGCGAGGTGCGAAGGCGGATAAAATATTAGGCAACCCCAGAAAACTATATTATAATAGGGGTTGCCATTTTTGTTTTTAGAGGGTTTATGGATAGAAAAGTATATGATTGTATAGTGGTGGGTGCCGGACACGCCGGCGTGGAGGCTAGTTTGGCCGCGGCCCGGATGGGATGTCGGGTGCTTCTAGTTACCTTCCATCTGGATACCATTGGCCTGATGAGCTGCAATCCCGCAATAGGAGGTGTCGGTAAGGGGCAGCTGGTTAAAGAGATTGATTGTCTAGGTGGATTTATGGCTTTGGCTGCCGATGCAACCGCCATCCAGTATCGACAGTTGAATAGTTCCAAGGGCCAGGCAGTCCGTTCCAGTCGCTGCCAGACCGACCGCCAGGCCTACCGGGTTTATGCCAAAGCGGTTATCGAAAAAGAAAAGAATATTTCGCTTTTACAGGCTGAGGTGGTTAAGGTTTTAGTAGAAAAAAACCAAGTAATTGGCGTAAAGACATATTTGGGTCAAGAAATATTCGGCAAAACCGTAATTATCACTCCGGGGACATTCTTAAACGGTCTTATCCATATCGGCCTGACCCATTTTGCCGGAGGCCGTATCGGCGAACCGGCAGCAATAACCCTTTCCAGGAACTTAGGAGAAATAGGTTTTAATATCTCAAGGTTTAAAACCGGGACCTGCAGTCGCCTGGACGGGCGCACCATCGACTTTAATAAATTAGAGATTCAAGAACCGGATAAGGATTGTCCGCCATTTTCTTTTTCTACCCGGAAAACCATCTTCAAACAGCTACCTTGTTATATTACCTTTACCAATCCTAAGACGCACGAGATTATCCGTTCTGGTCTGGACCGTTCGCCGCTGTATACCGGCAAGATTCAGGCAACTGGCGTGAGATATTGTCCTTCCATAGAAGATAAGGTGGTAAAGTTTTCCGATAGAGAGCGCCATCAGATTTTTCTGGAGCCGGAGGGCAGGGAAACCGTTGAATATTATCCCAACGGTTTATCCACGAGCCTGCCTCTGGATATTCAAATAAAGATGTTAAGATCCATCAAAGGGCTGGAGAGGGCTAAGATTACCCGGCCAGGTTACGGCATTGAACATGACGTAGTAAATTCCACCCAGCTATTTTCCACCTTGGAGACCAAATTAATAAAAGGATTATATCTGGCAGGGCAGATTAATGGCACCACTGGTTATGAAGAGGCAGCAGCCCAGGGACTGCTTGCCGGGATTAATGCGGCATTAAGCGTTAAGAATAAAGCACCTTTAGTTTTGGATCGCACTCAGGCATATATCGGGGTGCTTATCGACGATTTAATCACCAAAGGTACCAATGAGCCGTATCGGATGTTTACCTCGCGGGTAGAGTATCGTTTACTTCTGCGCGAAGACAACGCAGATTTGCGCCTTAATAAAATTGGCTATGATATCGGCCTTTTGCCGAAGAAGAATTATTTGCAGTCCAGAAGAAGGCAGGTATTAATTGACAAAGAGCTTAAAGTCTTAAGGGAAACCAAGGTATTGCCCGGAGCAGCCGTCAACCGTAGATTAAAAAAATTAAATTGTGCCGGGATAAAAAGGATTATGAATCTGGAAGAAATTTTAAGACGCCCCCAGATAAATTACGAATCATTGAGACAGCTGGATCATTTTAAGCTAACCGCAGACCAGTCAGTTATTCGGCAGGTGGAGTTCAATGTGAAATATGCCGGTTTTGTGCAGAGGCAACTTAGCGAGATCGAAAGATTCAAAAAGATTGAGAATATCAGGGTTCCTGCGGATTTAGATTATAAAGCCATCTCCGGCTTGTCGCGAGAGATTGTGGAAAAGTTACTTAAGTTTAAACCTCTGACCCTGGGTCAGGCCAGTAGAATTTCTGGCGTGACCCCGGTAGCCATTTCTATTTTAATGGTGCATTTAAGAAAACTTTCTGAAATTAGAAAGGAAAAGTAGGAGATGTTCTTAAAATTCTGGCAGGGTAAATCAAATAAGCAAAAGGATTTGATAGTTATTCTATTGCTGATAGCAATAGGGGTTATCCTCTATTGTTTTAAGATGGGGGCGTTGTCATTGACTGAGCCGGATGAGGTTTTTTATGCCCAGACCGCCAAGGAAATGCTGCAAAGACATACCTGGTCGGTGCCCTACATTTTCGGCCAGCCCCAGTTTGAAAAACCGATTTTGTATTATTTTCTGCTGGCGGCGGGATTTAAATTACTGGGGATTGGTGCTGCTACCGCTAGAATTTGGTCTGCCTTGTTTGGGATATTGGGTATGGTTTTAACCTATCTTTTGGGAAAGGCGATATATAATCGCGGCACCGGTTTTATCGCCGCCCTGGTTCTAGCTACCAGCTTTGAATATCTTTCCCTCTCCCGGGCGGTATTAACGGATATAGTATTTAGTAACCTTTTATTGGCGTGCCTATTTAGTTTTTATTTTGGCTATTTGAGTCCGGAGAAAAGAACCCCTTGGTTTTTATTATCCTTTGCCTTTTCGGCGTTGGCCACGCTTACCAAAGGACCCATAGGGATAATCCTGCCGTTATTTATAATGTTCGGGTTTCTGTTGTTGAGAAAGGAATTAAAGATTTTCTTTGGTAAAGAAATTTTCCAGGGAATAATTATTTTTGTATTGGTAGCCCTGCCATGGTATTGGTGGATTTATGGTAAGTTTGGCCAGCAATTTATAAATGAATTCTTTATCCGGGATAATATCAGCCGCTTCTTTTTTGTAGCGGAACATATTAACAATGATACTTGGTATTATTATGTTCTTACTGCCTTAGGAGGGTTCTTGCCGTGGAGCCAGTTTTTGGTGCTAGGTCTGGTTAAACTACGCTGGAGGCAATCGGTGCTCACCGATGAGGGTAAGGGCATATTGTTTTTAGTATGTTGGGTAGCGGTAATATTTATTTTCTTTAGCCTGGCCAAATCCAAATTAATCAGTTATGTCTTCCCCATTTTTCCTGCGCTGGCAATAGTTACGGGAAATTACCTCTATCAAGTTTTTCTAAAACAAAAAGAAGCGGAAGTAAGGTTGGCTAGGGGCTTTGTGTCGGGAACTTTAATCTTGGTTTTATTGTTTTGTGCAGGTAGTATAGGCGGCTGGTATTATAATAAAACCGCTCACTACCTATCCGATCGGCTGGCCTTGATCCCATTTTATTCTCTTGGCCTGCCGGCAGTAGTTGCCTTTTTACTTAGCTTGCTAAAAAGATACCAAGAATCTTTTGCCCTAATCATCCTGGCGATAATGTCTTTCTTGATAGCCGTAGGGACAACCTCCTTTACAAAATACCTTGACCCTTGGGTTTCTTCTCGGGAGAGCGCGGAGATTCTAAGGAATTATTGGAGCGGTGAAGAGGCAGAGGTTTTATTATGCAATAAGTCATTTGCCCGGGGGTTACTTTATTATGCCGGGCTTCCCGTGGTGGTAATGGACAGTTCGCCCAATCCCTTTTTCGCACCGCACCCGATAACTATTCTTCATGAGGATAAGGAGATTTTACAATATCTGCTGAGCCGACCAGTAACTTATTGCGTGGTTAAGAAATCTAATTTCGAAACTTTAGAATCATTGGCGCAGGAGCACCTTTATTTAACTACCATCTATCGGGAAAAGGGTCGGTATATCCTTAAGATTAAACCTAAGTCATAATTTTATGCGGAAAGATCTGACCAATAAGATAAAGGCATTCTGTAAAGAAGAAGGAATTGATTTATTTGGCATAGCCGATATCATGCCGATAAAGAATGAGATTCTTATCAAGGATAGTATATTAAATGAATTGGATAAGGCAGTTTGTCTGGGAGCGGCTTTGTCCAAAACTATTTTGGATGAAATAGACAATAAGCCCACCAAGCTTTATTTCCATCATTACCGGACTACCAATATATTCCTTGATCAGGCTGCGCTAAGGTTAGCCAGGATTATCCAGAAGGAAGGTTTTTCGGCCTTGCCTGTACCTGCATCCCAGATAGTGGATTGGCAGAAACAGAGCGCACATCTTTCTCACAAAAAAATCGGACTTTTGGCGGGATTGGGTTGGATAGGCAGAAATAATCTCTTGGTGAATGAGAAATTCGGCAGTCAGTTTCGTCTAGTCACCGTTTTAACCGATATGGATATCGCCGCAGCCAAGCCGCTTAACAAAGATTGCGGCAAATGTTTCGCCTGTGTTACTGTATGCCCGGTTTCGGCAATCAAGAAAAACGCAAAAGAGTTTGACCATCAAAAATGTTTCTCGGCCTTAAAGGATTTCCAAAGACAACACGTAGTTGAACAATATATCTGCGGTATTTGTGTTAAGGCCTGCAAAGGTCAAATGACGACATAACTTATGTCGCGAAGAAAATTAAATTAATGCTCCATAAGTTATACGCTTATTGAAGGAGGTTAAAGATGTCTCCGATTACTAAGCAACTTGAGGCATTGTCAAAAATAAGTAAGGCAATTACCTCTGATTTGTATCTTGAAGATATCCTGAAATTAATCGTTTCGGTTACTGCCCAGTCCATGGGTTCAAAGATTTGTTCTTTGATGCTCTTGGATGAAAAAGATCAGAGTCTGGTTATCCGTGCCACCCAGAGCGTCTCCGAGGCGTATAATAAGAAATCCCCCCTAAGGGTGGGCGAAGGGATTGCCGGAAAGGTTATTTTAACCAAAAAGCCGGTAGTTATTTATGATGTAAAGAAGGAGAAGGAATATAAATATAAAGATATGGCCAAAAATGAGGGCCTGGTTTCTCTTCTTTGCGTGCCTCTGGTGGTAAAAAATAAAGCTATCGGAGTAATTAATTTATATACCCACAAGCCCCATAAATTTACCAGTAGTGAAATTAGCATCCTTACCGCCATTGCCAATCAGGCGGCTATGGTTATTGAGAATACCGAGCTGATGGTAAAGACCCGAATTATTCAAGAAGAATTGGAAACGCGTAAACTGGTGGAAAAGGCCAAGGGGCTATTGATGAAAGAGCAGAATCTCTCCGAGGACGAGGCTTATCGGATGATTCAGAAACATAGCATGGACAATAGAAAATCCATGCGCCAGGTGGCCGAGGCAATTATCTTAACCTCAGAGATTAAAAGAAAGGAATAAGATGAACTGGAAGGTATTTTGGTTAGCCTTTACCACTATTTTCTTGGCGGAAATGGCCGATAAAACGCAGCTGGCGGTTTTGGGATTGGTTTCCAAGACCAAGCTTCCTTTAACGGTATTTCTGGGAACGCTTTTGGCTTTTGTGGCGGCTACGGCGATTGCGGTTTTATGGGGCGATTTGATAAATAAATTTATTCCAGAGAATATCTTTCGTTTTGCGGCGGCAGGGATATTTATGGTAATGGGGATTCTGATCTTAACCGGTAAGCTATGAAAAAAATCAAGGCGGTTTCATTAATCTCCGGCGGGTTGGACAGTACCCTGGCTACTAAATTAATCGTAGATCAGGGCATGGAGGTCTTGGCCATAAATTTCTTAAGCCCTTTTTGCCTTTGTAACAGGCGCGGAGGATGTAGATACGAGGCAGGGGAGGTTTCTCATAAATTAGGGATCCCTTTAAAAACCGTGGCGGTCTATGAAGATTTTTTGGAAATGGTTAAGGCCCCTAAGCATGGTTACGGCAGTAATCTTAACCCTTGCATTGATTGCAGGATTTTGATGTTGAGAAAGGCCAAAGAATATATGGAAGGCATAGGGGCATCATTCATTATTACCGGAGAGGTATTGGGCCAGCGGCCGATGTCGCAAAATCACCATTCTTTGGATTTAATCGAGAAGGAAAGCGGCTTATTAGGATTAATCCTGCGGCCACTTTCTGCCCAGCTTCTTCCCGAGACCACCCCGGAGAAAATGGGCTGGGTTAATCGTCAGGCGTTGTTAGACATAAGCGGACGAGGACGCAAACCGCAGATGACATTGATAAAGGAATTTGGTATCAATGATTATCCTTGCCCCAGCGGCGGATGCCTATTGACCGATCCGGGCTTTAGCCAACGCGCCAGAGATTTGCTTAAACACGGCGAATTTAATTTGCACCATATTGAGCTTCTTAAATTAGGTAGGCATTTTCGACTCAGTCCCGAAGCAAAATTAATCGTTGGTAGAAATGAACCAGAGAATAACGCCTTAACTAATCTAGCCAGAGACAACGATATGGTTTTTATGCCTGCAGAGGTAAATGGTCCGGTGGCCATAGGAGAGGGAGGAGGATTTTGCGATAAGGATTTAATTGCCCTAGCCGCTTCCATAGTGGCTCGTTACTGTGATAAAAACGAAGCAAAGGAAGTAGCCATTGAATACAAAAGCGTTTCCTCTATTGATAATCTAGCGCTTAACTCCGTTCCGTTATCGGAAGAAAGGTTAAAAGAGCTGCGGCTATAAAAACACTTGACAAATTTTTTTTATTCTGTATAATGAAAATGATTTTCAATTTCAACTGAAAGATGAAAGAAGAACTAAGGATATTTCATTCCTATTTAAGACAAAAAGGTCTGAAGCTTACTCAGCAAAGAGATAGGATTCTAGAAGTTTTCTTGACAACTGAGAAGCATTTTTCCGCGGAGGAGCTCCATATTCTTATTAAGAAAAAGTATCCCTCCATAGGGTTTACCACAGTTTATAGGACTATGAAAGTGATATCTGCTGCTGGCTTGGCCTCTGAGGCTGATTTTAACGATGGAATAAAAAGATTGGAGCATAAATTTGGCCATGAGCACCATGACCATTTAATATGTTTAAAATGTGGCAAGTTTTTTGAGGTAGTTGATAAGGATATTGAGAATCTGCAGGAAAAATTAGCCAAGAGGTACCATTTTAAATCCACTGATCATAAGATGGATATCTTTGGTTTCTGTTCAAAATGTAAATAATTAAGAATGGAAAGAGTGCTGGAACAGATTAATGAGGCAATAAAGGCGATTAGATTTGGAGAGGTTATAATAAAAATTCAGGATAAGCGGGTAGTCCAAATCGAAAAATTAGAAAAAATCAGAGTTAGTGCCGACTCTAAAGATGGAGAGGCAGAGAAATAACTTATTGCCCAATACTGACCAGAAAACTGGAGGATGGCTGATGAAAGGAGACGGGAGATGTTTAAGAGACTCCTGGTTAGTTTTGGGTTGGCATTTTTTGCCTTAACCTCAATCTGTTTTGCCGATCGCCGGGCATATGTATGGACTTATGAATACGTGACTATGCCCAAGGGCGCATCTGAATTGGAGTATTATTTCACCAGCGAGGTTCCTGATAATAATTCCTCCAATAAGAATACCTTAAAACATTGGTTGGAATACGAGTATGGCTTAACTTCTCATTGGGACGCGGCAATATATCAACAATTCACGAATAAAAACAATCAAGGTGATCATCACTTTAAATACGACGGCTTTAAGATAAGAACCAGATATCGATTGGCCAAGAAAAATGCATATCCCATTGACACCCTCATTTATCTTGAGTATAAGAGAAGTAGCGATTTTTCCAAACCCCATGAAATTGAGGCAAAATTAATCCTTGCCAAAGATATCGGCAATTTTAATGTAAGTTATAATCAAATCTTTGAACGGGATTTAGAAAGAGTAGGCAAAACCGATTTTGCATATGCCGTTGGCTTAAGTCGATCATGCGGACAACATTTAAAGTTCGGAGTAGAATCGAAGGGAAGCTATTCTGATAAAAGGTTTGGCGTAGGACCAACGTTTTCTTATCAAGGCAATAAATATTGGTCGGCATTAGGAATTATTTTCGGAACTAATCAAGATTCCGATGATATTCAGAGCAGATTCATAATAGGGATACCTTTCTAAACAGAAAAGAGATATATAATGGGGGATAAGAAGACGACGGATAGCGGCGCCACTTTTCTCGAAAGTGGCGCCCCCAAAAAGATTGCCATTGTCGGAAACCCCAATGTGGGCAAATCCGCGGTGTTTAACAATCTTACCGGCAGATATGCCAATGTCTCCAATTATCCGGGCACGACGGTAGAGGTATATCGGGCAACGGCCAAAATAGCCGGTAAGGATTTAGAAATAATTGATACGCCGGGGATGTATTCATTTTTTCCTATCACCGAAGAGGAAAGGGTCGCCCGTAAGATTCTTCTTGATGAGGCTCCATGCGTTATCCTTCACGTGGTAGACTCCAAGAACTTAGACAGGCAATTGTCTTTGACCTTGCAATTGTTAGAGGCAGGCCTGCCGGTAATATTGGATTTAAATATCTCCGATGAGGCAGACAGGATGGGGATAAAGGTTAATTGTCAGCAATTGGAGAAGGAACTTAATATCCCGGTGGTAGAAACCGTTGCTACCACGGGAAAGGGAATAGATAGATTAAAGGAAATTATCACCGGATATGTTAGAACAATTTGCTAAGAGATACGGATACGACGACCCGCTGGAAATATACCTAAGTCGCATTCAGGCATTGCTGGCGGGTGATTACGGAATTTCCAAGCGTTCTCTCGCCCTGTTGTTATTGCAGGAAGATAGTGAGATGTTGGATTCGGTGAAATCCCGCGAGAAGGGTTTTGTCGACATAGAATCCATTATCGAAGAGGCGAGGCGCTATTATCCGCATCCTTTGACCTATCTAATCAGTTTAAGGCGCCAGCAAGAGGTTAATCAGATTGTAAAACGTTGCGTCAGTTATCCGGCAAAGGAAAGGGTACCCTTTCCTGAATATCTCAGCCAGTTAATGATGAATCCTTTCTTTGGCGGCCCTTTGCTTTTGGTGGTCTTATATTATTTTCTCTATAAATTCGTAGGCGGTTTCGGAGCCGGCGTGCTGGTAGATTTTTTGGAGAATCATGTTTTTATTACCTACATCAATCCCTTTATGACGAAATTGGTGACTTCCACCGTTCCTTTAAAACCATTGCAGGATCTACTGGTAGGAGAATACGGAATAATTACCTTGGGGGTTCGTTATGCGGTAGCAATAATTCTGCCCATAGTTACCACCTTCTTTTTTGCCTTTGCCATTATCGAGGATACTGGTTATTTACCGAGATTGGCAATGCTCATAGATAGGTTATTTAAGAAAATCGGTTTAAGCGGAAGGGCGGTGATCCCTTTGGTATTGGGATTTGGATGTGATACCATGGCTACAATGGTAACCCGTACCCTTCCGACTAAACGGGAAAGGATTATCGCTACCCTGCTTTTGGCTTTGGCCATTCCCTGTTCGGCACAGATGGGGGTCATCCTAGCGTTATTATCAGGAAAGCCGGTGGCGCTAATCTTGTGGCTATCCGTAATCATTTTAGTATTCTTATTGGTTGGTTTCTTGGCTTCTAAGATTATGCCCGGCGAACTGCCTTCTTTCTATATGGAGGTTCCGCCGTTAAGATTCCCGTTGTTATCCAATATCCTACGCAAGACCTATAGTCGAATGATATGGTATTTAAAAGAGATCCTGCCTTTGTTTATTTTTGCTTCGGGTTTAATCTGGCTGGGACAGATTACCGGTTTATTCGGTATCTTAGTGAAATTAATGGAGTATCCTATTAAATTGCTGGGGTTGCCTTCTCAAGCTGCAGTATCGTTTTTGTTTGGTTTTTTCCGCCGGGATTACGGAGCAGCGGGTTTGTATGATTTAAAGAAGTTGGGGTTGTTGAATACCAATCAACTGTTAGTCAGTTGCGTTACCCTGACCTTGTTTTTACCTTGTATTGCCCAATTGTTGATGAATATAAAGGAAAGAGGCATAAGGATGGGCATTGCCATGTCGATATTTATTCTATTGTTTTCTTTCAGTGTAGGTTTCTTGGTGAATCTGACTTTGGTAAGTCTGGGGATAAATTTATAAGGAGGTCAGATGAGGACATGGTTTATGGAGCGATGGCGACATAAACCATAAGTCCGAATTTGACCCCTGACATTTTGCAATAGTCTGGGATTAATGCAAAATGTCAAGGGTTCAATTCGCAGACGCTAATAAGAAGCAAGAGCTACGACTTACTTCAACTGACGTTGCCGTAAGTCGTCTGCTCATTGAAGGAGGCAAAATGCTTTCAGAACACGCAGAAGAAATCTTAGAGGCCCTGTGGATTCAGATAGAAGAGAAGGATGGTCTTTTGGATGTGGGCGCATCACGCGATGAACCGGCGATAGAGGAATTGGTGAAATTGGGTTTGGTTAAGTTGGAAGGCAATCATCTGCGCCTTCTGGAAAAAGGAAAAAAAGAGGCAGAAGGCGCCATCCGTCGCCACCGCCTGGCAGAGCGTTTGATGGTTGATGTCTTGCAGATCAAAAGCAAGATTATGAATGAGGTAAGTTGCAGGTTTGAACATCTTTTGCATAAAGGTTTAGAGGATAATGTCTGCATCCTTTTGGGCCATCCCAAGGTTTGTCCCCACGGAAAACCTATTCCGCCGGGAAAATGTTGTCAGGAAAAAGCTGGCAAGAGACCAGTGAAGATAATTTCTTCCCTTATAGATTTAGAAACAAAGGAAAGGGGAGAGGTTGCCTATTTACATGCCAAGGATTCAACTAAGATGCAGAAATTGATTTCTATGGGAGCCCTGCCGGGTGTATCCATAACCCTGCTAACGAGGTTTCCCTCAGTGGTTTTTCAGATTGGCCAGAGCCAATTTGCCGTTGATGAAGAGATCGCCAAGGCCATCTACGTGCGGGTGATAAAATAGTTTCAAGCCTCGGCAATAGCGAAATTTTCTTGACCAGCGGCAATTTAGAGTTATACTCTATGATGCCGATAGAGATTATAGAAATATAAGCCTTAGGAGGTTTTGATTATGAAGATAACCTACAAAGGTGACTATGCCTTGAAAACCATTCTGGATTTGGCCTTGCATTACAACCAGGGGGTAATTACCATTCATGATTTGGCCAAGCGGGCAGATATCCCCATCAAATTCTTGGAACAGGTGCTTTTGGAACTGAAGCAAGGCGGGTTTGTGGATAGCAAGCGCGGCATAAATGGGGGATATTTTCTGGCTAAATCGCCCAAGGAGATTAAATTGGGAGAGGTGGTGCGGTTTATTGACGGACCCATAGAGCCCATCCCTTGCGCCAACAGGGGTACGGCTTATAAAGGCTGCAAGGATATTTATGGATGCGCCTTTAGAAATATCTGGACCGAGGTTACCGATTCCATCGCCAAGATTATTGATAGCATCACCTTTGAAGATCTCTGCAGTAAGATCAAACAAAAAGAAAAAAATATCACTTACCAAATCTAGATTTGAAAGCATGCCGGTTAAGGTAAACATCCCCTCGCCATTTCAAAGGCTTACTGCCAATAATCATCAGGTGAAAGTTGAGGCAGCCAATATCCTGGATATGCTGGATAACCTGGAGAAGGAATTCCCCGGGTTTAAATCCCGCATTTGTGATGCAAAGGGAAGATTGCATAAATTCATCAACATTTATATTAATGCCGAGGATATCCGCTTTTTACATAAAGAGGAAACTGCGCTTAAAGATGGAGATGAGGTTTTAATTATTCCAGCCATGGCCGGCGGTTAAAATGGTTTTAAGCAAATCCCAAAAAGAGCGTTATAGCCGACAGATAAAATTAACTCCTGTAGGCATCACTGGCCAGGAAAGAATCTTGCAGGGGAAGGTTTTGATTGTGGGGGTCGGCGGTATAGGCTCCCCCTTGGCGCTTTATCTGGCTGCCGCGGGAGTAGGGAAGATGGGATTGGTAGATTCAGAGAAGATAGAATTAAATAACTTGCAAAGGCAAATAATCCATTCTACTAAAGAGATGGGAAGTCCTAAAGTCGATTCGGCTAGGGCTAAAATAACCAGCCTTAATCCCGAGGTAAAAGTTAAAACTTACAAAACCAGGCTTACCGCGCAGAATGTCCTGGAAATAATCCAGGGTTATGATATAATTTGCGATTGCACGGATAATTTTCCTGCCCGCTATTTGATTAATGATGTTTGCGTTTTATCGAATAAGCCGTTGGTCCATGCTAGCGTGTTGGGTTTTGACGGTCAGATTATGACTATTGTTCCCAAAAAAGGGCCCTGCTATCGTTGTCTGTATCCTGAACCGCCGCCGCCATCTGCAGAAACCTCTTGCCGGCAGGCAGGGGTTTTAGGTACCTCTGCCGGAGTTGTGGGCGTAGTAGCCAGCCATGAAATCTTGAAACTGATCTTGCGGATCGGACAGCCTTTGATGGGTAGATTATTGGTATTCAATGGCCTGGATTCAAGTTTTAAGACGGTAGAAGTTAGAAGGCAGGTAGGTTGCGCGGTTTGTTCTGCCAAGCCGACGATTAAGAAATTAATCGATTACGAGGTATTTTGTCAAATGAGGCCATAACTTATGGGGCGTAAGCGCCATAAGTTATTTTGGCCGAATTTGATCCTTGACAATTTTTTCTGTAACTAAATTGTGAAAATTGCCAAGGATTTAATTCGCAGACGCTAATGAGAAATATCAGGGCTATCCTTGACCCTTGACAAGCTTGTCAAGGGTCAAGGATCTGCTCATTAAAAAAAGGAGTTGATGATGCCCAAGAAAAATATTTTTGCCAAGGTAGGAGAAAAAGAGGTAACCCGGGCAATTGTTGCTACCTTTGCCAAACAGTTTCAAAGCTATGTGGATAGCGATTGTCTTATTATCGGCGCCGGCCCTTCAGGCCTGATGGCAGGAATGGAACTGGCCAAGAAAAAGGTAAAGGTATTTATTGTTGAAAGAAATAATTATCTCGGAGGAGGATTCTGGATCGGCGGATATCTAATGAATAAACTTACTGTGCGCGAACCCGGACAATTGGTCTTTAAGCAATTGGGGATTCCCTATGAGCAATATTCTAAGGGGTTGTATGTCGCCGATGGGCCCCACGCCTGTTCTAGATTAATTGCCTCGGCCTGCGATGCCGGAGTAAAATTTGCCAATATGACCATTTTTGATGACGTAGTCGTAAGAGAGGATAATCGGGTTGCCGGGGCAGTGGTAAATTGGACGCCGGTTACCGCGCTTCCTCGGGAGATTACCTGCGTCGATCCGGTTGCCTTGGAATCAAAATTAGTGATTGATGCTACCGGCCATGATGCTGCCGTGGTAAGAAAACTGGGAGAGCGGGGTTTAATTAAGGTCCCGGGCTTCGGGGCCATGTGGGTGGAACGCTCGGAAGATTTATTGGTGGAATATACCGGAGAGGCGCATCCCGGATTGATAGTCTGCGGCATGGCAGTAACCACTACCTTTGGCCTGCCCAGAATGGGTCCGACCTTTGGCGCCATGTTACTTTCCGGTAAAAAGGCAGCCGAGACAGCTCTAAAGATCTTGAAAAAGAAAAGATAGTTGCGTTTCTTGAAAAAGCCTTCCCTTATACAGAAAAGAGAATCTTTTGTGGGGGTTGATATTCCCCGGAAAATAGTTCTATATAATCAAAGTCGGGAAAAAGTTGATTTCAAGAAATTAAAGGAATTTGTCTGGGGAAATTTTGCCCTGAAACTTGAAATAAGGCAAAATTTCCCCGCCAATAAACTTTCGATAAAAGACCTCACCTTAGAATTTGCTAAATCCCGGGTAAGGGATATAAATAATCCATTAGCAAAACATTCTCCTCTGCCGCTAGAAATCGCCAATGAAGAGCATTACCTTAAAAATAACAAGGTAAACCCGAACCTGATCTATGACGCGCTGAAATTGTTATTGCTCTTTGAGAAATTGCTTAAGGTGGAAGATCCCGGTAATTGTCAGATAGTCTTGACCGATAGGTTACTGGGGACCTTTGCCGACGATAGCAGATTCCATTTGCGCTCCATTGTCTGCGGCTATCCATCCATAATTTCTATCTCCGGCATTGTGGAGGCCCCGGCAAGGCCAAAGGAATTTTATCTGATTAAAAACAGGCTTGTCTTATTGGGGCTATGGGAACAGGAAGAAGACAATGTTAGAGCAAGGTTCAAAAGCCGCTTTATAGATTTTGGAGATAAGAGAATTACGGAGGTTTTAAAAGGGTTTATAAGCCAGGCATTATTTTTTTATTTTGCCAAGAATCCATTTTGCGAAGAGAGGGCGTGCCGTTTATTTAACAGTCATTGGCAGGAGGATTTGATATATTCCCAGGTAAAAACTGGCAGGTTCTGTAAAAAACATGCGAGGTCAGTTAAAAATCTATTAATCCAAGAAAGGATGGAAAAATGAAAGAGAGAGTAGAGGCGGCTTTGGAAAAGGTCAAGGGTATGTTGGCCAATGACGGCGGAAGCGTTGAATTGATAGAGGTAACCAAGGACGGGGTGGTAAAGGTAAGATTAACCGGTGCCTGCTGCGGTTGTCCCATGAGTTCCATGACGCTTAAGAATGGCATTGAACGGATAATCAAAAAAGAGGTTCCGGAAGTAAAGAGGGTAGAGGCAATTTAAGCTATGCAGAATAAATGCCCCGGGTTAGAAAAAGGATTGCGCGTCAGCATTAAGAAATGCCCTAAATGCAAGGAAGGGGTAGAGTTTTTCTCCGATGAGATACGCCGCAAATGCCCGAAATGTAAAACTGAAATTACCGCAGAAAGCACCCCTTCTTGTATCGAATGGTGCGCTTCGGCCAGGCAGTGCATGGGGGAAAGGCTTTGGAAGGAATTGGATATGGAAAGGCGCCGGCATAAAGACAAGAAACCTCTTTCCAAGAAATAATCGATCTGCCAATGAATGAAGCTCATCATCCCCGCCAGAATCTTATTGGGTTTATTCTTTTAGTTCTTTTCTTTGTTCTGACTTGGTTTATAGGTCGGTTCTTTTCTATTGACCTGAACTCCTACCGTAAATTCTTCTCGAGATTTCCCTTAGTTTATTCTGCCGTAGTTTTTGTCATCACCTATGTATTGGTAAGTTTCTTTCTTTGGTTTACCAAGGATATTTTTAAAGTCATCGGAGGGTTGCTTTTCGGTGCCTATCTGAGTACCCTTTTGGTCTGGGTAGCCGAAATGATTAATGCCACCGTACTTTTTAATATGGCCAGGGTTTTAGGTAGAGATTTCGTAAGAAATACACTGAAGGGGGCAGGAGAGAGTTTAGACAAAAGAATTCAGCGCTACGGTTTCTGGGGGGTATTTTCTTTAAGGATAATCCCTTTGGTGCCGTTTCGCTTCTTGGATGTTTTTGCTGGGTTGACCAATCTGCGTTTCCGAGACTATCTCTTGGCAGCTGCCCTGGGTTCTCCCTTAAGGATTTTCTGGCTACAGTATATTTTGTCCGCCGTAGGGGAGAGCGTATTCAAAGATCCTCAAGCGATTAGTCGATATCTACTTGAAAATCCTTTTGTGTTTAGCTTAAGTTTTGTTTATTTTGCGGCTGTAATCATCTTAGCGATAATTCTAAAAAAACCACTTAGAAACCATGAGTGATTTAATCGAAGTCTTTAAAGAAGATCATCAGCATATTCTAGATTCCTTGGAAAGGATTAAGAATATAGGCACCGATTATTTATCCATGAATGCCACCCTAAAGGAGATGAAAGAGGCATTTCTGGCCCATATGAGTCTGGAAGATGCCGAGTTTTATGTAAAATTAAGACGCAGGGTTAATCTAAGTCAGGATTTGGTCAGAACTTTAGATATTCTGATTAAGGATTTAGAAGAGTTGAAGATATCTTCTTTAATATTTTTTGAGAAGTATGCCGTTCAAGAGGAAGAGGTTATGGAAAAGGAATTTGCCCAGGATTTTCATAATTTTCATGAGAAGGTTTTGAAGAGGATAGATTTAGAGGAAAACCAGCTGTTTCCGCTCTTCGGGAAATATATTAAAGAGATCTCCAGATAGGGGGGGGGATTTTAAATAATATGAAAAAAGTTTGGGGCTTGGTCGCAAAAGCGGCCAAGCCCTTTTTAATTTTTTTTCAAAAACCCTTGACAAATTCCTTACATTGTGTATACTACATACTGGTAGGGGGTATATAGAAAGTTTCGCATATTGATAAAAGGGGGTGGAAAATGATAGACAGGATCACTAAGGATGATGCTATGGTAAGACTCAAGAGGATTGAAGGTCAGGTAAAGGGCATTCAGAAGATGGTTGAGGAAAAGCGCTACTGTATCGATATCATCAACCAGATAACCGCTGTTGCCAAGGCACTGGAACAGGTGGGATTGGTAGTAATGAAACGCCATCTGGAAAGCTGTGTTGCCGATTCAATTCGCAGCAACCGGACCAATGGTAAGATAAAAGAATTGATTAATGCGGTAGAACAATTTATAAAATAACATGTTTAAAAAGATTTTCATCCTATTTTTGGCTGGGGTATTTCTCTTAAGCTATGGTTTGTCATATGGCGATGCGCCACTTTCCTTGGATTCGCTTATAAGAGAGGCCAAAGAGAAAAATCCGGAGATTTTGGCTGCCAAGAAACGCTGGGAGGCATCTTTGACCAGAATCCCTCAGGCAAAGTCCCTGGATAATCCTAACGTTGGAGTTACCTTTGAAAAAATTCCCCGCGGCACATTAAAGTTGAATAAGACCATGCCGGAAGATAGGATGCTTTCCGTAACCCAGATGTTTCCCTTTCTCGGCAAATTATCCTTGAAAGGAAAAATCGCTTTGATGGAATCGCAAATGGCAGCCTCCGAATATAAAGGTAAAGAATTAGAAATAATAAATGAAGTAAAAAAGGCCTACTATGATTTATTTATGAATTATAAGGAAATAGAACTTTCTCAGGACAGCCTTAAGATATTGGCGGCGATTGCCAAGATAGCCGAGGCCAAATATACGGTGGGAGAAATTCCTCAGGAAGATTTGTTTAAATTAAACCTGGAAATTGCCAAATTAAGTAACAAAATCCAGAATTTAAAACAGGAGCAGGAGGCTAAAAAGACCTTACTTAATTCCTTGTTAAACCATTCGCCAGAATCGCCATTGGATGCTCCTCGAATCGATGAGGCGATCTCTTTCGCTAAGGATATAAATCTACTTTATAAATTAACCATCACCAATTCTCCGGAATTAATAATTTTTTCTTATGCAATTGAGAAAAATAAATTTGCCAAGTCTTTGGCTAAAAGAAGCTTCTTCCCGGATATTATGGCTGGGATCGTCCAACGGGGTATTACCTCGGGAACCCTCGGTCCCTGGGATTTGATGTTGGCATTTAGCGTCCCCTTTTGGTTCTGGACCAAGCAGCGCTATGAGGTTAAAGAGGCGATTGCCAATTTGGAAGAGGCCCAGGCCGCTTATCAGGCAATGAAAAACCAGGCCTTATCCGAAACTAAAGATGTATTTACCAAAATAGAAATCGCTAAAAATAAGGTTAAACTTAATCAAGCCAATCTTATCCCGCTCTTAGAGGCCTCTATCAATTCTTCTTTGGCTGCCTTTAAATCTGGCAAGGGAGACGTGATGCTGCTATTGGACAATATAAGGATGCTTATCGAAACCAAGATGAATTATTACCAGGCACTGGTGGAATATAATATGAATTTAGCGGATTTAGAACGTTTAGTAGGTGTAGACTTAAATGAGGTGAAAAAATGAAAAACCAGGTAGGAAGGCTTATAAGTGGCTTTATGATTTTATTTTTGTGTTTGGGGGCATACTTATATTTTACGCAAGAAACCAATGCGCAGGGAGAGAAGAAATCACGAAAGATATTATATTACCGAAATCCGATGGACCCTTCCATTACGTCTGCTACTTTTATGAAAGATTCCATGGGTATGGATTACATACCTGTTTATGAGGAAACAGAGGAACAGCTATCAGAGAAATCCACGCCAGGTTTGACGGTAAAGATAAGCCAGGACCAACAAAGATTAATCGGCGTTAAAACAGAACCGGTTACAGTGCGGGCACTAATGCGGATGATTCGCACCGTCGCCAAGATTGCCTATGATCCCGAATTGTACAAAGCCGAGCAGGAATTGATTCAGGCGGTAAAATTAAAGGAGGAATTGAAATCCGATTCTTCCCCAGAAATTACTGATAGAATAAGCGCCTTGGTGGATGCAGCCACCCTTAAATTAAAACTACAAGGTTTAAGCGATGAACAGATTGCAGATTTAAAGACCAAGACGGAATCCGACCGCAGTCTGATAATCTCGGATTCAGCAACTCCATTTGTCTGGGCTTATCTGACTATCTATGAATATGATTTGGATTTGGTAAAGGTTGGCAGTCACGTTACTTTAAAGACCCTGGCTTTCCCCGGAGAGGAATTTAGCGGCAGAATAGTAGCCATTGACCCGGTGTTAGATATGAATACGCGCAGTGTGCGGGCGCGGGTAAAGATAGATAATCCTCAAGCCAAACTAAAACCCGGGATGTACGGTGATGCCTTTACCCATATTGATTTGGGTGTCCAGCTTGCGGTTCCCAAAGAGGCAGTTCTGGATACGGGAATAAGAAAAATTGTTTATCTTGATTTAGGAAAGGGGCAATTTGCCGCTCGCGAAGTGGAACTGGGTCCGGAGGCGATAGCCCTGGTTGATGGCCAGGAACTTAAATTTTTCCCCGTAATAAAAGGAATTAAAGAAAACGAAGTGGTAGTTACTAGCGGTAATTTCTTAATTGACTCCCAAAGCCAACTTACTGGTGGCATGTCTGCTTTATGGGGCGGAGCAACGGAGATAAAGCAAGAAACCCCAATGTCGGGAGAAGGGGAAGTCAAGGCCCAACATCGTCATTGAAAAGGAAAGTACCATGATTAATAAATTAATTAGTTACTGTCTTAAAACCCCCTTTGTAGTTTTTGTGGTCTACATAGCAATCTTCTTCTGGGGGCTTTGGGCGATTACCAATATACCGGTGGATGCCATTCCGGATATTGGCGAGAAGCAGGTCATCGTCTATACGGATTGGCCGGGTCGTTCGTCCAAGGACATAGAAGATCAGGTTACTTATCCCCTCTCAGTTTCCTTGCGCGGTGTACCCGGGGTAAAAACCATCCGCGCCTCTTCGGCATTTGGTTTTTCCGAAGTATACCTTATTTTCCACGATAATATTGATTATTATTGGGCGCGCTCGAGAGTTTTAGAGAAATTGAATCTTGCCTCCCAGCGGCTGCCCGTAGGGGTGATGCCAGTTTTGGGCCCTGATGCCACGGGATTGGGCCAGATATTCTGGTATACGGTAGAAGGCAAGGGCTACAGTGTTGATAAATTAAGAAGTTTACAAGATTGGTTTATTCGCTATCAGCTGAATAGCGTAGAAGGGGTATCGGAAGTTGCCTCTATTGGCGGTTTTGTTAAACAATATCAAATCGATATTGATCCCAATAAAATGTTGGCCTACAACATCCATCTGGGCGAGGTAATGGATGCAGTTAAAAAATCCAACATCGATGTAGGCGCCAAGGTGATAGAAAATAACGCTATGGAATATATTATCCGGGGCCTGGGTTTTATTAAGTCCTTAGAAGATATTGAAAATATTGCAGTAGGCGAGATTAACGGAACGCCGATATTGGTAAAAAATATCGCTACCGTGCAATTGGGGCCGGAGTTTCGTCGGGGCGCCTTGGATAAAGACGGCCAGGAAGCGGTAGGCGGGGTGGTAATTATGCGCTACGGTGAAAATGCTATGCAGGTAATTCATCGCGTAAAGAGCGCAATCAAGGAATTGGAAAAGGGTCTGCCGGCGGGGGTAAAGATTGTCCCCTTCTATGACCGCACCGAACTTATCCATCGTACCATCGGCACCTTGCGCGAGGCGCTAATCTTGGAAATTATTATTACTATGGCAGTGGTAGTGCCATTTTTAGCCCATATCTGGGCAGGAATTATGATTTGTCTGGCCCTGCCTGTCTCGGTATTAATGGGCTTTATTGCCATGTATTATTTAAAGGTAGATTCTAATATTATGTCGCTTTCGGGTATTGCCATTGCTATCGGAACCTTGGTGGATATGGGTATTATTATGACCGAGAATACCTATCGCAGGCTAATCATCCATGCCGAGGAGATAAAGAAGGGAATAAAATCCCGCTTTGATGTAGTTTTTGGCGCCGCCAGTGAAGTAGGCTCTGCAGTTTTGACCGCGGTGCTTACTACCGTAATGTCATTCTTAGCCGTCTTTGCCTTAGAGTCACAGGAAGGAAAACTTTTTAAGCCCTTGGCTTATACTAAGACTTTTGTCCTTCTCGCTTCAGTTGTCGTGGCCTTAACCCTGATTCCAGTATTATGTATGTATTTTCTTAAAGGAAGGCTGCGCGAACCCGAAGAGAATCCTTTGGTAAGAATTATGCACCATTATTATGAAAAGGTTCTGCGTTGGTGTTTAGACCATCGCACGACATTTCTACTTATACCGGCGATTGTATTTATAACCAGCCTTACTTTTATTTTTCCTAAAGATATCATTGCTTTAGTTATTTTCTTGACTATTGTTTTAGCAACTATATTCTTCATTCTTCCCAAAAAACTAAAATCAGTCTTGGCTCTTATATTGATTGGCGCTTTGAGTCTGGGTTGGTTCTGGTTTTCTCCCCGTATCGGACGGGAATTTTTTCCACCCTTTGATGAAGGCTCAATTCTGTTTATGCCGGTAATGCGTCCCTCGGTATCTTTAACCGAGGCAATCCGGGTAATTGAGATACAGGATAAAATTATCAAATCTTTTCCCGAGATTGAGATGGTGGTGGGAAAGGTGGGCCGCGCCGAATCAGCCACTGACCCGGCTCCGGTAGAGATGTTTGAAACTATTGTTACCCTAAAACCGAAAAACCAATGGCGTAAAGGAATTACCAAGGAAAAACTGATTAGAGAAATGGATGCGGCTTTACAGATTCCCGGAGTTTCCAATATCTGGACCCAACCTATTGTCAACCGTGTTGATATGTTGGCAACGGGAATACGCACCTCGGTGGGGGTTAAAGTCTTTGGCCCGGATTTAAAGAAGATAGAAGAGATTGCTACCGAGGTAGAAAAGGTGGTTAGGACTATCCCGGGCGCAGTGGATTTATACTCGGAAAAGATTGTGGGGAAACCCTATATCGAATTTAAAATAAAACGCGAGCAACTGGCACGCTATGGTATAGCCATTCGCGAGGTTCAGGATGTGATTGAAATGGCCATTGGCGGGGAGAATTTAACTACCACGGTAGAAGGTAGAGAAAGATATCCGGTGAGGGTGCGCTATGCTAGAGAATTACGCGATAATATCGATGGCTTGCGCAGGGTTTTAGTATCTACTAAAGATGGCGCCCAGATACCTATTAGTCAATTGGTGGATATCTATTTTGTAACCGGTCCGGCGATGATTAATTCAGAAAACGGTCTTTTGCGTGCCTATGTATTGATGAATGTCCGCGGCAAGGATATGGTGGGTTTTGTGGAAGATGCCTCCAAGATTGTGGCGCAAAAGGTAAAGTTACCTCCGGGATATTTCTTGCAGTGGTCAGGTCAATTCGAGAACCAGGTGCGGGCCAAGAACAAGATTGCGGTATTGTTACCCATCAGCCTTTTGATTAATTTTATGCTCATCTATATGAACTTTCGCTCAATTATAAAGTCCGTATTTATCTTTACCGCAGTTCCGGTAACCCTTGCCGGCGGGGTTTGGCTTTTGGCCTTTTCCGGATTTAATTTTTCCGTTGCCGTCTGGGTTGGATTTATCGCCCTTTTCGGCGTGGCCGTTGACGACGGGGTATTAATAACTACTTATCTTGATGATGTCTTTAAGGAACGGCGTGACAAAATAAAAACGCGTCAGGATGTGATTGAGGCCACGGTATATGCAGGCTTGGGGCGAATTCGCCCGGCATTTCTGACTACTATCACTACCATTGTGGCGCTATTACCGATAATGTTTTTAAAAGGCACCGGTGCCGAGGTGATGCAACCCATGGCTATACCTTCTTTAGGCGGAATGACGATTGAGATGATTACCTGGTTTATCGTCCCCACCCTCTATTCCTGGAAGGAAGAAGGGAAGTTGATTAAACAGAAAAGATGAGCCCCAGAATTATTGCTTTATCAATTTTCCTTATTACTTATTTACTTTTTATTTTCCTACCTAAGAAAAGAACGCCAACCGCAATTATCTCGGCAATTTTACTAATGCTAAGTGGAGTAGTTTCCTTTAAGCAAGCCTTTTTTTCCATTAACTGGAACGTAATGGGAATATTCGTCGGCACCTTGATAATTGCCGATATTTTTATGGAAAGCCGGGTTCCGGCATATATTGCCGAGAAAATTGTCGATAAAGCCAAGAATACCGCTTGGGCGATATTATTTATCTGCCTTTTGACAGGATTTATCTCGGCATTTGTGGAGAATGTAGCCACGGTCTTAATCGTTGCGCCCATTGCTCTGGCGTTGGCCAAGAAATTAAAGATAAACCCGATAAAAATGATGATTGCGATTGCGGTTTCCAGCAATCTACAGGGGACGGCGACTTTAATTGGCGACCCGCCCAGCATGCTTTTGGGCGGTTTTGCCAAGATGAATTTCTTAGATTTTTTCTTCTATAAAGGAAGGCCGAGTATATTTTTTGCCGTGGAATTGGGTGCTATCGCTTCATTTATCGTATTGTATTTTATATTTAGTCATCAAAAAGAAAAGACTGAACTTTTGCCAGTGGAAAAGGTAAAATCGTGGGTGCCGACAATACTTCTGGTAAGTTTAATTGTTCTTTTGGCGGCCAGCTCCTTTATTGATACGGGATTCTCATATATGGCAGGGATAATCTGCATGTTTTTTGGCATTATCGCCATTCTCTGGGAGAAGTTTATCAATAAGGGTTCAATTTTAGAAGGGATAAAATCTTTAGACTGGGAAACCACTTTTTTCTTAATGGGAATTTTCATTTTGGTGGGAAGCATTGCCGTAACCGGATGGGTTGAGGTAATCTCCAATTTTCTTTCCAGTCTAGTAGGTAAGAATATTTTCCTAGGTTATACCTTAATTGTTTTTATCTCAGTTTTTCTTTCGGCATTTATTGATAATGTTCCTTTCTTGGCAGCAATGCTGCCGGTGGCAATTTCTATGTCGGATAAACTCCATTTGAATCCTTCTTTATTTCTATTTGGCCTACTTATTGGGACCAGTTTAGGCGGGAATATTACGCCCATCGGCGCATCGGCCAATATCGTGGCATGCGGATTATTGAAGAAGGAAGGATATGAAGTTAAATTTAAAGATTTTGTTAAGATTGGTTTGCCATTTACCCTGGCAGCCGTAGGCGCCGCTTATTTATTTGTTTGGTTTATCTGGAGTAGATAGTTTGAAAGGAGGTCAAAGATGGCACGCAATAATGTTCGTTGGTTGATAAGACCCGTAGCCCACTGCAAAGAGGGTTGTAGTAAAATGTCCTGGGCATGACGTAAAACGGCCTTTATTAAGAACATCATTAAAAACTATTGACTTAAAATTGAATCCCTGAACGCAGATAATCGCCGATTACGCGTCCGCCTGCCTTAAGTCGGGCAGACAGATAGTCGCAGATTTAATTATTTGCGTTAATCTGCGTTAAAAGATTAAATCAGCAAAACTAATCAAAAAAGGAGTTAAAAATGTTAAGAAAGATATTAATGATTTTAGCTGTTAGCTTATTTGTTTTTGGAGTAAGTAAAGTTTCTTGGGCGATGAATTGTCAATGTGGTCAGTGTAGTCAAATGCAGTTAGCCCAGGCAGATACGGGGAATATGCAGATGAACAGCATGCAGATGAACAAGGAAACCGCTGTTTCCGCTACTACCGCCACAGAATCCGCTAAGAAAGCAGAAGACGTCGGAAATAAAATCTGCCCGGTCAGCGGTGAGAAGATTGCCGAGAAAACCAAGGCTACCTATGAATATCAGGGCAAGATTTATAATTTCTGTTGTCCGATGTGCATAGATGAGTTTAAGAAAGACCCCGAGAAGTATATCAAAAAGGTGGAGGAGGAATTGCAGGGCAAGTCGACCAAATCGGAGGCGGCTGAAAAGACCGAAACAAAAGCAACGGAAGAAACTGAACATCATCACGGGCATGGAATGTAAGTAGTTTTTGCGCGCCCTTTAAGCCACATAGATTTAAAGGGGGCTTAAAGGGCGCAGTTTTCTAAGAAAGGGAAAAGAGAATGAAAAAGATTTTTTTAGTTATAATAACCTTTTTAGTAGCTATTACCATTTCTAGCTGTGCTACCGATAGCGGGGATACCGGCGGATACGGCGGTTACCCTTCCCGCGGAGGGCATCAACACTAAATAGAAATAAAATGCAAGTAGTTTTAGATATTTTATTCTGGTTAAGCGGAATAAGTCTGTTTTTATTTTATAAGAATATGCTTTATTTTCACCTCATTGTAATTTCTCTGATGATTCTTATATTAATTAAATGTTATTATCAAGGGATAAAAAATGGACTGGTTTGGCTTAGTTTGCTTGTTTCTCCCATGAGTATCTCTATGTTTAAAGACGGTACTTTGACTACAAATGAACTTTCTGAAATTCTACTTATTTTAGGACCCAGTATCACGGTAGGTTTACTTGCTGAAAGACAGAGGCGCTACGTTAAGCAACTAAAAGAAACCTATATTTCATCATTAAAAGCTTTGGCAGAGGCAACCGATGCCAGAGACCGTTATACTCAGGGTCATTCAGAAAGGGTAGCTAAGTATGCTGTCTTGATAGCGAAAGAGATGTTATTAGCCAGCTATGAAATAAATAATTTAGAACAAGCTTCGTTATTACATGATATCGGTAAGATTGCAGTGCCAGATAGGATATTGCATAAAAAAGAGCCGCTTGATGAAGATGAATGGTTGATAATGAGAGAGCATCCAGAATATAGCCAAAAGATTCTTTCGAAATTGAGCTTTTTATCTCCAATTCTGCCGGCGGTTCTTTATCATCACAAAAGATTCGATGCTAAAGGTTACCCTATGGAAGAAATAGGGAGGGGAGTTCCTTTAGCTGCTAGGATATTAGCTGTGGCCGATGCCTTTGATGCCATGACCAGCGATAGACCTTATAGGGACAAATTGAGTCCTCAAGAAGCATTAGAGGAATTAGAAAAATGTTCAGGTACCCAGTTTGATCCCAATGTAGTAAAAACATTAAGAAAGCTTATGGATTCATAACTAGAAACTTAGAGTCACAATCCATCTTTGTTAAGAAGGGAAATTTAGGATGCGAGTATTAATTTTAGTGATAATTGGCCTATGCACGGTTGCGGCATTTGCTGCTGATAATCCCAAAATAGAGATTACACCAGAATCTTGGGATTTTGGCAAGGTGACCGAACCCAAGATACAGACCCATAATTTTGCAGTGAAAAATCTGGGAAATGATACTTTAATCATCAAAGGGATAAGCACTTCCTGCGGTTGCACTAAGGCCAAAATCTCTAAGGATAAATTAGTTCCCGGCGAGACTGCAGAACTTAAAATCACTTTTAAGCCGGACCTTACCAGCGCACCAGGCAAGTTAAAGCGAAGTATTTACATTGAATCTAACGACCCGCAGCAATCTACTAAGATAATCTCTATTTTATTAGAATTGGATACTAATCTAAAATCGCATATCCCCGCAACTAAAGCTAAACCAGCCCATAATCCATCGGTAATCGCGCAGCCACCTAAAATATCCTCAAAAGAATTATATTCTCGCCTACAAAAAGGAGAAAAGATTATAATTTTGGATGTGAGGGAAGAAAATGAATATATGGGTAAGCATATACCGGAGGCGATTTGGTTTCCCAAAAGCAAATTTGACAGACAAGACCCTGAGGTGCTTAAGAAATTAGAAAACATTGATAAAGAGGCAATAGTGATTACTTATTGTGGCGCCGGCCATAGAAGTAATTATGTGGCAAAGAAACTGAAGGAGAAAGGTTATAATGCTTATAATTTAGATGGGATATCTTTTTGGGAAAAAGAAAACCTTCCCTTGGTAAAGGGACCTAAATTGCCTCCCACCCAAGAGCCATCAATTATTCTTCTGGAAGAGGCGTATCAGAATTACTATTTGTTATTTAAAGATGTAGTTTGGATTGATGTGCGGGAGATAGAAGACTACAGGCGCGGACATATAAAAGGGGCACTGGGTATACCCCTACCGGAAATCGCAACCAGATTGAATGAAATCCCTAAAGATAAAGAGCTGGTTTTGTATTGCGAGGGAACCTGGGATGGTGGAAGTTGTGAGGCCAGTAGAAGCGTCGGCAGAATCTTGATCAAGAATGGTTATAAACAGGGAAATATTAAGGTTTTTGAAAATGGCTATGGTGCGTGGGAGAATGCCGGTTATCCGCTTGAAAAAGAAAGGAGATAAAATGAGAATTAATCAGAGGATATCGTTAGTTATTTTATTAGCGATTTGCTTAACATTTTTATCACAAACTATCTTTGCCCAAAATATAAAAGACCTCAATTCCGAAATATATTCCAAGCTTAAATGTTGCAAATGTAGCGTATCTTTTACCACTTGTACCTGTCAACATGCCAAGGAGATGAAGGCATATATTTCCAGCTTGATTGAAAGTAATGTCCCGGTTGATGATATCTTTTACAAGGTAGCCAAGAAATTTACCTTAGATACGATTATCGATAAACAGGTAAGAGATAGGATTGAAAAAAGAATTATTAATGAATCGGGAGGTAAAAGACCGCAGGCCGTGTTAGAATCCGCATCTTTCAATTTAGGCACAGTAAGCAAAAAACAAGGCATCATCAGCAAGACCTTTAAATTGTATAATAAAGGTAACGATGTTTTGGTAGTGAAAAATCTAAAAACTTCCTGCGCCTGCGTAACCGCAGCAGTAAAAATCGGCAAGAATAAAAGTGCTTATTTTGGTACCACCGGAGCACCGTCGGATTGGCAGGTTCAGATTAATCCCGGCAAGTCTGCGGACATAGAGGTAGCAATAGATTTAAAACACCATACAGTTAACATAGGTAGATTAATCAGGGAGATATATATAAGCACCAATGATTTGTTAAATCCGGAGATAACGATAAGATTAGAGGTGGAAGTAACCGATTAGGAAAAGATGTTTAGTCCCAGATTGACGGCAAAAAGTTATATGATTTTGTTTTTAGCCTTCTTGGTAATCCTGGCAGGAAGGCAAGGGGAAGACTATGGGGTTTTGTTTTTGCCAGTAAGTACTTCGCTACTTACCGCAGTAATTGCCGACTTGATTATCGACTATTTTAAGTCTAGAAAATTTAAGATGCCCAGCAGCGCCGTGATTACGGGCTTAATCGTCTCCTTAGTGATGGCGCCCGGACAGAAGATAATTTACTATATCTTTGCCAGTCTACTGGCAATTTTATCCAAGCATCTCATCCGTATTGAAAAACGACAGATATTTAACCCGGCAGGTTTCGGACTTTTGGCAACGTCTATAATCTTCTCGGCAACTTTAAGTTGGTGGGGATTAATTAACCCGTGGTTTATATCCCTTTGCGGAGTCTTCATTGCCTATAAAATCAGGCGCTTCCCGGTAATAATTGGCTATCTTTTGACTATGGGTTTTCTACTGAGTATTTACGCGATAATCAATAAGGCGGGCATCCTTGAGTATTTCTCAGTCATCAATCTATTTTTTGTTTTTGTCATGCTCATTGAGCCAATGACTTCACCGCTTGAAAGTTTGCAAGGATGGTTATTTGGAATTATCGTAGTTCTTGCCGGCTTTATATTTTATCTTTACCTGTCTCGGTTTGATTTTGCGATTTCTGGTTTATTAATAGGAAATTTTTCTAATCTTTTTTTGCGGAGGTTAAAGAAAAGATGACCCATTTTCTGCATATATTAGTCCATTATTCTTGGGAGATACTGCCGGCCGTAGCCTTGGGTTTTTTGTTGAGTGGAATAATTCAAGAGTTTATCCCGGCAAATTTAGTGGAAAGGCATTTAGGCGGCAAAGGCATCAAGCCCATACTTTATACTACCCTTGTAGGAACACTTTTGCCCATTTGTTGTTGGGGGTCTTTGCCGGTAGCCGTCAGTTTTCATAAGAAAGGCGCCCGCTTAGGCCCGATATTGGCCTTTTTGGTAGCCACTCCTGCCACTTCGGTAAGTGCACTTCTGGTTACCTGGCGGCTTTTGGGTTTAAAATTTGCCATTTTTATATTTTTTGCCGTGATATTAATGGGCGTAGTAATGGGTCTGGTGGGCAATCTATTTAAAACCCAACCCAAAGAAATCGCCAAAACCATTTGCGAGGAATGCGGCAAAGAGAAGCAATGCCATATTCATCATACAGGATTATCGCAACATATTAAATCCATCTTTCAATATGCCTTTGTGGATATGGTCAAGGAAATCGGCCCGGAATTATTGCTGGGCCTGGTCTTGGCCGCGGGGGTGGCGGTCTTTGTCCCTATCGGTGAATGGATTAAGCATAATTTGGCGGGGGTAGCGGGATACGTCTTCAGTTTAATCTTCGGGTTAGTCACGTATATCTGTTCTACGGCCACCGTGCCCTTGGTTGACGCATTTATAAAACAAGGGTTAAGCATGGGCGCGGGGATGGTGCTTTTATTGGTGGGACCGATTACCAGCTACGGAACCATACTGGTTTTAAGAAAAGAGTTTGGTATGAAAATTCTTACCGTTTATCTATTGGGAATAAGCATTCTTTCCTTAAGCTTGGGCTATCTCTTCAGTTTAATTCCTTAATGAAAAAAGACCTGTCTGTAAAATTAAAACGCTTAAGAAATATTTTAAGAAAAATGCAGGGGGTTTTAATTGCCTATTCCGGCGGCGTGGATAGCACTTTGTTGCTAAAAGTAGCCGGAGAGGTTTTAAAAGATCAGGTTTTAGCGGTTATCGCCAGCTCTCCTACCTATCCTCAGAGGGAGAGAAAAGAGGCAAAAAGACTTGCCGCCGATTTGGGGGTAGAAAATCTCGTAATCAAAACTCATGAAATAAATAATCCTCGTTTTGTGAGCAACCCGCTTAAACGCTGTTATTTCTGCAAGCAGGAATTATTTTCTAGATTAAAACGGATCGCCAAGAGGTACGACATAAGCTATGTTTGCGATGGTTCAAATTATGACGATTTGAAAGATTTCCGTCCCGGGGCAATCGCCAAAAAAGAATTGGGCATCCGTTCACCGTTGCAAGAGGCGAGATTAACCAAGAATGATATCCGCAAGCTTTCCTGTCAAATGGGCCTTCCCACCTGGGACAAGCCCAGCCTGGCCTGTTTGGCCTCGCGGGTTCCCTATAATACCAAAATCACTCCTCAGGTATTAAAGCGTATCTACGGGGCGGAGGATTTCTTAAGAAAACTTAAATTCAGGCAGGTAAGGGTACGCCATCATGGCAATCTAGCCAGGATTGAAGTAGCTCCGAAAGATTTAAGCCGTATTTTAATATCAGCAAAAAAAATATTTAAACAATTTGAAGGTTTAGGTTATACTTATGTTACTCTGGATTTGAAGGGTTACCGAACTGGAAGTATGAATGAATCGCACATAAACAGACCTAAACGATAGGAGTGAGTAAGATGGAACGGGAAAAACATTACCGCATAAACTCAGAAAAAGTGGTGTGGAGGAATATCGACGGCGAGGCAGTGATTCTGGATTTGGATTCGGGTTATTATTACCGCCTTAACCCTACGGGAACTGCCATTTGGCAGATGCTGGAGGAGTATAAGAAACCCGAACAAATCATCAAAAAGTTAGCCCAGGAATATTCTCTCTCAGAGGAAAAGACGGAGAAGGATTTTTTCGATCTGATCGCAGATCTTAAAAAAGATAAATTAGTGAATTAAAATTATGGTTTTAGTGTCTATTATCATCCCCGTGCGCAACCGCCCCCAAGACATCGCCCGATGCCTGAAATCTCTGTTGAAACAGGATTTTCCCAAAGAAGACCACGAAATCATAGTGGTAGACAATAACTCCACCGATAACACCCAGGAAGTTATCCGGCAATTCCCGGCCAGATATGTCTTTGAACCCCAGGTAGGTAGAGGCCCAGCCAGAAACAAAGGAGTCCAAGAGTCCCAGGGTAAATACCTGGCTTTTATCGATTCCGACTGCATTGCCGACCCCAACTGGCTGAAAGAACTGGTCAGGGGGCTTAGATAGTAACCCCCACGTTGCTGCCTTTGGAGGGAAGGTAATACCGTATAAGACGGATAGGCTGCTTGCACCGGTCTTTATCTATCAGCTTGGATAGTTTTAAGTTTAGCCCTTCGCCGGAAGTAATCCGGTTTACCAAAGATGATTTAAAACCATATTCCTTAATATTATTGAGCGCTCTTTCTATAAATTGAATGAAACCTCTACCCGTATCTGGCAGGCACTCTGCGAGACTAAAGACTGCTCCGAGACGGTCAAGATCATTTCAGAGGAATATCATATGTCGGAGGGAATTGTCTCTCAGGATACCGAAGAACTCTTAGCTAAGTTAGAAAGAGAGCGTTTGGTGGTAAAAAGCAGGGCACAATGAAAAGAGATCGTAAGGTAGATATCTTAAAAGAATTAAGAAATAAAAATGTACCCGTAGACGTACATTGGGAATTGACCAATCGGTGCAATGAAAATTGCATTCATTGTTTAAGGGATAACCGAAAGGTCAGGGAGCTAACTCTTAAAGAAATAAAAGATATTATGTTGCAGTTAAAAAAGGAAGGTTGTTTTACATTGACATTTTCTGGTGGCGAGCCTTTCTTAAGAAAGGATTTCCGGGACATACTGGAGTTTGCCTACCAACAGCAATTTAAAGTAAAGATTTTGACCAACGGCACTTTAATAAACCAGAAATATATTGGGTTATTAAAGAAGATTAAACCAATATTTATACAACTTAGCCTATACGGTGCCAGTAGCCAAATGCATGACAGTATAACGCAGGTTAAAGGTTCCTTCAAGAAAACCATGAAGGCTATCAGGCTTTTAGAAGAGCATCAAATTACTGTTAAGATAATGGTGATGTGTCTTAATAGAAATTTTCCCGAGCTTTTGGCGTTAAAAAGAATGGCCAAAAAGAGAAAATGGAATATAGTTTTTGATTTTCAGATTTTCCCCACCTATCTAAAAAAAAAGGCCCCTATTCATTTGAGGACTACCGATGAGCAAATAGCCTTTGCACGTCGGAAGAAGATTTTAACTTGGCCGTGTGATTTAAAGCCCCAAGACAGAAAGAAAAGGCCACCAGTCAGTTTGTTTAACTACACCCCTTCCATCTCGGTACAAGGAGATCTCCATCCCAGTGTGCTAATGCGGATTAAATTAGGTAATTTGCGGAAAAGCTCATTTCATGATATCTGGCATAATTCTGCCAAGGTCAGACGATTGCGCAGTATATCCGAAAAGCAATTTGACTGTTTTTATTGCAAATATTATACTTTTTGTTGTAGGGTGCCGGAGATGGCTTATTTGGAACAAGGCAATTTTCTGGTGAAATCGAAAGAAATTTGCCGGATTAATAACTTGGTTCAGAAGTCAAAAGTAGAAAGATTGAATAAAAGTTAAGGAATATAAAACAAGATAGCCGCCATCTCTTCCTCGCAAAACATTGGTTAAAAGTTTATCCTTACATAATTTTAGAATAAAATTAGTCACGCCATCTGAAGATATCTTGCAGTTGATTTCCCGCCAAATGAATCTCCCCGGGCGCATTTACAAACAGCCAAAAACCACGCCTGAAGTCAGATTTATCTTTCATAAGGTTGTGTATTCTAAGATGCCTTTTTCTCCTCGCGATTGTTTTGGCAAATTCCCTAACTTCAAGGACCAATATTTATATCAGGGCAAAACCTATCTGGATTTCGGCCTAAGGACGATAAAGAGTATAATTAATATCCCCAAAAATGAAGTCAAGGTTTATATCGTAGATAATCACGGTTTAAACAAAGACTTGCTTTTTGATATTATTTTTTTTCAGCCACTCAAGTTAATCATTAAATACCATAATCTTTTTATCCAGCATGCTGCCTGCGTAGCTAAAGGCAAAAGTGGCGTGCTTATCTGCGGAGAATCAGGCTGCGGCAAAAGCGCCCTTTCATTTACCTTAATAAAAAATGGCTATAAATACCTTTCCGATGATGATATCATATTAAAGCCCAGCCGAGGTAGAACAGGGTATTGGGCAATTCCCAAAATTATAATTTTCCCCCAATATTGTAATTCGGCTAAAATGGAGATTAAGCCTTTGAATAAACAAAAGGCCCTATGGGAATTAATGAGGGAAGATTTTACTATATTCAGGAAAAGTTAGGATATAGCCCGAAAACATTTTGAGGTTTTAACTAGACTGGTAAACCAATGCAATGCGTATGCGCTTTACTATAATGATAAAAGACTGAAAGATATCCCCGCAGCCGTTGATGGTTTGTTAGAGGGAAAATGATGGATTACGCCATAGAGATTTCTGGATTACGCAAAGAATTCACTCCAGCCAATCGTCGGTCCATAAAGGACATGGTTTTTAACCGGGGAAATAGAAATCGGATAATCGCCTGTAATAATGTAGATTTAAAGGTGAGGAGGGGGGAATTATTCGGTCTGGTGGGGTCCAATGGCGCTGGCAAAACCACCCTCATCAAGATTTTGGCTACTATAATCATTCCCGATGCCGGTCGAGCCCTGATTAATGGTTTTGATGTGGTTAAGGAAGAGGATAAGGTAAGAAGGAATATCGGTTTGGTTACTTCCGAAATCAAGAGTTTTTACGGCAGGCTAACCGGAAGACAGAATTTAATCTTTTTCGCCGCCCTTTCCAACTTAAATTCTTCAGAGATTAAATACCGGATTGCCGAACTGGCTGAACTTCTGGATTTAAATGATAAATTGGATAATATGTTTCAGGAATATTCTACGGGCATGAAACAGAGATTCGCCATAGCCAGGGGATTGTTAAATAATGCACCAATCCTTTTGATTGATGAGCCCACCAAAAGCCTGGACCCTTTGAGCGCCCAGAATCTGCATCATCTTATCCGGGAAGAACTGGTTAAGAAGGCGAATAAGACGGTAATCTTTACCAGCCATTCCTTACTGGAGATAGAAAAACTTGCCGATACCATTGGGATAATGAACCGAGGAAGGATCGAGGTAGCGGGTACCTTATCGCAATTGCGGCAGAGGATAGGAGATGAAAATTCTTCCATAGAAGAGGTTTTTAATTATTACGTAAAACGAGATGGTAAAAGCTAACGGCATTACCTTATTCTTAAGAAAGGCCTGGGCCTTTATCCGGCGCGATTTTCTAATTCAGGCCAGTTACCGCATGAGTTTCTTTACCCAGTGGATAGGTCTTTTTATCTCCATCTTTACCCTTTACTACATTTCCAAACTGGTAGATGCCCGCGCCAGTTCCTATCTGGCCGGTTATGGCGTAACCTATTTTCCTTTCGTTTTAGTGGGTATCGCCGCAACCAGCTACATAGGAACAAGCATGAATAGTTTTTCCTCTAATGTCACCAGGGAAATTTGGAGCGGGACCTTGGAGGCGATGTTGGCTACGCCCACCAGTCTATCGACCATTATATTTTCCTTGGCTTTATATAACTTTATCCAGGCTACCATAAATGTTTTATTGTATCTATTGTTGGGTTGTTTATTATTAAAGGTAGACTTAAGTCAGATGAATATCTTGGCTACTACAGTGGTTTTAATCCTGACCGTAATCTCTTTTTCCAGTATCGGCTTAATGGCTGCATCTTTAGTAGTGGTCTTTAAAAAAGGTGACCCCATCCTCTGGGCGTTTTCAAACATCTCCTGGTTTTTGGGTGGCGTATATTATCCGATAACGGTATTCCCGCAATTCTTACAAACCATTGCCCATTTTATCCCCGTTACCTATTCTTTGCGGGCATTGAGGTTGGCCATTCTTAAGGGGTATACGGTGGGGGTGTTGAAACAGGATATAGCGGCCTTAGCGGTATTTTGTCTAATATTGGTGCCTTTAAGCATCCTAGTTTTTAGATGGGCGATAAAAAAGGCCAAGCAGTCCGGCTCGCTGGCTTTCTATTAAGCCCCCGCCTATCTTTTCTTAGAACCAAAGAATATCTTAATCCGGCTAGCATACCAGCCCAGACAAGCAAGGCTCCCGCTTTTTATTCCTTTTAGAACCAAGGTCCCTTCTGGTTTTTGAAGTAAAAAACGATGGATAATTAGTTTGTCCTATTTCTTATAGGCTACAATATCTCCGCAGTTTAGTTCTCCCGGAGATACCGATTTGAGGGTGACCTTATCTCCGATATCTAAAGGGGGGGGACATGCTGGGGCTGATGACCTGGAAGATTAGTTTTCGGCCCCTAGTCAGGCCTTCTTGCAAAAGTTCATTGATTATCTCTCGGTGGTTTGCTGGGGGCATAGTTAGATTATAGGCCATTCTTTTGTAAAGGTCAATTATTAGGGGGGTAAGGGGCAGGGTTTTGCCTTTCTTTAAATTGACATTTATTGTAAACCAGTTATAATATACTAGTTAACATTAATCTAAAGTTAGAAAAGGAGATACCCATGAAGAGAATCTATTTAGATTATGCAGCTACCACGCCTACCGACCCGGAGGTAGTTAAGGCCATGCAGCCGTATTTCACGGAAGCGTTCGGTAATCCCTCCAGCATCCATTATTTCGGCAGGGAGGCGAAAAAGGCACTCGAAGATTCACGCTTGACGCTGGCTGAATTCTTAGGCGCCAAACCCGAGGAGATAATTTTTACCTCGGGAGGCACCGAATCGGACAATCTTGCCTTAATTGGAGTTACCCAGGCCTTAGAGAAAAAGGGGAACCACATTATTACCTCCGCGGTTGAGCACCATGCAGTTTATGAACCGGCCAAGTTTTTGGAAAATAAAGGGTTTAAGGTTACTTATTTAAAAGTAGATAAAACCGGCTTGGTCGATCCCGATGATGTCAGAAAGGTCATTACCGATAAAACTATCCTGATCTCGGTGATGCATGCCAATAACGAGATCGGTACCATTCAACCTGTCACGGAAATCGGAAAGATTGCTAAAGAGCGCGGAATCTATTTTCATACCGATGCCGTGCAAACCGTAGGCCATATCCCGGTTAATGTTAATGATTTGAATGTTGACCTTCTGTCATTGGCCGGCCACAAATTCTATGGTCCCAAAGGCGTGGGCGCCATCTATGTACGTAAAGGCACCCGCATCAGCCGTTTTTTGCAGGGTGGGGATCAGGAGAGGGGCAGGCGCGCCTCTACCCATAATGTTTCCGGAATTGTAGGTTTGGCTAAGTCAATTGAGCTTTGCAAAGAAAAAATGAACGAAGAGGCCAAGCAGCAAGCCGCTTGGCGGGACAGATTACTGAAAGAGATCCCCGCTAAAATTAGCGACATCCATCTAAACGGCCATCCCTTCAAAAGATTACCCAACAATGTGAATTTTTCCTTTGCTTATATTGAAGGCGAATCATTGCTTTTGAATCTGGACATATTAGGCATTGCTGCCTCTACCGGTTCTGCCTGCACCTCGGCCAGCCTTGAACCGTCCCATGTATTATTGGCAACCGGGATTCCCCATGAGCTGGCCCATGGTTCCTTGCGCATCAGCATGGGAAGATGGAATACCGATGAGGATATCGATTATCTTCTCGAGCAACTTCCCAAGGTAGTGGATAAATTGCGCAAGATGTCGCCCCTTTACGAAAAGAAGTGAAAGAAGAAATCCTCAATCTCTTAAGAAAATCGCCCGCCTATCTTTCCGGAGAAGAAATCAGCCGTCATTTTAAGGTCAGCCGCGCGGGGATTTGGAAATGCATCCAGGAACTTAAAAAGGACGGCTATGAGATTGAGGCCGTTCCCCATTGCGGTTATAAGTTGATTTGTGCACCGGATAAATTATTCCCCGAAGAGATTCAGGCCGGATTGAACACCAAATTTTTCGGTAAGAAGATATTTCACTTTGAAATGGTGGATTCCACCATGGATGCAGCCTTTAACCTTGCTGTGCACGGAGCCAATGAGGGGACGTTGGTAGTTGCCGAAGGCCAACAGCGGGGTCGGGGCAGGATGGGCAGGGCCTGGTTATCTCCCAAGGGCAAAGGGATATATTTCTCCCTCATATTAAGGCCGAAGATAATGCCCAATGAGGCCCCCAAGCTTACCATCTTGACTGCCGTATCGGTGGCCGAGGCGGTAAGGAAGGCTACCGGGCTTTTGTCGTTGATAAAGTGGCCCAATGATATCTTGATCGCAGAAAAAAAGTTAGGCGGCATTCTAACCGAATTGCATGCCGAGGTCGATCGCATAAAATTTGTAATTATCGGAGTAGGTTTAAACGTCAATATCAAAAAGACCCAGCTGCCATTCAGGGCTACCTCGATAAAGAATGAACTATCGAAACCATTTTCCCGGGTGGAACTCTTGCAGCAGATCTTAAAAGAAATGGAAGACAATTACCTTTTGTATATCAAGGAGGGTTTTCAGCCCATAATTGAACAATGGAAGCATCTTTCTGCCACCCTGGGTAAAAGGATAAAGGTTACTAGTATTGGCAAGGATATAGAGGGGGTGGCATTGGATGTGGATAGTGACGGAGGATTACTGGTAAGGCTGGATTCGGGTTTTGTACAGAGAATAATCTCCGGAGACGTGGTGGGCATAAGATAGATGGATCAATTAGAGACTTTGACAGAGAATGCCCTTTATCAAAATAATAAAGGGCAAATTTTTTAGAAGATGATCACTCAAAAAATTGAAGAATTAAAACAGAAGGTTTTAGCTGGAGATGATCTGACGCTACGGGAAGCGCAGGAATTGTTGGCGGCGGATAAAGATGAATTGCCACGGCTTTTCGCTGCTGCACAAAATATCAGCAGACATTTTCGCGGTAATAAGATCAGTTTATGCAGCATTACCAGCGCCAAGACCGGACAGTGTCCGGAAGATTGCGGTTTTTGTTCTCAGTCCAGCCACCACAACACCAATATCGCCACCCACCCGTTGATTTCTCTGCAGGAAATATTGGCCAGGGTCAAAGCGGCATTTTACGATAAGGCGGACCGTTTCTGCATAGTGATAAGCGGCCGGGGAATTGAATCGGGGCAGGAATTTGAAACTATCTGCCAGGCGATATCTTTAATTAAGGAAAGATATCCTCAATTAAAACGCGATGCCTCACTGGGCAGCTTAGATGAGAATATGGCGCTAAGATTAAAGCGGGCAGGTTTGCAACGTTACAACCATAATTTAGAAACTACCCAAAGATTCTTTCCTTATGTCTGCACTACGCATACCTATGACGACCGTTTAAAAACCATCAGGATTCTTAAAAAGATAGGGATTGAGATCTGTTGTGGCGGAATATTCGGGCTAGGAGAGACCGCAGAGGATAGGATAGATTTTGCCTTTATTTTAAAGGAACTGGATGTTGATTGCCTGCCTCTAAATTTCTTAAATCCTATTCCCGGCACGCGTTTTGCCGGAAATTCTCCGTTGGAACCAGAGGAACTTTTAAAGACGGTAGCCATTTACCGTCTTATCCTGCCCAAGAAAGAGATTCGGATTTGTGGCGGTCGGCAGCGTAATTTAGGTGAATTGCAATCCGAGATATTTTCCGCCGGCGCAGATGCCATCCTCACCGGCAATTATCTTACTACCCAGGGGACTCCGGCCGAAGAAGATATAGAGATGATTCACCGTCAGGGCCTAGAGATAAAAAGAGAAGATGATTAATCAGAATCTTAATGATTTCACGATACAGCTTGACCGGTTAGAAGCCGATGGTTTATTCAGGAAATTGCGGCTGGTGGAAGGAAGCCCAAGGGAAAAGATTATTATCGACGGTAAAAAGGTATTGAATCTGTGTTCAAATAATTATCTGGGGTTGGCAGATGATAAGCGGTTAAAGTCCGCAGCTATCGCAGCAATTAAGAAATACGGCGTAGGGGCCGGTGCCTCGAGGTTAGTCTGCGGGAATATGTATCTGCACCGGCAATTAGAAAAAAGATTGGCAAGGTTTAAAAATACCGAAGGCAGTCTGGTTTTTAGCAGCGGCTATATGGCCAACTTAGGGACCATATCTGCACTCGTGGGGAGGAAGGATGTGGTTTGCGCGGATAAATTAAATCACGCCTCCTTGGTGGATGCCATACTCTTAAGCCGGGCGGAATTTAAGCGCTATCCCCATAAAGATATGCAGGCCCTGGAAGGCCTGTTAAGGGGTTGTAGGACTAAGAAAAAATTAATTGTAACCGATACCGTGTTTAGTATGGACGGGGATATTGCGCCTTTGCCAGAAATCGTGGGATTGGCGAGAAGATACGGTGCAATGGTCATGGTGGATGAGGCGCACGCTACCGGAATATTGGGCGATTCTGGCAAAGGCGCAGTAGCACATTTCCATCTTGAGGGCCAAGTTGATATCCAGATGGGGACTTTAAGTAAGGCCGTTGGTTCGCACGGGGCCTATATTTGCGCAGAAAAGACCTTAATTGATTTCCTGGTTAATAAGAGCAGGGAATTTATATTTACCACCGCCTTGCCGGTTTCCTTATGCGCTGCAGCGATTACTGCAATCGGGATAATTGAGAAGGATTTCAGTTTGCGCAAAAGACTCCTTGAAAATGTCGAATTCTTAAGAACCGGATTGGAGGGTTTAGATTTTGATGTCGGTGAAAGCCAGACACCCATAATTCCAGTTATAACTAGAGACGAAAAATTAACCATGGAATTTAGTAAGAGGTTATTTGAGGATGGCGTATTTGTGCAGGGGATTAGGCCGCCCACGGTACCCCTCGGCCAATCGCGATTACGGGTTACCGTTATGGCAACCCATAAAATAAAAGAACTGGAAAAGGTCCTGTCGGCATTTGAAAAAGCGGGAAAGGCCTTGGGGATAATTTAATGGAGATAAACTACCGCATAGACGGCAATGGCAGCAAGACCTTATTTTTTATTCACGGCTGGGCATCGGATAAATCGGTCTGGCAGAATCAGATTGAGGCATTTAAAAAAGATTTTCGGATAATTAACGTGGATTTGCGGGGCCACGGAGAAACCCCTTGGGCCGAGACCCATGACTTACTCGGAAGTTTTACCGATGACATTCTAGAATTATGCGATAAATTGAAATTAGAGAATATAAATTTCGTGGCCTGGTCTATGGCTGGTTTTGTCTTGCTGGAATTATGCCAGAGGGCTGCGCAATTAATTGATTCTTTTACTCTGGTCACCGCTACCCCGAAATTTCTAAACTACCAAGATTATCGCTGTGGAACAGATGAGGCGAATCTGAATTTATTGAAGAAAAAACTTAACGCCAATCTCCCCGCAGCTTTGGAAGAATTCCGGCTTTATATGTTTAGTGACCAGGAAAAACAGGATTCCCGATTTGCACAGGCCTGGGAGGTATTAAAAAAAATACCGTCACCAAATGAAAGGGCCCTGACTTTAGGCTTAGAACTTTTGGAAAAGGCTGACTTTCGGCAAGATTTAAATCTTATCTACAAACCTACCTTGCTTATTGCCGGAGAAAAGGATGCCATTATCCCCAAACTTACCGCAGAATTTATGCAACAAAGAATAAAGAATGCAGAACTGGTAATATTCAAAGATTCGGGCCATGCCCCGTTTTTAACCCAGCCGGAAAGATTTAATCAGGTTTTAAGGGAATGGATAAGCAAAAAATAGGATCTTTATTTTCTAAAGCGGCCCTGAGATACGATAAATATGCCTGGTTTCCTCAAAGGGCATCTAAAAGGCTCCTTGGTTTTATGCCATCTTCCTTAAGGCGACCGATGAATATCCTGGATATCGGTTGCGGCACCGGAGCTATGGTCGTTAATTTAAGCCGGAGGTTTAAGAGGGCAAGGGTAATCGGTCTTGATTTAGCTTACGGCATGTTAAGAGTAGCAGCTGGAAGAAAGGATAGAAATGGTGAGGTTTTTCTCCAGGCGGATTTGGACCGGTTGCCTTTTAAAAACGGTATGTTTGAAATGGTTACTTCCAATTTAGTATATCAGAGGGTTAGTAACCTTAACCGCGCCTTGAAAAAGGTTAATAGGATATTGATTCCCGGAGGAAGGCTTTATATTTCCCTGGCCGTTGACGGTACGCTTCGCGAACTGCAAACCAGTTTTGTTTCCGCCTACCGTAAAATAATCAAATCTTCTCCTAAGGAGGTTTACCGCCATCCCCTGCCTCATAGGGTTATAAAGTCTTTGGAAGATTCCGGATTTAAAATTATCAGGACTGCCGCATTCAGAAAGCAGAAATATTATAACCGGGCAGCCGAGATTATTAAGTGGCTGAAATCAATCGGCGCAAATTATTACTATCATCAGTGGATGAATGGTTTGGGTTCACGTCAGGTTTTAGGGGAGATGGAAAAGATTTATCGGGCTCGATATTGCCGCAAAGGAAGAATCTATGCAACCTTTTGCGGATTAATCATAGAGGCAATAAAACAATGAAAAAGGCGATATTTATTACCGGGACCGATACCGGCGTTGGAAAAACTGTTACTTCCGCCTTAATCTGTCTGGCAATGCAAAAAAGAGGAATTGATTGCGTAGTGATGAAACCGGTTGAGACCGGAGCAATCAGAAAGGGTAAGGGCTGGGTCTGGCCGGATACGGAATTTTTGAGGAAGGTAACCAAGCCAAGGGAAGAAAACGGATTGTTGAGTCCTTTTAGATTCAAAAATCCTCTTGCCCCGTCATTGGCAGCGAGAATGGAAGGCAAGAAGATTGATATGGAAGGGATAAAGCGCGCCTTCAACAATTTAATGGATAAACACCAGGTGGTAATTGTTGAAGGCGCCGGCGGCCTGTTTGTTCCTTTATGGAATAATTTTCTCACTGCCGACTTGGTTAAGGAATTGGATATTCCGATTATTATTGTCTCTCGCTTAAGCCTGGGTACCATCAACCATACCTTACTGACCATAGAGGCAGCCAGGAATTCAGGGATAGAGGTTTCGGGAATAATTTTTAATCAAACCAAAGCCGGTAAATCAGGAATTATTGAAAAGACCAATCCTAAAATTATCTCGTCGATTTCCGGGGTCTCTGTCCTGGGTGTGGTTCCCTATTTGTCCTCGGTAAGCGTAGAAAAAAATCAGACCGGGGGTTTAGAAAAAGCAATTAGGCACATAAAAATCGGATCCCTATTAAAAAAATCTGGGAATAACTCGGTAAGGTTGCAGAACTGGGATAAAAAATATATCTGGCATCCCTTTACCCAGATGCAGGATTGGCTGAAGGACAAGCCTTTGGTCATTGAAGAGGGGAGGGGCGCTTACCTTAAAGATACCTACGGTAAATGGTATCTGGACGGCATATCTTCATTGTGGGTCAATCTCCACGGCCACAGAAAAAAAGAATTGGATGATGCGATACGCAACCAATTAAATAAAATCAGCCACTCGACTCTTTTGGGTTTAGCCAATGTTCCTGCCATTGAATTGGCCAAACGTTTAATAGAAATTTCTCCAGGTAAATTAAGCAAGGTTTTTTATTCCGACGACGGCTCAACTGCCGTGGAGATTGGCCTGAAGATCGCCTTTCAATACTGGCAGCAAAAATCCGATGCCGTCAAAACAAAAAATAAATTTATCCATTTTGTTAATGCCTATCACGGAGATACCCTTGGAGCGGTAAGCGTGGGAGGTATTGATTTGTTTCATCGGGTTTATCAGCCGTTACTTTTTAATTCCTTTAAAGTGAATTCTCCGTATTGCTATCGTTGCCATTTAGGCCTGGCTTTACCTGAATGTAAATTGAAATGCATAGAAGATACCGAGAGGATTCTTAAAAAACATCACCGCCAGATCGCGGGTTTAATTATTGAGCCGGCAATTTATGCCGCGGCAGGGATGCTTATTCAACCCAGGGGATTTTTAAAAAATATCGAGAGGCTTTGCCGTAAATATCGGGTTTTATTAATCTGTGATGAGGTGGCAACCGGATTCGGAAGGACGGGAAAGATGTTTGCCTGTGAAAGTGAGGATATAAAGCCGGATATTTTATGTCTGGCCAAGGGCATCAGCGGCGGATACTTACCTTTAGCAGCCACATTGGCTACCGAGGAGATTTTTAATGGCTTCCTGGGAGAATATAAAGATAAGAAAACCTTTTTCCACGGCCATACCTATACGGGAAATCCTTTGGCCTGTAGTGTGGCTATTGCCAGTCTGGAGGTCTTTAAGAAAGAAAGGGTGTTGCAGAGATTGCAACCCCAAATTAGCCATATTAAGAAAAGATTGGAAGAATTTAGAAGATTAAAACATGTGGGCGAAATCCGGCAGCGCGGATTTATGGCGGGGATTGAATTGGTAAGGGATAAGAAAACAAGGCTGAGCTATAATTGGGCAGATAAAATAGGTGTAAGGGTTTGCCGAGAAGCCCGTGAATACGGGGTTCTATTAAGGCCATTGGGCGACGTGGTGGTTTTAATGCCGCCGTTATCCATTACCAAAGAAGAAATTAATAAATTACTGGGAGTTGCTTACCGATCGATTAAAAAAGTCACTGAAAATGAAGGCAAATACTAGGAAAAGACGCGTGGTGGTAGCTATGAGCGGCGGAGTGGATTCTGCGGTTGCCGCCGCTCTACTGAAAAAGGATGGTTTTGAAGTTATAGGAGTTACCATGTGCCTTAATATTTCAGGTAGGGATAAGGGGAGGCCTTCATGTTGCGGTATCGAGGGGATAGAGGATGCCAAAAGGGTAGCCGGGGAATTGGATATTCCCCATTACGTATTGAATTTCAAAAAGGCATTGGAGCAGGAAATCATCCGTGATTTCTGTTGGGAGTATCTAAAAGGCAGGACCCCCAACCCCTGCATCCGCTGCAATAGATATTTAAAGTTTGGAGCACTTTTTAAAAAAAGTCGTGAGCTGGATGCGGATTATTTAGCCACTGGACATTACGCTAAAGTTATCTATGAAAAAAAATCCAGCAGATTTTTATTGAAAAAAGGAAAAGACAATAAAAAAGACCAGTCATATTTTTTGTATTCCGTTGATAAAAAGGTATTGCCATTTATACTGATGCCGTTGGGCGATTTCACCAAAGATAGAATTAGGGAAATCGCCCAGGACTTTAAACTCCCCATCGCCGATAAACCAGCAAGCCAGGAGGTCTGTTTTATTGACACGGATTATCGGCAATTTCTAAAGGAGCAGGCAAAAAAATTTTACGGCAGCCGTATTCTTAAAACCATGCAGCCGGGTAAAATTAAGGATAAAAAAGGAAAAGTCATCGGAGAACATAAGGGAGTAGCCTTTTACACCATCGGCCAGCGCGAAGGGTTGGGTATGGCCCTCGGCTATCCGGCCTACGTGGTTAAAATCGATGGCCGGAATAATTCTCTTACCATAAGCAGGGAGGAGGATATTTTTTCAAAAGGCCTCATTGCCAGAAAAACGAATTTCTTGGGAATGGACTTTCCTGCTAAAAGCATTGAGGCAAAGGCCAAAATCCGCTATAATCACCAAGAGGTTAACTCTCGCCTTATTCCCTTAAATAAAAATACCTTAAAGGTAATTTTCTTTCATCCTCAGCGAGCGGTTACGCCCGGACAGGCGGTAGTTTTTTATAAAAACGATACAGTTTTAGGCGGCGGGATTATAGAAAAAGGCATTGATTAACTTAACAATAAGTCAAGCGAGGTAGAAATGGAGAGCATTATCGATAAGATACATAAATTAAAGAAAGAGCGTAACGCCATCATCCTGGCGCATAATTATCAACTGCCCGAGGTGCAGGATATCGCCGATTATCATGGGGATTCTCTGGAATTAAGCCGCATTGCCGCTAAAACCGACAATAAGGTAGTGGTCTTTTGCGGGGTGCATTTTATGGCCGAGACCGCCTCAATCCTTTGTCCGGATAAGACCATTTTAATCCCTGATGTCAACGCCGGCTGTCCCATGGCCAATATGATTACCGCCTCTGATTTAAGGGAATTGAAAAACCGCCACCCTAAAGCAGCGGTGGTAGGTTATGTGAATACCTCGGCAGAGGTCAAGGCAGAATTGGATATCTGTTGCACCTCCACCAATGCCGTGGAGGTGGTGAATAGCTTAAGAGAGGAAGAAGAAATTATCTTTGTGCCGGATAAATACTTGGCGGATTTTGTTTCTAAAAAAACCGGCAGGCTGCTTATTAGTTGGGACGGTTATTGTCCTACCCATGTCAAGATTAGGCCGGAGGATATCATCAAGCAAATCAGGCTTCATCCCCATGCCAAGGTAATGGTGCATCCGGAATGCATCCCGGAGGTTATAGTCCTTGCCGATGTGGCGCTTTCCACGGGTAAGATGTGCAAGTATGCCAAGGAATCCGACTCAAAAGAATTTGTCGTCGGCACAGAGATAGGCATTATCCATCGTTTGCACAAAGATAACCCGGGGAAGAAATTTTATCCTGCCTCAGAGCTTGCCGTCTGCCCCAACATGAAACGCACCAACCTGGAAAAGATCCTCTGGTCCCTTGAGGAGATGAAGGAAGAGGTGCGGGTCCCAGAGGTTATACGGCAGAAGGCCAAAAAGGCCATTGACCGCATGCTGGCAATAAAATAAAACTTATGAATCTGGCGCGAGTTGTCAAGAGCGAAAAATTCACCCTTTTTATTGTCTTTGCCTTTGCCTTCGTCTTGCGGATTTTATTTTTGTTTTCCTTAAAGAATGACCCGGTCTTTAATATGCCCATTATCGACAGCCTGGAATTTGATAGGTGGGCATTAGATATCCTTCGTGGTAATCTACTCTGGACAACCTTGCCAAACCACCCGCCTCTATATGCCTACTTTTTAGCCGCCATTTATAAGATATTTGGATATAACCTACCGGTAGTTACCTTGCTTCAATATCTCTTAGGGGGCCTGGATTGCATCTTGGTGTATTTTATTGCCAAAAAACTGACCAATAAGGCCGGGGCAGTTATGGGCAGTTTATTTATGGCCACCTACTGGTTTTTTATTTTTGTGCAGTCTTTTTTATTCAGTGAAAATCTTTCCCTATTCCTCAATATACTCTTGATGTATCTGTTGCTTTTCTTAAAAGACAATTTCCGGAAATATTTTATCTGCGGCGTGGTGTTTGGTCTGTCGGTGATTTGCAGGACGGATGTTCTTCTGTTTGCGCTATTTATTCTGCCGTGGTTTATTATTCGCGATATCCCCATAAAAATAATTCTGAGATACTATCTTGTTTTCATTGCCGCCCTCATACTGGTTGTTGGCCCGGTAATTTTGCGTAATTATTTTATCTCAAAGGAACTGGTGATGCGCACCCAGGTAGGGGCCAGTATCTATATCGGTAATAATCCAGAATTTAAAGGCGCCTCTACCAATTTGGGAATAGGCAAGGACTGGGAAGACTTTATTTCCCTGCCTCAACGTACCCTGGGGCGTGACTTGAAAGAGACCGAAGCCGACCGCTTCTTTATAAAAGAGACTCTGAAGATTATCAGGCAACGGCCCGGAGAATGGATTGCCCTGATGGGGGGGAAGATTTTCTCCCTGCTTACCGGCAGGGAATTTTTAAGATCCGAGGATGCTTATTTTTTTAACCGTTATATCGCCTCCAATTTATTGCGGGTTATTTCTACGCGGCTTATATTTATCCTGGCTACCGCCGGATTAATCCTGTCGCTGGCTTCCGGCAGACGCTTCGTATTGCTTTATGCCTTTATTCTGTCCGAGGCATTTATAGTCTTTTTCTCCCTGAAGATGCGTTATTTTATGCCGGTAGTCCCTTTTCTGATAATTTTCTCGGCCTATGCCATATCGCGCCTATATGAGAGTTTGAAGAATAAAAAGTTGGTCTCGGCATTATTTATTGTTATTTTATTGTGCCTCATCAATATACTTTCTTTATTTAATCCCCTAAAGATCGCTTCTCCCGACATATCCGAGGTTTATTTTGCCACTGCCAAGAACTACAATATGCGCGGTATGAGAGGCAAGGCCGTAGAATACTATTTGTATGCCATAGAGTTGAACCCTAGGAACATATCGGCTTATAATGATTTGGGGGTTTTGTTTCTGAACCTTAAAAAATACGATACGGCATTGGTATATTTTGAAAAGGCATTAAGTATAGACATAAATGCCATAAAGCCCAGGCTTAACTATCAATTGTGCCGGGAGCTAATGTCTAAAAATAAAAAGGTTAAATAAAATAAATGATAATAGGTATAAGGGTTTATCCTCGCGCAAGGAAGAATCTGGTAATGCAGGATGGTGCTATTTTGAAAATTCATACCACGGCGCCTGCCGCAGACAATAAGGCCAATGCCGCGGTAATTAAAATGCTGGCAGAATTCTACTCGGTTAGGAAGAGTCAGATAATGATAAAAAAAGGCGAGCGGTCGCGCGAGAAGATTATTGAGATAATGGAATAGCTTTTTAATGGTATAATAAAGCCCGTCTCTTGGTTATAACAAAGATCAAGTTATAGGGGGGAGGTAATCATGGCAAAATTAGAAAAGATTTCCGATTGTTTAGAGGTGGCAATTCGCATCGAGAGAATCGGTTTAGATTTCTACAAGGGATTGAGTAAAACGGCCGAGAATACCCAGACCAAAGATGCCTTTTCTTTTCTGGCAGCGGAAGAGGAAAAGCACGTCGGGGTTTTTAGAAAGATGCTCGATGAGGCGGCCGATTATGCCTCGCGTTTAAACTATCCTGGAGAATATGAGTTGTATTTGGAGGGGGTGGCCAGCCGCAGCGTTTTTACCCAGAAAAAGATGCAGGATAAAAATATTGCCTCTGCTAAGAATATCGGGGAGGCAATTGAGGTGGCGATGGATTTTGAGACCCAGTCCATTCTTTTTTACACCGAGATGCTGAATAATTTTAAGGACATCGACCAGAAATATCTGAATGAGGTAATAAGGGAAGAAAAGAGCCATTTCGTTAAATTGGTCAATATCAAGGATAATATAAAGTTTTAGATTAATGAGAATGAAAAGAAGATTACCAATATTACTTTCGCTTTTTTTAGTTGTGGCACTGGCCGTCTGGCAGAAACCATTTTACCGGGTGCCAATCTTGAACTATCACAGCGTCAATGTCCCCAGGTTTAATTACGATACGCCAAAGATTCTGCCCGGGGTATTCGTCCAGCAGATGGATTTTATTCATAGAATGGGCTACCAGGTTATCTCGCTGGATGATTACATTAAAATGCGCAAAGCCGGCAAGAGGGTTTGGAGCAGCGTGGTGATTACCTTTGATGATGGCTATGAGGATAATTATACCCATGCCTTCCCGGTTCTAAAAAAATACCATTTTCCAGCTACTATATTTCTGATTGCCAAAGAACTAGATAGGGATAGGTTCTTAAAGAAAATACAGATCAGGGAGATGGTAAAGGAAGGTATTAGTTTTGGTTCGCATACCCTAAGTCATGCCTACCTCCCCGAGGTAAGCGATGAGGCTAAATTAAGGGCAGAAATCTTTGGCTCCAAAAAGATATTAGAGACAGAGGTTGGTCAAAACGTGGATTATTTTAGTTATCCCATAGGTGGTTACAACGATAGGGTAAAGGAATTGGTAAGAGGGGCAGGATATAAGGCGGCTACCACTACCAATCGGGGGATAGCCAGATTGAATGAGGATCTTTATGCTCTTAAGAGAATAAAAATAACCCAGAGGGATATCCCGGGTTTTGTGCTTTGGTTAAAGTTATCGGGTTATTATTTGTTATTTCAGGGTAATAGAGAGGCGTATTAGTTAAAGCAGTCCTACCGCTATTTGGGCGGCGCGGTTGCTGGCGCCGTTCTCGCCTAAGGACCTTCCTAATTTAATTAGTTCGTTTTTGGTGGCAGATAATCTTTCCGGACTTTCCATTATTTCCAGAATATTTTTTGCAATGATTTCCGGGGTAGCCTCGTACTGCAGACATTCCGGGACTATTTTTTTGCCTACCACTACATTGACCAGGCCGATATAGGGGATTTTTAACATCTTCCGGATAAAAAGCCAGGTAAGAAAAGAGACGCGGTAGATTATTACCATGGGGACTTGCAATATGGCGGTTTCCAGGGTGGCGGTGCCGGAGGTCACAATGGCAAACTCAGAGGCATTCAAGCCGTTATAGGTCTGGTCAATGACTGCGGTTAAAGAGAGGTTGGTTGAGGCCAAGATTTTCCGGAATATCTCCTCATTTACCGTCGAGGACTTAAGCAGTAGAAATTGGGTTAGGGGGTATCGCTGGCGAATTATTTGGGCCGCCCTTAACATAATCGGTAACAAACCCTCGACTTCTTTGTGGCGTGAGCCGGGCAGAAGGGCAATGGTGGTTTTATTAATGTCCAAACCGACAGACTTCAGGAATTCTACCTTGCTTGCAGTAGGTTTGACTATATCCAGCAAAGGGTGTCCTACAAAACTGACATCCACTCCGTACTTTTTATAAAGCCCCTCTTCAAATTTCAAGATCACAATCATCTTGTCCACTACCCTTTTAATCAGATGCACCCGGTTTAAACCCCAGGCCCAGATCTGCGGGCTGATATAGTAGATAACCTTGATATTTCTTTTTTTTAATTCTTTAGCCAACCTTAAATTAAATCCGGGATAGTCCACCAATATCGCAGCATCGGGTTTTATCTCATCTATATTCTTTAATAGTTGTTTGAAAATCCTACGGATGGTTTTTAAGTGCTTTATTACTTCAGAAAACCCCACCACCGACAACCGGGTTAAATCATAGAACAATTCTACGCCAGCCACTTGCATCTTGTTCCCGCCTAAGCCGTAAAATTTGACCTCCGGCTGAATGTCGCGAATGGCTCTTACCAGATTAGCGGCATGCAAATCGCCCGAGGCCTCTCCGGCTACGATTATTATTTTTTTTACTTCTGCCATATCTTTGCTTGAATTTTTAAGGCAAGGTCAAGGGCGGCGCGTCCTTCTACCCCTGATACTACGGGTTTTTGGCGGTTAGCTATGCAATCCACGAATGATTCTAGTTCTTTTCTTAAGGGTTCTTCCTTTTCAATGGGGAGGGCATGTTTGGAGATTAGGCCTTGGTGTTTTTTGTAGACAAAGGCTTCCTGTTTGCAGTAGTCCAAGGAAATATAACTATCAGTGGTAAATAATCTGATTTTACGCATTACCTCGTCGGAAATCCGGCTGGCAGTCAGGTTGCATACGCAGCCGCTTTTAAAGGTAATCCGGCAGTTGGCGATATCCTCTAAATCGGTTAATACCTTTACGCCCACCGCCTGGATATCCTTGATGGGAGAATCCTCCAGGCCTAGAATTATATCAATGTCGTGAATCATCAAATCCAGCACCACGCCGATATCTAAAGAGCGGTTGGGAAACAGGTTAAGGCGGTGGCATTCTACAAAGCGGGGATTTTTACCCAGGGTTTTGATGGACTGAAAGGCAGAGTTGAATCTTTCCACATGGCCTATCTGCAGGGTGAGTTTGTTTCTTCCCGCCAGCTTGATTAATTCGTCGGCCTCTTTAAGGGTTTTGGTAAAGGGTTTTTCTACCAGAAGCGAGATGTTATTTTTCAGGCAATCCCGGCTAATTTTATGATGTATGACGGTAGGGACGCATATGCTGGCAGCGGAAATCTTGCCTAAAAGCTGGGCAGGATCGGTAAAGGTCTGACAGCCAAGTTGCTGGGCTGCCTCTTGGGCCCTTTCGGCGTTTATGTCGCAGACGCCTACCAAATTTACCTTATCCTTAAGCTCGGAATATATCTGGGCATGCCGGCTGCCTAAGTGGCCCACGCCAATTACCGCCAAATCGATTCTTTGCATAAGCGTAATATAACAAATGGCTCGACAAAAGTCAACGAATATGCTATTATACATCCCCAAATGAATGAGTATTTTAAATTACTGCGCTTCTTGAAATCTCATGTCGGCCTGTTGACCTTGGCCGGTATCTGCATGTTTTTCTCGGCCATCTTTGACGGGGTTTCCCTTTCCATGATAGTTCCCCTGGCAGACAAGGTTTTAACCAACAAACAGATTATCGTGCCCAATAAGATGCCGGAGTTTGTCGGTAATTTTCTGGCCCGCGTAAACGCCATCCCACCGATAGATTTGATAAAAATCATCGCCTTAACCGTCCTAACTATCTTTATTTTGAAGGGGTTCTTTAATTTCTGGCAGTCCTATCTGATGTCGGATATCGGCCAGCGCGTTATCAGGGATTTAAGGTTTATGCTTTATGAAAAGCTGCAGAGCCTTTCTTTGGATTATTACAGCCAGAAACGCAGTGGAGAACTAATCTCCCGCATCACCAATGATGTCAGGGTAATCGAAAATGCCATTTCTTATGGTTTTACCGATTTGGTTTATCAGTCTTTTCAAGTAGTCTTATTTACCTTTCTTATATTTTTTATTTACTTTAAAATGGCATTAATTTCTCTGGTCCTGTTTCCCTTGGTGGCAGTGCCCATGGTTCAGCTGGGAAGAAAGTTAAGAAAACTGTCCCGGCGCTCCCAGGAGAAGATGGCGGATATAAACTCACTGCTTCTGGAAACCATTACCGGGGTAAGGGTGGTTAAGGCCTTCGGTATGGAAGATTATGAAACCAGGCGGTTTGGCGGGCAAAATAAAGAGTTTTATAAATTGACCATGAAATCCATCCGGCGGAATCTGATTCTTAACCCCTTGATGGAGATTATCGGCGCCTTGGTGGGAATTATGATTTTTTATTGGGTCGGTAGAGAGGTAATTGCCGGAAAGCTTTCCTTCGGCGTCTTCGGGTTATTCCTGGGGTCATTATTGTCATTAATCCGTCCTTTTAAGAAATTAAGCCAGGTGCATATCATGAACCAGCAGGCCTTGGCAGCCAGCACGAGAATATATGAAGTATTAGACACTAAACCAACTATTATAGACGGTCCCGCGGCAATAGAATTGGTTGAAATCAAGGATAAGATTTCTTTTGAGAATGTATTTTTTAAATACGAAACCGAGGGCGGAGAGGTCCTAAAAGCCGTAAACCTTGATATAAGGGTGGGGCAAATAGTGGCCGTGGTTGGGCCCACCGGCGGAGGTAAATCTACCCTGGTTAATCTTATCCCTCGTTTTTATGATCCTTTAAAAGGCAGGATTACCATCGACGGTAAAGACCTGCACGATTTCACGATAAAATCCTTGCGCAGCCAAATCGGCATAGTTACTCAGGAAACCATCCTTTTTAATGATACGGTAAGGGCCAATATAGCCTACGGTCATCTGGAGGCCACTGACAAAAATATCCGTCAGACGGCAGAGAAGGCCTTTGCCCATAATTTTATTATGAAGTTGCCGCAGAACTATGAGACGGTTATCGGTGACCGGGGTTTTAAATTGTCCGGCGGAGAAAAACAGCGTATAGCTATAGCCAGGGCGATATTAAAGAATCCACCGCTTTTGATTCTGGACGAGGCAACCTCCCAGCTGGATTCTGAGTCGGAACGCTTGGTGCAGGAGGCATTGGACGAGCTAATGGAAGGTAGAACGGTAGTGTGCATTGCCCACAGGTTATCTACCATAAAGAAGGCAGACCGCATTGTAGTCCTCCATGAGGGTAGGATTATTGGTTTGGGTAGGCATGAGGACCTCTTGAACGATTGTCCCCTTTATAAGAAGCTTTACGAGACCCAATTCCAGATGTAATTTCGTCCCAAATAGTTAAATCCCTGATGTAAAAATAAAAAGTTGCAAAAATTTGGTTTTTTGAGTATACTATAAGTTCAAATTTCGACACAACCTACGCCTGCCGGCAGGCAGGGAGGGAAACGACGTAAGTTGTAAGTCGAAAATCGACCCTTGACAATTTGCCGATAAATTTAAAAAGACAAATTGTCAAGGGTCCAATTCACGCAAAACAATTTATGTCACTATCGTTCCATAAATTGTACGTTCATTGGAGGAGGCAATATGATAGATGAATTGATTAAGCAGCTTTTGGAGGCAGGGGTGCATTTTGGCCATCAGACCAAGCGTTGGAATCCCAAGATGAAAAAGTTCATCTTCGGGGAAAGAAGCGGTATCTATATCATTGACTTGGAAAAGACGGTAGATTGTTTAAACCAAGCCAGAAATTTCCTTAAAGAGGTAGCCGCCAATGGGTTAGATATACTCTTCGTGGGTACCAAGAAACAGGCCCAGGATGTGATTCAGGAAGAGGCAAGGCGAGCCGGAGTTTTCTACATCAACCGCCGTTGGCTGGGCGGGCTTTTGACCAATTTCGCTACCATAAAGAAATCCATCAACCGCCTTAAGGAAATCGAGACCATGCAGACCGACGGTATCTTTGACAATCTCAAAAAGAAAGAAGTGGCGCGTCTCACTAAAGAAAAAGAGAAATTGGAGAAGAATCTTTCGGGTATTAGGGAGATGTCCCACAATCATCCCGGGGTGGTATTCTTAATCGATTCCAAGAAGGAAGAGATTGCCGTGGAGGAGGCCAATCGTCTGGGCGTCCCCATCGTAGGGCTTATCGATACCAATTGCGATCCCGACAAAATCGACTATCCCATTCCCGGTAATGACGATGCCATGAAATCAATACGCCTCATTACTACCTTGCTGACGGAAAGCGTTATTGAAGGCAAGAAGCAATTCCGGGAAGGCGTGGCCAGAAAAGAGGCGATTGCTGAGGGAGAGGCAGCCTTGGCGAAGATTGAGGCAAAGGAAGTCCTCGAGCAGATAGAATTATTGGACGAAGAGGGTGTAGATACAGAGAAGAAGAAAACGGCAAAGATAAAAATAGGCGCCAAGAAGGTCAAGGCCAAGACAAGAGAGGAGTAATCTTTATGGCAGTTTCTGCAAATCTGATCAAGGAATTGAGGGAGCAAACCTGCTGTGGAGTTATGGACTGTAGAAAGGCACTAGAGGAGGCAGGTGGAGATTTAGAAAAGGCCAAAAAGATCTTACATAAACGGGGATTGGAGATTGCCGAGAAAAAATCCGGCAGGGTGGTTTCTCAGGGAAGGATAGAGGCCTATATACATTTAGGTTGCAAGATCGGGGTTTTGTTGGAGGTAAATTGCGAGTCGGATTTTGTCGCCAAGAATGAAGATTTTACAAAGTTTACCAAAGACGTTGCCATGCAGATAGCAGCCGCCTGCCCCAAATATATCAAACGTGAAGAGGTGCCCGAAGAGGCGCTGGCTAAGATAGAGAAAAGGGAAGATTTTTTCAAGGCCCATTGTTTGTTGGAGCAGCCTTTTATCAGGGACCCGAATATTACCATCAAAGATTATTTGACCTCTTTGGTGGCGAAGATCGGAGAGAATATCGTCATCCGCAGATTCTCCAGATTCCAGGTGGGTGTAGAATGAAGCGTCCGTCCTTCAAGAGAGTGCTTTTAAAGCTCAGCGGTGAGGCCATCCAAGGCCAGGAAGGCCATGGTATTGATTTGGACGTCTGCACCAATTTGGCCAGGCAGATTAAGGAGATTAGGGATCTGAAGGTGGAGATTGCTCTTGTCGTAGGAGGAGGAAATATCTTCCGCGGCAAGGCAGAATCCAAGAATTTCGGCATGGACCGGTCTGTCGCTGATTATATGGGAATGCTGGCTACGGTCATCAACGGCCTGGCCCTGCAGAATGTTTTGGAAAGTATGGGGGTGCCAACGAGAGTCTTGACGGCAATTGAGATGCATGCCGTGGCAGAGCCATACATCCGACGGAGGGCAATTCGCCATTTAGAAAAAGGAAGGGTGGTAATATTTGTGGCCGGGACGGGCAACCCTTATTTTACTACCGATACCGCAGCGGCCTTGCGGGCGATGGAGATTCATGCCGAGGCGATATTGAAGGCGACCAAGGTTGACGGGGTATATTCCGCAGATCCGCAAAAGGTTAAGGCGGCCAAGAAATTTGCCACCTTAAGTTATATCGAGGTCTTAAAGCGCAGATTAAAGGTAATGGATGCCACAGCCATCAGCCTGTGCATGGATAATAATTTACCTATCGTGGTTTTTAATTTTACCAAATACGGGAATATTAAGAAGGTTATCTTAGGCGAAAAGATAGGAACGGTAGTTAAATAGAAAAGGGGTGGGTGAGATGTCTAGCGCTAGAGAGATAATTCATCAAACCGAAGATAAGATGAAAAAGGCCGTTGAGGCGGTAACCCGCGAGTTCAATGAAATCCGCACGGGAAGGGCCAATGCCGCCTTTGTAGAGGCCATCCATGCCGATTATTACGGGACCCCTACCATGATTAAGCAGATCGCTGCTATCAGCGTCCCCGACGCCCGTCTGATTGTCATTCAGCCGTGGGATGTGACGGCCATTGCCGAAATAGAAAAGGCGATTTTGAAATCCAATTTGGGGATAAATCCGACCAACGACGGAAAGGTGATCCGTTTGTCTATTCCACCCTTATCCAAAGAGCGCCGGGAGGAATTGACCAAGGTGGTTAAGAAGATGGCTGAAGACGGCCGGATTTCCTTAAGGACGATTCGTCGGGATTCCAATGAAGCAATTAAAAAGATGCAGGATGATAAGGTAATTTCCGAGGATGACCGTTTTAAATCCCAGGATGAAATCCAGAAACTTACAGATAATTACATTTCCAAGATCGACCAAATCCTAAAAGACAAGGAAAAGGAACTCGTAGAATTTTAATCTCGGGCCACTAGCTCATCCGGTAGAGCATCGGCTTTTTAAGCCGAGTGTGCAGGGTTCGAGTCCCTGGTGGCTCACTTGAAGTTTCCGCGTTCTCGCACGTTTACGGGTTAACGCGTTTTTGATATTCCTTGAATTGATTACGTAGGGCGGACGTGGCGGAATTGGCATACGCGTATGGCTTAGGACCATATGGGGAAACCCTTGGGGGTTCAACTCCCTCCGTCCGCATTTGACATTTAGGGAGTTGAAGAGAGCTTAGCGCCTAAGCGGATAGCGAGGAAAAGCGCAGCGCCATGGAGGGAAACCCCGCCTGCCGGCGGGCAGGCATTGGTTTCCCTATGGGGAACGAAGCGTCGAGGCGTACGAGTATAAGTTCGGATAAAAATACATGTTCTCGATGGCGTATCGCGCACAGAATAGCTTACAGCGGAGTGACGCGGGTGTAGCTCAGTTGGTAGAGCGCTACCTTGCCAAGGTAGTTGTCGTGGGTTCGAAACCCATCACCCGCTTAATTTTGCGACGATAGGAGTAAAATAATCCCGCACCTTTTTAGAATTCAATGAATTTTTTTAAGATAAGGTTTAAAGATTTTGAATAGATAAAAGGTGCTGGGTTAAATTCCTGCCTGTTGGGAGGCAGGCGCAGACATACATAATAGAAAGAAGACTACAATTTACGGTAGCTCATTTTTATTCGTTCCGTAAATCGTCTGCTCATTTAACAAGCCACGGTAGCAAAGGAGGAAGGCAGCAATGAAGATTATGGATTTTTTGAGCAAAAAGGCATTGACGGCAAACCTTAAATCCACTACCAAAGATGGGATAATTGAGGAGATGGTGGATTTGTTGGTGAATGCTGGAGATGTAGATAAGAAAAGCAAGAAGAAATTAATTGAGATTCTAATGGAAAGGGAATCTCTGGGTTCTACGGCCATTGGCCAGGGGATTGGTATTCCTCATGGCAAATGTGATTGCGTAGATAAACTGGTGGCAAGTTTCGGCATTTCGCAGAGCGGGGTTAATTTTAATTCTCTCGACGACGAACCGGTTTATATATTCTTTTTATTGGTGGCACCCCAAGATTCGGCAGGTCCTCATTTAAAGGCCCTGGCTCGGATTTCCCGCCTCTTAAAGGATAAGTATTTCCGCGATGGCTTAAGGCAGGCCAAAGACGAAAAGTTCGTCCTGAAGATTATTACCGACGAAGATGAGAAGAGGATGTAGGAGAACATGAAATCCTTTTTAAAGTGGCTATATCCGGGGATGAGGGTTAAGCGATGGATAGTCATGGTTATTTTAGGGATCCTGATTATCATTGTAGCGTCATCATTATTTCTCCCCAATCCTTTTAAGGTAGTAAGAATTTTGGGCTGGGTGGTTGTAGGATTGGGTATTGTTATCATCGGTATTGGCATAGGCAACATTATGCTTTCGTTGATAAATTTGTTTCTGCCGCAGAGAAGCAAGGATTTGGTTAGCATACTTTTTCAGAAGCGATATCTGGAAAAGGGGCCCAAGATTGTCGCGGTCGGAGGCGGGAGCGGTCTATCCGTTTTATTACATGGCCTTAAAGAGTTCAGCAATAATATTACCGCCATTGTCACCGTAGCCGACGACGGGGGAAGTTCAGGTAGGATCCGGGAGGAGTTTGGTATCTTGCCCCCCGGAGATATCCGTAACTGCTTGGTGGCGTTGGCGGACGCCGAGCCCTTGATGCGCGATCTGTTCCAATTCCGTTTTGACAAAGGCACCGCCCTTGAGGGGCATAGCTTCGGTAATCTTTTTATCGCTGCCATGACCAATTTGACCGGAGATTTTGAAGTAGCCGTGAAAGAATCAAGTAAGATTTTAGCAATCAGAGGAAGGGTGATCCCCTCTACCTTAGAGAAGGTAAGGTTGGTGGCAGAATTCACCGACGGAAGTCAGGTTGAGGGAGAGGCGAAGATTCCGAAGAAAAATGCCCCCATAAAAAACGTTTACTTAAAACCTACTGGTTCGCAACCGACCAAGGATGCTGTCCAGGCGATTGAAGAGGCAGATATAATTGTTTTGGGCCCGGGAAGTTTATATACGAGTATCATTCCTAATTTATTGGTTAAAGGTATTGCCGATGCCATTGTCGTCTCCCGCGTACCCAAGGTTTATATATGTAATGTGATGACCCAGCCTGGCGAGACCGACGGATTTACCGCTTATGATCATGTGAAGGCTTTGATTAGCCATGCCAATAAGGATATCATCAATACCTGCGTGGTAAATGTGGCCAAGGCGCCGCGGGAGTTGTTGGGCAGATACGAAAAGGAAAAATCTTTCCCCGTCATCGCCGATAGCGAAAGAATCAAGCAGTTGGGTTACCGGGTGATAGAGGAAAAGATTATCAGTTTAGCAGATTTTGTCCGCCACGATCCAGAGAAATTGTCCAAGATTATCGTTGGGGTTTCTGAGAGACAGAAAAACATAAAGAGGTAATGTTGAATTTTCTGATGTTGGTCCACGGCCATCAGCCGGTGGGAAATTTTGACAAGGTAATCGAAGAGGCCTATGCCAAATCGTATCAGCCGTTCATTGAAGTTCTCAAAAGGCACCCTGGAATAAAACTGGCAATCCATTTTTCGGGAAATCTTTTAGAATGGTTCAGGGATAAACATCCGGAATATATCACCACCCTGAGGGGCCTGGTTAAGGATGGCCAGATTGAGGTTTTTTCCGGCGGGTTTTACGAACCGATATTGACCCTGGTTCCCGAGAATGACGCCAGGGAGCAGATAGCCATGCTTTCCTCGGTAGTGGAAAAAACCTTTTCCTACCGGCCGATGGGCGGCTGGATTGCCGAGCGGGTTTGGGAGCCGAAATTGCCGCAGATTTTAGCCGGCGCAGGTTTGCATTACGGGGTAATCGATGACACCCATTTTTCCATCACCAGCAAGGATTTACAAAAAGGAAAATCTGCCGGAGGCGAGATAGACGATTTAACCGGTTATTATCTTACCGAAGAGGGGGGCAAAGGTTTTGCCGTGTTCCCCGGCTCGGAAAAATTACGTTATTATATGCCCTTTAAGCTTCCTCAGGAGACGATAAATTATTTTAAGGGCAGGATGTACCGACAGGAGGATGTGACTATATCCTTCGGCGATGATATCGAGAAATTCGGATTATGGCCAGGGACCCACCAGTGGGTCTATAAAGAAAATTGGCTGGAGAATTTCTTTAGGGCCTTAGAGGAAAACAACTCATGGTTGGGGATGATGACCTTTAAGGAATACTTCACCACGCATAAACCTACGGCGCGGGTATATCTATCCTGTTTAAGCTATCGCGAAATGCAGACGTGGTCCTTGGGATTTTACCGTAACTTTATGATCAAATATCCCGAGGCCAATAATATGCACAAAAAAATGCTTTACCTGAGCAACAAGGTCCGTGCAGAAGAGTCAGAGGTAAAGAGAAAGTCCGAAGATATTGAAAATGCCAAGCAAGAGGTTTTTATGTCGCAGGCCAATGATGCCTATTGGCATGGCGTATTCGGCGGATTGTATCTATATCATCTGCGCTCGGCGATCTACCAACATATGGTAGAGGCGGAGAAATTATTGGATAAGGTGAGCAATGTAAAAAAGGCAGCCGAGGTAGAGGTTATAGATTTTGACTTGGACGGAAAAAAAGAGATTATGGTTAATACCGAATCGCTCAACCTGTGCTTTCGTCCGGAAGAGGGGGCTACCTTGTCGGGGTTGGATTATAAACCCAAATCCTGTAATCTGATTGATACCTTAAACCGTAAACCTGAGGCCTATCATTTGAAATTGAAACAACTTTTAGAAGAGAAGAGGACCAAATATGCCCAGTCTGGTAATCAGCCGGCCAGCATCCACGATATCTGGGAGGTAAAAGGCGAAGGGTTGGACAAGCTGCTTTTTTATGACCGCTTCCCGCGTTATTGCAGTCTGGAACATTTTATCAATAGCGATTCCTCTTTTGAGGATTTTCTGCGGTGCCGTTATTTTGAAAACGGAGATTTTGCCGAAGGGGCCTATCAATACCGCGTAAAGGAAAAGGGTAAAGAGGCCGAGATTGCCTTTGAAAGAAACGGCTTGGTAGCTTCTCAGGCAGTGAACCTCTCCAAGACCTTCAATACCCGGGGGACTGATTTGGCCGGAATGTATTCTGTGGGCAACCTGGATAAAGAGAAATCCTTGGATTCCATATTCGGTATAGAATTTAACCTCTCGGTTTTTGATGCTGATTTAGCGGGCAAGAGGGAAATCGGCGCTATTAACAGCGTAGAGATAAATGATTCCTGGCATAATCTAAAAATTAATTTCTCGTGGGATAAAAAAGCCAATCTCTGGGTTTTTCCGGTAGAGACGATTTCCGATTCGGAATCGGGCATAGAGAAGACCTATCAGGAATTGTGCTGTTTCTTTTGGTGGCGGATAAATTTAGCCGCTAAGGAAAAATGGCAGAATTATTTTCAGTTGACGATAAAATAAAATGGCTCCCATATCTAAACAGGTAACTGTAAAAAATCAGCAAGGGCTGCATGCACGGCCCGCGGCATTGTTTGTGCAGGTGGCCAACAAATTCGACGCCACCATTACCGTCAAAAAAGGCAGACAAAAGGTGAATGGTAAATCCATTATGGGTATCTTGATGCTCGCCGCCGGACAGGGAAGCGAGATTTTAATCGAGGCGGATGGCGAAGATGCCCAGCAGGCGATAGCAGAATTGGAGAGGATAGTTAATAAAGATGAGTGAGATTATCTTAAAAGGAATCGCTGCGGCCCCCGGGATTGCCTTCGGGCCGGCCCATCTATTCGGCAAAGAGGAATTGAAGATTGTTTCCCGTTCAATTTCCGATGCTGAGGTGCCGGCTGAGATTGTCCGTCTAGAAGAGGCGTTAATTCAGACCCGCAGGGAAATTATCGAGATCCAGAATAAGATCAGCGCCGAGATGGGGACCGACCATGCCGAGATATTCGATGCCCACCTTCTGGTTCTGGAAGACAGGATGCTGATTGAAGAGGTCATCACCGGCATAAAGAAGGATAAGCTCTGCGTTGAGTATGTCTTCTCTGAGGTATTGAAAAAATATATCAAGGTCTTCTCTTCCGTTGAAGACGAATATTTAAGGGAGAGGATTAGTGACATCAATGACGTCGGTAAGCGCGTCTTAAAGAATTTTGCCGGCGGCAAGAAGAAGGTTTCCGAATTGGAAGCGCTGGAGGAAAGGGCGATTATAGTCTCCCACGATATCTCCCCTTCGGATACCGCCACCATGCACAGAAAGAATGTAATTGCCTTTGTTACCGATATCGGTGGACGCACCTCTCACTCGGCGATTATGGCCAAGTCCTTAGAAATTCCGGCCGTCGTGGGTTTGGAAGAGGCTACCGCTAAGATCAAGGCCAAAGATTTCTTAATCGTCGATGGAACCAAGGGACTGGTAATAGTTAATCCGGACGAAAAGACCCTGGATAGCTACCAGCTCGAAGTAAAAAGAATCTATTTGGATCAGGCAAGATTTGCCGATATCAAGGCATTACCTGCCCAGACCGAAGATGGTAGGACGGTAGAGATAGCGGCCAATCTGGAATTGCCCGAAGAAATTCCTTCAATACTAAATCATAATGTGGGAGGGATTGGTCTGTACCGTACGGAATATTTCTATATGAATCGAGTGGACCTGCCTTCGGAAGAGGAGCATTACCAGGCTTATAAAATCGTAGCCGAGGCCATGAAGCCCAATTCAGTAATTATACGTACCCTGGATTTGGGAGGAGACAAATTCTTGTCTTCCCTGGAGATACCTCATGATATGCACCCCTTCTTGGGCTGGCGGGCCATCCGTTTCTGCTTGGCTCGTCCGGATATATTTAAGGTGCAGCTTCGCGCCATTTTGCGCGCCTCTAATCACGGGAAGTTGCGTCTGATGTATCCTATGATTTCCGGAGTGGAGGAATTGCGTCAAGCCAATGCTCTTCTTGAGGAGGTAAAGGTAGAATTAAGAAAAGAAGGCAAGGGATTCGATGAGGATATCGAAACCGGGGCGATGATAGAGGTCCCCTCGGCAGCCTTAACCGCCGATCTTTTAGCCAAAGAAGCAAAATTTTTTAGTATCGGAACCAATGACTTAATTCAATTCGCCATTGCCGCAGACCGTAGCAATGAAAAGATTGCCTATCTTTATGAACCTGCCCATCCGGGGGTGTTGCGTCTCATCAAGATTATTATTCAAGCAGGACACGATAACGGAATCTGGGTAGGGATGTGTGGAGAGATGGCTGGGGAACCGGCCTTGGCGTTGATACTTTTAGGATTGGGTTTGGATGAATTTAGTATGCCGGCAGCGGTGGTTCCTAAAATAAAACAGGTAATCCGTTCGGTAACCTATAAGGAAGCTCAGGAGATGGCCAACATCGCCCTAGGTTTTTCCACCGGCAAAGAGGTAGAGGAATTTGCTGCCAAGAGGCTGGCCGAATTGATTCCCGATTTGCGGGCTTAAAGGAAATAAGTAAATCTTGTAATATGAAGGCATTGATACTGGCAGCCGGTTACGGGACAAGGCTTTATCCCTTGACCATAAATCTGCCCAAGCCACTTTTATTGGTTAGCCGCCGGCCGATGATAAATTTTCTGCTGGATAAACTGGTGGCCATCAAGGGATTAAAGGAAATATATGTGGTTACCAACGACAAGTTTTCCAGTAACTTTGAGAAATGGCGGAAGCATCTGGAGCCGGACTTTAGGAAACTACGGATCAAGGTGCTTAATGATGGCACTAAGAGCCCAGAAGACCGTCGGGGGGCAATAGGGGATATCCAGTTTGCGATATCTAAAGAGGATATCCGAACCGATCTTTTGGTTTTAGGAGGGGATAACCTCTTTACCTTCGGGATCGAGGATTTTATTTGTTTTGCCAGAAAACATTCTCCCCGTACCTCAATAGGTTTATTTGACATCCATCATAAAGAGGAGGCGGTTAAGTTTGGGGTGGTAAAGTTAGATCAGCAATGCCGGATATCTTCTTTTTTAGAAAAGCCAGGACATCCGAAATCTACCCTTATAGCGATGTGTCTGTATTATTTCCCCAAGGAATCCCTGGGGAGAATTGGTAAATATCTTCATTCGGGAAAGAGGAAAGATGCTTCTGGAAGCTACATCAGTTGGCTTTACAAACAAGAGCCGGTTTTTGGGTATGTGTTTTACGGTGAGTGGTTTGACATTGGCCATATCGATTCCTATTCTAAGGCCAAAAAGGCGTTTACTCGCTATATAAAGGAGGTTAAGGCGTGAAAGGAAAATATTTTCTTACTTCTGAGTCGGTGGGAGAAGGGCATCCGGATAAGGTCTGCGACCAGATTTCCGATGCGGTATTGGATGCGGTTTTAAAAAATGATCCGCATGGTAGGGTAGCCTGTGAGACCTACGTGACTATGGGTTTGACTATCGTCGGTGGAGAGATTACTACTCATACCTACGTTGATGTTTTGAATTTGGTGCGCGAGACCTTACGCGATATAGGTTATACCGATTGCATTTACGGATTGGATTATAAAACCTGCGCAGTTATCAATACCATTCATAGTCAGTCTCCGGATATCGCCCAGGGTGTAAATGTAGGTGGCGCTGGTGATCAGGGAATAATGATTGGTTATGCTTGCGACGAGACCCCCGAATATATGCCCTTACCGATTATTTTAGCCCATAAGTTAGTGCTCAGAATAGCAGAGGTGAGAAGAAAAAGGATTTTGGATTATCTGGGGCCTGACTGCAAAAGCCAGGTAACGGTTGAGTATAATAACGGTAAGCCCAAAAGAATAGAAGCCGTAGTTTTGGCTTGTCAACATACCTCCAAGATTCTCGATTCAACGGGAAAAAAGATAACCAAAAAAGCCCGCCAGGAGATGATCAGGGTAATTGCTGAGCCGATTTTAAAGAAATACTTGGATAAGAACACCAAGTTTTATGTTAACCAGACCGGGAAGTTCGTCGTTGGCGGTCCACAATCCGATACCGGTATGACGGGAAGAAAAATCGTAGTCGATACCTATGGCGGAGTGGTTTCCCACGGCGGAGGGGCTTTTTCCGGTAAGGATCCGACCAAGGTGGACCGCTCGGCAACTTATATGGCCAGATATATTGCCAAGAATATTGTCGCTGCCGGCATAACCAAAAAGTGCTGGATACAGTTAGGTTATGTCATCGGAAAGGCAGAGCCGGTAAGTGCGATGGTAGATACCTTTGGCACCGGAATAATCAGCGATGAGAAGATAGCGGCTTTGATCAGAAAGAATTTTGATCTTACCCCCAAGGGTATAATCAAGAAATTGAATCTTTTAAGGCCGATTTACAAACAAACCGCCTGTTACGGACATTTTGGCAGAAACGAGAAAGATTTTACCTGGGAGAAACTGGATATGGTCTCCGTTTTGAAAAAGGGGGCTAGGATATGAAATATGATGTCAAGAATTTAAAATTATCCGGCAAGGGCAAGCTGCGCATTGAATGGGCCAGAAAGGATATGCCGGTTCTGCAGCTTATCGAGCAGCGCTTTAATAAAGAAAAGCCCCTTAAGGGTATACGGGTAGCTTGTTGTCTGCATGTGACTACCGAAACCGCGAATCTCATGCGGGCATTAAAGGCAGGCGGCGCCACTATCGCATTATGCGCCTCAAATCCGTTATCTACCCAGGATGATGTGGCAGCTTCCCTGGTTAAGGATTATGGTATCCCCACCTTTTCTATCAAGGGAGAAGATACTAAAACCTATTACGCACATGTAAATGCCGCTTTGGATACCCAGCCGCACATCACCATGGACGACGGTGCGGATCTGGTTTCCACCTTGCATAAGGTAAATTCCAGAAGTAAAAGGCAAGGCGCAAATATATTCGCCGGAACCGAAGAAACTACCACCGGCGTAATTCGTTTACGCGCTATGGAAAAAGACGGAAAATTAAAATATCCGATTATTGCCGTAAATGATGCCCATACCAAATATCTTTTTGATAACCGTTATGGAACCGGGCAATCCACGGTAGACGGGATTATCCGGGCCACCAACAAATTAATCGCCGGCAGTAATTTTGTGGTTTGCGGTTACGGCTGGTGCGGTAGAGGAGTGGCCATGCGCGCCAAGGGCATGGGCGCCAAGGTAATTGTCTGCGAGGTCGATCCTTTAAAGGCCCTCGAGGCAGCACTCGACGGATTTGAGGTTAGGCCGATGAGTTATGCTGCAGTTGCGGGGGATGTCTTTGTTACCGTTACCGGAGACATCAATGTCATCCGTAAAGAACACTTCTTAAAAATGAAAGACGGGGCGATTGTCTGTAATTCCGGACATTTCAATGTAGAGATAGATATCCCGGCATTGAATCGCTTGAGTAAAAAGAAAAGGCCGATCCGTGATTTCGTAGAGGAATTTACCTTAAGAAATAATAAGAAGATATTTCTTTTGGGCGAAGGTCGTCTGATTAATTTGGTAGCTGCCGAAGGCCATCCGCCTTCGGTAATGGATATGAGTTTTGCCAATCAGGCGCTTTCTGCAGAATATATCCGCAAAAATTATCAGCGGCTCTTAAGAAAGGTTTACCGGGTACCCGAAGACATAGATAAAAACATCGCCAGGCTTAAACTAAAATCACTGGGAATCAATATAGATGTTTTAACCGCAGTGCAAAGACGGTATCTCTCCAGTTGGGAGATGGGAACGTAAAAACAGGGAGTAGGTAGTAGGGCGTAGGCAGTAGGGTAAGGAGGCGAAAGATGAAAAAAATAATATTTTCAGCCAGTATTTTGGTTTTAGTTTTTGCTGGTTACGTTTTTGCTGCTGAAATTGAAACAACTTCAAAGATTTCTCAGGTTACGGTTTATCCGGATTCGGCCTTACTCACGCGGGTAGCCAATTTGAAATTGAGCCCGGGTGAATACAAGGTAATCTTTCCTAATATTATTCCCGACGTGGATGAAAATTCATTAAGAATTTCCGCTCCTGGTAGCAAAGAGGTTAAACTATTCGGCGCGCAGCTGAAGAAAGAATTTCTAGAAGATGTTTCCGCGGCCAAAGTGAAGGAGCTTAAAGAGGCGATCCAGAAATTAGAGGACGAAGGAAGGCATCTCCAAGACTATAAGACTTTATTGTCAGAGGAAAAGAGTTTTCTGGATTCGGTAAGGCTATTTTCCGGCAATCAAATCCCCAAGGACCTTATTACCCGGATGCCGGTAGCAAAAGATCTGGAAGAAACCCTTAAATTTCTTGATGCCAAATTGAAAGATAATTATGCACAGGCTCAAGATTGTGAAATCCAAGCCAGGGAATTGAACAAGAAACTAGATGCCTTAAGAAGGGAATTATCAGAGATCGGTGGAACGGCCAATAAATTGAAGCGTTCCATTATAGTAGAACTACAGGTCGCCAAATCCGCGGACTTTAACTTGGACGTTTCTTATTTGGTTAGAGGCGCCTTTTGGCAACCGATATATGATGCCCGGGCTGACTTTGAAAAGGCAGAAGTGGAAATGGTTTCTTACGGAATCGTAAAGCAGACCACCGGAGAGGATTGGCAGGATGTGGATATGGCATTGTCTACTGCCAAGCCAGCGATTGGCGGAAGGATGCCTTATGTTGCGCCGTGGTTTATCCGTCCGGCACAGCCAGCAGTAAGAGAAAGCAGGGCCCTAGGAATTATGGCGAAGGCGGCTTCTGCGCCCCGGATGATGCAGCAATATGAAGCCTTTGATACGAATGCAGCCAAGGGAGGAGCCGAACCAGAAGTTCAATACGCCCAGGCCGAAGAAAAAGGCACCGCGGTTACCTATAAACTTCCGCGTAAAACCAGTGTAAAATCCGACGGCTCAGAACATAAATTGCCCGTATCTTCACAGGTGATTAAGGCAGAGTTTGAATATTCTACCTATCCGCGCTTGGTTCCCAATGCCTATTTGGGTAGCCGGGTAACCAATTCTGAAGGATTACAATTATTGGCGGGAAGGGTGAATGTTTTTCTGGATGGAGATTTCGTAGGAACTTCCAGCATAGACAATATCGGGCCGGGGGAAGAATTTGATTTATATTTAGGCGTAGACGAGAATGTAAAGGTTAAAAGAGAACTGGTGCAGAAAAAAGTGGATGATGTCTTGATTGCCGGGATTCCGTCTCCGACCAGGAAAACTACCTACAGATATAAAATTAGTTTAGAGAATTATAAGAGCAGAAAGATTAAATCTATTTTGTTTGAAGCCCTACCAGTCTCCGAAAACGAACGCATTAAGGTGAAGATTGAACATGTAAGCTTAGAGCCCAAAGAAAAAGACTGGAAAGACAGAAAAGGCATTTGGCGTTGGGAGTTGAATTTGGCGCCTAAGGCCAAACAGGAGATAACTTACAGTTTCACCGTCGAGCATCCTCGCGATATGCAGGTGGAGGGTTTATAATCTATGGCAGTAAAAAAGATTGGAGTTTTAACTTCCGGCGGTGATGCCTCGGGGATGAATGCGGCCATCCGTGCCGTGGTGCGTTTTGCCCTTTACCAGAAAATGGATGTGGCGGGGATTCTACGGGGGTATGAGGGGTTAATCAATGAAGAGATAATCTCTATAAATCACCGTTTTGTCTCCAACATCATCAACCGGGGAGGCACTATTCTTAAAACCGCACGCTCTGAGGAATTTATGACCGAAGCAGGGCAAAGAAAGGCCGTGGAGGTAATTAAGAAAAATAAGATTGATGGTCTGATTTTAATCGGCGGCGACGGCACCTACCGCGGAGGCCAGATACTTTCCACCAAATGGAAGATACCCTGTGTCGGAGTTCCGGGAACTATCGATAATGATTTAAACGGTACCGATTGGACTATCGGTGTAGATACGGCGGTAAATGTCGCGCTGGATGCCATTGATAAAGTCCGCGATACCGCCACCAGCATGGAGCGCATCTTTGTCGTCGAGGTCATGGGCAGGGAATCGGGTTTTATTGCCATTCAAGTGGCTCTCGGCAGCGGAAGCGAAGAGGTGCTTATCCCGGAGAGAAAATTCGATATTCAATCCATGTGCCATGAAATCGTGGAGGGAAACTTAAGGGGCAAGGTTAGCTGGATAATTATTACTGCCGAAGGCGCAATCAAGGCCCATGAATTGGCTCAAAAGATTACCGAGAATACCGACTTGGAAACTCGAGTGGTGGTTTTAGGCCATGTACAGCGCGGCGGTAGCCCGACTGCACAAGATAGAAACTTAGCCACACGCTTGGGTGTGGCGGCGGTAGAATTATTATTAAAAGGTGAAACGGGTAAGGCCGTAGGGATGGTAGCTGACAAATTAAATGTGGTTAGCTTCGAAGAGGCCGTTAAGCCAAAGACTATTAAGGTGGATGAGTTCTACAGATTAATTAAAGTTATTACTTAGGGAGGAGAAAAAGAAATGCTGCTGGGTAAATCTATTGACAAGCTGGTCGTGGAATTGGTCTTAACCGAAGATTTTAAAACCAAACATAAGCTCTTAAATAAGATTGTCAAGATGGCTGCAGGCAAAAAGATCTTTCTTACCTCTATCCATGATTTATACCAAGCTCGGGGCCGCAAGGAAATTAGCGGCTTTACCGTTCCGGCGATAAATTTAAGGGGTCTGACCTATCACTTGGCCCGGGCGATCTTTAGAACCGTCAAAAGAAATAATGTGGGTCCATTTATCTTTGAGATTGCCAAGTCAGAGATGGGCTATACCAACCAGCGTCCAGCTGAATATACTGGCGTGTGTCTTGCCGCAGCCATTAAAGAAGGTTACGCGGGACTGGTATTTATCCAGGGGGATCACTTTCAGGTAAATGCCAAGAAATACGCCGCCGACCCCAAGAGGGAAATAAACGGTATTAAGGAATTAATTGAGGAAGCGGTAGGCAGCGGTTTTTACAATATCGATATCGATTCCTCAACCGTGGTTGACTTAAGCAAGGAAGATATCAAGGAGCAGCAAAGGGCCAATTTTGAAGTTTGTGCTCAACTTACCAAATTCATCCGTGGCATTCAACCGAAGAATATCACCGTATCCGTAGGAGGAGAGATTGGAGAGGTGGGCGGCAAAAATAGTACCTTAGAAGATTTGCGGGCATTCATGGATGGCTATAGGGAAAGTTTACCTTCGGCCATGGAAGGCATAAGTAAAATCAGTATCCAGACCGGGACTTCCCATGGCGGCGTGGTTTTGCCCGACGGAAGCATTGCCAAGGTAAAATTGGATTTCGATACCTTAAAGAATTTATCGGCTACGGCCCGGGATGAATATGGTTTGGCCGGTGCAGTGCAGCACGGGGCATCAACCTTGCCATCGGAGGCATTTCATCATTTTCCGGAGACCGAAACTTGCGAGGTGCATCTGGCGACCGAATTTCAGAATATGATTTATGAAAGCAAATATTTACCTACGGAATTAAAACAAGAAATCTATAATTGGCTGAAGAAAAATGCCGCCGAGGAACGCGAAGAGGATCAAACCGATGAGCAATTTATTTACAAGACGCGCAAAAAGGCACTGGGTCCCTTTAAGCCGCAATTAATGGGTTTGTCCGAAGAGGTTCGCGAGGCCATCGGACATGAAATCGAAGCCAAATTCGAATTCTTATTCAAACAATTAAAGATATTCAATACTAAAGATATCGTCAAAAAATATATCAAACCTCAGAAGGTAAGCCTGGGATTAAAATCCGCCAAGAAGACCGAGATGGATTCTTCTGGCGCAGACTAAATTTAAAGCGAGGTAAAATATGCGTTCAGATACCATTAAAAAAGGGATTAAGAGAATTCCTAACCGCGCACTTCTGTATGCTACCGGGTTAACCCGGAAGGATATGGATAAGCCATTTATCGGTATCGCCTCCAGTTTCACCGACTTGATTCCGGGGCATACCATGATGCGCAATTTAGAGCGTTCCATTGAAAACGGGATTTATTCCGGAGGCGGGGTGCCGTTTATTTTCGGAATTCCCGGCATCTGCGACGGAATTGCTATGGGCCACTCAGGAATGAAATATTCCTTGGCCTCAAGAGAATTAATCGCCGATTGTGTGGAATCGGTGACCGGGGCGCATTGCCTGGATGGTTTGGTGCTTTTGACCAATTGCGATAAGATTACTCCTGGGATGCTGATGGCCGCGGCGCGGCTGAATATCCCGACGGTGGTGGTTACTGCCGGGCCGATGATAACCGGTCATTATAAAGGAAAAAGATTATCTTTGGTGCGCGATACCTTTGAGGTAGTGGGCAGGGCGCAAAAGGGTTTAATTTCCAGAGGAGAAATTGAGACCTTGGAGATGTGTGCCTGTCCGGGTTCTGGCTCTTGCCAGGGACTGTATACTGCCAATACCATGGCCTGTCTGACTGAAGTAATGGGGATGTCTTTAACCGGTTGCGCCAGCGCGTTGGTAGTGTCAGCCAAAAAAGAGAGAATTGCCTTTGAGAGCGGGGAAAGAATCGTGGAATTGGTTAAGAAAAATATCCGGCCGCTTTCCATAATGACCAAAAGGGCCTTTGAGAATGCCATTACCGTGGATATGGCTCTGGGCGGCTCTACCAATACCGTGTTGCATTTATGCGCCATTGCCAATGAGGCGGATATTGATTTGCCTTTACAGTTTTTTGACAAAATCAGCAAGATAACTCCCAACATTGTTTCTCTGGAGCCGGCGGGAAATTATTATATGGAAGATTTGGAATATGCCGGAGGGATTCCCGCGGTCTTAAAAAGGCTGAAGACCAAATTGCATAATTGCCCTACGATAAATGAAAAAACTATTTATCAGATTGCCGACGCGGCCGAGGTTTTAGACGCCGATGTTATTCGGCCGCTGGGTAACCCGTATCATAAAGAAGGCGGAATCGCGATTTTATTCGGCAATCTCGCCGAAGACGGCTGCGTGGTAAAACAGTCCGCGGTCTCGGAGGCCATGCATAAATTTTCCGGCACAGCCAAAACCTATGATTCAGAAGAGGCGGCTATGGCTGATATCTTGGCTGAAAAAATTAAACCCGGAACCATTATCGTCATTCGCTATGAAGGGCCTAAGGGCGGGCCGGGCATGCGCGAGATGCTTTCGCCCACCAGCGCCATTGTGGGAATGGGCCTGTCCGATAGCGTGGCTTTGATTACCGACGGAAGATTTTCCGGCGGAACCCGCGGACCCTGCATCGGCCATATCTCGCCCGAGGCGGCCGTGGGCGGGGCCATTGGCTTGATAAAAGATGGCGATACCATATCCATTGATATTCCCGGGCGTAAACTGGAATTAAAGATCAGCAATCAAGAAATGGATAAACGCAAGAAATTATGGAAGGCTCCCAAGCCAAAGATTACCACTGGTTATTTATCGCGCTATGCCAAATTAGTCAGCAGCGCCGATAAAGGAGCGATTTTGCAATGAGTCATTCAGCTAGAAAAATTTCTTTCTTTACCTTTTTTTTCCTTACGCTATTTTTTCTGCTTAGTGCTTACTGTTTTGCTGAAAAGATTATTCTAAAAAGCGGTCAAGTGGTTGAGGGTAAAATTGTCGAAGAAACCGATAAGTATATTAAACTTGAAGTCGTAGGTGTGCCGGTTACCTTTTATAAGGACGAGATTAAAAATATAAAAGGTAAGATTTCTAATGCTACAAGCGATTCCGGAGTCGAAGCATTGCCTTACGCAGACCAACCCCAAGTTAAAAAATATTTAGAGCTGATTCAAAAAGAGCCGAATAATTACGAACACTATATGGCCCTTGCCGGTTTTTATGCCGGTACGGGAGATGGTGATTTGGTGTTGAAATATATAGAGAAGGCGCTCCAGTTAAATCCCCAAGAGGCGATAAAAAAAGACGCCTATAAAATCGCAGCTATGGGAGCATACTCCGCCGGAGAATTCAAGAAGAGCTATGAATATATTGAAAAAGCCCTCCAGGTAAATTCCCAAGATGAAATAGCAAAGAGTTTTAAAGATATGCTGGAGCAGGTCAGCAAACGGGATTGGGGCGGAAAAATCCCCGAGAAGATAAGTTGGTATGGCTACAAATCTGCAGGCGAGTGGCAAAGAAGCGTGCTGAAAGAAGGAATGTTTAAAGTAGGCAATAAAGAAGATATGTTTTATAGCGAAGCTTTCAGTTTCAAAATTATTGGCCCGCAGGATTGGTTTAAAGAAATCTCCCCCTTACCTCAAGTGGCAATTATCTATAAAAAATATAAAAATGAGCCGCGTTCTGCGTTCATAAAGGTAACCAAGAATAAAAACCCTACTTATGAAACTGTTTTAGACGTCTCTAATACCATAAAGGCAGAGTTAATGCAGAAGCAACCCTCTCTTGTATTTGATGGACCAAAAGAAGTTCTTATTAAAGAAATGACAGCATCCAGAATGGACATGAAGGATACGGCCACCGACTTACGCGTGGAATGGTATATATTCTCGATAAAGAGATGTATTATTACCTTTCAATATTGGAATACCTTTGAGCAATTTGATATTGATCACGATGTTTTTGAGAAAATGTTACACAGTTTTGCGGTTGGGGGCGGGCAATGAAACTTAATGGTGCGCAAATTCTTCTTGAGTCTTTAAAGTGCGAAGGCGTGGAAGTGATGTTTGGCTATCCCGGTGGGGTGGTCTTGCCGATTTTTGACAAACTTTACGATTGCCCCATCCGTTTTATTTTAACCCGGCATGAGCAGGGTGCGGCGCATGCTGCCGAAGGATATGCCCGGGCAACGGGTAAGGTGGGGGTTTGCCTTGCTACATCCGGTCCAGGAGCTACCAATTTAACCACTGGCATTGCCAATGCCTATATGGATTCAATCCCGTTGGTGGCTATCACCGGACAGGTCAAAACCAATTTAATCGGCAATGATGCCTTTCAGGAAGCAGATGTGACTGGTGTCACCCGGCCGATTACCAAGCATAATTATCTGGTTAAAAACGTCAAAGATTTAGCCAGAATAATCCGCGAGGCTTTTCATATTGCTTCAACCGGCAGGCCAGGACCGGTCGTAATTGATTTACCTGTGGATGTGCAGTTACAGGAGATAGAATTTATCTGGCCGGAAGCAGTGAATTTGCGCGGTTATAAACCAACCTATGCCGGCCATCCGGGTCAGATAAAAAAAGCTGCTAAGGCAATTAGCGAAAGCAGGAAACCCATTATCTACGTGGGCGGCGGAGCTATTACTTCCGGAGCAGATAAGGAAATCAAAAAGTTGGCCGAGAAAATTGAAGCGCCGGTCACCATGACCTTGATGGGCCTGGGCGCGTTTCCCATGACCCATGAATTATCATTGGGAATGCTGGGGATGCACGGAACTGCCTATGCCAATCATGCCACAATGGAATCGGATTTGATTATCGCGATAGGCGCCAGATTTGATGACAGGGTGACTGGCCGGATAGATAACTTTGCGCCCAATGCCAAGGTTATCCATATAGATATCGATCCGACTTCTATAAGCAAGAATGTGGAAGCGGATATTCCGATTGTGGGCGATGCTAAAAATATTCTGCAGGAATTATTGGGTATGGTGAAAAAACCCAATACCGCCGAATGGTTGAAGACTGTTAATCATTGGAAGAAACAATATCCTTTAAAATATAAAGATGACGGCAAGATAAAGCCGCAGTATGTTATTGAGCAGATTTATGAAGCCACCAAGGGTGAGGCGATAATCTGTACCGAGGTGGGCCAGAATCAGATGTGGTCGTGCCAGTGGTATAAACACACTCAACCGCGCCACTGGATTTCTTCAGGTGGCCTGGGGACTATGGGATTTGGATTCCCGGCGGCAATCGGCGCTAAAGTGGGTTGTCCCGGAAAAATAGTTTTTGACATTGCCGGAGACGGTTCAATTCAAATGAATATTCAGGAATTGGCAACGGCAGTCGCGGAAAAAATCCACGTGAAGGTGGCGATTTTAAATAACGGATATTTGGGCATGGTGCGTCAATGGCAGGAACTTTTCTATAAGAAAAGATATTCTTTCACCAAGCTCTACAATCCCGATTTTGTGAAATTGGCCGAAAGCTATGGCGCAGCGGGAATTAAAGTGAATAAAAAAGAAGAGGTGCGCCCGGCCATTGAAAAGGCGCTCTCTACGGAAAATGTGGTGTTTATGGATTTTCATATTGAAGAGGAAGAGAATGTTTTTCCTATGGTTCCGGCAGGCGAGGCCATCAATAGAATGATAGGTGGTATGGCGTAGAACGCAGATTAACGCGGATGTCAAAAATCCGCGGATAGAAAATCTGCGTAAATCCGCGAATAGCGAAACGGAGTGAAGCGTGAGGCATACAATATCAGTATTAGTGGAGAACAAGCCCGGAGTGTTGGCGCGGATTGCAGGATTATTTAGCGCCCGGGGATATAATATCGCCTCTTTAGCGGTCAGCGAAACCCTCGATCCTACCATTTCCTATATGACCATGGTGGTGGAGGCAGAGGATGAGAAGATATTGGAGCAAATCAAAAAACAACTCAATAAACTGATTGATGTAATTAGTATCACTGATTTTACCAAGAAGGAACATGTAGACCGCGAACTGATTTTGGTTAAGGTCAATTATTCCGCTAAGGAAAAGGCTAATCTGGAGAAGGTCTTGAAAAAATTTGTCGCCAAGATAGTTAGACACTCTACAGATACCGCAATCATCGAGGCGGTGGGAGATCAGAATCAAATCAAGCAATTGCTGGAAAATTTAAATCAGTTTGGGATTAAGGAATTGGTCAGAAGCGGAAGGTTGGCAGTAGCTTAAATGAGGACATAACTTATGGAGCAAAAAGCGACATAAGTTATCAGTCCGAACTTATCCCGCCCTTTTGGGCATTAAACAATTTATTTAAGCCAAAAGAGCGGGATTCAATTCGCAGACAGCTGCGCCTATAATTTATGTCACTATCGTTCCATAAATCATCTGCTCATTGAAGGGGGTAAAATAAGATGGCTAAAATTTATTACGACCAGGATGCGGATTTAGATTTATTAAAGGACAAAACCATCGCCATTATTGGTTATGGTATTCAGGGTAGGGGCCAGGCATTATGCCTTAAGGATTCGGGGTTAAGGGTCTTAGTTTCGGAAATTGAAGGCACGCCCAATTTTGAGCAGGCCAAGAAAGACGGGTTTATTCCCATTTCTGCCGACGAGGCAGCCCGCGCCGCGGACATTATCCAGATTCTGACCCAGGACCATGTGCAGGCAAAGGTTTACAAGGACAGTATCAAGCCCAATCTTAAAAAAGGTAAGGCGCTGTGTTTTTCCCACGGATTTAATATACGATTTAAGCAGATTAAGCCGCCAAAAAATATCGACGTGTTTATGATTGCCCCCAAAGGCCCGGGCGCATTAGTTAGAAGAATGTATGAAGAAGGTAAGGGTGTGCCGTGTTTATTAGCAGTATTTCAGGATGCCACCGGCCAGGCCAAACAATTGGCATTGGCTTATGCCAAGGCCATTCGCGGAACCCGCGCCGGCGTAATTGAAACTACCTTTGACGAAGAAACCGAAACCGATTTATTCGGCGAGCAGGCAGTTCTTTGCGGCGGGGTGACTGAGCTAATCAAAGCAGGATTTGATACTTTAATCGCTGCCGGATATCAACCGGAGATTGCCTATTTTGAGGTTTTGCATGAATTAAAATTAATTACCGATTTAATTCAGGAATTCGGAATAAGCGGCATGCGCCGTAGGGTTTCCAATACCGCCTGTTACGGCGATATCACTCGCGGGCCAAAGATTATCAACGAAAAAACCCGCAAGATTATGCAGAAAATGCTCAAGGACATCAAATCCGGCAAATTCGCCCGCGAATGGATTAAGGAAAATGAAAATGGGCGGTCGGTGTTTAATGAGTTGCTGAAGAAGGGCGACGAGCATCAAATAGAAGAAGTGGGGAGGAAGTTAAGAGAGATGATGCCGTGGATGCGGAAATAACAGGGAGTAGGCAGTAGGGCGTAGGGCTTAAAAGAGAAAATGACTGAGAAAATTACCATAGGAGTTAGAGTGGCACAGTTCGTTGATATTTTAAGCGGTGCAATGATTGTCCTTTTTTTCTCGAGTTTAATCTATTTTGGGTTTCAGATGGAAATGCGCCATCCCATAAATCCAAAACCATTCCTTATGATTATAAAACATAAGCTATCAGATCCTGGCTCTTTAGTTAATTTAGGTTTTGTTTTATTGTGTATACTCTTCGGAATATTTATCTTATGGCAGGCATATTACCTAAAGAAGTTAACGAAAAGAGGGTATTTATTTCAATTAATTATTTCGGGTATTTTATTTATTATGGTAGCAAATACTTTAGGGAAGTTAGTGCAGGTTAGCGTAATATTTTTTATGCTAATGAAACAAACAAGACAGGCATTTAGGATAGGAAAATAGGTTATGGAAAAAATAATTATTTTTGACACCACCTTGAGAGATGGCGAGCAGGCGCCGGGCGCAAGCTTAGAGCCAAAAGAGAAATTGGAAATTGCCCGTGTCTTGGTGCGCCTGGGCGTGGATGTAATCGAGGCGGGATTTCCTATTTCCTCGCCCGGAGATTTTGCCTCGGTAAAACAGATTGCTACTGAAATCAAAGGCGCCACCATTTGCGGATTGGCCCGCGCCATCAAAGCGGATATCGACGCTGCAGCTAAGGCCATTAAACCGGCGAAGTCTGGTAGGATTCACGTCTTTCTAGCTACTTCTCCGATTCATATGAAGTACAAGCTGAAAAAGGCGGAAGATGAAATTCTGCGGCTCGCAATTGAATCCGTAAAATATGCGAAGCGCTTCATGTCAGATATTGAATTTTCTCCGGAAGATGCCTCGCGCACCAATAAGGAATTTCTCTATAAAGTGGTCGAGGCGGTTATCGATGCCGGCGCGACCACGGTTAATATTCCGGATACCGTCGGATATGCCTATCCTGCCGAGTATGGAAGATTGATTGCTGGTATAAAGGAGAACGTTCCCAATATCAATAAGGCCGTTATCTCGGTGCATTGCCACGATGATTTGGGTCTGTCAGTCGCCAATTCTTTGGCAGCAATTAGAAATGGCGCCCGTCAGGTAGAATGCACCATCAACGGTATTGGCGAGCGCGCTGGCAATGCCTCGATGGAAGAAATTGTAATGGCTATTAAGACCAGAAAAGATTTGTTCCCCGGTATCGCCACTTCTATAAATACTCCAGAGATTTGTAAGGTTAGCCGCCTGGTCAGTAAGCTTACCAGTTTTGTGGTTGCTCCTAACAAGGCGGTTGTGGGCAGCAATGCCTTCCGCCATGAATCAGGAATTCACCAGGACGGGGTCTTGAAGAAAAGGACTACCTATGAAATAATGCGCCCCGCAGATGTGGGATTTTTCGAAAGCAATCTGGTTTTGGGTAAGCATTCCGGCCGTCATGCCTTCTCCAGGCGTTTGCACGATTTGGGATTCCGCCTGAACGAAAAGGAATTGAATGAGGCCTTTGTGCGCTTTAAAAATTTGGCAGATAAAAAGAAGCAGGTCTTCGATGAAGATTTGCTTTCTATCGTAGAGCAGGAGTTTAAAGAGTTTAAGGAAATCTGGCGCTTGGATAATTTTTCCGTCCACAGCGGGACCAATATTATTCCCCAGGCAACCGTGGTTTTAAGACGCGCAGGCAAAACCTATGAAGGCACCTCTCCCGGCGATGGTCCGGTAGATGCCTGTTACAGGGCAATAGATAAAATCACCAAAATCAAAGGTGAGCTCCTTGACTATTCCATTCAATCGGTCACCCGCGGAAAAGACGCCCTGGGTGAGGTTAGCGTCAAGGTACGCTTAAACAAAAAAGAGATCTCCGGGAGAAGCGCCACTACCGATATCGTCGAGGCATCGGTTAAAGCGTATCTTTCTGCCATAAACAAATTCCTTTCTCATAAGGGCAACTCAGCTACTTTAAGCCTTTAATTCAAAAATTATGGCCAAGCTCAAGAAAAATAAAATCTTTGGCGTAATCGGTTTTCCCGTCAAGCACAGCCTTTCGCCTATCATGCATAATGCCGTGTTTAAGAGGCTCGGGATTAATGCCACCTATCGCGCATTTGAGGTAAGGCCGGAAGAGTTGAAGAAGTTTGTGCAGGGGCTAAAAAGAAATTCCATCTCCGGTTTAAATATTACCATCCCCCACAAAGAAAATATCCTTCCGCTGCTTAGGGAGGTGCAGGATATCCCAGGCCTGGCCAGGTCAATAGGCGCGGTTAATACCGTGAAGATGGAGGACGGTAAGCCGGTTGGTTACAATACCGATGGGCTGGGGTTCATCCGGGCGTTAAAAAGTCTGGGATTTGATTTCAGAGAAAAAAAAGTAGCCTTGTTGGGTGCGGGGGGAGCGGCCAAGGCCATTGTCTTTAATGTGGCGGAGGAAAAGGCCAGCAGTATTTCTATCTACGATGTTGATTCGATACGTAGTCAGGATTTAGTTAAAAGGCTAAAAACAAAATTTCCCCGGCAGATTAAATTGGCTAAGAATGTAGAAGAGCTGCATATTCCAAAATGCGATATTTTGGTTAATGCCACACCAGTAGGCATGCATGATGATCGTATAATAATCCCTTTGGAATATTTACATAAAGAGTTGTTTATCTATGACCTGGTGTATAATCCTAAAGGGAGAAAGACTACGAGATTGGTTGTAGAGGCTAAGAAAAAAGGGTTAAAGGCCCACGACGGAATTTGGATGCTGGTTTTTCAAGGGGCGATTTCCAGTAAAATCTGGTTTCCCAAAGTAGATGAAAGAGAAGTAGCCTCAATTATGTTTGAGGGGTTGAGAAATGAGGGCTTTTTTGCCCAGTAAGATATAGGCAAAAAAGCCCTCATTTTTAAGAGAGGCACAATGATTTACATCTATATCTTTTTTTCTATTATAGGGCTATTTATAATTTTCCTGTTTATCAAGGCCTTTGAACGGGCCAACCTTTATTTTGATGCCATGGGCAGGGTATTAAACGCCAGGCCCGAAAAGTCTCCCTTCGGTATGGTGGTGAAAGGGAATTATAAAGGTAGAGATGTAATTTTTAGGTGGATTCTTCTGAGTAAATATGGCCCCATAGAACTTAAAATGCGCCACCGCGGCACAACTAAAAAGACCAAAATGGTAATGCTAAATTATCCTCGGCCCACCGAAAAGACCGCCTTGGTCGGAGATTATGTTTGTCCGGTCAGGGATCTTAAGATTATGGCCGAGCTATATAACGAAGAATATTTTATCGATACCTTGGAAGAATTGACCAAAGCAGCAGAAATAGTTGAGTCATCTGCGCCTTTTTATCGCGAGTAATTTTGAACATGAGGAGGTTTTGAAAATGGATTGGGGAATGAAGAACAGATTGTCCAGAATAATTAGTCCCAAGAGCGGCAAGTGTGTGATGCTGGCGGTTGACCACGGATATTTTCAGGGTCCCACCACGGGATTAGAAAATTTAGGCAAGACCGTAAATCCCTTATTGTCTTATGCCGATGCCTTAATGATTACCCGCGGTGCTTTGAGAAACTGGATTTCTCCGGAGATTGATCTGCCCATTATTTTGCGCGTTTCCGGCGGGCAGAGCATTTTGAAGGAATTATCCAACGAGATTATCACCACCTCGATTCAAGATGCAATTAGAATTAATGCCTCGGCCATTACCTGTTCGGTTTATATCGGCGGAGAATATGAAAAAGAAACCATTGGTAATCTATCCCGCATTGTCAATGAAGGCGAGGATTATGGGATTCCGGTTCTGGCAGTAACTGCTGTGGGAAAGGAGATGGCCAGGGATGCCCGATATTTAGGCCTGGCTTGTCGGATTTGCGTGGAAATTGGCGCCCGTATGGTTAAAACCTATTATGGTGATGGTTTTGAAAAGGTGGTAGAGGCCTGCGGAAATGTTCCGGTAGTGATTGCCGGCGGCAAGAAGATAGAAGAAAGGGCTGCTTTAGAAATGGCTTACAATGCCATAAAGTCCGGTGCTGCTGGTGTGGATATGGGGAGAAACATCTTTCAGTCAGATAATCCCGGGGGCATGATTAAGGCGGTAAGGGCCATTGTCCATGAGGGCGCATCTGTAACCGAGGCATTTAAGATATACAAAAAATAATGAAAGTCGCAGTTTACTATAGTAACAGCGACATCAGAATTGAAGATAGGCCTATACCTAAAATAAATTCAGGCGAGATACTGGTTAAGGTAAGGGCATCCGGCATATGCGGTACCGATGTGATGGAGTGGTACCGGATTAAAAAGGCCCCCAGAATTCTAGGCCATGAGATTAGCGGCGACATCGTTGAATCAAAATCCGAAAAATTTAAAGTGGGCACGCGGGTTTTTGTCAGCCACCACGTCCCCTGCAACAAATGCAAATATTGCCGAGAAGGCAATCACACCGCCTGTGAAACCTTGCATAAAGGAAATTATGACCCCGGAGGTTACAGCGAGTTTGTAAGGGTTCCAAAGATAAATGTGGACCTGGGCACTTATACTTTGCCCAAGAATGTTTCCTATGAAGAGGCAACGTTATTGGAGCCTTTGGCCTGCGTAATCCGCGGCCAAAGGCTCATTAATTTACAAAGCCATCACACCGTCTTGATCTTAGGCTGCGGTGTCTCAGGCTTAATGAATATCCAATTGGCTAAATTAAAAAAGTCCAAGGTTATCGCGACTGACATCTACGAGTATCGACTGAAAAAAGGCAGAGAATTCGGCGCAGACAAAGTGATAAATGCCAATAAGGGACTTGAGGTGAAGGCAGAGAGGATAATCGTCTGTACCGGAGCGCAAAAAGCCGCTGAACAGTCATTTAAATGTATTGATAGAAAAGGAATTATTTTATTTTTCGCCATTCCACAAGAAGAAATTAAGGTTCCTTCGGCGGATTTCTGGAGAAATGAAATTACCGTTACTTCGTCTTACGGTGCCGCGCCGGTAGATTTAGAAGAGGCGATAAGGCTCATAAAAAATAAAACCATAGATGCCAATCCGCTAATTACCCATCGTCTGCCTCTGATCCATATTCAGGAAGGGTTTAAAGTTGTTGCCCAGGCCAGAGAGTCGTTAAAAGTGGTGTTAATGCCTGGTTAATATTCCTTAACGGTGTTAAACGCTACATCCCTATACATTAAACCAGACTAGATGATTATAGTGTTTCTTATCGCCACTTTAATTTCTCTTATCGGGATTGCCATTGGTCTAATTTTATTCTACAACCCCGCCTTGGGCATAGAGTTACAGAGAAGGTTCTACGAGAAGATAAATTGGCGCATGGAGCCCATCTCCATGTATAAAGAAATCCGCAATACCAGGTTTATGGGTTTGGCATTGATTATTACAGCTAGCTTAACCCTAATCTATGTATTGTTCTCTATTTTTAAGCCCACCTTTCATATTTAAGCTATTTACTTTTAACCAGCAACCAATTAAAAATATTTCCTTGAGCCCATCCCAAATTCATGTTACAATCGTTAAAGTTTAATTCAGATGGAATTTAAAATGATGGGTCAGATACTGGCTTTTGTTTTAGGGGCAATCGTGGGTAGCTTCTTAAATGTCTGCATCTACCGCATGCCGCGTAGCGAGTCGATTAGCCATCCCGGTTCGCATTGCCCGGCTTGTAAAAAACTTATTTTCTGGCATGACAATATACCGCTTTTGAGTTTTTTAATTCTTAAGGCCCGTTGCCGTTTTTGCAAGGCTGCGATATCTTGGCAGTATCCGTTGGTTGAACTTTTAACCGCTTTGCTTTTTTTGTTATTCTATAATTATTTTGGTCTTAGTTGGCAGTTATTGGCCTATCTGGTCCTGGTCTGCGGTTTAATAGTTTCTACCTTTATAGATATTGAGCACCGTATTATTCCCGACGAGATCTCTGTAGGCGGTATAGCCGTTGGTTTGTTGTTTAGTTTTCTATTACCAGAGATGCAGAATACCGCCGTTCCTTGGCGTGCTTTGTTATTTTCTTTGATCGGGGCCGTAGTCGGTGGCGGAATAATCTTTATAATGGGTCTGATCGGCGACTGGATTTTTAAGAAGGAATCTATCGGCGGGGGGGATGTAAAGCTTTTGGCAGCCATTGGTGCATTTTTAGGTTGGCAGAAGGTTTTGCTGGCATTTTTTGTCGCGCCCTTATTCGGGGCAATCATCGGGATAATTATCAAGATAAAGACCAAAGAGAGTATAATTCCTTATGGGCCGTTTCTTTCTTTAGCTGCTTTAATCAGCCTATTTTGGTTTAGGCAGGTAATAGGAATGATTTTTGGAAGGGCCTTTTGAAAGAGAGGTGGGCGATGGGCTTGAGATTTTTAACCGCCGGTGAATCGCACGGAAAATGTATTCTGGCAATCCTTGAAGGGATGCCAGCGGGCTTGAAGATTGAAACCTCCAAGATAAATTCCGAACTAAAACGCAGACAGCAGGGTTATGGACGGGGCGAGCGGATGAAGATCGAGGAGGATAAGGCTGAAATTCTTTCCGGGATAAGAAAGGGCTTGAGCCTGGGAAGCCCCATTGCCATAAAGATTGATAACCAGGATTATTTAATCGGCGCGGAAATTTCCGACAAGCTGCCGGTAATTACGGCTGTCCGTCCCGGCCATGCGGATTTTGCCGGGGCCATGAAGTATGGATTTAATGATATTCGCAATGTTTTGGAACGCGCCTCGGCCCGCGAAACGGTGGGCAGGGTGGCGGCAGGAACGGTCTGCAAAATATTTTTGGATGAGTTTGATATTGATATTACCAGCCGAGTATTAGTGGTGGGTGGTAAGACTACCGAGCGGGAGATAAAAGAAGAGATCGACGCGGCAACCAGAGACAAAGATACGGTCGGCGGAATCTTTGAGGTGGTAGCGAAAAAAGTTCCCGTGGGTTTAGGTAGCCACGTGCATTACGACCGCCGGTTGTGCGGAATACTTGCCGGCAGTTTGATGTCTATCCCGGGCATAAAATCGGTAGAGATTGGTTTGGGCCTTGGCTTTGCCAAGGAGAGGGGTTCCAGCGTCCAGGATATAATTTTCTACGATGGAAAAAAAGGTTTCAACCGCAAATCCAATAATGCCGGAGGGATTGAGGGTGGGATGACCAATGGGCAGCCGTTGATTATCCGTTGTTGCATGAAGCCCATTTCTTCTTTGGGTAATCCTCTGGATTCCGTAGATATTGTCTCCAAGAAACCAGTCAAGGCTGCGGTAGTGCGTTCGGATACCTGTGTGGTTTGGGCGGCAGGGGTTATTGCCGAAAATGCGGTAGCCTTTGAATTGGCCAAGGCAATGCTGGAGAAATTTGGCGGTGACAGTATCAAGGAGACCAAGCGGAATTTTTTAGCGGCTAAAGCCTGAAAGACGGGCGACCCTTGACATTTAAAATGTCAAGGGTCGCCCTCAAAATTGACAGCTTATTTTATCTTTGTTAAAATAACTTAAAATGAATATCCATCCTACAGCAATAGTCAATCCCAAAGCGCAATTGGCATCCGATGTCAAGGTGGACGCATTTAGTTTTATTGGGCCCGACGTAAAAATCGGTTCCGGCACCGTTATCGGCATGCATTGCGTCGTGGATAATCATACCACCATTGGCAAGAATTGCCGGATCTTTACCGGAGCTGTAGTAGGCAGTATTCCCCAAGATTTAAAATACAAAGGAGAAAAAAGTTTATTAAAAATCGGTGACAACAATATCATCCGCGAATACTGCACTCTTAATCTAGGAACCGGAGATGGCGGATTAACCCAAGTAGGAGACAATAATCTTCTAATGGCCTACAGCCATATCGCCCATGATTGCATAGTGGGTAATGAATGCATCATAGCCAATTGCGGGACTCTTGCCGGACATGTGACCATTGAAGATAAGGCGGTAGTGGGTGGCCTGGTAGCCATTCATCAGTTTGTCCGGATGGGTACCCTTTCCATCGTCGGAGGTTGCTCCAAGGTAGTACAGGACATCCCGCCATATTCCACCTGTGACGGCCATCCCACCAAGGTGTACGGCGTGAATTTAATCGGTTTAAAACGGGCTGATTTTTCCGAAGAGACAATAGACGGCCTAAAGCGCGCCTACAAAATCCTGTTCCGTTTAGGTTTAACCGTTTCCCATGCTATTGAGCGCATCCAAAAAGAAATTCCTCCTTCCCCGGAAATCAAGCGACTTATAAAATTCATCCAGACCTCAGAACGCGGTATCTGCCGCTGATGAAAGGAAGCCAGGTAGAAAATGGCTAATTCCCTTCCTTCTGTTAATCAAGAAAGGCCCTTAGGTTTAATTGCCGGCAATGGTAAATTCCCGTTATTATTTGCCAAGGTAGCCAGGGACAAGGGCATAAAAATAGTGGCAGTGGCGATTAAGGGTGATACCTCTCGCCACATCACCGGGTTGGTAGATAAATTATTCTGGATCGGACCGGGACAGCTGCAGAAATTATTCGAGGTTTTCCGGCAGGAAGGCGTCAAGAGGGCGATTATGGCCGGCCAGGTCAACCCCAAGAATCTTTTCGATAAACGCCTTTCTCCCGACGATGAATTGCGGGAGCTTTTTGAGAATATCAGAGACAAAAAGGCAGATACTATTTTCTCTGCCGTAGCCGATAGACTTAAAGTGCAGGGCATAGATTTAATCGACTCAACTACTCTTTTGGATGAATTTCTTTGTCCGGCCGGAGTATTGACTAAAAGATCTCCCACGCCACAAGAATGGGAGGATATCCGTTTCGGCAAAGAGATAGCCAAGGCCATTGCCTATTTTGACATCGGGCAAACCGTAGTGGTAAAGCAAAAGGCGGTTTTGGCAGTGGAGGCCTTGGAGGGTACGGATAATACCATCCTGCGCGGCGGTAAAATCGGAAACGGCAATGCCGTAGTGATAAAGGTAAGTAAGCCTAAACAGGACATGCGCTTTGATATCCCGGTAATCGGCTTAAGGACCGTAAAAAAACTCATCTGCGCCAAGGTAAGTTGTCTGGCCGTAGAGGCAGGCGAGACCCTATTCTTGGATAAAGGGTCCGCTGTCTGTCTGGCCAATAAAAAAGGCATTTGCATCATAGCTACCTAGGCCTTCCCTGATATCTTTCTTTCCCGAAATCTACCCAGAAATTTAAAGAAAACCCTTCGAATTATTATCGGTTATGACATTCTGAAGATGTTGACAGCCAGAAGTTTTCCCGATATAATTAATGGACTGAAGCGACGGTAAATTCTTAATACAATTTCACTTACCCGCCTTCGCTAAACAGCTTTCGCGTTTAGCTTCGGCGGGTTATCCGCTGAATATTCGCGTAGTCCTCCGGAGTCCATACCATCCTTTATCACTTGAAGGGCGAAGGCGGATAAAATAGGGGAACTATATGGATTTGGATGAGATACGACAACAGCGGGTCCAGAAGATAAAGGACCTGTCAGGAAAGGGTATTGCTGCCTTTGGCAGAAGATTTGCCAAAGGGCGTAATGTCGGGCAAATACTCCAGACCTTCAAAGAGGGCGAGGAGGTAAGTCTGGCCGGCAGGATAATTGCCAACCGGCTGCACGGTAAGGCGGCCTTCCTGGATTTAGAGGATTGGTCTGGCAAAATTCAGATTTACGTAAAACAAGATTTGATCTCCGCCAATAGCTGGGAGATATTTTCGCTTCTGGATATCGGAGATATCGTCGGGGTAAAGGGGGAATTATTCAAAACCCGCACCGGTGAACCCACGGTAAAGGCGGTTGAGTTGACCATGCTTTCTAAGTCCTTAAGGCCCCTGCCGGAAAAATGGCACGGCCTAAAGGATGTGGAGATCAGATACCGTCAGCGTTATGTGGATTTAATCTCCAGCAAGGAGGTAAGGAATATATTTAAAACCCGCTCGCGGATTATCTCTTTTATAAGAGGCCTTCTCGACGGAAAGGGATTTTTAGAGGTGGAAACTCCGATGTTGCATCCCATCCCCGGCGGGGCAAGAGGCAAGCCCTTTAAGAGCCTGCACAATGAATATGATACAGAGGTCTTTTTGAGGATAGCCCCGGAGTTATATCTGAAGCGGTTATTGGTAGGTGGCTTAGAAAAGGTTTACGAGATCAACCGCAGCTTCCGCAATGAAGGGGTCTCTACCAAACATAATCCGGAATTTACCATGTTGGAGGTTTACGAGGGATATGCCGATTATGAGGGTATGATGGTCTTGACCGAAGAGATTGTCAGTGGTTTGGCCAAGGAATTATTCGGCTCTTTTAAATTTAATTATCAGGGCAAGGAAATAGACGTAACTGCCCCCTGGCAGAGGAAATCCTTTGCCGAGGTGGTGAAACAGAAATTTGATATCAGCCCCGAAGACGACACGCAGGCTATTATCCAGAAACTTGCCGCCAAGCATCTAAAGGTCGAGGGTAAGCTATCCCGCTCTTCGCTGATGAAGATAGTGGAGGACCATCTGGAGGAGGAGCAGTCATTTAATCCGGTATTTTTTGTGGATTATTTTAGTTCGCTTTCGCCTTTAGCCAAGAAAAAACCGGATAGTCCCCTTTTGGCAGAGCGCTTTGAATTGTTTATGGGTGGGATGGAAATTGCCAATGCCTATTCGGAGTTAAATGACCCAATTGAACAAAAGAAACGCTTGGAAGATGATTTGAAGGATAATAAAGAGGGTACACTCGATGAGGATTTTATCACCGCCCTGGAATACGGCATGCCTCCGGCAGGGGGATTAGGTATCGGAATAGATAGATTGGTTATGTTATTGACCGATATGCCATCTATCCGTGAGGTAATCTTTTTTCCGCTTTTGCGGCCAGAAAAATAATGGGTTTTGAGAGCTGGATTAGTTTTAGGTATTTAACCGCTGCCAATCGGGAGAGGTTTATTTCTCTGATTAGCCTGATTTCTATTCTGGGGGTAGCCATCGGCGTCGCCGCTCTCATTATCGTTATCGGAGTAATGACCGGTTTTGATACCGATTTGCGGGATAAAATTATAGGTACCAACAGTAATATTCTTATTGAAAGAGAAGACGGTATCAAGGACGCACCAGTCCTGCAGCAAGAGCTATCCGCTATAAAAGGGGTTAAGGCCACCACTCAGTATATAAATGGTCGGGTTTTTTTGCAATACGGAAACCGGGTGATGAATCTGGCCTTGCGCGGTATTGATCCCGATGCCGAGACCAGGGTAACTAAGGTCAAGGATTATCTGGTAGAGGGAAGCCTGGATCTAAAGGATAATGGCGTCTTGATTGGCAGGGAGCTTTCGTATTATCTGGGCCTGGGGGTTGGCGATACCATAACGGTAATTTCCCCATCGCTAAAGAAGTGGTCGCATCAGTTAAAGATTACCGGGATTTTTAATTCCGGGATGTATGATTACGATATGAATTTGCTTTTTGTCAGCATCCCTCAGGCGCAGACCATTTTTTCTCTGCCTTCGGATCTGGTCAGCGGTATTTCGATAAAATTAGATAATATCTATGTCGCCAACCAGATAAAGCGCCAGATTCAGGATAAAATCGGTTTTCAATACATCGTGCGCACCTGGATGGAGGTAAACCGGAATTTCTTTGCCGCTTTAAAGCTGGAAAAGATTACCATGTTTATTATTTTAAGCCTGATTGTGCTGGTCGCCTCTTTCAATATTATAAGCACCTTGATTGTAATCGTGACGGGAAAGGTTAAGGACATCGGCATATTGAAATCATTGGGGGCTACCAACCAGAGCATCCGCAGGATATTTACCTTGCAGGGATTGTTTATCGGTTTTACCGGGACTGTAATCGGTTTAGTGGGCGGCGTTACGCTTTGTCTTTTATTGAAAAAATATCAGTTTATTAAATTGCCCCAGGAAGTTTATTATATCGACCGGCTACCGGTGATCCTGCAATGGCAGGATATTGGCTTAATTGTGCTATCGGCAATGATTATCAGCTTTTTATCTACGATATATCCGGCAAACAAGGCAGCCAGATTAGAGCCGGTTGAGGCATTAAGATATGAGTGAGCAGTTTATTCTGGAGGCGCGCAATTTATACAAGACTTATTACACGCCGGCCAAGGAACTTACAGTTTTAAGGAGCATTGATCTTTGCATCAAGCAAGGGGAGTTGCTTTCCATTACCGGCCCATCCGGGGCAGGAAAGTCTACCCTCTTGCATCTGTTGGGCGGGCTGGATAAACCAACCAGCGGAGAGGTTTGGTTTGCGGGCATGGAATTAAATAAGATAAATGACGAACAGCTCTGTCGGATCAGAAATAGCCGCATGGGATTTATCTTTCAGTTCTATCATCTTTTGCCGGAATTTAGCGCCTTGGAGAATTTGATTCTTCCGGCGTTAATAAAAGATCATCGCGATAGAAAGGGTTTGGAAGAAAAAGGAATGGAGCTTCTGGAAATGGTAGGGTTAAAGGAACGCGCCAGCCACCGGCCGGCCAAATTATCCGGAGGGGAGCAACAACGTGTGGCTATCGCCAGGGCATTGATGAATAAACCGGAGATAGTTTTTTGCGATGAGCCTACGGGGAACCTGGATTCTAAAACCGGCGGCGAGATCATCGTTCTCTTGCAAGAATTAAACAGCAAAAATAATCAGACCTTTGTTATTGTGACCCATGATGAGCATATTGCAAAACTTTCTTCGCGGGTTTTGTATATTCAGGACGGGAAATTATTGAACTAACAGGAGGACAGATGAAGGTTTATATTAACGGAAAATTATACGAAAAAGAAGATGCCAAGATTTCGGTGTTTGACCATGGGTTTCTTTATGGCGACGGGGTCTTTGAGGGAATCCGCGTCTATAACCGCTTAATCTTTAAATTGAAAGAGCACATTGAGCGGTTGTATGAATCTGCCCATACCCTGATGCTTACCATTCCCATGAGCCAGCAGGAAATCATTAAGGCCACCATTGAAACCTTAAAGGCCAACAGCTTAAAAGACGCTTACATCCGTCTGGTGATAACCCGCGGTGAAGGCGATTTGGGATTGGACCCGCGCAAGTGCAAAGGTAAAAGTAGCGTGGTGATTATCACCGACAAAATCCAGCTCTATCCAGAGCAGATCTACAAAAAAGGCCTGGAGATTATTACCGTTCCTACGGTGAGAAATCATCCCGAGGCATTGAATCCCCAGATCAAGTCCATGAATTATCTGAATAACATCCTCGCCAAGATTGAGGCCGTAAATTGCGGCTTTGATGAGGCGATTATGTTGGATAGCATGGGTTATGTGGCAGAGTGTACCGGCGATAATCTTTTTATCGTCAAGAAGTGGCATCTCTATACCCCGCCCCAGTGTATGGGAACCCTGCGGGGTATTACCCGGGATACGGTTTTGGAAATTGCCCGAAAGGAAAAGATTGATACTCACGAGCATGTCCTGACGCGTCATGAACTTTATATCTCCGACGAGTGTTTCTTGACCGGTACCGCCGCCGAGGTTATCCCGGTGGTGAAGGTGGATGGTCGCGTGATCGGCGATGGAAAACCGGGCAAGATGACCCAAAAGTTAGAAGCCAAATTTAAGCAACTTACTAAAACTGAGGGCATCAAATACTAAAAGGGGTAAGTTATGCTTTGCGATATCTGCGGTAAAAAACAGGCCACCGTGCATCTTACCGAGATTGTGGATGAAGTAATGGCCGAGCTGCATCTTTGCGAAGACTGTGCCAGAGAAAAAAGCATCAAGATGGAGCAGCAGTTCAGCCTGGCGGATTTGATTGCCGGCTTGTCGGATTTCGGCAAGCAGCCGGAAGAGATGGAAAAGATTAAAGTAGCCTGCACCAGTTGCGGTCTTACCTACGAGGATTTTCGTAAGAGCGGCCGTCTGGGTTGCAGTGATTGTTACATCTCCTTTAAGAAATATCTGGCCTCGTTACTTAAAAAAATTCACGGCTCCAGTCAGCATTTAGGTAAATCTCCGGCCAGATTGCCGAAGGTGGCAAAGGCTAAATCTGAAATCCAGGAATTAAAAAGCAGATTGCAGTATCTTATCGAAACTGAGGCCTTTGAAGAGGCGGCAAGATTGCGCGATAAAATCCGCGAATTGGAAAACCAGGAAAAGGGAAGCAAATGAAACTTGAAGATTTAGTCCATAAATCCGGCGAATGGTTAAAGGGCACGGGTCCAAATTCCGATATCGTTATTTCCAGCCGAATCCGTCTGGCCAGAAATTTCGAGAAGATTCCCTTCCCCAACCGTGCTACAAAAGAGGAATCGCAAAAGATATTGGAGCAGGTGAGGCAGGCGGTGGAGGAAATCAATCTTTTAAAGGGCTCCATGTCTCTGGAGATGTCTTCTTTGGATAATGTGGATAAGCAGTTTTTGGTTGAAAGGCATCTGATGTCTCACGAGCATGCCATTAAGCCCGACAGCAAAGGATTGGTGGTTTCTCCCGAAGAGATTATCTCCATTATGATCAATGAAGAGGATCACCTGCGGATTCAGGTGATGCGTTCGGGTCTGGATTTAAATGATACCTGGGAGATTATTGATCAATTGGACAATGCCTTGGCAGAAAAATTAAACTTTGCCTTTTTGCCCGAATGGGGTTATCTTACGGCTTGTCCTACCAATACCGGAACCGGTATGCGCGGTTCGGTGATGTTACACCTTCCCGCCTTGGTGATGACCAAGCAAATCAATAAGGTTTTGGCTGCCATTGCCAAACTGAGTTTTACCACCCGCGGTTTGTACGGAGAAGGTACGCAGGCCACCGGAAACTTTTTTCAGATTTCCAATCAGGTCGCCTTAGGTCACAGTGAGACTGAGATTCTGGATAATTTAAAGGGGCTGATAAAGCAGGTGGTCGAACAGGAGGGGCAGGCACGCCAGGCACTTTTGTCGCAGAACCGCGAGGTTTTGGAAGACAGGATCTGGCGCGCAACCGGCACTTTAAGAAGCGCCTATATTATTTCCAGCCAGGAAACCATTGAGCTGTTGTCGATGGTGCGCCTGGGCGTAGACCTGGGGATCGTGAAGGATATAGATCGCAGCCTCCTGAATGAGTTATTTATAATTATCCAGCCGGCGCATTTACAGAAGATAGAAGGTAAAAAGATCAACGCTCCCGAAAGGGATGCCAAACGGGCAAAATTAATTAGAGAGAATCTAGGAGGTTAGTTTAAATGTTTAATAGATTTACTGAACGTGCACGCAAGGTAATAATCCTCGCCAAGGAAGAGGCGAGAAGGTTCAATCATGACTATATCGGTACCGAGCATCTGTTGTTGGGATTAATCCGCGAAGGCGAAGGGGTGGCGGCTGCAGTCTTGCAGAAGATGGGATTAAACCTAGAAACCATCCGGATGGAGGTAGAAAAATTAGTGCAACCTGGTCCATCAACCCAGGTGTTGGGCGATATCCCTTTTACCCCGCGTTCTAAAAAGGCATTGGAACTGGCAGCTGAAGAGGCCAGGTCGTTGGGGCATAATTACATCGGTACCGAACATCTGTTGTTGGGCTTAATCCGCGAAGGCGAAGGCGCAGCCTCACAGGTTCTTTTAAATTTAGGCCTGGATTTAGGCAAGGTAAGAAATGAAATAATGGAATTATTAGGTTCGGCTACTCCCGGCTTTGGAAATCAGACCGCCAAATCCAAAACCCCCGCCTTGGATGCCTTTGGTAGGGATTTAAACCAGTTGGCTAAAGAAGGTAAGCTGGACCCGGTTATCGGACGTAAGCTGGAGATTGAAAGGGTGATTCAAATTTTAAGCCGCAGGACCAAAAATAATCCCGTGCTTTTGGGCGAGGCCGGAGTGGGCAAGACGGCAATCGTTGAGGGATTGGCCCAGCAGATTGTTTCGGGTAGTATCCCGGAGGTCTTACGCGGCAAACGGATCATTATTATGGATTTAGCATTGATGATTGCCGGAACCAAATACCGTGGTCAGTTTGAGGAAAGAATCAAGACGGTAATGGATGAAATCAAGCGTTCGGAGAACGTAATTATATTCATTGATGAACTGCATACCCTGGTCGGGGCCGGGGCGGCCGAAGGGGCAATAGATGCCTCGAATATTTTAAAGCCGGCTCTTTCCCGGGGAGAAATTAAGTGTATTGGCGCAACCACCATGGATGAATACCGGAAGTTTATCGAGAAGGATGCAGCCTTGGAGCGCAGGTTCCAGACTATCATGGTCGACCCTCCTTCGGTAGAGGAGACCATCCAAATACTTAAGGGCTTGAGAGATAGGTATGAGTCACATCACAAGGTAAAATTTACCGATGATGCATTGGAGGCAGCGGCTAAGCTTTCCGACCGTTACATCAGCGGAAGATTTTTGCCGGATAAAGCCATCGATATTATTGATGAGGCGGGTTCTCGGGCCAGATTGAGTGTTATGGTGGCTCCCCAGGAGATCAAGGATCTGGAGTTAAAAATAGAACAATTGAAAAAGGAGAAAGAGGCCTTTATCAAAAGCCAGGATTTTGAAAAGGCCGCCAAGTTGCGCGATCAGGAAAGAGAGGCCAGGTCGGAATACGAAAGGTTGAATCGCGAATGGAATCAGAAAAGAGACCAGACCCATCTCGAGTTGGGAGAGGAGGAGATTGCTAAAATCGTCTCCCAGTGGACCGGTATACCCATAGTCCGTTTGGAGGAAAAGGAATCGGAAAAGCTGCTGAATATGGAAGAAGAAATCCACCGGCGGGTCATCGGTCAGGAGGAGGCCATTTCTGCCATTGCCCATGCCGTGCGCCGCTCGCGCGCCCGTATTAAAGATCCGCGCCGGCCCATCGGTTCGTTTATATTCTTAGGGCCTACAGGCGTAGGAAAAACCCTTCTGGCGCGCGCCCTGGCAGAGTGTATGTTCGGAGACGAGAATGCCTTGATTCAACTGGATATGTCCGAATATACGGAAAAATTTAATGCCTCCCGTTTAATCGGTGCGCCGCCGGGCTACGTAGGTTATGAAGAAGGCGGACAGCTTACCGAGAAGGTTCGCCGTAGGCCATATTCGGTAATTTTATTAGATGAATTTGAGAAGGCCCATCCCGATGTGTTTAATCTGTTACTGCAGGTTTTTGAGGATGGCCGGTTGACCGATAGCTTTGGTAGAAAAGTGGATTTCAGAAACTCAATAGTGATTATGACCTCCAATGTCGGGGCAGAGCTATTGAGAAAGCAGGGATCATTAGGTTTCAAATCCGCCAAAGAAGATGTCACCTACGAAGACATGAAGCAGAAATTACTGGAGGAGGTCAAGCGTACCTTCAAACCGGAGTTTTTAAACCGCATCGACGATATTATCGTCTTCCGTTCGCTTAGCAAGGATGATCTTTACAAGATTATTGAGATAGAAATTGAAGAGGTTAACAAGCGCCTCAAGGAACAAGGGGTTTCACTCGAGCTCAATCAAGACGCCAAGGATTTTCTGATTGAAAAGGGTTTTGATCAAGTCTTCGGCGCCCGGCCATTAAAACGGATCATTCAGCGTTATCTGGAAGACCCCTTGGCCGAAGAAATAATTTCAGGCAGGATGAAGGAAGGGCAAAAGGTAGCCGTTTCCCGTAAGAACGAATCGTTGGTTTTTGCTTAATGCTCAAGTGGATTGCTGTCTTGTTATGGTTAGGGGTTTTTATTTCTTCCCCTGTTTTTGCCGAGACCATTTGCACTTTTAACGGAAGTGTGGATTTTGCAAATCAGGCTTTTCAGCTAGAAGTAAATTACTCCGAGAAAAGCAAGATAGCCGGCTCTTTGAAACTGGAAAAAGAATCTGGTTATTTAGTTTTAAATATCGAGCATCAGAAGATAGGCCTGGCCGAACTCTCTACTAAATTAGAGAGCAGTTTTAGTATTAATAGGGGGGGGCCGAGGAAGACCAGGGGCATAAAAGGATTGCTTTGGACTAGATACTCGCTTCTAAGCTACAAGCCCTTCAGTGAAGCGGCAGGTTCTTTTCAGATAGAAGACGGAATATTGAGTATCAGAAATCTGAGTTGGCCGGAAATGGTTTTAAATGGTTTCGTCAATCTGCGCCAACCATTTGATTTGAATCTTTCCATTGAGATAAACGATATGGCCATAAACGAATTGGCGCCCTTGGTCGGAGTGAAGGACAAAGATAATTCTCTTATTGGAATGGTGAGCGGGAAGATAAGGGCCTCGGGGTATTTGAAAAGGATGGGCCTTGAAGGGAGGCTACGGTCACGGGAGGGACAGATTAAGGATTTCACTTACCGTGATGCCGATATGAATTTCTCCGGGGTTTATCCTAAATTAAATATGGTCAATTCCGCTATTTCCGACGAGAATGGCTATATATATAATCTCGTGGGACAGTTTAGTCTGGAGGAGATAAACAATTTTGTTTCGCAGGAACATCAGATAAATGTTATCCCCTTCTCCGAGGAGGCGATGAGATCTAAGGTGTGGACTATAAAGAGAGAGGATTTAGGCAGGGATTCGGAGTTGGAATTCGGTTACCGCCTTAAGCCCGCTCGACCCAATGATTTTGGCAGCACGGGAGGCGAAGGAATATTAGGGGTGGAGCGTAAACAAAGGTTTTAAATTATGTTAAATATAAAGACCGGCATGGAAAAGTGGTTTAAACGCACGGGCGAAAAGGTAATTTATTTTGTGCATTACGTTGGCGAGATGTCAATCCTGATGGCGCAAACGATATTACTGATACCCGTTCGTCCCATGAAGAGATACCGTATCTTAGAGCAGGCCAGAAAAACCGGCATCAGCAGCTTTCCCATCGTTTCCCTGATCGCCCTTTTTACCGGTATGATCCTTGCTTTGCAGATGGCTTATCAGATGCAGAAATTATCTTCGGAGATATATATAGCCAATCTGGTTGCCGTTGCCCTTACCCGCGAATTGGCTCCGGTTTTAACTGCCCTTATAGTTGCCGGTAGGATAGGTGCAGCCATCACCGCAGAGATTGGGACCATGACGGTAACCGAGCAAATAGATGCCTTAGAGACCCTGGCTACCAATCCGGTTAAATATCTGGTGGTGCCCAGATTTTTAAGTCTGGCCTTGATGCTTCCGGTTCTAACCGTTTATGCCGATTTAATCGGAATCCTGGGTGGATTTTTGATCTGCGTCTACAAACTAAACATCGGCGCGCAAATGTATATTAATATGACCATTGATGCCTTGGTAGTTAAAGATGTTGTGACGGGTTTAATCAAAACGGTATTTTTCGGCATGATCATTGCCCTCGTGGGTTGTTACGAGGGATTAAAAGCCAAGGGCGGGGCCGAAGGAGTAGGGAGGGCGACCACTGTTTCCGTAGTCAATTCCTTTATTCTTATCATTGCCACCGATTGTTTCTTTACCGCCTTATTCTATTTTGTCTTTGAAAGATGATAGAAGTAATCAATGTCTGTAAATCCTTTAACCATCACCGGGTGCTTGATAATATCAATTTGACTATTAAGACCGGCGAGACCAAGGTAATTATTGGTCGCTCGGGATGCGGCAAGAGTGTTTTGTTAAAACACATTGTCGGCATCCTTAAGCCGGATTCGGGGATTATCAAGGTAGACGATCAGGACATTACCAAATTAGGCGAAAAGGAACTGAACAAGGTGAGAATGGGAATCGGTTTGGTATTTCAGGGAGGGGCATTGTTTGATTCCCTGACGGTTGCAGATAACGTAGCCTTTGTGCTTAATGAATTTCAAAAACTACCCAAGGAAGAGGTGCGCCAGAGGGTTAAAGACTCCCTGGCTATGGTGGGCCTAAAGGATATTGAGGAGATGATCCCTGCGGATTTAAGCGGCGGCATGAAAAAACGCGTTGCCCTAGCCAGGGCATTGTGCATACGCCCCAATATTCTTTTATATGACGAACCAACTACCGGAGTTGATCCCATCACTGCCGATGCGATAAATAATTTGATTATAGAGATGCACGATAAATTAAAGGTTACCTCTATCGTGGTAACCCATGATATGAACAGTGCCTATAAGGTGGGAGATACCATTGCTATGCTTTATCACGGAAAGATCATCGCGGAGGGTTCTTCAAAGGAGATCTCTTCCACTACACATCCAATAGTAAATCAATTTATTCACGGAGATGCCGTCGGGCCGATTACCGAGGCGGAGAATTTAGTTTTTGGCCACCTTACTTAGAATATTGCTGGAAGACTTCTTAACGCAGATGAGCGCAGATAAAATTCGGATTAACGCAGATTTTGGTAGTATTATCCGCGTGAATCCGCGTTAGATTTGCGAAATCCGCGTTGAAAAATATTTTCTTTTTTTAAAAAAGGGAGGAAGGAACATGGCTGTCGAATCTAATCTGGAATTAAAAGTAGGAGTATTCGTCATCATCGCCCTTGTCTTGTTAATTATTTTTGTGTTTTTAATCAGTGATATCTCTTTCTTTAAGCCAGGCTGGAATTTAAAGGTAATCTTTGGTTTTGCCGACGGAGTAAAAATTGCTTCACCGGTGAGGGTCGCCGGCGTCGATATGGGTAAGGTCAAGGAAATTAAGATGTTTTATGATACCAAAGAGAAAAAGACGGTGATTGAGATTATGGTCTGGTTGGGAAGCGATGCTAAGGTCCCGGTTGATTCCAAGGCCTGGGTTAACCAACTGGGGCTTTTGGGGGAGAAGTATATCGAGATTATTCCGGGGAAAAATTACACCTCTTATCTAAAGGACGGAGATCAATTGGTGGGGGATGATTCCATCTCCATGCGTGAATTAGGCGAGTTGGGTCGTAAGATTGCTGCTAAATTGGATGAGAGTATTACCGGAATCAATGAAGTATTTAAGGATGAAAAGACCAAGACCTCCTTGAAAGAGCTGGTTACTAATTTGGCCGGTACCACCGAATCCTTGAACGCGATATTTGCCAAGATAAAAAGCGGAGAAGGTACCGTCGGTAGATTGCTTTACGAGGATACCATTTATAAGGATTTGGAAGGCTTGGCCAGTGATTTGAAGGCCCATCCATGGAAATTATTGCGTAAATGATATGGTAAAGTTAAAAACGGTTTTTGTCTGTCAAAATTGCGGAGCCCAATCTGCCAAATGGGTGGGCAAGTGCGCCAGTTGCGGCGGTTGGAATACCTACGTGGAGGAAAGTTTCAGCGATAGCCCCTTGGCTTCGCGAGAAGCGGTGGTCAACCGCGAGGAACCGGTATTGCTGTCTCAAATCGATACCAGTCCCCAGGAGCGGCTGAAGATCGGCATAAATGAATTAGACCGCGTTTTAGGCGGAGGGATTGTCCCCGGCTCGGTAATTCTAATCGGCGGCGACCCGGGAATTGGAAAATCCACCCTCTCTTTACAGATTAGTAGTTTATTGAGCCAGTCCGGCCACAAGGTGCTTTATATCAGCGGCGAGGAGTCGGTGGCTCAAACCAAGCTACGCGCCCAGAGGCTGGAGACCAAGCCGGGGGAGAATCTATATCTGGTCAATCAGATTGATTTAAATTTGATTATCGAGTATATCCATAAACTTTCGCCGGAGGTGGTAATCATCGATTCCATTCAAGTGGTGTACCAGCCCGAGATTTCTTCCAGTCCGGGAAGCGTAAGCCAGGTACGGGAATGCGCCGGCATTCTTACCCATTTGGCAAAATCGAGTAACATCGCACTGTTTATTATCGGCCATGTAACCAAGGAAGGGGCCTTGGCCGGGCCGCGGGTATTAGAACATATCGTGGATACAGTTTTGTATTTTGAGGGTGAGCGCTATTCGGTTTATAGGATTTTACGGGCCACCAAAAACCGTTTCGGCTCTACCAACGAAATCGGAGTTTTTGAAATGTCTTCCTTCGGCCTGATGGAGGTAAATAACCCTTCGGAGATTTTCTTGTCGGAAAGGGCAAAACAATCTTCGGGCTCGGTGGTGGTTAGTATTTTGGAAGGGACACGGCCTTTATTGGTTGAGATTCAAGCCTTGGTAAGTAAATCCAGTTTTGGTCTGGCCCGTAGACGCAGCCAGGGAATTGATTATAACCGGCTCTCTTTATTGGTGGCGGTTTTGGAGAAAAAGATCGGTTTTAACCTTGCCGATAAAGATATCTTTGTCAATGTTGCCGGCGGAGTAAAGGTGGTTGACCCAGCGGCAGATTTGGGCACAGTGGTGGCTGTAGCCTCGGCTCTGCAGGATAAGGTTTTGCCTTCGGATCTGGTGGTGCTGGGAGAGGTAGGATTGGGTTCAGAGGTAAGAAGCATCAGTCAGATTTCTTTAAGGATAAACGAGGCGCAGAAATTAGGTTTTAAGCGGTGCATTATTCCTAAAAATAACTTAAAGTCCAAGCAGGCAATCTTAAAAGAGGCCAAGATAGAGATTGTGCCGGTGGAAACGGTAAAGCAGGCTTGGGAGGCGATTTAATATTTTCTATATAGAGGAGGTAATATGAATTTAATTTTTATACGGATTTTTTTCTTGATCATCAGCATAGTAATCGGTTATCAAATTGGTAGCATCAAGGACATAGCCCTTTTAGGCGCCGTGGCTGGTTCTATTGTGGGTATGTTGATTATTCTTTTGGAAGCCAGTATGCACCGGATTTCGGTAAGGGGATTATCCAGCGTGGTTTTTGGTTTGGTCCTGGGTATCATCATGGCCAAGCTATTGAGCGACATCATGTCGCTTCTTCCGTTAGGCGTGGTGGCGGCTTCGCTTTTACGCGTTAGCCTAACCTTAGTCTTTGCCTATCTGGGTGCGGTGATGGCCTTGAGGGGTAAGGATGAATTTAATATCATTATCCCCTATGTAAAATTCAGGCGGCAGGACGTTAGGGAGGAAATGATAATATTGGATACCAGCGCGATTATCGACGGAAGGGTCCTGGATATCTATAAGACCAAATTCTTTGAAGCCAGGTTGGTGGTTCCTCGATTCGTCCTGAGGGAATTACAGCAGATTGCCGATTCCTCTGACCCCATCAAACGCCAGAGGGGCAGGCGCGGTTTAGAGATGTTGCAGTCTTTGCAGAAAGACCCCAGTATCGATATTAAGATTCACGAAGAGGATACGGTTGAGGGCGAAGATGTGGATGCCAAGTTGGTAAAACTGGCCAAGGTATCAGAATCCAAGATTTTTACCACCGATTTTAATTTAAACCGCATCGCCGCCCTTCAGGGGGTAAAGGTTTTAAATATCAACGAATTAGCAAATGCCTTAAAGCCGGTAGTCTTCCCTGGCGAGGTAATGGAGGTAAGATTATTGAAGGAAGGCAAAGAATACAACCAGGCCGTAGCCTATCTTGAAGATGGCACCATGATTGTGGTAGAGGAAGGCAGGCGCCTGATTGGACAGACGGTAAAGGTATTGGTTGCCTCAGTCTTGCAGACACAGGCCGGTAGAATGATCTTTGCCAAGTTAGAGAATCATCGATGAGTATAGAGGCAATCGTTGCCTGCGCAGGGGCTGGCAGTAGATTAAAAAGCAGGTTGGCCAAGCCATTGGTAAATTTAGCAGGCATACCGATATTTATAAGAACATTAAAGATTTTAAGCCGGGTAAGGCTCATTGATAATATAATTTTGGTGGTTAGAAAAAATGAGTTGGCGCGTTTTGCCAGATTGGTAAAAAGATATAATGTAAAAAAGATAAAAACCATAATACCCGGAGGCAAAACGCGCTGCCACTCCGTCTATAATGGATTAAAACATCTTGATAGTCAGACTCGGTTAGTAGTCATCCACGATGGGGTAAGGCCCTTTATATCCCCGTCGTTAATTACACAAGTAATTAAGGCTGCCGGTAAATATGGGGCGGCGATTTTAGCAGTGCCGGTAAAGCCCACTATAAAACAAATTGACCTTAATAATTTAAGGGTTGAGAAAACCTTAAACCGCAAGCAACTCTGGGAGGTGCAGACCCCCCAGGTTTTCAAGAAGGAAATCATCCTTAGGGCCTATAGGAATTTTAAGAAAATTCCTACCGATGACGCGGCCTTAGTTGAGCGTTTAGGAAAACCGGTAAAGGTAGTGATGGGGTCTTATCAAAACATCAAAATTACCACCCCGGAAGATTTAAGATTCTCTAAGGCGATTGTAAGATAGGATTTTTTATGCGCTACAAATTCGGAATCGGTTATGATATCCACCGCCTCATTGAGGGCAGAAAACTGATTTTAGGCGGGGTAGAGATTCCTTATATCAAGGGTCTTTACGGCCATTCGGACGCCGATGTCCTAATCCATGCCATCTGTGACGGGATATTGGGCGCCTTAAATAAAGGCGATATCGGAGAACATTTTCCTAACACCGACGAGAAATACCATAATATTTCCAGTCTGAAATTATTAAAACTCGTTTACGAACTGGCCCAGAAAGATTCCTATGAAATAAACAATATCGATACCGTGGTGATTGCCGATAATCCGACCATCGGGCCGTTTAAATCCCAAATGGTAGAGGTAATCGCCCAGGCGCTTAATTTAGATACCGCCGATTTAAATATTAAAGCCACTACCCAGGAAGGTATGGGTAGCGGCGGAGGTTCGGAGGCAATTGCTGCCTATGCGATTGTTTCCCTGGTAAAAAAATAGAGGAGGGCAAGATGATTTGCCTGTTATACACGATTCTGACAATAGTTTTGTTTTTTGTCTTCATGGCTCTGGTCTTGGGAATTATTTTTTCCAAAGAGGTGGATGCCGCTTTGGAGAGGGACCCCGCAGCTAAGGGTAGATGGGAGATTGTCTTTTTATATTCGGGATTCCATGCCATGGTGGCCTATCGGATTACCCATCGACTCTTTAAAATGCATATTCCCTTTGTCCCCAGGCTGTTTTCTCAAATAGCCCGTCATTTCACCGGAATTGAGATTCATCCCGGGGCCACCATTGGCCGGGGATTATTTATTGACCATGGTATGGGTGTGGTGATCGGAGAAACTTCTATCCTCGGAGATAATATAACTTTGTATCAGGGTGTAACCCTGGGCGGAACCGGCAAGGAAAAAGGGAAACGCCATCCCACCTTGGGAAATAATGTAGTGGTGGGGACCGGAGCTAAAATCTTAGGAAATATTACTATCGGCGATAATTCCTATATTGGCGCTAACGCGGTAGTGATTAAAGACGTGCCTCCTAATTCTACGGTAGTAGGCGTCCCGGGAAGGATTACCAAGCAAGATGGCAAAAAAATAGACGTAGACCTCGACCACATCCATGTCATTGATCCCATTATGCAAATTATTGATGAGCTGGAGAAGCGGATCGAGAAATTGGAAAAAAATAAGTAGCCTCCTATTTAATGTCCATTTCCATATATAATTCCCTTAGCCGTAAGAAAGAGCCTTTTGCACCACTAAACCCACCCAAGGTAAATATCTATACCTGCGGAGTGACCGTCTATGATGACTGTCATATTGGACACGCCCGTAGCCTCTACATTTTTGATGTAATTAGAAGGTATTTAAAGTATCGCGGATACCAGGTTAATTTTGTCCGTAATATTACCGACATCGACGATAAAATCATCAATAAGGCTAAAGAGGAAAAGGTTGGTTTTGAAGTAATTACTAAGCGCTACATTGATAGTTATTATCGGGATATCCGGGCATTGGGAATTGAAAAGGCGGATTTTGAGCCCAGGGCCACGGAGAATATTCCCGATATGATTAAACATATTCAAGGATTGATTGATAAGGGCAGCGCCTATGTAGTTGAAGGCGAGGTTTATTTTAGCGTAAGGAGTTTTAGGGATTACGGAAAATTATCCGGCCAAGGTATTGACCAGATGTTGGAAGCAGTGAGAGTTGAAAAAGACCCCAAGAAAAAAGACCCCTTGGATTTTGCCTTGTGGAAAAAATCTAGCGAAGATGAGCCATCGTGGGATAGCCCCTGGGGAAAAGGCCGTCCAGGCTGGCATATTGAGTGCTCGGTGATGAGCCAGAAATTTTTAGAAACCCAAAACTTGGATATCCACGCCGGTGGCCGCGACTTAATCTTCCCTCATCACGAGAATGAAATTGCCCAGGCAGAGGCCTTAACCGGAAAACCCTTTGCTAAATACTGGATTCATCACGGGCTTTTAACCATACAGGGACAAAAAATGGCCAAGTCTTTGGGAAATTTTGTGACGATACAGGATTTTATGAATAAATACCGCGATGCCGATTTATTAAAATTGTTCTTTTTGGCTGCGCACTATGCGAGTCCGGTAGATTATAACGAAGAGAAAATTAAGGAGGCAAGAAAACAAAAGGATAGCTTTGTTTTCTTCTTTAACGAAGTTAGTAATTGGCCAATGCTCGAAGTAAAAAATAAGCAGACTTTGTTGGAAGGTGATAAGAAAAATAAAATCGATTTGATTTGTGAAGAATTTAATAAAGTAATGGATGATGACTTTAATACTCCTCAAGCCTTAGGTTGTTTATTCGAATTGCTAGATTTTGGATCGAAATTATTTGCTTCTGATCAAGAGAAGGCTTTTAAATATGCCGCAGACAAACTGAGCGAGATGTTTAATATTTTCGGTTTAAAGATTGAACCTACAAAAGTCCCTGATCAAATAAAACAAAAAGGAATAGAAAGAGATAAAGCTAAAAAGAAGAAAGATTTCACTAAGGCCGATTCTATTAGACAAGAAATAAAAAAGCAAGGATTTGCAACAATTGATACCGCAACTAATTTGAGTATGAGCGCAATCCCGAGTTGGATTGAAATAACAGATGAAGATGAGGATGAAAAGAAGAAAAATAAATAAAGGCAGATTTATCACCTTTGAAGGCTCTGAGGGTTCTGGCAAAAGCACCCAGGCCAAACTTTTATGCGATTATCTGCGTAAAAAGAAAATCCCCGTCATCGCCTTAAGAGAGCCCGGCAATACCCTGATTGGCGAAAAGATTAGAAGGGTTTTATTGGATACAAAAAATAAGGCCATGACGGTGACTTGCGAAATGTTGCTCTATATGGCTGCGCGGGCGCAATTGGTAGAAGAAATTATCAAGCCCGCGCTGAAAAAAGGCAAATTTGTGGTCTGTGATAGATTTTTAGATTCTACCCTTGCCTATCAGGGCTTCGGCGGCAAGCTCGACGTAAAAATCATTAAACAAGTGGGTAAAATCGCCACCTTGGGGATAAAACCGGATTTAACCCTGCTTTTGGATATTGAGCCTAGGGAAGGATTAAAACGGGCAGGCAGGGTAAAGGACCGCATTGAATTAAGAAAACTTTCCTATCATAAAAAGGTGCGCCGAGGCTATTTTAAATTATCCAAATTAGAGCCGAGGCGCCTAAAGATTGTCCCGGTGCAGAAACTACGCCGCAAGACCCAGGCCATTATCAGATATTACGTCGATAAATTATTATGAAATTAGAAGAGATAAAGGGAAACGCCCGGACTAAAGAAATCCTGCAGGAGGCCCTGAAGAACGGCAGGTTGGCCGGTACACTTTTATTTGTCGGGCCTGGAGGAGTGGGAAAAAGTTTAATGGCCGGCTATTTGGCAAAAAGCGTCAATTGCCTGAATAGTAATTTTGCGGCCTGCGATAACTGCAATTCTTGCTTGAGGATTGAAGCACGGAATCATCCTGACGTGCATTGGGTTGAAAAGGATGATAGCGGCTCGATAAAGATTGACCAGGTCCGTCAGATTGAAAAAGAAATTCAGTTGAAGCCCTATGAGGGTAAGAAAAAGGTCTTTATCATTATTGAGGCGCAGGATTTGACCCTGGAGGCCTGCAATGCCCTTTTAAAGACCCTGGAAGAGCCGCCCTCGAATAGCCTGTTGATTCTAACCTCTGCCCATGCCGACCAGCTTTTACCGACCGTACTTTCCCGTTGTCAGAAATTTTTCTTTACCGCCTTGGGGCCAGAGGCATTGAAAAATGTATTGATGAAAGATTATAAAATGGAAGAGAAGACGTCTCATTTCTTGGCTTATTTCTCGCAAGGTAGAATCGGCAAGGCCGTCGCCTTTAGCCAAACCGATATCTTAAGAAGAAAGAATGATTTTCTCAATCACTTCCTGCATAACTTCGCCTCGCAGGAATATTTTGATAACAATTTTTTCGCACAGAGACAGAAAATCATCGAGGGGTTAGAGATTTTGATGGATTGGTTTAGGGATGTTTTGCTTTTAAAGATAGGGCTGGAGGCAAAACACGTAGTCAACGCCGACAGGTTGAGGGATTTGGAGGCGTTAAGGAAAAGATATTCCTTTGATGAGCTACAGGAGATTATGGGGGATATAATCTTCACCATCAGACTGCTCCAACAGAATATAAATGTAAAAATCGGTTTTTCAGCATTGAGGGCAAAGATATGCCAGGGATAGTTCAGGTAAGATTAAGGGAAAGCGGAGCGGTGGTATTGTTTGATGCCGCAGGGATAGATTGCAAATCCGGTTCTTGCGTTATAGTTGAGGCCGAGCGCGGGGTTGACTATGGTTACGTTATTTCCGAATCCGAGTTGCTTCCCGAAGGGAAAAGCGAGGCACCGTTAAGAAAGATAGTCCGCCTGGCAACCGAGGCGGATCTAAAACAAATTGAGGAAAATAAGGCTAGGACCAAGGAGGCAATTGCTACCTGCGAGAAAAAGATTGCCGAACGTAAGTTGGATATGAAATTGGTGGATGCTGAATATTCCTTTGACCGCACCAAGATTATATTTTATTTTACCGCTGAGGGAAGGGTTGACTTTCGTGATCTGGTTAAGGACCTGGCGCGGATCTTTAAGGCGCGAATTGAATTACGCCAGATCGGCGTTCGCGATGAGGCCAAGCTCTTCGGCGGGTTTGGTGCCTGCGGCAGGGAACTTTGCTGCGCCAAATTCTTAAAGGATTTTGAACCCGTAACCATCCGTATGGCCAAGGAACAGGGCTTGCCTTTAAACCCTCCCAAGATTTCCGGGGTTTGCGGAAGATTGATGTGTTGTCTGTCTTATGAATTCGAAACCTATAAATTCCTGGCCAAGGATTTACCCAAAGAGGGCGAAAAGGTAAACACCCCTGAGGGGAAGGGCAAGGTGGTAAGCGTGGATATTTTAAAACGTAAAGTTACCGTCGAGATTGGTCAGGGCCAGGATGCCAAGTTGATCGAGATGATTTACAAATGACCAAGAAGAAATTTTATATAACCACCCCGATTTATTATGTGAATGCCTCGCCGCATATCGGGCATTCCTATACCACCATCGCTGCCGATACCCTATCGCGTTATAAGCGGGAGGCGTTAGGCGAAGGCAATGTTTGGTTTTTAACCGGTACCGACGAGCACGGACAAAAGATTCAGAGGGCGGCCGAGGAGGCAAAATTAAGCCCAAAGGCGTTTGTGGACAGGGTGGTGGTGCAATTTAAAGGGCTTTGGAAGACATTAAATATATCTTACAATGATTTCATCCGCACCACCGAGGAAAGACACATCAAAACCGTTCAGAGGTTTCTGGATATCCTTTATAAAAATGGTGATATCTACGAAGATAAATATGAGGGTTGGTATTGTACGCCCTGCGAAACCTTCTGGCCACCTTCGCAGATAACCGAAGCGGTCTGTCCCGACTGCAAACGGACCCTCGAGAAAATCAGCGAGACCAATTATTTCTTCAAGCTATCCAAATATCAGGATTGGTTGATCGGTTACATAGAAAAAAACGGGCTTTTCATAGAGCCGCAGATAAGGCGTAATGAAGTTTTAAGCTTTCTGAAATTAAATAAGCTGATCGACCTGTGTATTTCCCGTCCCCAAGAGCGCTTGAGCTGGGGCATACCTCTGCCATTTAGTCCAGGCCATGTTACCTATGTCTGGTTTGATGCCCTGATTAATTACATCAGCGCAGTCGGGGAATTCGACGAAAAAAATAGATTTAATTCTGCCTGGTGGGAACCAGAGGTTGAAGTGATACATTTAATCGGTAAGGATATTCTAAGACAGCATGCAATTTATTGGCCGATTATGTTACAGGCAGCCGGCATTAGACAGCCGGATACCGTCTTTGCCCATGGCTGGTGGATGATTGACCAGGATAAAATGTCTAAATCGCGGGGCAACGTGGTTAATCCGATAGATATGGTTAGTAAATTCGGTCTGGATGTGTATAGATATTTTTTATTGAGCGATGTCCAATTTGGTTACGACGGAAATTTCTCCGAAGAGGCGATAATCAAAAGGTTCAATGGCGATTTAGCCAATGATTTGGGTAACTTGGTGTATCGCACGCTTACCATGGCGGAAAAATACTTCCAGGGTAATGTCCCCGGTAAAGACCAGTTGGATGAACAGGGTAAAAGGATCGAGGATAAAATTAAGGCCCTGCCCAGTGAAATAACCGTTTCCTTTAATGCCAAAGCGTGTTTTAATTTTAGTTTAGGCCTGGAAAAGATTTGGGATTTGGTTAATATGGCCAATAAATATGTCGAAGAGACCAAGCCCTGGAATCTGGCTAAGGAAAATAAGGAAACCGAACTTAAGTCATTCATCCGTCTTATGGTTGATGTGATTAGGGCAGTTGCCAAGCACATCTCGCCCTTTATGCCGCAAACCTCCGAGTTAATAATGGCGCAATTAGGCACGGATAAAATAAAAAAAGATAAGCCCCTTTTTCCGCGGATAGAAATAGACAAGCCCCGTTAGAAAGAATATTTCTGACGGGGTAAATCTTAATCGCCTTTCGAAAATTAAAATGCGCTCTCAGGTTTCCGTAGTCAGATGTGACTCCTATAATCAGCAAGATTTATATCCTGCCATTAAGCAATCCTTAGATTTAATCGGAGGGCTCAGTAGTTTTATCCAAAAAGAGGATAGGGTATTAATCAAGCCCAATCTGCTTTCTGCCGCACCTCCCGAAGCTGGAATAGATACCCATCCGGAATTTGTCCGTGCAGTTATAAGAATGGTCAGGGAAACCGGCGCAGAGATTTTCTTGGGCGATAGCCCCAGCGTCTGGGGAACGGTGCAGGATGTAAATGTGGTCTATGAACAGACAGGAATTAGAAAAGTGGCAGAGGATGAAGGCGTGAGGCTGGTAGATTTCAACCGCAGCGTAGTAGTTTCCGGTTATCCTTTGGCTTCCTGGGTTAAGGAATGCAACAAGATGATTTCCTTGCCCAAATTTAAGACCCACGACTTAATGGTTTTAACCGGTGCGGTAAAGAATCTTTTTGGTCTGATACCGGGGATATTCAAGACCGAGTTGCACCGTAGGGCTCTGGATGCGGAGTCATTTTCTAAAATCTTAAGCGATATTTATGAACGGGCTAAACCTACACTTTCCATTGTGGATGGTATCGTAGCCATGGAAGGGGATGGCCCTGGTAGCGGAGGAACCCTTCGCAATTTAGGATTAATTATAGCCGGTTCTGATGCGGTAGCATTGGACAGTGTTCTGGCAACCATAATGGGATTAAGACCAGAAGATATCTTAAGCACCAAAGAGGCGGGTCTGCGTAGGCTGGGTAATACCGATTTAGATAATATTGATATCTGGGGAGAGAAAATAGAAGAGTTGATTGTTCCGGATTATAAATTGCCGCAATTATCGGTTTTGAATCGGATTCCCAAACCATTTTTAACAATCGGAAAATGGCTGGTAAGATTCCGTAATACCATAAATCCGGATGTATGTAAGATGTGCGAGTTGTGCGTAAAGGCCTGTCCTGTTGGTGCAATATCAAAAAAAGCCCAGGGGATGACCATTGAATATAATCGCTGTGTATTGTGTATGTGTTGCAAGGAGGTCTGTCCTGAGGGGGCAGTTTCGGTAAAAAAGAGTTTCTTTGCAAGAATGGTGGGGATATAGATGGTTGTAGAGACCATAAAGTGGATAAATAAAAAGGTTAAGCTTATAGACCAGAGAAAGCTCCCCGCAAAACTGGAGTATGTATATTGCGATGAAATAAAATCACTCTGGAAAGCCATTAAGACCTTACAAGTAAGGGGTGCTCCCGCCATCGGTATTGCCGGCGCCCTAGGAGTAATTCTGGGTATCCAATATTCAAAGGCAGAATCTTTTGTTGATTTTAAGCGCAATCTCGACGAGGTAATAGCCTATTTGGCTTCTTCTCGGCCCACGGCGATAAATCTTTTTAATGCCTTGGAACGGATGAGAAGGGTGGTCCAGGAAAATCATAAATTTTCGGTTTCGGAATTAAAGAAAAGATTATTAAAAGAGGCCTTGAAGATTATTGAGGAAGATAAAGCCGTCTGTCGCAGGATGGCCTCATTTGGCGCAAAACTTATTAAAGGTAAGGATAATATCTTAACTATTTGCAATGCCGGCGCATTGGCTACTGCCGATTACGGGACTGCCCTGGGGGTAATGTATTGGGCAAAAGAAAAGGGCAAGAAATTTCAGGTGTTTGCCTGCGAAACCCGGCCTTTGTTGCAAGGCGCGCGTTTGACTACGTGGGAATTAAAAAAGCAGGGCATTAAAGTTACCTTAATCTGCGATAATGCGGCAGCCAGTTTAATGGCCCAGGGGAAGATTGACAAAATTTTTGTCGGTGCGGATAGGATAGCGGCAAATGGTGACACGGCCAATAAAATCGGCACTTACAATTTAGCAGTTTTGGCGAAGTTTCATAAAATACCGTTTTATGTTGTGGCGCCATCCTCCACCTTCGATTTAGCAATAGAGGATGGCGCGCAAATCCCCATTGAGCAGCGGTCAAAACTGGAAGTTACTCATATTTTTGGTAAACCAATTGCACCGTCGGGAATTGCAGTTTATAACCCGGCATTTGATGTTACGGCGCACCGCTTAATCTCGGCAATTATAACCGAGGAGGGCATTATAAAACCCCCTTTTAAAACCAACATCAGAAGATTTATTAGACATGGTTAGGAAAGTAAGAGATATCGGAGAGTTGGCTTTAATCAAAATACTCGGTAGTAAAATCAGAACCGACCGCTCGGTGATAACGGGCATAGGCGATGATGCTGCGGCAATAAGATTTACCAATGGCAAATATCTATTATTTAAGACTGATATGGTAGTAGAGGGCGTGCATTTTACCCGTAAGACTCCGCCAACCCTTATCGGCCGCAAGGCCTTGGCCAGAAATATCAGTGATATCGCTGCCATGGGCGGGGTGCCCAGATATGCAGTGATTTCCCTGGGGATCCCGGCCTCAACAAAGATTAATTTTATAAAAGAGGTTTATCAAGGGATAATTAAGCTGGCAAAAGAGTTTAATATTAATATTGTGGGCGGCGATACCAGTAAATCTTCTAAAGTGTTTATTTCTATCGCGCTTTTAGGAGAGGTAGGAAAATCTGCTTTGGTTTTAAGAAGTACTGCCCGGAAGGGAGATTTAATCTTTATCACCGGCAAGTTGGGTAATTCTTTTAAAAGCCGTAAACACCTGAAGTTTATTCCCCGTATTAAAGAGGCGCGTTTTTTAGTGAGAAATTATAAGCCTACGGCAATGATTGATATTTCAGACGGATTAATCTTGGATTTAAACCACATCTTAAACGCCAGTAAGAGGGGGGCTTTTATTTACGAAGAATTCATACCCCAGGTCAAGAATTCCAGTTTGAACCGGGCCCTTTACAATGGGGAGGATTACGAATTGCTTTTTACTCTTCCCGGAGTAAAGGCAGCACGATTAATCAAAGGTCTCAAGAAGGGTAAAATAAAAATTGCCTTGAGTTGCATTGGAGAGATTGTGGATAAAAAATACGGTTTAATTCTGGTAGATAAGCGATATCGTTTACAAAGTTCAAAGGCCAGAGGCTTTACCCATTTTTAAAAAAGATGCAAATAATCACCGATAGCGCTAAAGAAACTGAAGGCCTGGGTAAGAGACTCGCTAAGTTTCTGCAGGGCAAGGATATAATCTGCCTGTTCGGCCAGCTGGGCTCGGGCAAGACCACCTTTATTAAGGGACTGGCCGCTGGCCTGGGAGTCAAGAAAATAGAGGTCAGCAGCCCTTCATTTATTTTAATGCGAAAATATAAAGGCAGGCTGCCGCTGTATCACTTCGACCTTTACCGCATTAAAGATTCAGCTGAGCTTTGCGATATCGGTTACGAGGAATTTGTATTTGATGCCGCGGTTTCGGTAATTGAATGGGCCGACAGGATGAAGGAGTTGTTACCCAAAGATTATCTGAGAATTGATTTTACCTTTGTAGATTCAAATAAAAGGCAGATTAAATTCAATGCCAAAAGCAAATATTATCGCGATTTAATAAAAAGATTATGAAATTATTATCTTTGGATACCTCTACCTCAAATTTCAGTCTGGCCTTAAGCCTAGACGGCGAGATAAAGGAAGAGAATCTCAATCTGGGCAGCGGGCTTTCCGATGCGATTATCCCTACCATAAAGACCTTTCTGCGAGATAAGAAAATCTCCTTAAAGGATTTAGGCGGGATGGTGGTGGGAATAGGTCCGGGTTCATTTACCGGTTTACGTATCGGTTTGGCGGTTGCCAAGGCCTTTTCCTTGGGCCTTAGAAAGCCTTTGGTTGGGGTTCCCAGCCTTGATGGCCTGGCGATGAATGCCTTGAATTACGCCCAGAAGATTTGTTGTATAGTAGACGCCAAAAGGGAAAAGGTCTATGCCGTAATTTATAGGAATAATAAGGGGGTCTTAAAGAAAGAAACCCCCTATCTGTTAACCGATATTAAAGATTTGTTGAACAATATTTCCGGCGAGACCTGGTTTTTAGGTGATGGAATAAATTTATACCAGAATCAGATTAAGAAGGCATTGGGAAAAAGGGCCAATTTTGCTCTTGCTGGCCACTGGTTTCCCAAAGCCGGCAATCTGGCAAAATTGGCCCAACCCAAATTTTCTTCCGGCAAACTAGATGATCCGTATAAACTGGTGCCTATTTATCTTTATCCCCCCGAATGTCAGGTGAGGTTAAAAAGATGAATAAATTTAATCTTAAAAATATTTACCGTCCCACCTGGGTAGAAATAGATTTAGGAGCCATAGAACATAACTTCCGCCTGATTAAAAAAATCGTCGGGCCAAGGGTTAAGATTTTGGCAGTGGTAAAGGCAGATGCCTATGGCCATGGAATGCTTCCCGTTGCCAAGCGGTTGATAAGATTGGGAGTTAACTATTTAGGAGTAGCTAGCATTGAAGAGGGGATAAGATTGCGCCAAGCAAAAATCAGAACCCCGGTTCTATTATTTGAAAATATCCTTCCCGAATTTGCCCCAGAAGTTATCAAATATAATCTGACGGCAACCGTCTGCACCGAAGAGGTGGCCAGGAGTCTTAACGATTGCGCTCGAAGGAATGGCCGTCGGGTAAAGGTACATATTAAAATCGATACCGGTATGGGAAGACTGGGTATTTGGCATAAAGAGGCGCAGGAATTTATTAAAAAGATAAGGTATTTTTCTAACTTGCAGGTTGAGGGGTTGTATACCCATTTTCCCTGCGCCGATTCCGATAGCGACTTCACGAGGGGACAGATTAATGATTTTAAATCCCTGATTCTGGAGTTGAAACAAGATGGTATCCGTATACCCATCTGCCATATCGCCAACAGTATGGGCAAGGTCGGTTACCCCGAGAGTCATATGGATATGGTTAGGTCTGGTATTATGCTTTACGGGCTTTATCCCAAGGACAGCCTGAGAGGAAAAATAAAATTAAAGCCCGCCCTTTCTTTTAAATCGAGGATAATATTCATTAAAAAGGCTTTCAGCGGTCTTGGCATAAGTTACGGCCGGACCTTTATCTGCCCGCGGGATACCATTATTGCCACTCTCCCTGTAGGTTATCAAGATGGCTACCTGAGGATTCTTTCAAACAGGTCCAAGGTTTTGTTTAAGGGCAAACGTTACCCCGAGGTGGGTAGGGTTTGCATGGACCAATTAATGGTGGATTTAGGTAAAATAACTAAAGCTAAAATTGGCGATCAGATTACCTTAGTGGGAAAAGAAGGCAGGGAAGAGATTAGTTTAGAAGAACTTGCCAGACTGGCCGGCACCATAAATTATGAATTGGCCTGTCTTTTAGGGGAGAGGGCTAAAAGGCTCTACCGCAATTAGGATACTTTAACGATTAAGTATCTTGCCAAAAAGGCGAAGACGATATTCGCCATCCACGCTGCCAATATCGGCACGATTATCCCTGATTTGCCCAACGCCAAGGCCACGGCGTTGATAACATAAAACAGAAAACCGATCACCAGGCATAATCCCAGCGAGGCAAAGGCCAAGCCCTTTCTTTTCTTGGTCGTCAATGCCAAGGGCAATCCGGTCAGCAAAATCAATAGACAGCTAAAAGGGTAGGCTATTTTTTGATGCAGGTCCACATGCAGATTTCTTAAAACTGCCAGCGCTCCGCTATATTTGAATTTAGAAATGTATTCATTAAGTTGTTTAATATTCATAGAGGAAATCTGAATCTGCTGGCGCAAGAAATCAGCCGGCGTCTCCGTAATATCCATTATCTTTTCTTCAAAGTACTGAATCCCTTCAGTCATTTGGCCATTAATATCAAAATTTAACACCTGGACCTTATAGAATTTCCACTGCTTTTTGCGCCATCCACCGTTAAGGGCGATTATCTTGGCCTTTAAATTCTGATTATTGTCTTGCTCGAGAATGGTAATCCCCTCGACAGTTTTGTTATTGGGGTCAAAGGTATTGATAAAATAGAGGCGGTTTTCAAGTCCTAAGAATGTAAGATTATGGACTACATTCTTTTTCGACCTTTCCATTTCATAGACCATTCTCTCGTTTTTAATCTTATCGCTAACGGTGACCGCGCGGGGTACGATCAATTCATTGGCCGTTAGGATAAGTACGCTTATTACTAATCCGAAAGAGATTATGGGTTTGCTGATTTGCCAGAAGTTTAATCCGGCGGTACGCATGGCTATGATTTCATTGTTGATGTTAAGATTGCTTAAGGTAAATAGGCCAGCAACCAGACAGGCGATAGGGGCGGTCTGTACAAAGATTATTGGTAAAAAGGAAAGGTAATATTCTATCAGGGTAGCGAATTCTACCTTTCTGTCCAAGATTTCGTCAAGATTACTGAAGGCATCTACTATGATGTACAGAAAGAAGAACAATAGCAGGCAGGATATAAAAACTAAAATCAGCGATCTTAAGATGTATTTGTCTAGTATACGCATAGTCGATAGGTAAGTAGAATTCCTATTCCGCCGAGAAGTATGTTGGGAACCCAGGTAATTGCCACGGGGGAAACGATGTTCTGAATCCCCAGCGCCTCAGCCCCTAAGGAAAGCAGGTAGTAGACCGCTACTACCCCGAAGGCCATTACGAAATTAACCCTTTTTTCTCTGCGGTGGGTGATGATCGCCAGGGGGAGGCCAAAAAGGATGAATATCAGTGGGGCAAAACCCAGGGCAATCTTTTTATTAATCTCCGTCAAGAGAGGAGCGGTTTCTACCGATAGTTTCTCGAACTTGCCTATTTCGTTAAAAAGTTCTTGGATGGTCATATCCTTGGGTTTTTTATCTATCTGTTCTTTTTGCTGAAGGTCAAGGGTTAGAAAGTAGGTTTTAAAATTCAATTTGTAGAAATTATTGGGATTCTTTAAATCCGGCTCGTCGGAAGTTCCGTCCATCAGCTTCAACTTTATCTTGCTCTCTTTAGGGAGGGGGACGAATTCACCCCTTTTGGCCACAATGGTGCGGGTGGGTTTATCTTTGCCCTGCGGTTCGTAAATCCGGATATTGCTCATTTTGTTTTGGTCGATGTGATAGATAAATAAGATTCTGCCCTTGAAGGCATTAATAAATGTTCCTGCCTCTAGCGCGGCTGCCGGGTTGCGGCTGCCGATATCGGTTACGGCCCTGCGCGAGGCAAAGTGGGCATAGGGTACGATGCGGTCATTTAAGATAATTGAAACCAGGCTCAAGATTAGCCCTAAATAAAGTAGGGGGGTAATCAGCTTTATCAATTTGATGCCGCTGGCCCTGACTGCCAGGATTTCATTGTCCGACGATAGCCTTCCAAAGGTCAATAAAACCGTGGTGATACAGGCAATGGGCAGGGTATAGCTTAATAGAAAGGGGATAAGATAGGCAAATAATTTCATTACCAGAAATATGCTCACCCCCTTATTTACCACTAATTGGGCCAGGCGCACCAGATTACCCAGTAACATTACCCCGGTTAAACCCACCAGGGAAATGGTAAAGGGTGGGATCATTTCTTTTAAAATGTAATTTCTTAAGATTCTCATCGGGCAATGGAGAGGGTTAGTGTAAATACGCAGCTGGCCTGGGCCTGGTTTAGGGTTTTGGCGATTTCACTGCAGGTTGCACCCGTGGTAAGCAAATCATCAACCAAAAGTATCCGTTTATCCTTAAACTGCTCAGGTTCTTTTAAGGTAAAGGCATTGGCAACATTATTCCAGCGTTTTTCCGGAGTTAAACTGCTCTGTGGAGGCGTGGGTTTGCAACGTTGTAAATTACCCTTGGAAACCGGGATGGCAAAATATTCAGCGATATTTTCTGCCAATAGCTGGGCTTGGTTGTATTCCCGTTCCCGCAATTTAGATGAATGTAGAGGCACGCCAACTACCCAATCAAACCCCTTTAAGGCCAGATTGTAAGTTTCCATAAAATCAATCATCATTCGGGATAAGGGTTTCGCCAGTTGGGGTTTATTTTGGTATTTAAACATATGGATCAAATCTTCCATTATTCCTTTATAAAGGGTAACGCTCCAGGCGCGTTTAAAACAGAAATTTTTGTCTCTGCACGATGAGCAAATGCCTTTTTCTTGTTCTTTATCTTTTAGATTACCCCCGCATTTAGCGCAAAAGGGGGGTAGATTATTTTCCGCCCTGTTTAAACAATCCGCGCAGATAAGGTCGGTTTTTCTCGAGCCAAGGTGCTTCTTGCAAATAATACAATTGGTGGGATAAACCAGATCTACTATCGTCTCCCAGTAGTTTCTAAGCACAGAGTTATATTAACATCTCAAAAATGGGCTTGTCAACACATTCGTGCAACCATAATAATATTTCTCTCGGGGACGAAGATGTTGACATGATTATACTTAGATAGTACAATAATTTCAAGATGGCTAATGAAAGTCTGAATTCTCTTAAAGAGCGGTTATTGACGATTCTGAAAAAAGATGCCTTTTTTCGCCAAAAGATCATTCTTTCTTCAGGAAAAGAAAGTGATTTTTATATTGATGCCCGCCTGGTTACTCTTACTGCCGAGGGTGCCTTTCTTGCCGCCAGTATAATGCTGGAATTGATTAAAGGTTTGAATGTTGACGCCATCGGTGGTCCTACCTTGGGTGCCGATCCGATCGTGGGCGCCATTTCGGTCCTAAGTTACCAGGCCCAAAAACCCCTGAATACCTTTATAATACGCAAGGCACCCAAGCTGCACGGAAGAATGAAACATATGGAAGGCCCAGAGCTTAAGGCCGGGGTCAGGGTAGTCCTGATTGACGACGTTGCCACTACCGGAAAATCCCTGGTTGATGCCGTGGAGAAATTAAGGCAGGACGGCGTTTCAGTTTTAAAGGCGATGGTGTTGATTGACCGTCAGGAAGGGGCTGCAGAAAGCTTAGCCCAGCATGATTGCCCGCTCATTTCAATTTTTAATTCCTCGGATTTCTTAAAATAATTCCCCTTTAATGCTTGAGGCAAAGGTTTTAATAATCGGCGGTGGACCGGCTGGCATGATGGCAGCAATCAGGGCCGCACAGTTTTGCGACAAGGTCTGTCTTTTAGAAAAAAACAATATTTTAGGAAAGAAACTTTTAATCAGCGGTAAAGGCCGCTGCAACCTAACCAACATAGGCAGCCTGGATGATTTTTTAAAGGCCTTCGGTAAAACCGGCGAGTTCTTGCGGGATGCATTTAAGGCTTTATCCAATACCGCCCTGATAGATTTTTTTGAGAGGCAGGGGTTAAGGTTGAAAGGCGAAAGGGGAGGCAGGGTTTTTCCGGCAGATGACAAATCCAGCTCGGTATTGAGGATTCTGAAATCGGCCCTGCCGAAAGGTAAGGTAGAGATAATTTATAACGCCGCCGCGCAAGAGATTGTCCGTAAGGGGCACTTCTGGCAGGTAAAGACAAAAGAAGGCAATTTTCTTAAGGCAGAAAAAATAATTATGGCTACCGGAGGAGCCAGTTATCCAGATACCGGTTCCGACGGCTATGGATTTAAATTAGCTGAGAGATTAAGGCATGCGATAGTGGCCGTCCGGCCGGGGTTGGTTCCGTTAGAGACAAAAGAAGGTTTTGTCAGGGGGTTGTCCGGGCTAAGCTTAAAAAATGTTCGGGTGACTTTAATCCGGGATAAGGATAAAATAAAATCGGATATCGGAGAGATGCTTTTTACCCATTTCGGAGTATCCGGCCCGCTGATTCTGGAAATGAGCAGTAAGATTATTGATTGGTTCAAGGAGAAAAAACCCATTATTTTAAGTATTGATTTTAAGCCCGGCTTAACCCCCCAGGAGATTAAGGCCCGCCTGTTGAGGGATTTAAAGAATATGGGAAGCAAGGTTTATAAAAACATCCTGAAGGAATTATTACCAGCAAAATTGATAGAGGTTTTTATAAACCTTTCCGGGATTCCGGCGGACAAGAAGGCCAATCAGATTACCCAACCGGAAAGAATGACTATCGAAATGCTGCTTAAAGACTTTCGTCTGACTATAACCAGGCCCAGGCCGTTGGCGGAGGCGATTATTACCAGGGGCGGGGTTTCCACCAAAGGAATAAATCCAAAAACCATGGAGTCCCGCATCAATCCGGGTTTGTATTTTTGCGGAGAGATAATCGACGTAGATGCAATAACCGGTGGATATAATATGCAGGCGGCATTTTCCACTGGCTGGCTGGCTGGAGAAAATGCCGCCAAGAATTTAAATCAATAAGATGAAACCGCAGATATTTTTGGCCTCGAAATCACCCCAGAGAATGAAGATTCTCAAATCTTTAGGGCTGAAATTTAAGATAATACCCAGCGGTATAAAAGAAAAAAGACGCCCTGCTTCTTCCTGTGCCCGATTGGCTATAGAAAATGCCTTGGATAAGGCCAGAGATGTAGCTAATAAGGTTAATGGCGGTATTGTGATCGGAGCTGACACCGTAGTATTTTCCTGCGGCAAGATCATCGGTAAGCCTAAAAATATTCAAGATGCCAAGGCCATGCTAAAGAGATTGGCCCGAGGTCCCCAGTGGGTTTACACCGGATTGGCAGTTATTGATGTAAAAAATAAAAAGACCGTTACCGGCTATGAAAAAACCAAGGTTTATATGGATAGGCTTTCCGATAAGGAGATAGAAAGGTATTTTCATAAAGTTTCCCCTTTGGACAAGGCAGGCAGTTTTGATATCCAGGGCTGGGGCAGCATCTTCATAAAAAGAATAGAAGGTTGTTTTTATAACGTGGTGGGTTTGCCAGTTGCTAAATTGCATCAGATGCTGAAAAAGGTAGGGGTATCTTTGTTGTTCTTATTATTTGCTTTATCCTTAAGCGGTTGTTATACCGAATATAATATTGCTACAGGCAAAGAGGAAACCTTGTTTTACAGCACTGAAAAAGAGGTTAGTCTGGGCGATGCCCTTTCTAGGGAGTTTGAAAAGAAATACAAACCATTGGCCGATGTGGTTAGTCAGGAGCGGGTAGAGAAAATCGGCGAGAGGATTGCCCAGGTCTGCGACCGGAAAGAATTAATTTATCACTTTAAAGCGGTTGATGATAAAGAGATCAATGCCCTGAGTTTGCCCGGGGGTTATGTTTATATCAATAAAGGTCTTTTGGATAAAGTCAAAAATGATGATGAGCTGGCCGGGGTTATTGCCCATGAGGTTGGGCACATCGTAGCCAAGCACAGCGTCAAAAAACTACAGGCCATGTGGGGCTATACCTTTTTAAATATACTGGCCTCCCAGGCCACCAATCCTGATTTTGCCGAAGGCGCGGATTTGGCTTTTTTGCAGATTTTCTTGGGGTATTCCCGGGAGGATGAAAACCTGGCGGATAAATTGGCTGTAAAATATACCAAGAAATCTGGCTATAATCCCCAGGGGATAGTGAGTTTCTTGGAGACTTTAAAAGCAGCGCACCAGAAGGAGCCGGATAGGCCCTTCAGCTATTGGCGCACCCATCCGTATATTTCACAAAGGATTGCCCTGGTAAAACAAGAGGTTAGCGGCAAGATGGACTTCAAGGATTACCTTAATTTAGATAAAGAGGAATAAGGATTAAATTTTTTCTGCTGCTCGATTTACTCCGTTAGAAAGCCCCGTGTGAACTTTCTAACGGAGTTTACTTAACCTATGCTAATATAGAAATGGCGAAACCGTTAAACTACCGGAGAGAAAGATGATGGCCCAGTTATTCTTTGCCTTAAGACCAAAGCATTGGATCAAGAATCTGTTGATATTTCTGCCTGCGGTTTTCGGCCAGGTAATTTTTGTCCCTGCAGTATTTACCAAGACGCTTTTGACCTTTGTAATTTTTTCTCTGGTATCAAGCAGCGCCTATCTGGTTAATGATATCCTGGACAGGGAAAAGGATAAGGCCCATCCCCTCAATCGTCTGCGTCCCATTGCTTCGGGAAGGGTAAAGGTTGAGGCAGCGGTTGTTACCGCGGTTGGCCTAGTTTTACTATCGTTATATTTAGCTTTGAAGTTTGCCCCCCAGATTCTGTTCATTATAATTTTTTATCTGGTATTCAATTTAATCTATTCCTATTTCCTAAAAGAGATGGTTATCATTGACGTTTTCTGCTTGGGGGTATTTTTTGTAATCCGGTTGGTAGCCGGCTCCATAATCGCCGAGGTAAACCTTTCCCACTGGATTATCATGTGTGTGGTGCTTTTGGCCATCTTTTTAGGATTCAATAAGAGGCGTCAGGAACTACGCCTCATCAACATTCCAGTTCACGAGCGCCGCAAGGTGTTGGAACACTATAATGAATATTTTATTGATCAGATGTGTACAGTCCTGGCTTCTTCCATCGTGGTAGTTTATTCCTTGTATGCCATTGATGCCAGGACCATCCATGAATTCGGAACCAACCACCTTATTTACACCATCCCCTTTGTTTATTACGGGATATTCCGTTATATGTATCTGATTCATAAGCTGGTAAAGGATGGAGATCCTACCACCATGTTGCTTTCGGATAGTAAGATGATGCTTAATCTTATATTGTGGATTTCCATGTGTATGGCAGTTATCTACGGAAAGATATAATTTATGTCTAAATCTAAGGTAGCGGTTCTTAAGACCAATCCGGAGGCCGTCCTTAAGGACATCGAACGGCTGATGCATCTGGCTGATTTTGAGCAATGCCTGGATAAGAATAAGCCGGTAATTCTTAAGGATAACATTTCCTGGCACCTGCCATTTTTATCTGCCAATACCACTCCGTGGCAACTGGAAGGAGTAATCCGGACTTTAAAAAATTCCGGCTATAAAGAGATTTATGCCGTGCACAATAGCACGGTAGTAACCAATCCTTATCAGGGGGTGGTATTAAATAGATTAGCGCCAGTCTATAAGAGATACGGGATTCCCGAGAAAAATATCTTTGTCCCCCAGGAGATAAAATGGATTGATTATCGACCTCGGGCTAAGATGAGGGCGATGTACAAGATTTATCCTGACGGGATAAAGATTCCGGAATTTTTCATCGGCAAAAATATCCTGCATTTGCCTACAGTCAAGACCCATATCTATACCACTACCACCGGTTCGATGAAAAATGCCTTTGGCGGGCTGATTAATACCAAGCGCCATTATTCCCATAGCGTAATTCATGAGACCCTGGTGGATTTGTTGAATATACAGAAGGAAATCCATCCGGGGATCTTTACCGTCTCCGACGGGACTATATGCGGTAATGGCCCGGGTCCGCGGACTATGATGCCGGTAGAAAAGGATTATATCTTGGCCAGCGCAGATCCGGTGGCAATAGACGCCGTGGCCTCTAAGATGATGGGCTTTGATCCTTTGCAAATAGAGTATATTAGATTGGCAGATGCTGACCGGCTGGGGAGCGGCGCAATGGAAAGAATAGAAATTGTAGGAGAAGATGTTTCAGGAGTAAATTTCGGGTTTAGCGTTGGAGATAATCTGGCTAGCAGGATAGGGGACGCCTGTTGGTTTGGACCGCTTAAAGGGATTCAGAAACTTTTCTTTCACACCCCGTTGGTGGGCTTGTTCATCTTCGCCTCGTTTTGTTATCACGATTATATCTGGTGGCCATTTAAGGGAAAGAAAATTCAGCAAGACCTGCGCAAGAACTCTAAATGGGGAAGGTTATTTGTAAGTTATCCTGCCTGATTTATTCTGCAGTATTTCTCGGAACAGATAATATAGAATGAGATAAAAGAAATAAACCGCCAGCATAAGGGAAATTTTAAGATAGCGGTCGAGGAAGAATTTATTCCAAAATAACAGGTGGGAAAATATTTGAAGTAGAAACAGTAAGGAAAGACTGATGGTACTATCTAGATTTTTATCGCAATCTCGGCTAAAAAGAAGTACCAGCACAATCAAAAAGGAATAAAAATAACAACTAATCGAAAGCAGCATAAATATCAGAAATGCCCCCCAGGCCGTTGCCCCTACGTCATCCTCTTTGTTGGCGATATAGCCGAACATAAGTAATGCCAGGACCGAATAGACCAGAAAGCTTAACCACCGGTCCTTGAATTCCTGTTGTTTTGCCTTGGTCCAGTAGATGAAATAATCCTGGAGGTCCCCATCGTGATAATGTCCTCCGTAATTTGCCACAAAGGTGGGGAAATCTGTCTCTCGGCCGTCGTGCAAAAAGATGTGTCTGAGTCCCAGGTTGTTGGTCAATAAGTTATCATTATGAATTTTTATCTTTTGTATAAATCCCCGCCATTTTTCTATGCCCTTTCCGCCCAGACAACCGTAGCCAAATAAGATTACCGTAGTCAGTAAAAAGGCAAGCAAGAAATTGAAATATTTATGCGGGATTTTTCTATGGATTATTAAATCGGTAATTGCCTTTACCGTTATCCCGCCTATAAACAACACAGGGAAGATGCGCGACATAGTGGCGTAAGAAAATAACGAACCCGCCAATCCGTATCTATTTTGTTTCAACATACAAAGCCCCAACATGGTTACGACCAACCAGTCCTGCCTTAAAAAACAACCACCCATCCAATAGAATCCAGATAGGAAATCCAGGCAGAAATATATCAGCATCAATAGTGCGGGTATCATTCCAAAGGATAGATAGAGGGCAATAAACATGATAATGAGTAGGATAGGATCGATGAGGCAAAGGAACAATACCCTATTTAGGGGTACCCTATTTACCAGAAATCCGGCCGTGGTATTCCATATTGGTGTGGCATGATATCCGTGATCGTTCATCATCCGTTGGAATCTGCCGGGCCAGAGATTTCTTTTTAAAAAAGCAATATCATTTTTAAAACTCTGCCATCTTTGAGGTGAGAATTTGGTTTTGTATTGGATGGATTTAGCCAGGATTTTATCTCGAGGGATAAGATAATAGTTACTTAGATCCATGATGTAATCAGATTTTTCTAGATAGGTGTTTTCTTCGCTATCGGCTACAACGGTGGCATTATAGAGATTGAAGTAACCAACCTCCTTAAAATATTTTGTGCCAATGTAATAATGGAATATCTCCCACCAGTGGATAAAATTGGTGCGGTGTAATAATCCGAAGTTCAGAAAAGCCGCCAAGGAAATGACGGCCAGGGTTATTAATATGGTACTTTTGAAATTCCCCTTGCTCAAAGATGGTTTTTTTACAGGAGAACCTTTGCGGGAGAAGAATTGAATAAATAAGAAGACTATAGCCAGGGCAAGGATGCCGATTTTTATGAAGGTTATCACTTCTTCAGTTAAATAACGAAGTAAGATTTGACGCATTAGGTGTGTATCCTTTCCTTAGGGTTAGATAGGTTAAATAAGCATTGCCCAGGAAAGGTTAGATAGTGGGATTTCAGAAGAGCGGGCTTTTCTGTATTAATTTCTGTCTGATTAGTTTTGGGCTATTTCTTCTTGGTAATCGCCGCAACCAGCAATATGGTATTGCCCAGCAGCAGTACACTATTGGATTTGAAGTATTTCATGGCAACTGACGGCTGGCCATAAAATCTGGAAAAGATTGCATAGGCAACTACCAGCAAGCCCAACACAAAAAGCATTTTGCTCCAGTCTTTCATCGAGTTCCTCCTTCAAAATAATATTATGAGAATACTTTAATCCAGTTTCAACAAAAATCTTATAAATTTATCTACTACGTTCTTCAATTGTCAATTGATGGTAGGAGCTTCGCAGAACCACGCTAAATTTCTTCGAAGTCCCGACGTATCGTCGGAACGAAGTAGAATGCCGAGAGAGGGATTTGAACCCTCATGGGCTTGCGCCCACAGCGCCCTGAACGCTGCGTGTCTGCCAATTTCACCATCTCGGCAAGAATTGCTTTAACTAGTATACCTTAACTTTTACTATTCTGTCAACCCGCCTATTCTTTATAATGAAAAAACAAGGCCTTTATGTTATAATAAAAACGCTATGTTTAATCTTTCCTTTATAACCACTCTCTGGGGGATGCTGCAGATTATTATCTTGGGAGGGATAGGATTTGTTCTGGCCAAAAGAAGATTTCTCGATGATAAAGGTTTATCAATTTTAAGCAAATTAATCATTGAGCTGACGCTGCCCTTGTTGATATTCAGCCAGCTTCTGGAGGGCTTTAGTTTCAGAGGTTACCGAAACTGGTGGTGGTTTCCGCTTTTTAGCATTGCCATTACCTTGATGGGTTTTGGGATAGGAAAACTATTGGTACTGTGTTATCCGGATATAAAGGACAGGAGGGGTTTTATCAGCCTGATCGGTTTTCAGAATTCCGGCTATCTGCCCTTGGTATTAATCGCCGCTATATTTTCTCCGTATCAGGCCCAGCAACTCTTCATTTATTTATTTCTTTTTCTGATGGGCTTTAACCTGGTAATCTGGTCTTTGGGGGTTTGGTACTTGATTCAGCCCGACGGGCAATCCGCTACGCAACCTTCAAAGGGTATTATATCGCAGTGGTTTAAGCTGCAAAAAATAAAGGACTTTGAGTTGGCTAAATTTTTCAGCCCGCCGGTAGTCGCTACGGTTGTCTCGCTTATTTTAGTAGCCGTGGGTTTAAATCGGATTGTTCCTAAGGAACTGATGAAACCCTTAAAAATGTTAGGAGAGTGCACCATGCCTTTGGCTATGCTGGTGGTGGGCGGGAATTTAGCCATGATACCGATTACCAGAATAGATAAAAAGGCCGTGTCCTATCTTGTTTTTGCCAAGTTGGTGCTTTTACCGTTTCTCGCCTTCGTGGTGATTTTATTTTGGCGTCCGGAGCCGGCTATCGGCTTTTTAATTATCGCCCAGGCTGCCATGCCTTCGGCTACTTCGCTTTCTTTAATTGCCAGGCATTATAAGATTGAAGAGGGCATGATCAATCAAGGAGTCCTGATTACCCACTTGGTTAGCATTATTACCATCCCGTTATTCTTGGTACTCTTTTCCACTTGTTCTATATCATTCTAATCATACAATCCAATGGAAAGTAAAACTAAATCAATCAGCAATCGCGAGGCCTTTCGGGATTATGCGGTATTGGAGACGTTGGAATGCGGAATTGAACTAAAGGGAAGCGAGGTAAAGTCGATAAGGGAGGGCAAGGCAACCATAAAGGACAGTTTTGCCCGTATCGATAACGGCGAGGTTTTGCTTTACAACGTGCATATCAGTCCTTATGCCCAGGCGAGTTTCTTGAATGTGGAACCCATGAGAATACGTAAATTGCTCTTGCACAAAAACCAGATAAACCATCTGGCAATGGAAACTGCCCAAAAAAAACTTACCCTCATTCCTTTAAAATTCTATTTTAATAAAAGGGAGAAGGTAAAGGTGGAATTGGGTCTGGCTAAGGGTAAAAGGCTTTTTGATAAACGAGAAGATCTTAAGCAAAGAGAGATTGATTTGGAAGTAAAAAGGATAATGCGCCGCCGTTAGCATTGTCGATTTGCCAGAAGAGAGATTTTCAGTTATAATTATAAAGATAAGAAAATTGGGGGTGAAGGGTCTCGACTTAGGTAAGTCGGGTAAAAGTAGCATGCCGCGGAGGCAAGGTTGGCCGCGTTAACAATCCTTGCACAATACAAACGCCAACGAACCAAGAGTATTAGAGGCTGAAGCGATTGCTGCAAGAGTTTTTGCAGCCCCGATGCCTCTAATGGCGCTAGCCCTTCCTCGTTAAATAGGAAGGCCTCAATCTAATCTGCCTAAGGGTTGGAATTGAGCGGTTAATTTAGGCTGGCGTCGAGAAATTTACCTTTAATATCGACGCGAGACGATTAAAAGGCTGCTACTTATTCCATCCTGTCTATCGGAGGGGATAAGGGTAAGTTTAAAGGATAGAATAAGCATGTAGCGACTTCTATTTGATTGCTTAAGGACGCGGGTTCAACTCCCGCCACCTCCACCATCGCTTTCATTAATGAAAGCGATGGTGGGTGCAGGATTAATGTAATCCTGTCTCCACCCTTAATTCATTAATGAAACGAATGGTGAGTACCGATTTCCTGCCTACCGGCAGGCAGGAATGTAATCCTGCCCCCACCTTTAGCTTTTCAATAAAACTATTGGTGGGCGTCAAAACAATGTGTTTTGACCTCCACCCTTAGTTCATTAATGAAAGTTTTTGCGCTTATACTTAGTTAATTTATGAAGACCAAGACCGACCTGTTCGGTAAATTACTTTTAGAAAAGAAACTAATCTCCAAGGAACAATTAGATACTGCCCTGGCCGAACAAAAAAATACCGGTGAGTTTTTGGGTCTTACCTTGATGAAGCTGGGATTTATAGATGAAGAAACGCTGTTATCACAACTTTCCCAGCATCTCGGGGTTGATTATGTGAAATTAAAAGAGATTGAGATTTCTCCTGATGCCATTCAAAAGATTCCTGCCAAGTTTGCATTCCATTACAAATTAATGCCCGTCACTCTCAGCGAAGACGGATTAACCGTTGCCCTTTCCAACCCCCTGGATATTCATACCCTGGACGACGTGCGCCTTTTGACGGGAATAAGGGTGAGGGCAATCTTGGCCAGCGAGAGGGATATCTTTGAGTCCATACGGAAGTATTATGGTATTGGCGCGGAGACCATCGAGCGGATCATGGCTACCTCCGCCTTTACCAAAGAAGATATGACGTCCAAGATAGAGGATATCGAAGATTCTGCGATTGATGCCTCTATATCCAAATTCGTGAATCAAATCCTTTTAGAGGCGTATAAAGATCGGGCTACCGATATTCATGTAGAACCATATGAGGATCAATTGAAAATCCGTTATCGCATTGACGGAATTCTCTATGATGCCAAGGTGCCCTCCAATATCAAGAGTTTTGAATCGGCAATTATTTCCCGTATAAAGATTATGTCGAATCTGGACATAACCGAGAAACGCCTGCCTCAAGACGGCAGGATAAAGGTTAGGGTGGGAGAGACCGAATTGGATTTGAGGGTTTCTATTCTGCCGACGCCATACGGAGAGAGCGTGGTAATCAGAATTTTAAGTAATGCCATCCTTTATAGTTTAGAGGAATTGGGGCTTTCCCCTCAAGACTTAAACCTGTTGGATAGTTTAATTAAAAAGCCGCATGGAATTATTTTTGTTACCGGACCTACCGGTTCAGGCAAGACTACTACCTTGTATGCCTGCCTTTCCCGCATTAACAATACCGATAGAAAGATTCTTACCATTGAAGATCCCATTGAGTATCAACTGGTCGGCATAACCCAAATTCAGGTTCGGCCGGCGATTGGTTTAACCTTTGCCAATGGGTTGCGTTCCATGCTGCGTCACGACCCGGATATAATGATGGTAGGAGAGGTGAGGGATTTGGAAACTGCGGAGATCACCATCCGCGTCGCCCTTACCGGCCACTTGGTATTTTCAACCCTGCATACCAATGATGCTGCCAGTTCCATCGCGAGATTATTGGATATGGGCGTTGAACCGTTTTTGGTTTCCAGCTCCGTTGAATGTTTCATCGCCCAGCGGTTGGTGAGAATTCTATGTTCCCAATGTAAGGTAAAGGCCAAGGCGCAGCCGGAAATAATCTCGAATTTTGGCTTGGACAAGAATCTGGATTTATCTCAGATTACCATTTATGAAGGCAAGGGCTGCGAGGCTTGCAGGTTTACCGGATATAAAGGCCGCACCGCCATATACGAGTTCTTAATGATGAATGACGAGATCAGGGAGATGACTATATCCCGGCAGCCGGCAAACCAGATCCGGAAAAAGGCGGTAGCTTTAGGAATGCATGCCTTACGCCAGGATGGCTGGGATAAGGTCCGGCAGGGTATCACCACCGTAGCCGAGGTTTTGCGGGTAACTCAGGAAGAATAATTTCGAAATTATGCCCAAAGAGATAACCACGGTATTAGAGCTTACCGAAACCCACCTGAAATTAATCCAAGTTAAAGACACCCCCCAGGAAAAAATCCTCACCCAAATCCTCTTAAAGGAGTTAACCGCTAATTCCGAAGAGGCCATCGCCAAAGATATCACTGATTTGCTGCAGGATAAGAAAATGCATCCTGAAGAGGTAATTTGTGTCTTGCCGCGCAATCAGACTACCATTCGTATGTTAAGACTTCCTTCCGTAGATCCCGTTGAGATTGACAATATGGTTAATCTACAGGTTGCCAAGCATACCCCCTACACCAGAGAGGATGTGGTGGTGGATTATCTTGTCGGCGGAAAGGATATGGAAGGCTATTCTTCAATCCTTTTGGTGATTGTTCATAAGGATGCGGTCAACCGTTACATCAATATTTTTAAGCAGGCCAATTTGCATCTCGGCCAGCTTATTTTAAGTTCCCAGGGTATTTGTGACCTGTACCTCTATTATCAGAATAAATTACGCCTCCCTCAAGAGCAGGAGGTCGTAGCGATCTTGGATATTGATAAGTTGGATACCGAGATATGTTTTTACTATCAGGGAAGATTGGTCTTTAGCCGGGCGTTGCAATTTGGGATTCAAGATATAACCGAGGCAAAGGTGCATAGCTTGTTTGAGGAGTTGCGTCTGACAATAGCCACCTTCAATAAAGAAAAGATTTTTCCCGCTCCCCAGAAGATGATTTTGACTAACGCCTCACAGAGCTTGGAGATTTTTTCTTCTAAGATAGAGACTGAACTTTCTTTAGTAGTAGAGGTAATAAGACCGCAGGAGGAATTATTTAAGGAGCGGACCGAAAGCCTGTCTTTAAACTGGCTGGAGGGGGATATCTCTGCCAATGCCGCCCTGGGATTGGCCTTGCAGCCTGCGGAAAAGACGCTTAATCTTTTGCCGAATAAATTAATTGCCGAGCGCAGGGAAATAGGCAAGAAAAAAGAAATAATCTCCGTCAGCATCCTTTTATTAATAATTCTGGCACTCGTCTTTTTTAGTTTAGCGGTGAGGTTTTATAAGAAATCACAGTATCTTTCCAGCCTTATTCAGAAAAAAGAAAAATCAGGGCCGCAGGTAAATAATGCTGAATTGATGGTTAAAAAAATAGAATTGATTAAAGATAGGATAAACCCAAAATTCTCGGTGGTAGATATTATCTACGAGTTGTATGATAAATTTCCCGCGGGGATGTCTTTAAACGTATTTGAACTGGATGAAAACGGGAATATTTCATTGCAAGGGACTTCTTATGTGATGGCCGATGTGTTTAATCTGCAGGGTCAATTGGAGAAGTCACCGCGATTTAAGAATGTAGAGGTAAAATTTGCCAGCAAGAGGAATACCAGGTTGGGAGAGGTTACGGATTTTAAGATTATTTGCCAGGTAGAAAGAAAAACCAATTAAAATGTTAACGGCCCATCTTTCCAAAAGAGAAAAGATTATTGTCTTGATAGTATCCGGCCTGGTATGCCTTTTTTTGATTTATAATTTCCTTTTTGCCCCGATGTTTAACAAAATTGCAGCCCTGAATCAAAATATAGCCAAGACAGAATTACGCTTACGTAAGGATCTGGGCATCCTAAATCAAGAGAAAAATATCAGTAAGGATTACCAAAGTTTTTCCGAGGTGATAAGACTTAAGGCACCCGAGGAACAGGAAATGGCCAAGATCCTTTCGGAAATAGAGGGGGTGGCCCAAGGCATAAACATCCGCATCCTGGATATGAAACCCAAAAAGATTAGGCCCATAGACTTCTACAAAGATTTTAGCGTAGATTTGGTAATTGACGGTCAAATAAATGATATAATTCATTTTATCTATAATCTGCAAAGTCTTCCTCACCTGATAAAGGTAGAGAAGCTGCGGATAGAAAAAGAATCGGTTTTACAGCCTACCCTGAAAGCTAACCTTACGGTAAGTAAAGTTCTCATTCCCTAATCAGTCAATTTATTTTCACAAAACTATTGACAAGAAAGCTGATTTGATGTATATTACTCTCTACTCAGAGAGTAGTGCATAACTATATGAAAAATATATACCTTCTGAAAGATCTATCTAGAGTAAGTGGCCAATCTCACCATACAGTTAAATATTACCTTAAAATTGGCCTGCTAAAAGAAATTGGTCGGGGTCCGGAGACCAATTTTCGCTATTTTGATGATACTACTCTGGAGAGGCTTAAGAAAATCCGCGAACTCAAGGTACAGGGAAGGTCGCTAAAAGAGATACAAAAGGTGCTGGAGAATTAGATGAGTTATTTTGAGGTTTTGGGCTTACAAAAAGAGCCTTTCTCCACCAGCCCCGATCCGGGTTTTTTCTACCGTTCACTGGAACACACCACTGCCCTGCATAGGTTGGAGATTGCTATCCGCCTGCGCCGGGGATTGAGTCTGATTCTGGGCGATGTAGGAACGGGCAAGACCACGCTCTCCCGCACCCTGTTCCAGGCCTTTAACGGCGAAGAGGATAAATTTATCTTCCATATGATTTTGGACCCCAATTACAAATCCGAATATCAATTTTTGGCAGCCCTGACCAATATTTTCAAGGTGACTCCGGATTTTCGTTCCACCATTGATCATCGTGAGGCAATAGAAAGGTATCTTTTTCAAAAAGGGGCAGAGGATGACAAGACTATTGTCCTTTTGATAGATGAAGGCCAAAAACTCAGCCAGCCGATACTGGAGATTTTGAGGACCCTGCTGAATTACGAGACCAATGAATACAAATTACTACAGTTGGTAATTATGTCCCAGATGGAACTCTTGCCCAGAATAAAGAAGATCCGCAATTTTATGGACAGGGTAAGCCTTAAATACATCATTAATCCTCTGGATGAAAAGGAAACCGGAGAATTAATAAATTTCAGGCTAAAACAGGCCGGCTGCACCAAAGAAGGCTTTTTATTTACACCTGAGGCCGTACGAAAGATTTATGAATTCAGTCAGGGGTATCCTCGGAAGATCGCCCTTATCTGTCATAATTGTTTGGAGCGGGCGGTGATGTTGGGCAAAGAAATGATAGACGAAGATATGGTGAATAGGCTTTTGCAGGAAGAGGAGAAGTGGGCTTAAGATGGATAGATATTCCACTCCCGAAGAGAGATTACTAAATCTTATCCGTAAAAAAGATAGAAGGCCAAAGACGAGGGAGCATCAGCCAACGATTGACACCACTACGGCTTACAATATATCTGCCAGACCCCAAAAATCATTTATCCAGCTATCATCTTTTAAATTTTGGAATCATCTTCTAATCGCCATCGCCGGGATTTTGGTTGTTTACATTGTTCTCGAATTTTTGTTTCTTAATGGCCAAGAAAAGGCGATTGTCAAATCTGCCTTAAAGGTCGGCACAGGAAATAAGAGTTACAGAATAGAGGCGTCTTCAGCCAAACCTTATTCTTATTATGCTAACCAATTCAGACAAAGGGATATCTTTGATATTTCTCAAGGGGTAGCGGATGTTTCCGCGGGACCCAGGGTTGGCAGCAGCGATTTTCAGCAAATGGCCAAGGATTTAAGATTGGTAGGGGTAATTTTGGATAATAATCCCCAAGCAATAATAGAAAACAAAGCTGAAGGCAAGACCTATTTTCTCCATAGAGGAGAAAAAATAAATGACCTTAAGATAGAGGTAATTACGGAAAGCAAGGCCATATTATCCTACGGTAAGGAAAGATTGGAGTTGAGTCTTTAAATCATTATGGAGGGGAATATGAAAAAAAGAATATTTATGGTAATCCCCATTATCTGCGGAGTGTCACTGTTTCTTGCCTCTTTTATTTCAGCCAAAGAGGATATCGCTCCCGAGAAGGAAAAGGCCATTTTGCAGGCGCTGAATTCATTGGACCAAAACAAGACCTCCATCGAACAGCCAAAAGAAAAACTTTTGTTTTCTAAAGAACGGTCAATCGTTGCTGCTGTGAAGCAGGCCGAGCCCGAGAAAATCATGATTGATGCTTTGGAATTAAAGGATATGGATATATTGGATGTTCTGAAATTACTATCCCAGAAAAGCGGACTCAATATTGTAGCCGGAAAAAATGTCCACGCCAAGATAACCATCTATTTAAAGAATGTGGACGTGCGCGATATCCTAAGGATTATCTTGGAGACCAATGATCTGGCCTATGAAGAGGATGGGAATATCATTAAGGTTATTACTGCCCGCGACTACGAGACGATATATGGCAAGAGTTTCAGCGATAGGACCCAGGTAAAGATTGTGCCCTTGCAATATTCTGCAGCTTCGGATATGGTTTCTCTTTTAAGTCAAATGAAAAGTTCCATCGGCAAGGTATTGGCCGATGAAAAATCCAATACCGCGGTATTAATTGATACCCCGGCTAAAATCAGCGATATGCAGCAATTGATAAAAGGGGTGGATGTCCCGGTGGTAACCAAGGTATTTAACCTAAGTTATGCCAAGGCCGAGGAGGTAGAGAAGAAATTAAGCGAGGTTGTAACTAAGAATGTCGGCCGGGTGAAGGTTGACAAGCGCTCTAACAAAATTTACGTGACCGATACCCCGGCTAAAATTAAGGAGATTTACGGCATTATATCCGCCTTTGATGAAAAACACCGTGAGGTTTTAATTGAGGCCAAGATTGTCAAGGTTATACTAAGCGATCAATTCAAGATGGGGGTGGACTGGGAAAGGCTTTTGACCAAATACCATAATCTAGATTTGAAGGGTAGTTTTACCGTCCTTACCTCTACAGACAAAAGAGGAAAATTCAGCATCGGTACCATTGCCGCAGACGATTATTCCGCCATAGTGGAGGCCTTGAATACCGTGGGAAATACCAACACCCTTTCCAGTCCCCGGATTACGGCTATAAACAATGAGGAAGCCAAAATCCTTGTCGGTTCAACCGAGCCCTATGTGACCACCACCACTACGACGCCTGCCTCGGGCCCCACTACCATTGCAGAAAGTGTAAATTTCATTGACGTGGGAGTGAAATTATTCGTTACCCCTACAATAAACGAGGAAAATTTCATTACCATGAAGATAAAGCCCGAGGTAAGTTCCGTATCCGGCTATTTAACTACCAGTCAAAATAACAAGATTCCTATTGTGGATACTACCACTGCCGAGACCACGGTTATGGTAAAGGATGGCGTTACCATAGTCATCGGCGGGCTGATTAAGGATGAGTTAATCGATACGGTAAACAAGATTCCACTTTTGGGGGATATACCCTTGCTGGGATTTATGTTTAGAAACAAGGATAAATTGGTAAAAAAGACTGAGCTGGTGGTTTTCTTGACTCCCCATATAATCTCCGGTGATTATGGCTCTTACGAATCGCCCAGATTTATTAAAGAATAGATTTACCTCCTTCGGAAATTTAGCCAGCAATCTCTATCTAAAATAGAAAATTTCCCTTTCTTTTTGCCCGCAAAATTAGTAAAATTATGAAGTCCCACTGGTAAGTCCGGGTTATCCCTGCCTGCCGTGCAGGCAGGGATAACAGTTTTATGGTTTGCCTCTTAGCGAAATCTCGCCGAAGCCTATACCATTGTTTATCAGTTAAAGGGCGAAGGCGGATAAGGTTAAAATGGCTAAACGGCTTAAGTTCATAGGAGTAATCTTTCTTCTGTTCTGGGGTTATGGTTGCGCCACCGTTCCCCAGGTAGAGATGTCTATTCAGACCTACAAACTTTCAGGCACCACCTATGTCCCCCTGAAGAGTCTATGCGAAAATCTGGGCATAAGTTGGCAGTGGGATAATACCGCCCAGACTGCCATTCTGAACAAGGGCCAACGGCAGATTAAGCTTTTAGTTGATAGCCCTTTGGTTTATGTCGATGGCAGGTTTGAGAGGATAAGTCCTCCGCCGCGTAACTATGAGGGTATAATCGTTGTGCCCTGGAGGTTCAGGGAGCAGATAATCGGTCAGGTCATTAAGCCCGAGAGATATGGCGAAGAGATTTATGTAGGCGGCTATCAGATAAAAAAGATTGTAATTGATCCCGGCCACGGCGGTAAAGATCCGGGCGCAATCGGCAAAGGCGGCATAAGGGAGAAGGATTTGGTTTTGGATATTGCCCAGCGATTAAAAAGGATATTAAGATCCCAGGGTTATGAGGTGGTAATGACCAGGGACAGCGATGAATTTATCCCTTTGTCCCGCAGGTCAGATATAGCCAATCGGGCTAAGGCAGATTTATTTGTAAGTATCCATGCCAATGCCAACCGCTCCCGCTGGATCCGCGGTTTTGAGGTTTATCACCCCAGAGATAAATCCGAGGAAGTAATTCCCAAATTAGTTTCCGATAGGGATTCTCTGCGCCTGCTTAATGATCTGCAGATTAGCCGCTCTTCCCAAAATGCCAAATCCATAGTTTTGGATTTGATTTACACCCAGAATCAGGCCGATGCGGTAAATCTGGCCCAGTGCATTTCCAATTCTGCCGATAGAGATTTGGAGGTAAGGGCCAGGGGAGTTAAGGCGGCCTCCTTCTATGTTTTAAGAAATACTCAGATTCCCGCTATACTGATTGAAATCGGTTATATTACCAATACCAAGGAGGCAAAATATCTAAAGAGCGATTTCTATCGTAGGGATGTTGTTGACTCCATCGCTAAGGGGATTGTAAATTACAAGCAACAGTGTCTGCTGGGAAGGGCCAGAAGATGAGCGCCATCGGGGTTTTTGATTCAGGTGTGGGCGGTTTAACGGTCTTTAAGGAATTGATTAAACAACTTCCCCGCGAGGATGTTGTTTATTTCGGCGACACCGCCCGCGTGCCTTACGGGACCAAATCCAGAGAAACCATTATTAGATTTTCCCTGGAAAATATCTTATTTTTATTGCAGAAGGATGTGAAGATAATCGTGGTTGCCTGTAATACCTCTTCCAGCCTGGCGCTGCCGACCTTAAGGCGCCATTTTAAAAAACCGATAATCGGCGTTATCTCCCCGGGGGCAAAAGAGGCGGTTTATGCCACGCGCAATAATAGGATTGGAGTAATCGCTACCTCGGCTACTATTAATAGCGCTGCCTACGCTCAGGAAATAAAGAAACTAAAACCTTCAGCAGAGATTTTCTCTCAGGCCTGCCCCTTATTTGTGCCTTTGGCCGAAGAGGGCTGGGTAAAAGAAAAGGTGGCAGTTGAAATAGCCGAGAAATACCTGGCATCTTTAAAAAAGGTAAAAGTGGATACGCTGATTTTAGGCTGCACCCATTATCCGCTTTTAAAACCGGTTATAAAAAAGGTAATGGGGGAGGGGGTAAGATTAATAGATTCTGCCCAACAGGTAGCGCAGGAGGTAAAACAGGTGCTTGCCGATGAGGGGTTGTTGTCTTCGGATAGAAAACACCAGGCAGAATATACCTTTTTCGTCAGCGATGAACCGGGTAATTTTCAGCGCTTGGCAAAAAGGTTTTTGGGTTTTAGCCTAAATAAGGTAAAGAGGGTGAAGGATGTTTGAGTTAAACGTTAGAAAAGAATTTTCCGCTGCACACCGCCTGAGGGGATACCAGGGTAAATGCGAGTCTTTACACGGACATAATTGGGGGGTGGAGGTTTTTGTCTCTTCCCGCAAGCTTAATAAGATCGGGATCGTTGCCGATTTTAGAGATATAAAAGGTTGCTTGAATGAAATTCTGGAGGGCCTGGATCATTCCTATTTGAATGAACTGCCTTATTTTAAAAAGCACAATCCTACTTCCGAAAATATCGCTAAATATATTTTTGATAAGTTTAAGCCCCGGATGGTAAAACTTAAGGTAAATTTGCGGAAGGTTACTGTCTGGGAATCGGATAATGCCAATGCCAGTTACTCACCGTAAGAAAGGCCTGCCTGCCGTCAGACAGGCAATCGTTCTTTTGTCAGGAGGATTGGATTCTGCGACCACCCTGTATTGGGCGAAGAAAAAGGGATTTAAGTGCCTTTGCCTTAATTTTGATTATGGGCAAAGGCACCAAAAAGAAATCCTCGCCGCCAGGAAAATAGCTAAATCGGTCCGTTGTTCCCTTCGCACGATAAAAATTCAGCTCCCCTGGAAGGGCTCGGCATTATTGGATAAGGTTACCGCTTTACCCGTTCGCTTTTTACAGGCAAAAAATCTTAATAATAGTATTCCTCCCACCTATGTTCCGGCCAGAAATATTATTTTCTTAAGTTTTGCTACCTCGTTTGCCGAAGCCGCTAAGGCAGAGGCGATATTTATCGGCGCTAATGCTATTGATTATTCCGGATACCCGGATTGCCGTCCGGAATTCTATAAGAATTTTTCCGGCGCCATCAAGACTGGCACAAAAAGCGGGGTGGAGGGTAATCGAATCAGGATTTTTACACCCTTAATCAATAAAACTAAGAAAGAAATCATTCAGCTAGGGACCAGATTGAGAGTCCCGTATCAATTTACCTGGTCGTGTTATCAGGGCGGTAAAAGGCCCTGCGGCAAATGCGATAGTTGTCAGTTGCGCCAGAAGGGTTTTAGAGAGGCGGGAATAAAGGATCCCTTAAATGCTTAAGGCAAAGATAGACGAGGTTTTTTCTTCCATTCAGGGAGAGGGAATTTACCAAGGTAAGAAGCAGGTATTCGTCCGTTTCTTCGGTTGCAATTTGCATTGCAGTTTTTGCGATACGCCACAAAATGATTTCCAGGAATACTCTTCCGAGGAATTATTCAAGGCAATCGAATCATTGGATAATCATAGCCATTCCATCTCCTTTACCGGAGGAGAATCGTTATTACAAAAGGATTTTTTAAAAGAAATTATGAATCTCTGCAAGTGGCACGATAAGACGATATATCTGGAGACCAACGGGACGCTCCCCGAGGCCCTAGAAGAGGTTATCGACTTGGTGGATATCGTGGCCATGGATTTTAAGCTACCCAGTTCTACCGGCGAGCTGACATTTTGGGATGAGCATAAAAAATTCTTAACCATAGCCGGACAAAAAGAAGTTTTTGTAAAGACGGTAGTTTGTAAATCTACCCAGGAAACAGATATTATTAGTGTAGTAGAAACAATAAAGTGTGCAGGAAGGGAGTCTGCGTTGGTTTTGCAGCCCAATTTCTTTGAGATGAGCGAAGAATTAACGGCAAAAATAGATGAATATAGAAAATACTGTAAGCAATATCTGCAGGATGTTAGGGTATTGCCCCAGCTGCATAAAATATTATCGATAAAATGAAAAAGAATAGAAAATCCAGCTACGAAGGCCGACAGGACAGAATCCGGAAATTGAAAACTCCTAAGATTGAGGCATGGGAAAATAAATATCCCGATCGGGAATACATGATTAAACTGGAAACCTCCGAATTCACCTGTATCTGTCCCAAGACCGGCCTGCCGGATTTTGCGACGTTTCGCATTCATTATGTTCCGGATAAATGTTGCATTGAATTAAAATCCCTGAAATATTATTTCAATTTTTATCGCGATATCGGAATTTTTCACGAGCACGCGATTAACAAAATATTGGAAGATTTTGTTAAGGCCTGTAATCCGCGTTTTGTAAGGATTGAAGGAGAATTTAATCCCCGGGGAGGAATAACTACTACGGTGTCCAAAATATATAAAAGGCAAGGAAATTGACCCGCCACAAAGCATGGCGGGTTTAATTCACGCAGATAACTTATGTCGCCTATGCTCCATAAGTTATGCGTTCATTAAAGATGAGAAAAATAAAAGTTTCTGTAGTCAAAAAAGAAATTGAAAAGCTTTGCGCAAAGGCTAATTTGGATTTAAGGCCGGATGTGTTAAAGGCCTTAAGGCGCGCCCTAAAAAATGAAACCAACAGGCGCGCCAAAGAAATTCTTTTGGCGATTATTAATAACGCCCAGCTGGCCAGGAAAAACCGGCTGGCGATCTGCCAGGATACCGGACTGCCGGTAGTTTTTTTGGAAATCGGGCAAAAGGTGAATATAGTCAATGGAAATTTATTACCCGCAATTCAAGAAGCAGTGGCGAGCGGTTACAAAAAGGCGAGCTTGCGTAATTCAATTATCATTGATCCTATAAAAAGGGGCAGCCCAAAATTTAGTCCTGCAGTTGTGCATACCGAAATTATTGCCGGCGATAAGATAAAGATATCGCTCTTGCCCAAAGGTTTTGGCTGTGAGAATAAATCCCAATTGAAAATGTTCCTGCCCACTGTATCATTGACCGAGATTAAGAAATTTATTATCGAGGCAGTTAAAAAAGCCGGTCCGGATGCCTGTCCGCCGTTTGTGGTTGGTATAGGTATTGGCGGCACCGCGGATTACGCTGCGTTTTTAGCCCAAAAGGCTTTTCTTAAAAATATCGTCCCTGCCTCGCCGGCAGGCAGGCATCATCCATCATCCCCGCCTCGCCGGCAGGCAGGCATCGTCCATGGACTCGAGAAAGAATTATTAAGCGGAATAAATAGATTAAAAATCGGGCCCATGGGTTTAGGCGGAAAAACCACTTGCTTAGGGGTAAATATTGAAACTTATCCTACCCATATCGCCGGTTTGCCGGTAGCGGTAAATATCAGTTGCCATGCATTAAGAAGTGCTTCCAAAATTATCTAAAATGCTCAGAATCAGAACCCCGTTGACTCAGGAACAAATCAATCGCTTAAAAATCGGTGATGAAGTTTTATTGAGCGGCACAGTTTATACCGTCCGTGACCAGGCGCATAAAAGGTTGGCGGAGTTAATAAAAAAACACCGCCGTTTACCAGTAGATTTGAAAAATCAGGTAATTTATTATTGCGGTCCCACTAAAACTCCACGAGGAAAAATTATTGGCTCCTGCGGACCGACTACCAGTTCGCGAATGGATGAATTTACGCCTCTACTATTAAGAAAAGGTTTGAAGGGCATGATTGGTAAAGGCAATCGTTCCCAAGAGGTAATCCGGTCAATAAAAAAATATAAAGCAGTTTATTTTATAACCTTGGCAGGCTGCGGGGCTTTGCTGGCAAGAAAGGTGATTAGGGCAAAGCCCATCGCATTTAAAAATCTAGGTCCGGAAGCCATCTATAAATTAGAAGTCAAAGATTTTCCAGTGATTGTAGCAATAGATAGTCGAGGAAGAACCATTTATAAATCTTGAACGCAGATAGTCGCAGATTGCACGCAGATAATCGCAGATATTTTTTATCTGCGTGAATTTGCGTTAGATTTGCGAAAATCTGCGTTAAAATTATCTTAAGAATGTTTTTTACAGGAAGGAGACATAACAAATGATGCGTTCCGACGGACGTGGCAATGATCGCTTACGCAAGATAAATATCACCAGAAATTATATTAAATATGCCGAAGGTTCGTGCCTTTTTGAACTGGGCAATACGCGGATTGTCTGTACCGCCTCGGTGGAGGAATCCGTGCCGCAATTTTTAAAAGGTAAGGGCGTGGGTTGGGTTACTGCTGAATACGGAATGCTGCCGCGTTCGTGTCAGAGCCGCATCCCGCGCAACAAAGATTCCGGACGCACCTATGAAATTCAACGCTTAGTCGGTAGGTCTTTGCGTTCAATAGTAGAAATGAAGGAATTAGGCGAAAGAACCATTTGGCTGGACTGCGATGTGATTCAGGGAGACGGGGGGACCCGCACCGCCTCCATCACTGGAAGCTTCATTGCGCTTTGCGATGCGCTGATAAAGTTAAAGAAAAACCAACTTATCCCCAGATTGCCCATTAAGGATTTTGTGGCCGCCACCAGCGTCGGGATCATCGGTAACGATTTATTACTGGATTTAACTTATGAAGAGGATTCCAAGGCGGATGTGGATATGAATGTGGTGATGGTGGGAAAGGGAGAATTTATCGAGGTGCAGGGTACCGCCGAGGGCAGGCCGTTTTCCAAAGATCAAATGGATAAATTGCTGGATTTGGCAAAAAAGGGCATATTGGAATTGGTAAATATTCAGGAAAATTTCTTTAAAGATATTCTATGAAATTCTCGGAACTGCTTATTGCCACCCGCAATAAAAAAAAGTTAGGCGAGATAAAGGAATTATTAAAGGGGTTAAATTTAAAGATTACCTCGCTTGACGACTACCGGAACCTTCCTAGAATAGAAGAAGACGGCAAAACCTTTGAGCAGAATGCCATTAAAAAGGCGGTTACCATTGCCTTTTATACCAAAAAACTTACCCTGGGAGAAGATTCTGGTTTGGAGGTGGCAGCCCTCAAGAATAAACCCGGGGTTTATTCTTCGCGCTTCTCTGGTCCGAAGGCAACCGATAAAAAGAATAATTTAAAGTTGCTAAGGCTTTTAAGGGACGCGCCGCTTAAAAAAAGAAGGGCGCGTTACCGCTCTTGCGTGGTACTGGCAGACGGCAAAAAAATAATTTATGTGGGGAGCGGAAGTTGCAGCGGTTTGATAGGATTTCGTTCGCGGGGCAATTTTGGTTTTGGCTACGACCCTTTATTTATTATTCCTAAATATAATAAAACTTTCGGGCAGCTGGGAAGTAAAATCAAGGATTCCATGAGCCACCGTTCACGCGCCCTTAAAAAAATCCTGCCGGTTATCTCAAGATATCTTCGAACAAAAACTCTTTAACCTTTTTAATTATCTCCCCAGCCGCCGGAATAACCTTATATTTAGGATTCTGAATATTCCCGGTCAATTTTACTACGACCATCCCGGTTGCCGAAGACAAAAACTTGGTAATGGATTTTTTTAGGGAAGGGGAATTATCTATAAGTTCCATATTAAGCTGGGCATTGACGGTAAAATTCATATTGCCGGCAAAATCCAGATTTCCCTCAGCCGCCAAAGCTATTTCGTTACTCGTAATATCCAAATTACTGGTATAGATTGCCCCGTTTCTAACGGTAAAATCTCCGCCCGCTTCTTTAAATACAATCCTTTCAAATTCAGGGATAAAAAGCAGTGCCCCCAGGCCTTTTAGCAGATTCAATTGTCCCAAATTGCCCTCTGTCACCGAAAGGGTTCCCGAGCCGCGCAAATCGTTGGTATTCTTTAGAGGGCCTTGGATTTCTGCGGAAATTGAAAATTTTCCGGCAGTAGGTTTTTCCTTCCAGGAGGTATCTTTTTTCAATTGCGCTAAATCAACGTCTTGGATTCTTGCGTTAAGGGTAACGGGAAAGTTATCTTCAGATAGTATTCCGGTGGCGGAGAGATCCACCGTGCCGCCATAGGAAGAGGCAGAGAGGGTAAGGCTTTTTATGGATTCTTCCAGCTGGTTATAGTTTAAGTTGAGGTTATTTAATTTTAATCCCGAAAGGCTTACCTCGGGGCTGTTGGCATTGGCCGCAAGCTGCCACTGTCGCCAGTTATTTAGCTTGCCCTTAAGTATGGTTACCACGTTAACCGTTCCGGTTGGCTTTACCGTTAAAATACGTGATTTATAATTTGGTAACAGCTGCGTTAAATCCTGCAAGTCCAATTTTATATTGCCGGTTAAGTCCAAAAAAGGATTGCTGGAATCGCTTAAATCCGCTGCGCCCTTAAAATCAAACAAGCTGTGTAGATATTTACCTTCTAACTGGGAGAATTTAAGATTCTTCTCTAGCACATCCAGTTTTGTGGATAGAGACAGCAGTTTCGAGCCAACACTAAATTCCAGGTGGGGATTGGTGAAGTTTTCTATAAAACCATCGGAGACGTAGGTAGTACCAAGATAATCCGCCGAGAGTTTATTCCAGCGCAGCGAGGTCTTATTGAATTCAATGGCTGCACTGATATCTTTTAGGGGCTGGTCAAGCCGGGGCAGGCTTAAGGTGGTATCGGTTATTTTACCGCTACCCTTGATTTCCAGATTATCGGGAAGATTCAGCGGGCCCTTGATTTCTATCATTAGCTGTGATCTGCCCTCCACCTCAAAGTCCATTCCCTTAAGGCGGTCGCTAAAGATTTCGCTGAGTTTCTCAAGGGGTGGGGAGGTAAATATTTTCGCATCGATGGCCGGATTGGCAAGATCGGTTAAGGTTGCCTTCAGGCTCACCACGGTACCATTGGTTATGCCCTGTAAATCTTCAGTTTTAATTTCCTTCCGATCAAAGAATAATGTGCCTTTAATTTCATCGATCTTTTGCAAAAGCTCCACTCCGGTAGCCTGGGCCTTGCTAATTTCTATCGAGCCATCCAGGGTGGCATTTTGAATGGCACTGGGGTCAAATTTAATCTGGGTATTGACAAAGCAGTCTGCCTGGATATTGAAAGGGGTCTTGTCGATTTCGATATTCTTGGTTTCTATGCGGCCGGAAATAGAGAATTGTTTGTTTTGGTTGGCGATTTTAAAGTCGGCATCTTTTGCCAAAGCGGATTTAATATTGAACGGCAGATTAAAATAGGGCTGGAATTGTAAGAGATTGATGTCATGGAAATTCACGGTGGAGGTTAATTGTCCGCGGTCTAAGTCAAAATTCCCTTTTACCAGAAGGAGGCTGGAGGTAGAGACGGGGGAAAGTTTGGCCTCAAGGCCGAACTTGATATTTTTAGGAAGGGCCAATTGTGCCCGGCCGTTGATATTAGGTATAGTTTTGGATAAATAGGGGGTTAGGGTTCGATCCTCAAAATAAATCTTTGCATTTAAGAAGTTTATGCGGTAAACAAAAAAGGAAAGATTGGGTTCGGGCATGGCGGAAGGGTTGATATTTAAACCGCTGAGATTCCATTCGTTATCTTTAAGGCGAATGAGGTTTATCTGGGCAGAATCTATTTTTACGGAAGGGATGATAATGGTCTTGCTTTTGAAGATAGACAGATAAAGGAGATTAAAAGAAATCTCTTTGATGGTCAAAAACGGTTTTTCTTCCAGGGTCGGAGATTCGTAAATCGTTAAGTTCTTGATTACTATGCCTTTAATAAGATTATAGTGCAAACTTCCCAGGGTTACTTTGCGCTGGAATTGTTTTTCTAAAGTCGAGATAAGTATGGTTTTTATCTTGGAAGGAAGATAAACCGCGTTAAGATAGGATATGGCAATGGCAAGTATAACAAAGACTGCCAACAGGATTATTAATATTTTCTTTTTCATAGGGTAAGCCCCGTTAGAAAAACTTTCTAACGGGGTAAGCCATATTATATACCAATCTTCGCTAAACTGCAACTATCCACCAAAGGTTGCAAAAGAAAAAGTCGCGTGCTATAATAACGCGAAATATGCGGGTCTTTGCGCTCCGTCATTTTAGGGATGATCGGCGGATTATAGAAAATACGGGGTGTGGCTCAGTTTGGCTTAGAGCGCTTGGTTTGGGACCAAGAGGTCGACGGTTCAAGTCCGTCCACCCCGACTTATTGATTTCGACCACAAGGGAATAATTCCAATGTCCCTGTAGCTTAGTTGCCTGTCTACCGACAGGTAGAGATACCTGCCGGCAGGCAGGGAGCAATCCCGCCCTTTTGGTGCAAAAAGAAATAAATCCGTTAAAAGGGCGGGATGGGTCGCAGAAATATCATCTTGCGCCTGTAGCTCAGTTGGATAGAGCAATTGCCTTCTAAGCAATGGGCCGCCCGTTCGAATCGGGCCAGGCGCGTTCTACTCCGCTCCGACGATACGCCGGAGCTTCGTAGGAACGTTAAAGGGTCCTACGAAGCTGAATGCGTAAGCAATTCAGCGAAGTAGACCCAGGCGCGCCATAATTATCCGTTCGAATCGGGCCAGGGACGTTAAAATGATGAGGAGAAAATGAAGAGGGTGGCTAAAAAAATTTTGTTTGTATTCATAATAATATTTTTGCTTGTTTTTACAAGCGGTTTCATCTTTGTTTGGTTGAAGGGCAAGACGCTGATTAAGGAAGCACTTACAAAAGCCATCAAGAAAGAGGTCAATATTTCTGCGGTGAGTTTAAGACTTCCTTTCAGTTTAGAAATTAAGGATTTAGAGATTAGCGACTTTGCCCAGGTAGATAAGGTTTTGATATCACCGGTGGTGATAGGGTTTCTCAAAGGCAAGGTAATTCTAGGCCAGATAAGCCTTATCCAGCCGCGTTTTTCTATTGGTAAAACTGCCGATGGTAATTGGAATTTGCCCGAAGGTATTCTGGAAAAAATCCAGAATAAACAGGCCGGTCAGGCCCCGGTTTTAATCAGCGGACTCTTCGTTAAAAATGGTAATATAAAATTTAAGGATGAAACCAAAACCCCGGCCTTTAATTTCAGTATCCGCAATATCAATCTGGATATCGGTAACAAAATCCTTTCCTTCAATCCTATCCTTATCCGCTTTTTAGGTAAGGCGGAGATCGTCGCTAAGGAAGATCAGCCGGTCTCGGTTTTAAGGGCAAAGGGCTGGGTTGATTTCTTAAAGAAGGATATGAGGGGAATGGTGGAGTTATCCGACTTGGATGCAGTTTATTTCCTTCCCCTTTACAGCAAATACATGACCTCTAACTTAAAAAATGCCGTACTTAATTTTAAAAGTGATTTGGCAGCCAAAAACAATGATTTAGTGGCTAACTGTCGTTTGCTTATCAAGAATTTAGTTTTTGAAAAGAACAAGGATGAAACCGCTCCCAGCATATCCTTTTTTGATATCGTTGCCGGAGGTCTGGTTACGGAAAACAAAGAGGTCAATGTGGATTTCGTTATCAAGACCAAACTTGACCATCCCAAGATAGATTTAGTAAAGCTGAGCGGAAGTGTTATGGCCAAGGCACTGGGCGAACAGATGATGCAAAATCCCGAACAGACGGTGGAAAACATCAAAAGCGTGGGCAAGCAATTTGAGAAATTAGGCAAAGAAATTTTGAAGGATAAATTAGGGATAGATTTAGAGAAGAAAAAAGAGAAAGCTGCGCCGGCTTCGCCGCCGCCTCAGCAGGAGACACCTCAACAGTCTTCCCAACCGCAGAACGTCACCGTTCCTTAATTGAAAATTATGGTGGGTGTAGCTCAACCCGGTTAGAGCGCTTGACTGTGGCTCAAGCTGTTGGGGGTTCAAATCCCCTCACCCACCCCATTGATTATAACTCATTGAGAGGCAATGAGTTATGACATATCCCCGACGGAGATGACCCGTCGGGGATTTTTTATCTGGCGACGTCCCTAGGGCTTAGGGCGTTATTCTCGTCTGAGATTCACGAAATATTCTATAATTATATCTCCGCCGGGATAGAGAGTATTTGCGTAAGAGAATATTCAAGAAACTGGCCAAATCCTCTCGTAGTTTATGGTCGCTAGTTTATGCTATTTCGCGATATTGCCGGATATTGGTTAGTCTGAACATGCCATAAACTAGAAAATTGGTTTAAGGTTATGGGATAAACTAGAGAGGTTTGGCTTATTTGGTGGGAGTATTGAGCAGTCCTTGCCAGAGTTTCTGTTGCTCGTTCCAGTCCATTGTATCGATTATCCTGCGCAGTTTATACTCGGGGATCTCTGAAATCGCTTTATTATCTCCAAGAAATATATCCTCTTGGATCTTGGGGCAGAGGAGGATAAAATTTCTTATCTGGTTGATCCTTTGCTGGCTAATATTGAGCCATCCGGCGACCTGCTTTAAGTTATCTGATCTACCCTCTGAAAGAATCTCTTGAATCTGATACGCAAGGAGTAGGTTTTGTCTTAACTGCGGCTCAGTCCGTATTAGCCGGTCTTTTGGCAAAACAGGGAGATATTTTAATTCCTGTTTTGCTACCTTCCAATTATAGACTTTATCGTCGTGGAGCTGGATTTCAAGCAACTCAGAAGCTCCGTCGTAACGGATCTCTTTGATTATTGATTTAACGATTGAGCTCTTTTGCTCGAGGGGAAGGATATTCCACTCATCGCTGTTTATTCTGGAATCATTAACTATGGTTTTTAAGCAGGCCATGACTTTATTATCCATAAGGTTGGCGTTAACCAATTTTGTGGGGCACGCCTTATAGCCTCGTTTGTTCGCGTTAATGCACACGTAATGGTAATATCGCATTTTCTGGTTCTTGATGTTATATGCAATGCACATTGCCGAATCGCAGGCCTTGCAGCGCAGGATGTGGCTAAGCAAGGCTATCTTTTTACTCTGGAGCGTATTATCCGGGATGCGCCTGTTTGTGGTTAGTAATTCCTGCGCTTTTGCGAAAGTTTCGTCGGAAACAATCCGTTCCTGTTCTCCGGTGTATATGACATCGTGGTATTTTACCTTACCTATGTAGTATACATTCCTTATTATCTGGTTAACCGTCGTGTTTTTAAATTTAATCCCGCCGCGTTTTTTGCCTTTATAGCTTTCGTGTCTTTTGGAGACGTGGCCTTTATCGTTGATAATTTCCGTAACCCTAAGCAGCGATTTTTCCTTAAGGTAGGTTTCGAATATTTCGCGCACAAGTTTCGCTTCGTCGGGATTTATAACCAGTTTGTGGTTTTCTTTGTTCAGATCATAGCCTAAAGGTACGCAACCGCCGATCCACTTGCCTTTTTTCTTGGCTGCGCCCATCTTATCGCGCGTGCGTTCGCTGATTATTTCACGTTCAAACTGAGCAAAAGAGAGGAGGATGTTCAGGGTTAGTCTCCCCATAGAGGTATTTGTATTAAAGGCCTGTGTTACTGATACAAATGTTACATTATTTTGGTCGAAGAATTCCAATAGCTTGCTAAAATCAAGCAATGAACGTGATAGCCGGTCAACCTTATAGACCACAACGCAGTCTATTTTCTTTTCTTTGACGTCCGCAATGAGTTTTTGAAGGGCAGGCCGATCAGTATTTGCTCCGGTATAACCAGCGTCATCGTAACGTTCCGGAAAAATAACCCAGCCTTCATTTTTCTGGCTGGCAATGTAGCTTTCAGCAGATTCGCGCTGGGAGTCCAGGGAGGTAAAGTCTTGCTCTAAGCCATCGCTTGTTGAGACGCGCGTATAAATGGCGCAATTAAGCTGTTTTTTCCCTTTAGGCGTATTGTTTTCCATGCTAACTCCTATAGACCAAAGAAATCATAACCATTCCAGTGCGCTCCGGTGATTTCGTAGGAAAGAGCCGATAGGCTCTTATAATACATATTATTGTACTCAAAGCCTTTTTCCAGCACTTTCACTTGGATAACCTGGCCCTTATATTTCTTTGTAATTACTGTTCCGGGAATCGGTAGCCGCTTATCTCTTACAAAAGGCAGCGAATTTACCTCTTTGCCAGCCGAGGTCACCTGTGGCCTTAGAGCTTTATTATTTACCGGATCGTATTTCGCCATAAGTCCGCTGATTCTGATTTTAACTGCTTCAGATAATCCGCCATGTTTAACTTCCTGGAGCTTATAGGCAATCCTTTTTAGTAGGTATACCTTATTATCGCAAGGTATTTCTTTAGTGTCGAATAGCTCTTTATACTTATTTTGCAGTTCTGGCAGCGGCGCGTTCTTAAGCGCCGTTATCTGAGAGGTAATGGTTTCGTCCATAACTGGCTCCCCCTTCATCATGACACATAGGGCCATACGTTTTGCCGCAAGTCAAGGGAATTAGAGAGGTATTGATTCAGAGTAGTGTCTTGCAATTTATCCGAAAGATGGTAAGATATAGAACTGTAAGGAGTAAAAAAGCATTGACAAGCATCAATTTTAGGAGTATAAAAAAGATAACAATTTGGATAGATTGTGGTATGTTTGAAGGGGGAACTGCCACGTTAATATAATTAAAACCTTCGCCCATAAGGCGAGGGATTTTTTATTTATATGGAGTGCTTTAAATTATGAACACAACTACTGCCACCATGTCAAAGATCAATAGCGAGTGCATTTACACGCGATCGCAGAACATCGAAGGGAGATTTCAGATTCAGAATAGAAGGTATCTTGGAAATAAGTTTAAATTGGTAGAGTTTATCGCTGATATAATTAAAGAAAAATGTGGGAAGATCGAATCATTATGTGATATTTTTGCAGGAACAGGTGTTGTGGGTCAAAGGTTTAATGATAAAAAAACGAAAATTATAAGCAATGACATACTTTGTAGTAATTATATCCCGCTAAAAACATTTTTAGGGTCAATTAGTTTAGATTTAAATGAAATAAAAAAGAAAGTATATTATCTGAATCAGCTAAAATCTTCATCCGATAACTATTTTTCGATTAACTATGGAAATACATATTTTACTAAAAAAAATGCAGAGAAAATAAGTGCTATTAGAGAAGAGATAGAAAAAATAGCTAAGAACGATGAGGAAAAATTTGCTCTAATTACATCATTAATTTATGCCACAGATAAAATAGCTAATACTGTCGGGCATTATGACGCTTATAGGAAAAAAATGGATATGGTGCAATCTTTGCAGCTGTTGATACCGGATGTTCATGCAGAAAACAATATAAATAATAAAATTTATAGTGAAGATGCGAATTCATTAATCAAAAAAATTTCATACGATGTTTTGTATATCGATCCTCCCTATAATTCTCGACAATATTGTGATACCTATCATCTGCTAGAGAATCTTGCTACTTGGGAAAAGCCAGATTTATATGGGAAAGCTCGGAAGATGAACAGGGCTCATTTGAAAAGCGATTACTGCTTAAAAAGCGCCGGGAAAGCATTTGCAGATTTAATCAAGAATGCAAAATGTAAACACATTTTAGTTTCGTACAATAACACTGGTGAGTCAAAAAACGGCCGTTCAAATGCAAGGATCGAAGATGGAGAAATTATTAGAATGTTAAAGGAAAAGGGCGATATCGAAATTTTTGAACGTAATTATAAAGCATTTACCACAGGAAAAAGCGAAATTGAAGGGCACACAGAACGAATTTTTTATTGTAGGGTAAAAAGATAATTATGAAAAAACCTTGGTCAATAACTACCACGCTTAGAAATCCTGAAAGAATACGTAATTTCCTGATAGTTTTAAAAGCACTGGAAGGACAGGAATGGAATGAGGAAAATCAGATAAAATATCAAATTTTATTAATAAAAGATAGATTTTATGGGCTAACAAACCAATTTTATAATGGCTTAAGCAAAAAACATATAGAATTACTTAGCGGCCCAGATCCTATAAGTTACAATGAAGCAAGGGAGATTTTCTATAGCAAGAACTATGAGGATCCTGCTATGAGGGGCCGACAATCAATGAATCCAATTAAAAAAGTTGGCTTAGCCCGGATAGACTCTGGAAAAATAAAAATAACCTCTTTGGGCGAATATCTGCTAAAAGAAGACTATGATCTTGGAGAGATGTTTTTAAGATCTTTTTTAAAATGGCAGCTGCCAAATCCTGCAAGTGACGATTTTAAAAGTGAAGACGGATTTTGTATAAAACCGTTTATTGCTACATTGCATTTTATAAGAGTGGTAAATGAAAAATGGCAAGCTTTAGATAAGAAACCCAAAGGAATAAGCAAAGAAGAGTTTGCGCTTTTTGTCCCAACTTTGATTGACTATAAAGAAATTGATAATCAAGCTCAAAAAGTCATTGATTTAAGATTACTATGTGAAGGTAAAAAGCAGGAAGAGCAAAAGAAAATAGCAGAAAAGTATAAGGTAAATTTTGTTAAAGAATTTTTACAAACAAGCAATAAGTCCTCTATTGATCAGATAGTAAAAAATTTGAAAGATTACGGAGATAATACAATCCGTTATTTTCGACTAACAAGATATTTTTTTATTAGAGGAGAAGGCTTTTATATTGATCTTGAGCCTCGAAGACACATTGAAATAAATAGCATATTAAAGACTGACAATGCAAAGCCGTCAAAGTTTGAAACCGAAAATGAATATTTAAATTATATATCCGATATTAATCAACCGATCTTACCTTGGGAGACAGTAGCAGAGCTTAAACAAATAGTGTCAATTATTATTAAGGATATAGAAAGCTATTTGAGTTATCTCCATCAAAAAAATCTGTCTGCTCCCGAATTTCAATGCAAAGACATTAATTCACTGACGAAAGAAGAATTAAAAACCTATATTGACGACTTAAGGGTTTATAGGAGAGGCTTGAAAGATATTGAGATACGTGATGAGTCACAATATCTGAATAGAATCAGAGACTATATCGAGCAACTGAAGCATATTTATAAAAGTAGCGCAAAGAAATCCATCGAGCTAGAACGGTTAACAGCGTTAGCTTTAAATGCGCTAAACGATGCTTTGAGCATAAAACCGAACTATCCGGTAGGGGATGATGACGAGCCAACATTTACAGCGCCAGCAAATAAACCAGATATAGAATGTTTTTATGAAAAATTTAATGCCGTATGTGAAGTAACAATGTTGAAAGATCGACAGCAGTGGATTAATGAAGGGCAGCCGGTTATGAGACATATTAGAGATTTTGAAAATACAAACTCAGATAAAGAGACTTACTGTCTCTTTGTAGCTCCGCAAATTCATAGAGATACCGTAAATACCTTTTGGAATGCAATTAAGTATGAATATGAAGGATCTAAACAGAAAATCATTCCTATGACGATCACGCAATTTGTAATATTACTCGAGACGTTACTTGCTCTTAAAAAGAAAGGTCTGCAGTTTAAGCATATCGAGTTGTTGCGTCTTTATGAGCAAATAATCGAGATAAGCAGAAAAGCGACCCGATCCGATGAGTGGATTGAAAAAATACCAGAGGCTATAACAAGTTGGAACAATACATTGCTGGCCGTTTAATATGAAAATCAATCATATATATATGGGTGACTGTATCGATATCCTTAATAAAGAAATAGACCCAGGGTCTATCAGTTTAGTTTTTGCCGACCCACCATACAATCTTTCCGGTAGCGGTTTAAAATGGAAAGGAAATAAAACGGGTGGTGATTGGTATATGGTGAATGAAGAATGGGACAAAATGTCAGCCCCAGAATATGTTGAGTTTACCAAAAAATGGATCGCTGGATGCCAACGTGTTTTAAAAGAAAACGGTTCTATATATATCTCATGCACATATCATAATATCGCAGAGATAATGATAGTTTTAAAAGAACTGAATTTCAAGCTCAATAACATTATTACCTGGCAGAAAGTTAATGCCATGCCAAATATGACCAAAAGAGTTTTTACTCATTCCACCGAATTTATTGTCTGGGCAGTGAAGGGTAAAAAATGGATTTTTAATTACAACGAATTAAAAAAGATTAATCCGGAAAAACAGAAAGATGGTTCTTTGAAGCAAATGCGCGACATTTGGTCTATGCCTTTAGTGCAAGGAAAAGAGCGACTACGCGGAAAAGATAGACGTGCACTACACCCGACTCAAAAACCCGAGGAAATGTTAAGGCGAATAATTATAGCATCATCAAATAAAGGGGACTTAGTGCTGGACCCATTTCTAGGAAGCGGTACAACTGCTGTTCTAGCAAAAATACTAGGCAGAAACTGGATAGGCATCGAAAATAAAAAAGTATATATAGACGCCGCTAGGAAAAGAATACATATATAAAATAGTATATAAAAAATCGGGGGCGTGTCAAAAAGTGACACGTCCCCGATAACACCTAAACCAGGGTGGCTCCGGAATTGACGCTTTTTTTGGTAAGGTTTATTAAAAGCAGGAGTAGGGTGGGGTGATGACCAAAGTATTTAAAGTATGTTTGCTTTGTTGATAGTCCGGGACTAGGTCGGTATGAATATAAAAAATGTTTTTGTAAGGAATTTTCGCTCAATTCGGGAAGCTTCTTTAGATTGTGATAGGCTTACCGTTATTTTGGGAAGAAATGGCGCTGGCAAGTCCTCTTTTCTTTATGCCATAGATACCTTTTATGACGTGGCTGCCCAGATAACCGAAGAGGATTTTTTTGATAGAGATATGGATTCTGTTATTGAAATTCGCGTTACTTATGGAGATCTTCGAAGCGAAGAAAAGGAAGAATTTAAGCCGTACATACATGATGACAAGTTGATTGTTACAAAGCGTATCAAAAGCGAAGAAGGGCGTATTGCGCAGCGTTATTTTGCTGCCGCCTTGCAGATTCCAGAGTTTGCTGAAATAAGATCGATTTCAGGAAAGAGAGAGCGTGTTAATGCTTGGAATGAGCTCGTTGAAAAAGGTACTTTAGTCAGCTTAGGTGGGAAGGTTAAAAGCGCTGATGACGTTGAGCGTCTCATGGCTGAATACGAACAGAAGTACTCAGAGCTTATGAAGCCTATTGAGAAGGAAGAACAATTTTTTGGGCCTAAAAATATTGGGGGCGGGAAGCTTGATAAGTTCACGAAGTATGTTTTAATTCCAGCGGTTCGGGAAGCCCTTGACGAGGTCGGCGGCAAAAAGGGGGCGATATATCAGCTTCTTGATATGATTGTGCTACGAAAAGTTAATGCTAGAGACGATATACAGAAATTCAAGGCAGAATTTGAAGAAAAAGTTAAGAAACTATACAGCTCTGAAAATCTTAAAGAACTCCCTGAATTAGGCGACTCTATTTCTCAAACACTTGAAAAATTTGCGCCTGGCTCAAAACTAAACTTAGGTTGGGGCGAGGTCAAGCTTCCTGAAATATCTTTTCCTGCAGCAAGAGCAACTTTAATTGAGGATAAATTCGAGGGCGACATAAGCAGGAAAGGGCACGGGCTTCAAAGGTCGCTAATCCTTACTCTGCTGCAACATTTGGCTACGATAACTCCCGAAGAAGAGTCTACAGAAGAACCAACGGAAGAAAGCGAGGCTGCGAAGGAGGCAAGGCCTGAAAGAACGATGCTGTGCCCAGATTTAATCCTTGCCGTTGAAGAGCCTGAACTATATCTGCATCCTTCAAGATGTCGTTACCTTGCTGAAGTTTTGCTTCAGCTTGCAGAGGAAGCGGGACAGGAAAATAAGAATCAGATTATGTATGCGAGCCATTCTCCTTATTTTGTTGACCTTTACCGTTTTGACCAAGTAAGGATGGTTAGGAAAGTTTCTTCGTCTGATTCTGAAATACTTCAAAGTGTCGTTACTCGTTTTTCTCTTGAGCAGGCTGCTGCTGAGATGGCAAAGGTATGTAGTGCCGACGCTTCATGTTTTACTAGGGATAGCTTTAGGGCACGAGCCATGTCAGTTATGAGCACTATTGTAAATGAAGGATTTTTTGCTGATGTGGTTGTTGTGGTAGAGGGTCCCTCTGAGGTTGGCGTGCTATGGAAGCTACAGGAGATTATGAAAAAGGACTGGCCTAAGCTTGGAATAGCTGTGGTTCCAGCAGGTGGCAAAAACAACATAGACCGCCCAATAGTAATTTTTAGAGGCTTTTCTATCCCTATCTATTTTATATTTGACGCCGATTCATACCTTGTCGGCAAGGAACAGAAAGAGACAGATACAAAGAATCGTAACCACAGATACTTGAGACTCGCTGGTGCACCAATTAGCGATTTCCCAGACACCAGCGTCAATGAAACTTGGGCAGTATTTAAAAACAACCTCGAAACCGTATTTAAAGAAACTCTGGGCGAAGACGAATTTAAAACAATTCAAAACGAAATAGCCTCTGAGTTAGGATATGACGACCCAGAACGGGTAAGCAAAAACATAGAAGGCGCCGCATGCCTCATAGAACGCATCTATGAAAAAAAGAAAAAAATCCCAATTCTTGAACAGATTATAGAAAAGATTACAGAATTACGCAAGAGAAGTGAATAAGGTAGTCCGGTGTTTAGTCTCGAAAGGTTTTGTAGTAACGCGGGGTCATCCTAGGAAGTGGCACCATATGGTGAGCGCCTCGGATGTCCCCAAATGAGATGGCCCCGAAATATAGGAATTTCAGCATCACACAACATTCACACCCTAGATATGAAAGCGGCGTTCAGGACTTTGATATGACTATCTTGAGCGAAACACCGGATATAGTTGCCGATCTGTTAGAACTAGTGAAAAAAGAAGATGAGAAACATTCTAATCTATTAGTACAAAGTAGCTATACTTAATTTCTAAAATCTGGAGGTTTAAGTGAGTGAGACCATAAATTCATCGAATATTAAAGTACCATCTGAATTATCGCTGAAATTAACGGTTAAAGATGAGAATGTTATTAAATATCTCATTAGTTATGAGTCACCTCAACGAGAAGATAAGGCTCTTGAGGCATTAAAAGTTGGTGTTATTGCCATTCTTTCTGCCAGTCCTTCCCTTGATACAAAAATAGTGGATGAAAAATTTAATCAGATTGAAAAAAACTTACAAGAATACAGTGAAGCATTTAAAAAATCATTAGCAGATGAATTAAAAAAATACTTTGAGAAAGAAAAAGGGGATGTCCCGGCAGCCATTAGTTTGGTTTTGGGTGAGAAAGGAACCCTTTCGGTATTGTTAAAAGAATACTTTAATGCTGAAAATGGGAAAGTTCGCTTGTTATTGCAAAAAGAACTTGGCCCTGGCAGTGCCTTCGCAAATATAATGGATCCTAGTAACAAGGAAAGTGTAATTTCGAAGATAGAGAACGCAGTAAATGCTAAGTTGGTAGAAACTACAGAGGGTTTAACAAATCAATTTTCTTTAGATAAAGATGATTCAAGTATGTCGAGAGTAAAGAAGCTATTTGAGGAAAAAATTGGAGAAATTAAAGTTGCGAATAACAATTTCTTTTCGGAACTTAGGATGCATTTAGGAATGCAAGAAACGCGAGCCGAAGAGGCTGAAAAAGGTACGCAAAAAGGGCGAGATTTTGAAACTGTTTTATACGAAAAAGTTGCAGGACTTGGTCAGCAATTACAAGATTCGACAGAGAATGTTACTGGTATAGTAGGTGCAATTCCGCGATCCAAAGTTGGTGATTATGTTATTACATTAGGCGATACAAGCGGAGCGCCGGGTAAACGAGTTGTGGTTGAGGCGAAAAAGGAACAGAATTATAGATTAAGGGATGCAATCGAAGAATTAAAACAGGCCAAAGAGAATAGGCAGTCTGATTGCGGTATATTTGTATTTGCGAAGGGATACGAGCCGGCAGAGATGGGTGATTTTAAAATTGATGGAAATGACTTTTTGTGTACTGTTGATGAAGCTATGCTAGATCGTTCGCAAACCGCTATTTTCTTGGAAGCCGCCTACAAGATTGCCCGAGTTTATATTATTACTCAAACGAGGAAAGAAAAAAAAGGCGACGTAGACTTAGCTATTGTTAAGGAGAATGTCGAAAAAATGTTAAAACAGACAGAATTGATGTCTGAGCTGCTTACAAAAGCAAAAACAATACAAACTAGCGGTGAGTATATTGAAAAAACAGCAAAGTTAATTAAGGAGGAGCTTGAATCAATCATAGATTCAACTCTTAAATTGTTAGTATAGTGGATAAACAATCCCAAATCAAAGCCTGGTCGCGATTATACGGCCGGCAGATAACTGAAGAAGAATATCGCGAGATATGTGATAATTTGAATGGCTTCTTTCGTGTATTGTTTGAATGGGATAAGAAAATAAGCAATGAAGTCAAAAAGGATAATACGCAAAACAAGTCTTGCTTCTAAATCAGAAGAACAAATCAAAGATGAAAGACTAAAGAAACCTGCCATAAAAGCCTACAACCAGCTAAGGCGAAGCGCGATACTCAAAATCCTTTTCCCCAAGTCACCACTCCCCAAAGACGCATTTTTTAGTAAACCACAACTATACTTTTATATAGCAAGAATGTTTGTTTCTTTAGCTAAGCATCAGAAAGAAAGACGCCAAATTTCCGACCACTTGCACGTTTATATGGATAAACTGAAAAATGAAGAGACTAGATTAGTTAAAAAGACGCCAGGTATCAACAAGACAAAAATAGAGTCAATAGGGATACGACTTCGAATTTGTAAGGAACTTCTCAGGTATTCCCAGTATGAGCATGCGGATAACTGGAAAGATCTGGCGTATTATAAATTGTTTAAATATCTAAAGCTCATGTGGAAGTTAAAATATAATGACATTATTGAAATTATGTCCAAATTATCCGTATTTTATGGCCAGGAGGGAGTGTCTTGTAAAGAGGAGTATTCGCTAAGCGGTAAATCGTTTACAAGATATTTCCCGGCATATTCAAGTAGTGGCAAGCTGCAAATTATTAAAGATCACATGAAACCAATAGGTGATAATAAGTTAAAAAAGCAATGCGATTGTCTTAATGGTGAAACTAAAGAGTGCGAATTTAATTATTGCGAAAGAGAAAGAGCTAACATCGCAAAAAGACTCATGCGTATAATGGCCCAAAAAGATAAAGGATTACTTTTTTACAATGAGCAAAAATATGGGGAAATTACCTGGCAAGGTTTTCTAGAAGAAAGAAAAACATTTACCGGCCTGTATAAGAAAAAACGACTCCATAAAGTACCAATTAACGATACAGAAAAATATATTTCAGAAGAAATAAAACACACGTATTTAAAACACCACATCGATGGATACATGCTTAGAAAAATACTCATCTACCTCAAATTAAATCCCCAGGAATACATCAACGATTTGTTATCTGATAAAGAATTCTGCCAGGCAGTTTCTCTCCAGGTGTAGTTTCTCGCCACTTTACATCTTTTAAAGCCCTAAAAAAATACCTTCCTCTTGTCCAGTGAATAAGCTGTAAGGATGCCGTATACTTTGTTTGGTTCGGGCAGATGGTCTGTCTGATAAGACAAAGGAGGAAGCATGAAAGACAAATTTTTTGCAGGATTAGAAAATTTTTGGGACCCAATAGCAATGGCTCCAGGTGGTGAAAAATATATTGTCACTGCGTTTAGGGATAACGAGCCGATCAATGCAATTGTTACCATTCTGTATCCCAAAGGGGATACTGCTGAGGTGCAATTTCTTGCACTGGTTAATCCCGATTACTTTACAGACGGGGTTATATATTCCATCTTTAAAGAACTCTCGATGATTGTTCTTCGTCATGGCTCAAACTATAAGGCATTGAATTGCGACGCAAGCTTTGGAGAGAAAGCAAGATGCTTTAGCTGGCATTTGAATGAGGTTGTTAAAGAGGGAGGTGCAAAATGAAAATTGAAAAGATGGCGATAGAGAAAATTAACCCAGTTACTTACAACGCCCGGGTAGATTTAAAGCCCGGGGATCAGGACTACGAGAGTCTGAAAAAAAGCATCAATACTTTCGGACTTGTCGAGCCGTTAGTGTGGAATAAGCGCAGCGGTAACCTGGTTGGGGGTCATCAGAGAATGAAGATACTCATTGCGGCAGGCTTTGAGGAAGTAGAGGTAAGCGTTGTGGACCTCGATCCTACGCAGGAAAAAGCCCTCAACCTGGCCTTAAACAAAATCCAGGGCGCGTGGGATAACGATAAACTCGCAGCCTTAGTTGAAGAGCTAACAAAGATTCCGGATTTTGACATTGGACTTACCGGATTTGATCTGCCGGAAGTCAGCGAAATCCTGGATAGGGTTGAAGAGGCAAAAGAAGATGGGTTTGATCTTGAAAAAGAACTCAACCGCACAGAGGAGCCAATAACCAAAAAAGGCGACCTGATTATTCTTGGGCAACATCGCTTGCTTTGTGGAGATTCTTCTAATCCGGAAGACATCAAGCGGCTGATCGGTGACTCAAAAGTCAATCTCATCTTTAGTGATCCGCCATACAACGTAAATTATTACGGCGGTAATCGGCCATCGTCCAACACTAGGCCAAAAAAACATCGCGACTGGGAAAGAATCTACAATGACAACTTAAGCCAGGATGAATACGAGGAGTGGCTAAAAACAATACTCAAAAATGTCACTCCTTACCTTGCGCCAGGTGCGCCATGTTATTTATGGAATGGCTCTGCCCAGTTTGGCCCGATGTATCAGATGCTTACCGAACTGAAATTCCATGTTTCCTGCGTGATTACCTGGGCAAAGGAAAGTTTTGCTATCGGCTACGGCGACTATAATCAGCAGACTGAATTTTGTCTCTACGCTTGGAAGGAAGACAACGGCGCGCACCACTGGTACGGCCCGAATAACGAATCAACTCTTTGGCAGATAAAAAGAGACCATACCGCAAGCTACAATCATCCAACACAAAAACCAGTCGCCTTGGCGCATAGGGCAATCAAAAATAGTTCCAAGCGAGGCGATATCGTACTAGATATGTTCTTGGGCTCGGGAATCTCCGTACTTTCCGCGGCAATGTTAAAAAGGACTTGCTTTGGCCTCGAAATTGATCCCTACTATTGCGATGTAATAGTTAGGCGTTATATCGCCTGCATAGGAAGGGATAATGTTCCTGAAGAATTGCTTAAGAAATACGAGAAGGAGGAAACAAATGCAGTCAAATAACGAACCAAAAGAACAGCCTACCTTAGCTTTAATCCAGCAGATTAAAGACGGCAGGCTTGACCCGGAGACTATCGACAAGGACTTGCGCCAGCAGTGTGTCGAGGTATTCTTGGGAGAGGGCATGACAGTTTCCTCCATCGCGCAGATCTTTGAGAAATGTGAAAAAACAATTAGACGCGATATCGAAGAAGTCCGCGAGCGCAACGCCCTTACGCCGGATGTTAACCTGGCTAAGAAAACAATCGGCGAGATGGTCATGTATGTCAGGATACATCGTGACCACTTAATGCGCCTGGCCAGGGCAAAGGATGCTTCGGTTGCTGAGAAATCCCAGGCAGAATACCTGGCTGCGCGCGTTGGTCTGGAGTTAATTGGTAAAATGCAGTCGTTAGGATACCTGCCGTCTAAGCCTACGGCCATAGTCGGTGATGTGTTTCACCATTTTGACGGCAATGACATGGCAGGGTTACTTGATGAGATATCCAAGCAGGTAATCGAGGTCGAAAAGATTGCTTCCGAGGCAGGGGTAATCCCAAAAGAAATAGAAGGCGATTTAAGCGAAGTTAAAGTGTTTATTAAAAAGGCAGAAAGCCTGAAAAAGAAAGATGTAAAGGAGGAGCAATAAAGATGGATGAGCAATTTAGTTTACCGGAAAAAGAAATAGTCGCAAACCTATACAGGCTTATCAAAATCAGAAGGACGCTTGGTAAGGATTTCCTGAAGTTCCGGCAGCGTTACTTTCCGCATTACCATAAGGTAGCTGACGGGCCATTTCAGGAAGAACTTTCCAAGATGTTATATGAGGTAACTACAAGGCGCGGCTCGAAAATAGCAATTGCCGCTCCCAGAGGCTGTGCGAAGAGTACCATCGTAAGCCTTGAGTATGTAATTTACTGCATCTGCTATAAGCTTGAGAATTTCATCGTGATAATCTCAAGCACGGCTGATCAGGCAAGAGGCTATTTGAATGACATCAAGCAGGAGCTGGAAACAAATGAATACCTCATTAAGGATTTTCCGGATATCTGCGAGATAGGAGCAAAGCCTGGCCCTCCGCGCTGGACGCAGCATGAGATTGTGACGCGCAATAAAGTTAAGGTGATCGCGCTGGGAGTGGGGCAGCAGATTCGCGGCAGGCGCAACCGGGAATTTAGGCCGTCTTTGGTTGTTCTCGATGATATTGAAAGTAACGAGGGTTTGCAGAACATGGAAAGCTTCAACAAACTCGAGGATTGGCTGACCAAGGCGGTTTTAAAAGCCGGTTCCTCAACTAGTAATTTCATCTACGTGGGGACGATACATCATTACGGCTCGCTCCTTGCTAAATTTACTGACCCCAGAGAATCCGCAGGCTGGAATAGTAGGATATACAAGTCTGTAATTAACTGGGCTGAGCATTCTGAGTTATGGGAAAGATGGATTAAGATATTCCATTCGCAGGATACTTATAAGGATAGTTTTGGTCCTGACGCAGCTAAAAAATTCTTTGAAGATAATAAAGCTGAAATGCTTAAAGGAACGCAGGTGATCTGGCCAGCGAGCAAGAGCTACTATGATCTTATGGTTCTTAGGGAACAGGACGGGAATGTGTCATTCGACTCTGAAATGCAGAATGAGCCGGTGAATCCGCGAGACGCAACATTTAATTTGAGCGAGTTACATTACTGGAGCGATAGATTCGACGCAGAAGAAGATCTTTTAGGCAGTATCAGCGAAGGAGATGAGTTGCCTTATGGCTCATGCGATCCATCTATGGGCAAAGAAAATAAAAACAGCGATTATTCAGCCATAGTTACAGTGGTAAAAGATGCCCGCACGGGAATTATCTATGTCGTTGATGCTGATATAGCCAGGAGGACGCCTGATAAGACCATAGATGATATCCTGGCATACCAGAGAAGGCGCAGCTATAGGAAGTTTGCTTTTGAGGCTAATAATTTCCAGGAGTTTATGGCTATAGAGTTAGAAAAACGCTCCCAGGCAACCGGCACCCACATGCGCATAGAGGAAATAAAGCATATTTCCGATAAACAGGCGAGGATTGAATCGCTGCAGCCGATGGTGAAAAACGGTACTATTCAATTCTCGCGAAAGCATCACACGTTACTTGAGCAGATGAAGTTTTTCCCAAGAGGGGTTCATGATGACGGTCTGGATGCGTTACAGATGGCAGTAGATCTTGCCATTAAAAGCCGTAAGCGCCTCATGACAATGCTATATGCGAATGGCCGTGTGAGAACGATTTATAATGAATAATAGTTGAAAAGGACTGGATTATTTCTATTTTCTATGGCTATATCCTACCTAAGGAATGTGGTGGGTGAAGTGCGTAAAGCTCCAAAAGCTTGGAATGGGTTTATTTGTAGGTTGTTATTTAAAGTCAAGCAGCTTTGAGGGGGTTAAATTTAAGGCTTTTGCTATTCTATCAATGGTGTCTATTTTTACCGCTCCGGGTTTATTAGATTCGAGGCGTTGGTAGTAGCGGACATCCATCTCCAGACGATATGCCATTTCCTCCTGAGTTAGATGGAATCGTTTTCTAAGGGTTTTAAGCCGCCGTGCAAATTTAAGTCTTATTTCGGGTGTCAGCATAACCCTATTATAAGCAATACGGTCTAAAGCACCACGGTGCTACAATACCGTAAATAGTCTTGCGTCTTTAAATTGGTTATTGTAGTATAGAGGCGTATGAAGGGAGGGCTATATGAGTGGGGTGATTTCGGATATTAGTGGAGTGTTAATTATAACGTTAATTTTCGGTTCAATCGCGACGATTATCTATTTCGTGGTTTGTAAGGTAAAGAAGCAAAAGTTTTGCAGAAGGGCCGCTTTAAGGCTTTACTTGGTTAATCTCGTTATTTGGGGCGGCATATGTGGGCTTGCTATTTTATTTTCAAAGGTATCAAAGGAGCAGATGGCCGGCCCCATTTCAGTGTTAGTGTTTATCGGGATAATTGTCTTGCTTATAAAATTGGGTAAAGGAAAGATGGGCAAGAATGCTGTCCGAGGGCTCAAGGAAACCAAATGTACCTGTCGGGCATGTGGTAATGTTTGGTATTATGGTAAAGGTGAGTATCTGCAGAATGTTGGGCAAAGCATGATTAATTCTGCCAATCAGCATAGCAATGCAGCTAACGATTTGCTATGTTGTGCAGGATGTTGGCCTGCTGCGTTTTTACCCAAGAATCAAGTGGTTCCAGTTAAAGATTTAAATAAGTGTCCAAAGTGCAATTCATCTGCCATCATAAAAGAAGTGGTAATACACGATTTCTCCAAATGAAATACTTGCTGATAGGCCTTATTAGATTGTATAAGTTGTTCGTATCGCCTATTCTTTCGAGGCGGATATACTGCAAGTTTCATCCTACCTGTTCTGACTACGCGATAGAGGCTCTTAATAAATATGGGGTTGTGAGGGGCTTAAAGAAAATAATTAATAGATTACGCCGTTGCAATCCTTATAATGGCGATAGTTGTATTGATTATCCGTAGAAGGAAGCCATAGAAGAACTTTAAGACGCCCTCGTAAGAATCAGCCCATCTCTTTAAATGTCCGCTAAACTATGATGGACATAAAACAAGGCTTTACCCCTCAAAGAGTTACGCGATTTCAAGACAAAAAATAGTGGACAAATAAGACAAATTCCGAGCACAAGGCGCATTATTGCGCGGCAGTAATGCCATAATACATGCCTCTCAAAAGTGAAAATTCTTGCCATTTTTGGCCATTCAACCTATAATGAATAGCCGGAATAGGAGAGGGTTTACCTATGGCAAATCTATTGGGACCCCAGTAATATCATTCTCCTCGCATAATCGGAGAGTTTAAAGGCTATTGATCGGATACGGTCAGTAGCCTTTTTGTTTACCTGTTGACAGAGAGTTGTTTTATGGTGAGCCCCGTGAGAAACCAGAAATACACGTTGTAGACCTGCCTAATTCGCTGTATCCTGTATAGAGTGAGACCTAAAGTATTGCTGTTTAATTTGCCTCCTTTGGGGGGCGATCTGTTTCCAATATCTCTCGGTTATATCGCCGCGAGTCTTGCCAGCCATAATATCGAATCTGTCATCGGCGAGATAGGTGCCGTTACATCGCTTACGGATCGGGAAATCGCTAAGTTTATTCTTAACTTTAAGCCTGCCGTAATCGGCTTGGCTGTGTATCAGACGAATATCAGGCTGGCGGTTCAGCTTGCGAAATTGTTCAAGAAGTGCGATCCGTCTATTGTTGTGGTTATAGGCGGACCGCAGGCGACGTTTATGCCCGGCAAGGCATTGGCTCAGATGCCGGCAGTTGATGTGATTATTCGAGGCGAAGGGGAGACGGTGTTGCCGGCGCTGGTTAATTGCCTGGCCCGTCAAGGGGATATCGCCAAAGTTAAAGGCATTGTATTCCGGGGAGAAGATGGAATTTATGAAACAGAGGCCGGGCCGCTTGCGCATAACCTGGACACGTTTCCTTCTCCCTATCAGACGGGCGTGTTCCGGTGGAGCGATCACTCAGGCGCGGCGATGCTAATGTCCCGCGGTTGTACGTATAACTGCGGTTTTTGTTACACCCCGGCCGCATTTAGCAGGACGATCCGGACGCATTCGATCCGGCGCGTGCTCGATGATATGAACGCGTGCGTCAGGAATGGAATCCGTAGGTTTTTCTTCGCGGATCCTTCGTTTACCCTTGATAAGAAGCGGGTCCGGGCGATTATGCAGGGCATTATCAAGAAGCACTGGAAAGTCAAGATATGGTGTGAGACGAGATCGGATCTGGTGGATGCGCCGCTTCTTGGCCTTATGGCGAAGGCGGGGGTGAAGTATATGGCCTATGGCCTTGAATCGGTTGATGAGGAGGTGAACAAGGCGCTTAATAAACGGATCGATCTGCGCCAGTTTGCTGAAACTATCAGGATGACGCAATCAGCGGGTATTGAACCCGAGGTTTTTACTTTGTATGGCCTGTCGAAGCAGACGCGAGAGTCCGCTTTGAGGACTTTGCGTTTTTTACAGGGGTTGGGGGTGAAGATTTCGTGCAATTCGGCCGGCCAGCAGTTGTTCCTTTTCTTCGGTACGGATGTTTTTAATCATCCGCGAAAATACGGGGTTCGTCTGCTTAAGAAACGGGGACCGCTGTATTTATCGCCGGGAGTGGATTTTGAGACCGATTGGATGACGAAGGGGGATATCGCGTTCGTTGCCAGGAAGTACAGGGAGGCTGCGTAGGTACAGATGTTTGGGGTGAACGCCTGCGGGAAGTTATTGTTTCTTAGAACCGGTTCCCTCGATGGAGTTCCCTTACAAATTTTCCCATAGCAGTGTCTGGAAAGTTTTCCCCTTGTGGAATATTTCTGGGCGTCTCTCTAAGGTTCACCTCTTAGCGACCCCTTTCTGGTGTCGTGAGGGGAATCGACCCACCTCTCTAATTTGACCTAACCTGTATGCAGAGAGTCTTTCTATGGTGAGCCCTTTCTGGGCGTCCTTACGGGAGTCACCTCTCAAATTTACTAATAGCTGTTTACAGAGAGGTCGTCCCCTTGTGCAATATTACTGCCCGGCCTTATAAGGTACACCTCTAATTCAAACCGTAGAAATAAAAATAGCTTGACAAATTAAAGTTATACTTTAAAATAGCAAGTATGTATATAAAGCGGCTGATTGAGAAAACATTAAAAGAGGCCATACGCTTTTTTCCCGCTGTTTTTATCGGCGGACCGAGAAGATCAGGTAAAACGACATTGTCGAAGTCGTTTCTCAAGGGGTATAACTATGTGCTTCTTGACGAGATAGACGTGCGTGCGCTTGCCATAGAAGACCCGCGCGGCTTCCTGGAAAAATACCCGCCCCCTGTAATAATTGATGAAATTCAGAATGCTCCCGGCCTTTTATCTTATATTAAAGCCCGCATCGAAGATAATAAAAAACCCGGCCAGTGGGTTTTAACGGGCTCTCAGCAGTGGGCATTGATGAAAGGTATCAGTGAAACCTTAGCTGGCCGTATTGCGATTCTGCATTTATTTCCTTTTTCCTTAGAAGAGATGCAAAAGAATATGCGGTCTCGATTAAACGAGGCAGGGGGGTTTATAAACGATCTTTTCAACGCTAAGAAACTTCCTGATAAGGTTATACCGTTTGGTAAGTGGATTTTGGAGGGGGGATATCCTGAAGTAGTGCTTAATAGTAAAGTATCGCGTAAGCTTTGGTTTTCCAGTTATCTGCAGACCTATGTAGACAGAGATGTCCGCGGGTATATAAAGCAGTCGAACCTCCATGATTTCGAGAGATTTGTTAAACTTTTGGCCGCGCGTACGGCTCAAGAGCTTAATTGTTCAACGCTCTCGCGGGATGTTGGAGTTTCAGTTCCTACTATTAAATCCTGGCTGACGCTTTTAGAGGCAAGTGGGCTTATTTTTTTTCTGATGCCTTATTATAAGAACTTCGGTAAGAGAATTATCAAAGCGCCTAAGTGTTATTTTGTCGATACGGGAATTGTTTCATATCTTGTTGGGCTTGCGAACGAGCAGCATGCGCTTGAGGGGCCGATGAGCGGCTCGCTCTTTGAGACGGCTTGTGTTTCGCAGTTTTATAAACGATTTTCCGCGTTCGCGGATCCTTGCTCGCTCTATTATTACCGCAGTACGGATGGGTTAGAAGTAGACCTTTTGATTGAGACTGGCAAAATGATTTATCCTGTTGAAATGAAATTGTCTTCGACTATTGATTATGGGCGCGTTAGTTCCTTAATAAAGTGGTTGGAGATTTCGCGCTTTAAAGATGCCCGCGGGCTGGTTATTTCTACATCTAGAGAGTTGGGGGTTGTGGGGAAAAACGTGATTAATTGCCACTATTCTTTGATTTAAAATAGCACAGAAACTAAAATATTAGGCCAAACGGCTGCGGGGTGGAGGGCGTTATGAATGAGAATATGAACGCGTGGGGTATTTTAAGGAAATTGTCTTGGGAAGACGTGCTCCTTGTTTTGGGAGTACTTGTTTTGACTTGGCTGGCGGCGGCTGTTATCCGGTGGGTTATCCGTCATCTGGCGGAGAAAGTCCCGGCTCGACTTCGCCTTTTTGTTTTGCGTCCTCTTCCAATATTGCGCCTTGCTATCGGAATCGGAGCGATAATTGTTATTACCCCCATTCTTATCGAGCCGAAATTTCAAAATGTCATAGCGCTTATTGCAAGCGTAGGTTTTGCGCTGGCCTATGCGTTCAAGGATTATGGCAGCTGCCTTATTGCAGGCCTTATAACCGTTCTTGAGAATACCTATCAGCCCGGTGACTGGATTGAAGTCGACGGTACTTACGGAGAGGTTAAATCGATAAATTCTCGGGCAGTGCATATAGTAACGCCGGATGATACCGAAGTTATTATTCCGCACTCGCGCCTATGGTCAACCAATATCTTTAACGCCACGAGCGGCAATCGCAGTTTATTATGCGTTGCCGATTTCTACCTGCATCCGGAACACGACGCTTCTTTAGTGCGTAAGCGTTTAGCTGAGGTTGCTGAAACGAGTTTCTATTGGAAGCCGGGAACACCGGTTACTGTAATTGTATTTGAAAAGCCGTGGGGGACGCACTATCGGCTTAAGGCATACGTGAAGGAGAGCCGCGAGCAGTTTCTATTTATAACGGATCTGACGATACGGGGAAAAGAAATGCTTCGGTCCCTGGGAATTCGTTTTGCACAAGCGACTTACGCCGAGACAAAAAACTGATTCACTTTCTTTTTAGGCTACTTGTTGCTTGAAAACAAGAATCCTTTCTGAATTAAAAGCTTGTACTTTCTATTTTGGGTGTATAAAATACTCATAGTTGCGTTAATCTAGATCTTTGGTTATCACGAGAAGTCTTATGGGTTACTCTTAAAAGAGGATTATTTATTGCGTAAGCTTTTATCGGCAGCAGTTATTTTTACTTTTACGCTTTTCTTAAACCCTGTCTTATTTGCGGCAGAGATTTCTTCCAAAGAATTCCTTTCCAGCGATTTCATCGCATCTTTTCGTAATCAAGAATATAATAAAGCGCTTAAAGATTCTGATACCCTTCTAAAGAAATATCCGCAGGACCCGCTTCTTTTGCGCTACCGCGCCCGTACTTTAGAAAATTAGGCCGCTCCAATGAAGCGATAAAAATTTATCAGGAAATTTTACCCAAGAATCCGGATTACGTTCCGGCTCATTTATTTTTGGGGCTAGCGTATATTAAAGAGAAGAGAAATCAAGAAGCCGCCCGGGAGCTGCGTTGGGTTATTAAAAACAGCCAATCCAAAGAATATCAGCGTTGGGCCCAGGCGCAGTTAAATCGTTTGCGTCTGCGATCAACGGCAAAACAGGTTAGAAAACAGCCCTTTAGTTTAGTGAAGACCGGAGTTGCCTACGACAGCAACGCCCTTTTGATTCCTGACAATAAAGCGTTATCGAAAAGAATTAAAAAAGGTTCAGCCTTGTATTCGCTTGATATCAATGTCGGATATCCCCTGCGGTTAGAAAAGGATTTTCGCGTGGATGCGCTCTACATCGGCGAGCAGCGTTCGCACGACCATGGTGCTCGGCAAGTGGATTTTACTTCTCAAGGATTTGCTTTGGATGTCAAAAAACGGAAACTGATCGGGGAGCGATCGTTTTTGTTGAGCAGCCGTTATGACTTCCGCGCGAATTTTTTAAGAAGTGATCTTTTTTCGATTGTGAATCGATTCTTTGTAAGTGCGGACACATCATTTTGGAAAAAAACGCGCACGCATTTTTATGGACGTCTTGGTATTTTGAATTACGGCCCCGACGGTTTTAATCCCGATGTGACCTCGCGTGACGGCGTTCGCGAAGGTGTTGGTATAACTCAATATTTTTATAGCCCTGATTTTAAAAGTTTTTTCTTTATTAAAGGAGAAGGAAACTTCAATCAAACGCGAGGTGATAATTTTATGCGGCAGGGTGCTCTTGCGCGTGTTGGATTTCATGTGCCGTTAAAATATTTCAGGAAAACGGTTCTCGATATGTCGACGGGTTATGACTGGGGGACGTATCCTGATTTTATTTCTTTATCATCTTTGGATCTTCGCGACCGGATCGACAATCGTTTAGATGCTTATGCAGGGGTGACGCATGAGTGGAAAAAGAATGTTGCGACGAGAGTTTTTTATCGTTTTATTAATTCAGAGAACCATAATGATTTTTGGGACCGTAAGCGACATATCGCCGGTATGGAAATGATTTTTTCATTTTAGTAGGAGCAAAAATTTATGTCTGTAATAAAGCGAATGAAGAAAATAATTATTATTTGTGGACTCCTGTTCTTTGTGTCGGGATTCTTTTCTATGGCGTTGGCCGATACCAAGAGAGATATTGCGATTGATCGTGCGATAGGGGGCATGGAAGAAGGCAGTCGTATTTTGCCGCCTGAGAATTATGAAAAGGGAACTATCCCCGAAGTGTCCGGAAAAGCTCTGTCCCCGGGAATGGATGCCAAGGTTATTGTATCTTCTCCGTCGCCCGAAAAAAACGTGATAGAACAAGGAGCTCCAGGTGGTATTTTTGTCGGTGGGGTGGAACATGTCAGTGGCCCGCCGGATACTGGCGTTGGAAGTACTGGAACCGGTGAAAGTGGGACAGGAAATACCGGAACAGAAAATCCAGATACGGGGGGTGCGATTGATATTGGCGCAGGAAGCGGTGATGTAGGGGGTAGCGGTTCAGAGCCAGGCACTGGGGGAGCAGGTACGAGAGAGACATCGGGTGGTACGAGCAATCCCATTATTGATATTGATGCAAGTGCAGATTTGAGTTCAGGGACAGTGGAAGCAGGCGTAGGTGTGGACACCAGCGGTGGTCAACTTTTGGATGCAGATGCCGGCGCAACAGACGCTGGTTCTGCCGGGACTCTCGAGGCTGATATTGGTAGCGCATCCGATCTCACTGGACAAAGTCCTACAATTACTGAGCCCAGTAGCGTTATTAGCCCACCGTCTGATTTGAGCGCCGAAATTGATACAACCGGTCAGACTGTCGGTGGGACAACAGATGTTGGAGTCGAAGCGGATGTTTCAGGTACAGGGGAAGCAGATGACGTAGTCAGTGATCCTGCCGATGGGACTTCCCTAGGACTTTGAAAGTGAATGTCCGATCCTAATGGGCGGACATTTTGTAATCAAATATTTGCCAAAGTGTTGTGTCAACTTGACCATTTCAAAAGCGGACAAAACGGACAAATTTAGCGAGGAATTGTCTCTCTAGACCCAAAATATTATTGATATATCAAGGTATTGAGTCTATAATTGACCTTGTGAATTAAGAGAGGTTTCCCCTCGGCTTATACGAGCGGGACCCCAAGATATAATATTTGCACCATGCGCTTTATTTTTTAATGCATAAAAGCGGTGAAATTAGATTAAGAAAGGAAGTATAATGAAAAGAAATTCTAAGCACGAAGATACTTCAGTTCCGCCGCAGGCTGAGCCGGATATAGCGGTTCTCATGGCTAAAATGCAACAGCAGCTGGTGATTCTTGAGAAGAAGATAGATAGCTTAATCAGCCAGTCTTCAGAAAGGCCTTTTAAAGGCGAACATTATTCCAAGCCTTTTCAGCGCTTTGATCACTTCCGCCGCCACGAAAAAAGAGATCAGGACAATAGTTACGGGGAGAGAAGATTTACTCAAGCGATTTGCGCAGACTGCCATAAAGAATGCGAAGTTCCTTTTAAGCCCGCCGGAGACCGCCCGGTATATTGCAAGGATTGTTTTTCTAGGCGTAAACAGGGAGGTTCGTTTAAAGGAGAATATGATAAAGGGCCTGGCACAGAAGGAGATTTTACTCAAAGACAGTATTCTGATAAGAAGCAAAGCAGGAAGAGCCAGGGACATGGCGGAAGGAAACCCGTTCCCCGCCGGCGAAAAGAACGCGCTTAACTCGACCGGTGCAAAAAATATAACCATAAATATGGCAAATTTTTCTTTTGATATTGTTTCTGAAGTGGACCTGCAGGAAATGGATAATGCAGTAAATCAGGCGAATAAAGAGTTAGCCCAGCGATATGACTTTAAAGATAGCAAGTCTTCTATCGCTTACGATCGCAAAGAAAAGAAAATCACTTTGATCGCGGATAGCGATTTTAAATTGCGCGCTCTTACCGATATTTTGGCTGCCCGAGTAGTAAAAAGAAATATTTCTCTCAAATCCCTAAAATTTGATGATCCGGAAAAGGCATTTGGGGGCCATCTTCGTCAAACAGTGACAATATGCATGGGTATTGATAAGGAAAAAGCAAAAGAGCTAGCAGGTATTATAAAAGGGCTTAAGGTTAAAGTGCAAGCTCAGATTGAAGGGGAAAAAATTAAGGTCAGCTCACCGAAGAAAGACGAATTGCAGGCGGTTATCGTGCATTTAAAGGGCTTGGATTTTTCTATACCGCTTAAGTTTAGTAATTATCGTTAAGCCGGTAAATTAAGTTCCCGAAAAGAGTATATTTGCATACCTATTGAGGGCTGACGTCGGACAAAACGGACCCTCCTTCGCTCAAAGCTTTTCAGCTTTGAGCTTCGGAGGGCAGGCATTTTTGGCGAGGAATCGCCTCTCTAAGGCCAAAATATTCTTGCCATAGTAAGGTATTGTATATATAATTGCCTTTAGTAAACAAGAGAGGTTTCCCCTCGGCTCTTACGAGAGGGACCCCTGATTTTCCCGCTATCAGATATTGGAAAATCTCAGTTATTATTTTATTATTGGACTAATAAAAAAATTGTGGTATTATAATACCGTAGTAAAAAGATTAGAAGTCTTAGGCCGCAAGGATTAGGAAACCTAACTTTGCGGTTTTTTTATCGCTGTCATTGTTTGCCCCGTTAGAGGTTGTAGAATCTATCAGGTAAATGTGATGCAGATTTCTGACGGGTTTTTACTATAATCTTTTAAGAAAAGGAGGTAGCAAACAATGGTAAAAGGATCAGTAAAGTGGTTCAGCGATCAAAAAGGTTATGGATTTATCACGCTTGAGAATGGTAAGGATGTGTTTGTCCATCATGCGTCTATTCAGGGTGAAGGATACAAGTCTTTAGCTGAAGGCCAGCAAGTCGAATTTGAAATCGAACAAGGCCCTAAAGGCGAACAGGCGACCAACGTCGTCAAGTTATAACCTTAAAAACTGAATAGGGCCCGGCATTATCAGTACCGAGCCCTATTTTTTTCACCTATTCGGTGGCTAAAGGATGCATACAGGCAAAATTAAAAAGTTGGTCAGTGAGAGAGGGTTCGGTTTTATTAGCGATACTGACGGGTGGGACGGAGGCAGGTCAGGTAGGCTACTAAGGTATCGGAAAATTAGTTACGAGTTGTGAGTTTGTAAGGGGTAAAAAAGGAGGAATTAAAATGAATAGCTGTATGAGATGCGGAAAGAAATTATCACATAATTATTTGGTAGCAATATTTACGATTATAAATGAAAAAAGAGAAAGAGTAATAGTATGTTTAAAATGTAAAGAAATTTTAAATAAAAAGGAAAAATAAAACCAGGGATATTTATATTTTTACAAGCGTCTGCTTGCCGTCTGTCTGTCGGTAGGAGAGGGGAGCGGTGCATTCTTAGTTATTTCCTTAGAGACCGGGTTTACCCCGGTATTAAAAACGAAAACGCAAGAGCGGGTTTCGGGGCAGGGAAAGTAAGGGGGAGGAATGAAGACGATTGATTGCTTGAAATGCAGACAGAAAAATTCTTGTTGCGATTTTGGGGCATGGGTAGATTTGGAAGAAGCTAAAAAAATATTATCCCTTGGATTAAAAGGAGGTTTTTATCATCTTGAGGAGGATAAAGGTTTTCCTTCCGGATATAAAGTCGGAACGAGCTATGAAGATAATCACTGTTCTTTCCTTACCCCGAAAGAGCTATGTGCCATTCACAAAGTTGATTATAATTTGAAACCGGCCCACTGTAGAGAATTCCCGTACGAAAACGGAAAATTATCTCCGTTTGCAGACGTATTATGCTCGGTGGTTAAATCAAAAAGAAAAACAAAGAAAAAACCGGATAGATTAAGATGAATATTTTTGTGGGTAATTTGTCGTTTGACGCCAATGAGGGCGATGTAAAGAAGCTCTTTGAGGGTTTCGGGAATGTCGCCTCCGTCGTGATCGTGATGCGGAAGGAGAAAAAGGCGTCTAAGTCAAGAGGGTTTGGTTTTGTCCAGATGCCTGATGAACAGCAGGCGCTCGCTGCGATAGCCGCTCTTAACGGCAAGGAATTCATGGGGCGCGTCCTTGATGTGAGTCCCGCGCGTCCTAAAGCAGAAGCTCAAGCGGAAAATGAGTTAAAGGAGAAGGGGCAGCCGAAGGCCACGGTCGAAGCTGAGCAGCATCCCCGGGAAGAGAGAGAACAGAAAAAAACTTGGTTTAATCCAGTCTTTAACAAACCGGGGACATACAAGGGTGGCAGACGCACGCATAGCCATATGAAACGGCGAGGGTTAGCCGGAATGCAGGAAGAGGCTAAGCCACGGCAGAGGAGCCAAGACAATCCGATGCGGTGGCGCAAAAGTAAAGACCAGGCAAAACCTTGGCAGAAGAGTTCGGGTGAGCATAAACCTTGGAAGAAGACCGAGGGAGAAGCTCGGCCCTGGAAGAAAGCCGAAGGAGAGTTTAAGTCTTGGCGTAAATCTGAGGGCGGTATTAAGCCTTGGAAGAAACCCGCAGGAGATGCTAAGCCTTGGAAGAAACCCGCAGGAGATGCTAAGCCTTGGAAGAAACCCGCAGGAGATGCTAAACCTTGGAGTAAGCGCAATGGGCTTCCGCAAAAATCTAGGTTTAAGGGTAGCAAAAATCCGGACGGCTATAAACGATGAAGTTAAAGTTATGGGAAGATTAATTTATGGTATAGGAAAGTATGAAACGCTTTCCTAACCACTGAAAATAACCTAAATAGTCATCACATAAGGAATTTTTTTTGATGGTTGGATTACAGAAGGAAAGAGCGCTGTGGGAGATGATGGCGCGGCTGGGAGTGCGGGAGGAAGATATCGAAGAAAAATTCATCCGTTCTCAAGGCCCGGGCGGGCAGAATGTCAATAAAGTTTCCACCTGCGTGCACCTGCGTCATCTCCTTACGGGGATTGAAGTCAAATGCCAAAAGGAGCGCTCACAGGCTCAGAATCGGTATCGTGCCCGGCAGCTCCTGCTCAAGAAGATTGAGTGCGCGATCCTTGGAAAACTTTCTGAAGAACAAAAGCGTATCGAGAAGATCCGCCGGCAGAAACGAAGAAGGTCTCGCCGGGTGAAATTAAAGATCCTGGAATCAAAACGGCGCCATGGCACAAAAAAGTTCCTGAGGGCTCGTGTGCAGGAAACCGGGGATTAAAGGGATAGCAATGACCCGACCAGTGCAGAAAATATAAAATGACCGGACAAAACGGACCCTCCTTCGCTCAAAGCTTTTCAGCTTTGAGCTTCGGAGGGCAGGCATTTTTGGCGAGGAATCGCCTCTATAAGGCAGATAATTATTGCCATAATAGGGTAAGGTCTATATAATTGGTAGCTAGGAATTGTGAGAGGTTTTCCCTCGGCTCATACGAGAGGTACCGGGACCCCAATAATATTGTTCTCCTCGCATAATCGGAGAGTTTAAAGGCTATTGATCGGATACAGTCAGTAGCCTTTTTGTTTACCTGTTTACAGAGAGTGTTTTTATGGTGAGTCTTTTCCGGGCGTCATCACGGGAGTTACCTCTCAAATTTACCAATAGCTGTATGCGGAGAGGGCGTCCCCTTGTCGAATATTACTGCCCGGTCTCAAACGGAATACCCTGCAGTACTTTGTATTTGATTATCTTGAACTGACGGTTAATTCAAGATATAATTATATTTAATAATTATGCGGGGAGACCTAAGATATGCTTGAACGGAAACATCAAAAAATAGCTCCGTTTTCAGTCTTCATAAGAAGATTGGCTGGATATTTTGGAATCGCCATTCTATTGATTTTAATCGCCCTGTTCATTGGGATTGCTGGATATCACTGGATAGCTGGTTTTAATTGGGTTGATTCGCTCCTAAACGCGTCTATGATCTTAGGTGGTATGGGTCCAGTAAATCTACTGACTAATACAGGTGCAAAAATTTTCGCGTCACTATACGCTCTTTTTTGCGGACTTGTATTTATTGCCGTAATGGGAATCGTTTTCTCGCCAATTGTGCATAGAATGCTGCACAAGTTTCATATTGACGATAAAGATCTGCAAGCATAAATCTCGAACTTCCGTCTCTCTGAGCCAGTCTATTTAGCCCGATATCCCCCTATTTTAAAGGCCTTGAATTAACCACAAAACAGAGATACAATTATATCTAATATTTGCACGGGCAAGTTTTACAACGCTGAACAAATAGGGTGTTAGTTTTTGTTTGACCAAAGACTTTTTTTGTTATACTATTTATTATTCAAATTTAACGGAAAGGAGGGATGTATGAAATCTTTACGAACTATATTTATTGGTTTAGCCGTGTTCGGAATGATTGTCTTTCTGTCCGGTTTATCTTTTGCGGATGAAGGATGCCCTGGATGTAAGGGGCGTCATGAAGCAAAAATAAAGCTTTTGAAAGACTCTGCCATGGCCCTTCAACAATCAAATCCTGATTTAGCAAAAGGATTGAACGATTTAGCTGATAAAGAAGCAAAAGAAACGCAGGAATGGCAAGCTAAGCATGAAGCTAAGGTAAAGCTTTTCAAAGATGCTGCAGCAGCGCTTCAGCAGTCGCATCCGGATTTAGCAAAGAGCTTAGAGGAAATGACAGTAGTTAAAAATAAGACAGAAATGCAGAAAATGACCGAAGAAAAGAACGAAAAAGAAGAGGCCGGAGAAAAAGTAGAACCCAAGTCAGAGCAGAACGAGAACAAAAAATAATAGAATAAATTCCGCGAGAAATTACGGCAGGCAATGATATTGATGCCTGCCGTTTTTCTTGCTACGATTCCAGCACAGGTATAAATCATGAAAAGAAAAATAATATTTTTAATATTTTTACTTATTTTTATTGGTGCGAGCGTATTTCTTTCATATATGGTTCATAAAGGTCACAAACAAATTAAAAGTGACCTAGTTTTATCAGATGATAGAAAGCAACCATGGCTCATTCTAAGGAAAATCCTAGAAAACAAAATTAAGCATTTTGAGGGAAGTGTTAGCGTTGTTATTAAAGATTTAAATACGAATCAGGAAATCGATTTTAACAAAGATGCAGTAATGCCCTCGGCAAGCTTGGTAAAAATCCCTATCATGCTTTCTTGTTTTTATGCGGCCCAGGATGGCAAGATACGCCTGAGTGATACGATAAGTCTTAAAGCTTCCGAAAAAGTAGGTGGTTCAAGGATGCTGGGAAAGTATCCGGCGGCTTCAGTTTTTACAGTAGAAGAGTTATTTGCGCCTATGATTACTCAAAGCGATAATACCGCTGCCAACATCCTTATAGACTTCTTGGGTTTCGATACATTAAATGCTTATTTTAAGAAAATAGGTTTAAAAAATACTAATTTAGCCCGCAAGATGATGGATTTTGAAGAAAGAAGAGAGGGAGAAGAAAACTACACTACGGCGGAAGACATGGCTTTTATACTGGAAGAACTTTACAATAATAAGTTTTTAAATAAAGATGTGTCTAATCAATGTTTGGTATTGCTTGGCGCGCAGAAAATTAATGATCGCATTCCCCGAAAGCTCCCCAAAAGCGGCACATTCATTGCCCATAAGACAGGCCTAGAAAGACATATTTGTCATGACGTGGGAATCGTGTATACTCAAAAGGGTAATTTCCTGATTTGTGTTTTAGTAAAGCATGAAAACAAACGTGCAAAATCAGCAAAGAAACTAATCTCCGATATTGCATTACTTACTTATAATTATTATCAAAGGTTTTAATAGAGAATGCCCACCTCTCTAAAGTTGACAAAGAACAACACCCTATCTCTCAAATAGTTAAGTCGTTTCCAGCCAGACAATACCGGACAAATAGGAGAAAAATCTATCTCTATTGGTGCCTAATTCCTTGATATTTAACCAATTTACTATATAATTAACTTATCTGCGTTAAGAGGTATAGTTAGTACCTATACCAATACGCGCAGCCAGTTTTTATTTTCGTATTGGAAAGGCCGCATTACTTTAGAGGTGGGTTACCCATGTTTTTAATTTCAGGCCATAAAAAATTCCTTCGTGCCATCGGACGAAACATGCTTTTTATAAGCCGCTGGATTATAAGTCGACTCCCCTATCCTGTTTTTAAAATTTTGACTCCTTTTTTTGTTGCTATCGGGCAACCACTTATCAAAAGAAAAAAACCTATTGTCCTGGAGAATTTGCATACTGCCTTTGGTGGCGAAAAGACCGAGCAGGAAATTAATAGTATCCTTAATAGATATTTCGATAATATGGGGTTTGGCATGATAGAACTTATTTATTTTCTCGACCGTCCAGGAAAAATTGTGGAGAAGGTAACCATTGAAGGTAAGGAGCATCTAGATGAGGCGCTCAGCAAAGGACAAGGGGCTATATTACTGAGCGCTCATTTCGGAAATTTTATATTGATGTATTTACGGATGGCCTTGGCCGGATATAAGACTAATTGTATTATGCGTCGGATGAAAGATGAACAATTTGAAGAATATATTTCTGATTATCTTAATAAAAATGGCGTCCAAAAGATTTATTCTTTACCGCCCCGACAATGTGTGGCGCATTCACTTAAGAGCTTGCGCGATAATCAAATTTTATTTATGCTATTGGATCAAAATTACGGAGAAGACGGAGGGGTATTTGTTGACTTTTTCGGTCGTCCGGCGGCAACAGCTACGGGGCCGGTAGTTTTTTCCTACCGATCAGGAGCTCCTATTTTGCCGGTTTTTATTGTACGCGATGGGGCAGCGGGGCGGCACAAAATAATTATCGATTCGCCCGTTAAGCTCGAAGCTGCTCAAGATGAACAATCAAGGTTGGTACGCAACACCTCTCAGCTTACCAAAATTATTGAGGGATATATCCGTCGCTATCCCTACGAGTGGGGAGGATGGATGCATCGTCGCTGGAAAAGTAAACCAGTTCTTGCATAGAAGCTATCTCTATCGATGTCCACTTCCTTGAAATTCGTCTAATTTACTATATAATTAGTTTGTCTGCATTGAGAGATATAGTTATTGCCCATACCAACGCGCAACCCCAGTAATATCATTCTCCTCGAGCATTGGGAGAGCTTAACGGCTATGATCGAAACAGCGTTCATAGCCTTTTTTATCTGTCGCTGTGTTAAAGACTTAGGGCATCACGTTTATTGGACGCATTACGAACTTTCCTGCACCACAAGCTGTTTAAAAAGCCTCTCTGAATTGAGCCACTTTATCGCCAAAATAGGCGAATTCCTCTCTTATTTAATGGTGGCTATTTAATGCCAATATCGCCAATATTTTGAATATTTTAGAGCGCCTCTGAGGCCATTAAATAGGAATTGATTAAAAGCAGGGAGGAGGCGAAAGCGAGGAAATACCTCCCAATTTTTATAAGAGCTGTATACATAGAGGGCGTCCCCTTGTGGAATATTACTGTTCAGTCGAAACCCAACCACCGCATGAGGTCTTTTGGTATTGTAGCATCTAATGGTCTTGAATTGACAGACAATCTAAGATACAATTATACCTAATAGTTACACGGGCACCTCAAGGATGTTTTAATACACTAGGAAGTTGTTTACAATAATGCCGGAATGATTCTTTGGGTGCGTGACATCGGCATGACGATATTGGTGCTTATGTTGCTTGCGGTTTATAAGAGGGAATTGCGTTCTCATGTCCAATTATCACAACATTGACCTTCATAAGATTGCGCGCACGGCGATAGAGCAATATGGTTTTGATTTCACCCCCGCGAAACCCGTAATCGATGAAATCAACGCCCTTGATCCAAGGCAGCTCTTGTATAACGCGCAGGGCGAAGCAAGAGATCTCCGCGGGTTTCTCTGGTCATCGATTGACAACACGGAATCTTTGGATCTTGATCAGTTAGAATATTGCGTTCGCGGCAACAACGATGAGATCATAGTCAAGGTCGCTATTGCCGACGTAGATTTGTTTGTACCGAAAAACTCTCAAACCGATATCTACGCCGCGCGTAACGGGACATCGGTTTATACCGGTATTGATGTTTTTCCCCTGTTGCCGACTCGCCTGTCAACTGAGCTTACCTCTTTACTGCCTGATGCGGATCACGATGTCTTGGTAATTGAATTCAGTGTTTTTCCTGACGGAGCAATTATCCCGGGCCCTATTTACCGGGCATTTATCCGCAATAAAGCAAAACTTATCTATGAAGAAATCGGCGACTGGATTGAAGGTAAAACCGGAGTTCCCGTATCGGTTGCCCGCGTACCCGGTCTCAAAGAGCAATTAGAGTTGCAGGATGAAGCAGCCGAACGCTTGAGCAAATTCCGCATTGAGCAGGGAGCGCTTGAATTTGACACCGTTGAACCAAAGCCGGTCATACGCGAAGAAAAGGTCATCACGCTTCTCATACAGGAAAAGAACCGCGCGAGTTCTATTATAGAAAATTTCATGATCGCTGCTAATGTCACTATGTCGCAATTCTTGAAGAAAGCGGGGATTCCGATGATCCAGAGGGTTGTGCGTGTTCCCAAAAATTGGCAGGGGATCGTGGAGGTCGCCGCCGCCTTCCACGAGACATTGCCGTTTCAACCTGACGCTAAGGCACTCGCGCAGTTCCTCCATAAGAGAAAAATCGCCGATCCAGAAATGTTTCCTGACCTCTCGTTGACCATCGTCAAATTATTAGGGCCGGGGGAATATGTGATGCTTGAGCCCGAGGCGCCTTCTATCGGGCATTTTGGCCTTGCGGTTATGGATTATATCCATGGGACAGCTCCCAACAGGCGCTATGTCGATGTGATTATTCAACGGCTTTTGAAATCGGTTTTGGATAAGCAGCCTTGTCCATATAGTCAGAATGAATTGATTAATTGTGCCACTCGATGCACAGATCGCGATACAGCCGCCAAAAAGGTCGAACGCTTCATGCGTAAGGTAGCGGCTGCCGTATTGTTAAGCGGCAGAATCGGTGAATCCTTTGACGCGATAGTCACGGGGGTGTCTGATAAAGGGACATATGTGCGGATTGTAACGCCTCCGGCTGAAGGACGGGTCATGCGCGGGGAAAAGGGATTGTTTGTCGGGCAGAAAGTCAAAGTCCGCTTGATCGGTATGAACCCCTATAAGGGGCAGATTGATTTTGAAAGGGTTAGCGGGAGTGGAGTCTTAGTAGCTTGGTAAAATAGTTACATTGTTTCCAGCCAAAGATGACCGGACAAAACGGACAAATTTCGAGCCTTCTTGACTGTTACCAGGCCAGTAATTCGCCTCTATAAGGCAGATAATTATTGCCATAATAGGGTAAGGTCTATATAATTGGTAGCTAGGAATTGCGAGAGGTTTCCCCTTGGCTTATACGAGAGGGACCCTTAAATGAGCCCCAAACTTATGGAGCGTAAGCGAACATAAGTTTGTAGGGCGAATTAATCCCGAGCTTGCGCAGAAGATTTCAAAGAAATCTTCAAGTGTTTAAGTGAGGGGCAAATCGTTAATCAAGAAATAGGATGCTCCCCCTGCGAACCCCGGCGCTTTGAGGCCAGAGCCCTGTTTCGGTTTATTGCCTGGGCAGGGCTTTTGTTTGATGATACGAGAACCAAGAATTTGAATTATCGTTCTTCCGTGCCTTGGCAGAAGAAATTACATTTTGAAAGGATCGCCAGGGTACTTGCAGTAAGATTTTTATAAGAAGGAGGAGACATGGAAAAAGATGAAGTGATAAGCTTGCTCAATAAAGCTTTACAGTTTGAGTACCGAGATATTTTCTTATACCCAAGAGAAGCTGAGAGATTAGCAGAGATAATAAAGGAAAAAGAAATACCCGAGCAGTTTGAACGATTCGGAAGGATGGAATTAAGGCATGCGGATAATCTCGCGATGCAAATTCAATTATTGGGAGGTAAGGCAGAGTGGGATTTCGCCCCGCTTATCGCAAAAGAATCAATAGAAGAGATATTGTTAGAACATCAGCAGAATGAGAAAAAAAGTATTCAATCGTATAGCAAAATACTTAAACTTATTGATAAGGAGGGGCAGGAACAGTTGAAGCTTGTCCTTAAGGGTATAATGTCCGAAGAAGAGGGCCACCTTTTAGCCATAAACCGATTAACGAGTAGAATCCATAAATTGATTCATGGCTGAGTTTTATAAAATAGGGATAAGTTATTAATTTCTATCAACTTAATTCAATAGGTGAAAAAATGAAAAAAACACCAACCATTCTCATTACGGGTGGCGCAGGATTTATCGGTTCCCATCTGGCAGAAAGGCTTATCTCTGACGGAGAAAAGGTTATGGTAGTTGATGACCTTTCCACCGGAAACTTAAGAAATATCGAACCGCTGATGCGATTAAAAAATTTCCAACTTATAGTGGATTCGGTTCTGAATAAAGAGGTGGTGGAATCTGCCGTTAGAGCCGCGGATATGGTATATCATCTGGCCGCAGCAGTGGGGGTAAGATTAATTATCGAGCAACCCAGCAAAACCATCGAGACCAATGTCTCGGGAACCGAGATGGTTTTGAAGATGTGCGCGCGATACCACAAGAAGGTCTTGATTGCCTCCACCTCCGAAGTATACGGAAGCGGAAAAAGCGTTCGTTTCAATGAGGATGACGACTGCATTATTGGCCCACCCAATAAAAGACGTTGGTCATATGCCGCTTCGAAGATAATCGACGAGCATCTGGCTTTTTCTTATTGGTACGAAAAACAATTGCCGGTGATTATCGTGAGATTATTTAATGTTGTCGGAATCCGTCAAACCGGCCGTTACGGCATGGTGGTTCCCACATTCATAAAACAGGCATTGCGAAATGAGCCAGTAACCGTTTTTGGTGACGGCGAACAGACGCGGTCATTTTTATCGGTAAACGATGCAGTAAAGGCCTTGGCTGGACTTATGAATAACCCCGAGGCCATCGGTGAGGTATTTAATATTGGTAGCAGTGAGGAGATTAGGGTTAAAGAATTGGCAAAGATAATAATAAAGTTAACCAAAAGCAAGTCACCCATCCGCTATATACCTTATTCTTTAGCCTATGGCGAGGATTTTGAGGATATGCGCCGACGCGTTCCCGACATCTCTAAGTTAAAAGGACTCATCGGGTTTAAGCCAAGAGAGCGATTAGCGGAAGTAATAAAAAATATGGTAAATTCCAAAGGGTATGTGGCAGCAATAATTTAGATTAAGTTTGACGGCATGATTCCATACATGGTATAATTTTAACAATTGCTTGAGTTGACAAGAGTTAGGAAGATAAGACAGGTAAAATAACCAAAGGTAATAAATTATCTAGGGAATCTTAAGAATAGCAAATGCTGAGTTTTAAAAGTTATAAAAAATTGGTCATAGCTTTAAGTCTTATTTGGTTACTTTCTACGCCTAAACTCTTCGCTGCCGAAACCCAATCAGAGAATTTAAAATTGGCTCAAGGTGACTATAAGCGGGTTTCTCCTTTGGATATTTCCACTAAACCCGATATTATTCAAGATAGAGAGGCGAGAGAACAAAGGGAAGAAGCGGGAAAGAAACTGCAGAAGGCATCGGAAAGCACCGAAAAGGAAATAACCCCCACAAAAAAGGAACCCCCAGTTTTAGTAGGAAATAAACCCAGTCAGATATATTATAGAGTTTCTGTCAACGATAAACTCTTTATTTCGGTCTGGCGGGTTCCTGATTTATCCTTAGAATTTATTGTCGGACCAGATGGAAAGATATCCTTTCCTCTTATTGGAGATATTGAAGCCGCTGGAAGAACCCTGGCCGAGATAGATGCGGAGATAACTGGGAAATTAAAAGAATATGTTAATGATCCTCAGGTTTCAGTAATGGTTAGAGAATTTGCGGGAGATAGGTTGACCGTCATGGGAGAAGTTAGGACGCCGGGCATCTATAAATTCGTCGGAAGAACCAATATCATAAGCGTTATTGCCCTGGCTGGTGGATTTACCGACCGAGCCAAATCGGCTAGTATCGTAATAGTAAGAGAACCCGAAAATCCCGGGGATGATGATAAGTTTATCGTGGTGGATATGAAGAGTATCCTAAAAGGGGACCTTAGTAAGAATATCGAGGTAAGACCCAATGATATAATCTATGTTTCGCGCACCTTTGTTTCTAATCTGAAAGAGTTTTATGATAACTGGATAACTCCGCCATTGAGAACCGCGATTGATTACGAAACCTGGAAGACTCTAAGGAGAACGCGCCTCAAAAAATAACTTGATTCACAGCAAAGGGGATAGATATTGGCTAGAATCGGTTTTAGTTTAAGTGATTATTGGTTAATTATTCGTAAAAGAAAATGGGTGGTCATTTTATGTTTTGCGGCAGTTTATTTATCGGTTATTTTCCATGTGCAGAGACAGACCCCAGTATACCGGGCTACTTGTTCGATTAGAATGATAGAGCGTAAATCCGCCTCGGACATGATCACCCAGATGGTATCCTATACCTCTTACGATGTGATGGCTTCCCTGTCCAAGGTAGTCCTTGGTCGGCCCATTATAGAGAAGGTCGTTTATGAGCTGGGGTTGGCGGATAAGCATACCCCACCAGAGAAACTCGACGATATCATCTTAGGGGTTCAAAAATCCGCTAAAACTGAAAAGGAGATGGGAGAAAATATATTAAATATAACGGTGGAAAACAAAGACCCTCGGTTGGCGGCAAAGATTACCAATACCATTGCTGAAGTTTTTATAAAAGCCGATATGGAAGAAAAAAATGAACTGGCGCGCAATATGCGAATTTTCTTAGAGGAGCAAGTAGCTATAGCTAAACAGCGTTTGACCGATACAGAAAATAAACTCACCTCCTTCAGGGAGAAAGGGGCAGTAAGCGGGATAGGCGTTACCCTGCAGAATGATATTGCAAACTTGGAAAGACAGAATTTAGAACTTAAGAAAATTTATACAGAAAAATATCCTGATGTGGTAAGGATAAATGAACAGATAGGAAGACTCAAAAAGGAGTTGCAAACTTTACCAGAAAGCGAGATTGAATATGCGCGGTTGGTCCGCGAAGTAGAAGTAAATGAAGCTTCCTACCGTCTGCTACAGGGTAGATTGGAAGGGGTGCGCATCGCCGAGGCAGAGAAGGTGCCAGATGTGAAGATAGTTGATCCGGCGATGATTCCCCGTTCCCCGGTTAGGCCCAATAAACAATTGGCTTCCCTCTTAGGTTTGGTGGTGGGCTTGGTTATAGGCGTATTTATGTCTTTTGTGGTGGAAACCCTCGATACCTCCATCGGTACCATTGAAGACCTCCAGTCACTTCTGAAAATACCGGTATTGGCCGTTATCCCCTACATTAACCCTCAGTCAAAAGAAAAAAAGGCTTGGGATTGGTTATTGCATTTGCCGCTATTAAATTTTAAAAAGAAAAAGCATGGGGCTATCTCGGAAGATATTGAACATATGAAACAGCAATTATTAATTAGATTTCCTCAAAAATCCAGTGCTACCGAGGCATATAGAATACTGCGGACCAATATCAAAATTGAGGAGCTATTGAAAAATGACCGGCGAATTTTGTTGGTTACCAGTACCATCCCTAAGGAAGGAAAGTCTATCACCTCCTTGAATTTAGCTTTGGCCCTCGCGCAGAATGGCCATCGGACCCTTTTAGTCGACTGTGATTTAAGAAAGGCAGTTCTGCACAAAGTTTTCGGTATAAATAAAGAGCCGGGTCTATCGGATATCCTCTTGGGCGTAAGTAAGCCCGAGGTAGCTGTGAGAAATTTTATCGATATAATGTTAGGCGACGAGAGTTTTCCGGATGCCGTAAAGGTTCCGGGATTGGATAATTTTCATTTACTTCCCTGCGGGCAGATATTAACAAATCCTGCCGAGTTATTGGATTCGGAAAAGGTAAGGGAGGTATTTTCCAGCCTAAAAAGCCAATATAATTTTTTAGTACTCGATTGTCCACCCGTTTTGCCCGTCCCCGATACCATTATTTTAGGTAGAAAGGTTGCGGAGAAAGTGTACCTGGTCTACCGGGCAGGTTACACCTCTAAGATGGCCATAGTGCGGGCAAAGGAACAGTTGGATATGGCAAAGCAAAGCCCAGAAGGAATAATCTTGAATAGCGCCTCACCCGAGTCGGAAATAGTCTCTGATTATTACCATCATTACTACTACTATCGTTATTATTCGGAAAAGGATTAAGAATATATATAAAAAATTGATAACCCTTTACCAGATCTTACAAAAAACCGCATCGGGCGGTTTTTTTAATATCCAATAAGATGAAATTTAATCTCCTAGTTATTGGTTTGTTATTTTTGGCTTTCTTATTTTTTATAGGCTTTGCCATCTCTAATTTACCCTTCGATATCATTGTAATCTTAATAATAGGTTTTATCTTTGCGGTCTTGACACTTATGAATCTTGAGGTCGGTCTTTTCCTGCTTATCTTTGTGGTGCCCTTCACGCAACAGTTTACCCTCATTAAATCGGCTATCGGCCCGGTGGATATCGGAACTGACGACGTTTTTATAATATTTATAATCTTGAGCTGGCTTGCAAGATTGGCCACAAGAAAAGACGTCCTCGTTCTTAAAACCTCTTTAAATTGGCCGATCGTTGCCTTTTTTACCTGTGGCATGTTTTCCTATATCGGCGGCCTTCGGGTATTTGGGACAGGCATAGTCGGGAAGTCGGCTTTTTTGGTAGGTTTTTTACATCTGATGAAATTCTTTGAATACGTAGTCGTATATTTTATTGTAGTGAGCGCGATTCGCGACCTCAAGCAAATCAAGAAAATCTTAATAATGTTTTTTGTGGTAACTGGCTTGCTTGCCATTCTCCAATTCATTTTTATGTTTCAATTCGGATATTTTAGTCTATCTGCACCACCGCCACCATCGTTTATTTATATAATGGCCATGCGTGCATTTGGCACTAATGCCATTCTGGGGGCCTATTATGCTTTTTTTCTCTCTATCCTTTTGGTATATCTCTTAGATGTGCCCGTTGCCAAAGGCAAGGTACCTTTGGTTTTATTCGCGATTCTGCTTTCCTTTGCCCTTTTCAATACCTACTCTCGTTCCGCATATTTTGGTTTAATGGCAGGTTTCGTAATCTTGGCCAAATTTAAGGAGAAACGCCTGTTCTTAATTATTCTATTGTTAGCGGTCTTTAGTCCTATATATTTGCAATCGGCGGTGTTAGAAAGAATTACCCTTACTGTATCGGTGTATCATCCCAAAATTGTTTTAGATGCCTCTTCGGCAATCAGGCTGGATATATGGAAAAAGGGTTTACAAGTTTTTTTAAATAATTTTATTTTCGGAACGGGTTACTGGACCACGCGTTGGGTCCTACGAGCAGAGGCACATAATCAGTATTTAGCCATTCTTATCGAGATGGGAATAGTTGGCTTTTCTGTTTTTTGTTGGCTATTGGTTAGGATGTTCAAAAATGCCCTAACCCTTATCAAAAAAACAGAATCAGGCTTTCTTAATTCATTGGGTTTAGGTTATATAGCCGGTTTAACCGCGGTTCTGGCGTCTTGTTTTTTCAGCGAGACCTTAGAATCCTTCCGCATGACTGGCCCTATATGGTTTATTGCCGGCCTTATTGCCAGTGCCAATAGACTTCTATCCGAGAAGAAGAAAGAGGCAGATTTAGAGGGGATTACTTAGACCACTTCGCTTAACCCATAGGGAGATTGTCTTGAGCAATAAAATAACCAGCGACAATTTGGCCAAGTCTATTACCTTTGTTTTTCTTACCTCAGGATTTCGATGGTTACTGGGATGCATGAGGATAGTTATCGTTGCCTTCCTTTTTGGGGCAACCTTTGCTTACGATGCCTATCTAGTTGCGTTTACAATCCCGGAGATGATAAGCGGTTTATTAGTGGGGGTTATTGCCGTTACCTTTATTCCTATCTTTACTGAACATCTATGCAAGGACGGAGAAGCGAAGGCCTGGAATTTTGTTTCTAGTTTGATAAATCTTATTTTTCTGTTTGGTATTTTGTTAATGATAGTAATGGTTGGAATCGCGCCATTTTTGCTCCGGATAGTCGCCCCGGGATTTGACCAAAAAACTTTTCAGCTGGCTGCCCATCTTCTTATGGTTATGATTCCTTTTATCTTAATCATTAGCTTGGCTGAATTGTTTACGTTAATATTAAATACTTATCAACGCTTTACCGTACCTGCCTTAATCCGAATTGTAGAAGTTGCTACTAGTGTCCTCTGTTTAATATACTTATCTAAAAAATATGGTATTTTTAGCTTAGCGATTGGTTTATTATTAGGTGCAATCGCAAGGTTGGTATTACAGGTCCCCATTTTATGGAAAAAATTTCGCTATTATCATTTTGGCTTAAACCTTAACCTTCCGGGCATAAAGAAAATTAATCTCCTTCTTGGACCAATGGTTTTTTGTATGCTCTTTTTTAGAGTGGGGATGGTAATAGAGCGTATCTTGGCTTCGAATTTGAAAGAAGGCAGCATATCTATCTTAGGCTATGCCAATACCCTAGCTTCTGTGCCCTCAGAGATTTTTCTCAATTCTTTAGGGGTGGTTTTGTTTCCCTTAATCTCTAAATATGCCGTAGAGAATAAACTTATTGATTTCAAGGCAACCTTTTCAAAAGGCATACGCATCGGTAATTTTATATTGGTTCCGATAGCCATTCTATTTATATTCTTTGGAAAACCAATTATCAGTGCTTTATTGGAAAGGGGAAGATTTACCAGTTTAATGACTCAGGATATGAGTATCGCCTTAGCCATTTATGCACTGGGTTTATTGGCAATGGCTACTTTTTTCTTTAGTGCCCATGCCTGTTATGCCCTTCAGGAAGTAAAGATTACCATCAAAATAGCTATTCTGGTCACGATATTAAATATAATTATGAAATTAATCTTGATTAATTATTTATCTTTTGCTGGGCTAGCATTAGCAACCTCAGTGGCACTTATAGTTCAAAGTGGACTTCTACTTAGATTTGTTATAAAAAAGATAGGTTCTATCCACGAAAAGATTATAGCGCTCTCAGCATTAAAAACCCTAGCCGCCTCAATCTTAATGACCGGAACTTGTTGGTTGCTTTTTGGTTCCCTGGTTTTGGATAGCCATAGCCCTTTATATTTACCCGCGCTTATTGGTACTGCTGGCCTTTCCTATTTGGTTTTTAGTTATTTATTGCGCAGCGAAGAATTAACAACCATTAAAGAGATATTTAGAAAAATGTTAACCTCAATAGCTTAACTTGTATTTATTTTAAATGGTTAAAAACGGGAAGGAAATAGATGTGTGGAATATGTGGCATAGTTAATCTTCAGGAAGATGCCTCTCCTTCAATGGAAGTTTTGGAGAGGATGAAAGGGGCCTTGGCCCATAGAGGTCCGGATGACGAAGGTATATATTTGGGTAAGCGCATTGGTTTGGCGACGAGGCGCTTGAGTATAATCGATTTAATCTCTGGCCATCAGCCTATCCATAATGAGGACAAGTCCATCTGGATCGTTTTTAATGGAGAAATTTATAACTACAAAGAGTTGAGGGTAACCCTTGAAAATCAAGGCCACCATTTTTACACCCATACTGATACCGAAGTCATCGTTCATGCTTATGAACAATTTGGTAAGGGGTGTGTTAGTAAACTTAGGGGGATGTTTGCCTTCGCCTTATGGGATGAGAAAAGACATTTTCTTCTTCTGGCGAGAGATAGATTAGGCATAAAGCCTTTATATTATGCAATACTTGAAGATAAAATAATCTTTGCCTCCGAGACTCAGGCCCTGTATCAGAGCGGGTTGATTAAGTTAGAGTTGAGCCCAGTTAGTATTGATCAATTCTTTAGCTTCTCTTATGTCCCTGGGCCGCAGACCATTTTCCAAGGCATACAGAAGTTATCGCCTGCCCATATTCTAATTTCGCAAGATGGAAAAATTGATTTAGAAGAGTATTGGCGGCTGGATTATTCTACGAAACTTAATATTTCAGACGGGGAATGTTCCCACAGACTTTTAGAACAACTGGAAGAGTCTATCAGTCTTCATTTGGTAAGTGATGTCCCTATCGGGGTATTTTTAAGCGGCGGTATTGATTCAAGCACGATTACCAATCTGGTAAGCACCCGATACAGTAAATCGGTAAAGACATTTTCTCTCGGATTCGATGATGAAAAATTTAATGAATTAAAATATGCTCGGTTAGTTGCTGAGCACTTTAAGACCGAACATTACGAAGAACTTATCACTGCAAAGGCAATCGATAGTTTACCAGAAATTGTCAGCCGGTTAAGTGAGCCACTGGCCGATTTGTCTATTATCCCGACTTATTTCATTGCCAAATTGGCCCATACCCAGGTAAAGGTGGTCTTATCAGGTGAGGGGGGAGATGAGATATTTGCTGGTTATTCATGGCATAAGGTTTCCAGTTTAGAGAGATTTTATCAACGGTTTCCTTTAAGGACAAGGCAATCCTTGGCCGAGATAATCAGGAATAAAGACTTTGAAGCACTGCGAAGAAATTCTTCCCTTTACCGTAGACTAAGAAATTTCTTATTATCTAATGGATTGCCTTTTTTTGGCCACTATCTATGGCGAATATCCTATTTTAATCCCGAACAGAAGCAGAGACTTTTTTCCGAAGATTTTAAAAACTCGTTAAAAAAAATTAAGCGAGAAGAAAATAATTGTTTCTTAGGCGGAGAAAATAAATTGGAGGATTTTCTTACCGCCATGCTATATTTCGATACCAAACTTTTTTTACCCAATGACCTTCTGGCCAAGATGGACCAGATGACGATGGCCCATAGCCTGGAAGGTAGGGTGCCTTTCTTAGACCATAAATTGGTGGAATTTGTTACCTCGCTTCCCTCTACCATGAAATTACGCGAAGGCAAATCTAAATATATCTTAAAAAAAATTATTTCTCCTTGTCTGCCTCAAGAGATTATCGCTAAACCCAAGCAAGGATTCATGCCTCCGGTAAAGAAATGGATGAGAGAGCGTTTTGATGACTTTTTCCTCCCCCTATTAAATGATACAAAGACTCAAAGCCGCGGCTATTTTAATCAGTTATTTATTAAAGAGATGATCAATGACTACAAAAGTGGGCAGATTGATTATTCCTACCAGCTCTGGACCATAGTCGCCTTTGAGCTTTGGTTGCGTATGCATTTAGATAAGCAAGGAGGTTTTTAGTTGTCCGGTGTCAATCTCCTATATGTAATTGAGGGGGGCAGAAATTTCGGCGGGGCAGAGCAGGTTTTATTAACTACCCTTGGAGCTATAGATAAAACCCAATATAAAATTTTTGTCTGTCTTCTTATACCATCAGCGATCTTAGAGGAAAAACTAAGAGATTTGGGAGTCTCCTTTTTTATTTTAGATATGGCTTCAAAGTGGGATATATTTTCCGTTATTAGATTGTCAAGGTTTATGCGGAAAGAGAAGATAGGTATCGTCCATTGTCTTCTTTATGCCTCTCATACTTTCGGACGGATTGCCGCCATTCTCGCTCGGGTTCCCGTAATCTTGGCTTGGGAGGAAGGTGAGATTTTTGGCCAAGTACCGATAAGGCATATTTGGGTAGATAGGATTTTATCCAGATTTACCGATGGTATTGTGTCCTGTTCTGATGCCGCAAAAGAGGAGATTATAAGAAAAGAAGCCATCCCAGAATATAAGATAAGGGTGATACGTAACGCGGTTGATTTAGACAAATTTAATACCTCAAGAGATACCGCAACCATAAGAAGTCAATTAGGGATAGGAAAAGATGAAATATTGATTGGCACGGTAGCCTCCTTGTCTAATAAGATAAAAGGCCAAGAGTATCTTATCAGGGCCATGCCCCAGATCATTAACGTCTATCCACAGACTAAACTTCTATTAGTAGGAGAAGGGCCCTCGAGAGCAGATTTCCTGCAAATAACAGAGACTTTAAATATAAGCGATAAGGTTATCTTTACCGGTTTCCGGAAGGATATTCCGGATATTATGAATGCTTTAGATATCTATGTGTGTTCATCTATTCTGGAAGGACTGGGACTTTCCATTCTTGAGGCCATGTCTTTTAAGAAACCGGTTATTGCCACCCGGGTCGGCGGTACACCTGAGTTAGTAATCCATGGCCAGACCGGTTTCTTGGTGCCATCCAAAGATGCAAATAGTCTTGCGCAGGCCACCATTAAGTTATTAGCTGATCGGGGAAAGATGCAGCAGATGGGTAGATTGGGTTTTGAGAGGGTCAGGGCCGTTTTCTCTGTAAATTCATTTATAAAAGAAATGGAATCACTTTATAAAGAATTCTTATGGAAAATTCACCCTTAGTATCTGTAATCATTCCTTCCCTAGACGGTTACCGCAAGGGCAATGTCGAGAAGCTTCTTTCTGACGTAAGGGAACAGACCTTTAAGGATTTTGAACTAAAACTGATAAAAGGTATCCGACCCAATGGAAAGGCAAGAAATATTGGCTCTCAAGAGGCGAGGGGGCAAATTCTAATTTTTATCGATGATGATGTGCGATTGGGGCATAAAAAGGTTTTTGAGAACTTGATAAAGGCATTTGCGGCAGATGATAAATTAGCCATGGTTGGCGCCTCGGTAAGGATATACGATGACACCTCGTATTTAGGCAGAGAATATTGCAAAATAAGAAATTTCACTACCCCTATAACGCCAGCACTTGATTATGAGGGCTGGGTGCAGCATTCCTGTTTGGCAATTAAGAAGTCGGTGTTTGAGGAGGCGGGAAAAGAAAAGGAAGATTTAATCACCGGCACCGATGTGGATTTAAACCATCGGATTAAGGCAAAAGGATATAAGACCGCCATTGTGCCCAATACCTGGGTTTATCACTTATCCCCTGAGGGTATTAGAGAATTGACGAGAAAGGCATTTGTAAGCGGTTTAGGGTCGGCCTATGCCTTAGAAGTTAGAACGGAAATCTTTGGGTTACCAAAGATTAAATTCATTAATTACCAAATTAAAACTAAAAGAAGGGCAGCAATTTATAGAGTTGTAACTACTTTGCTAAGCTTGCCGCTTTATCTTTTGAGGTTTAAGCCAGTTTATTTTGTATTTTATTTTTCTTATCTTCTAGGATTTATTCATGGCTGGAGAAAGTTTAGAAGCGTTTCTTATCAAGCCAGGAGATACTTGACCCCTAACGGCCATAATGCCGAACAATATTGGCAAGATAGGCTTTCAAAATACGGCTTTGATCTAAAAGGGGTGTGTCGTATCGATTTACCATATAAGGAAAATGCAAAGCAATGCCTTAAAGCGAAAGAGCATTTTTTGTCTTTGTGCTATGCAGAAAAAATCGATTTTAGGAAATGTCGTATGCTAGACATAGGTTGTGGTACGGGATTCTATGCGAGGATTTTCTTAGAAAGTGGTGGCAGACAGTATCTTGGTGTTGACATTACGGAGGTTTTATTCAGTAAATTAAGGCAGGACTTCCCAGAGTTTAAATTTCAGAGGCTAGATATTGCTACCGAGAGTTTAGATGGTCAGTTTGATTTAATTATTATGATTGATGTTACTCAACATATCACCAAGGATGACAAATTCTCTTTTGCTATGCAGAATATAAAGTCACATCTGAGTGAAGGGGGAGTTTTCATTGTAACCTCATGGGTATCCTCTAAAGCTCGTCGTAGTTTTTATGAAGTTTCGCGACCTCTAGAGGCATATAAAAAAGAATTTCCCGATTATAGATTCAGCAAACCATTGCCTTTTCGGGATAAATTTATATTTTCCATAAGTAAATCTGTAAATTATAGGCAGATAGGATGAATATATTGTTGATTTCTTATGATTACCCGCCATATTTAGGTGGCATAGCCAATATTTCTTATCAGATAGCCTCGCAATTAGATAAAAAAGGTGAAAGGCTCATTGTTGTGGCTCAGAAAACTAAGGGGGATAGGGAATTCGACAAAAATAACAATTTACTCACCTACCGGCGTACCAATATCTTTATCTTGCGAGAATTAGTATTGCTTTTATTATTGCCCTACTTGGTCTTAAGGCACAAGATTGACATAATTTATATGTTGGTTTGGTGGCCAGGGGGGTTGGCTACTTATTTAACCTCCAAGATATTAGGCATTCCTTACATTCTACATGCCCACGGATTAGAATTTATAGATTGTAAAAAGACTTGGTTAGATAAAATAAAATACGGTCTTTTTCGTAATAGATACAAAAGTTTAATCTTAAGAAATGCTAAAAGAATAATCGCCTGCAGCCATTTTACGAAAAATATAGTGATTAAATTAGGCGCAATAGAAGATAATGTCAATATAATTTTCAATGGTGTTGATATAGATATGTTTAAACCCGGACTGGATTCTGCTAAGATTATTGCCAGGCATAAATTAGAAGGTAAGAAAATTATATTAACCGTTTCGCGACTAAAAAGATATAAAGGCCACGAGACAGTTATAAATTTGATGCCAGCGCTTCTTCGGCGGATTCCCGATGTTGTCTATCTGATAATCGGCCCAGGCCCAGGAAGGGAATTTCTTATGTCACTGGTTGAAAAATTAAATTTACAAAATAAGGTTATTTTTATCGGACGAGTGAGTGATTCATTACCACGGTATTATAATGCCTGCAATTTATATATAATGCTGACGAAGGAATGGCTGGATAAGGGTGAATTCGAAGGATTTGGCTTAGTTTTTCTTGAGGCAAACAGTTGTGGTAAGCCGGTGATTGGGGCAAAAACTGGAGGTATCCCCGATGCCATAATCGATGGGAAGACGGGATACCTCGTCGATCCCAATAATAATCAGGAAATTATCGACAAGATATCTTTAATCTTGGAAAACCCTGAATTTGCCAAGACGTTGGGGGAAGAGGGAAGGAATAGGATTGTCAAGGAAGGCCTTACCTGGGAAGGGGTTGCAAAGAGGGTTCGGACTATATTGGCTTCAGAAGTTAAGAGGACCGATTTAGATTAATTTAGTAATAACATGTTGAAAGATGAGAATATAATTGTATTTTCTTCTGCCGATTGGAAGATAGGCCCCACCTCCCCGGAGCATATCAGCACTAATTTTGCAAAAGGAAACCGGGTTCTTTTTATTGAGACCTTTGGCTCAAGGTTTCCTGCTTTTAGGCCGGAGCATATAAAAAGGGTCTTCAAACGTATAATAAATTGGTTTCGAGGCATAAAAGAGCAATATTCTAGGCAAGGAAGGCTTTATATTTATTCTCCTATAAACTTGATGGTATCTTATAAATTCTGCTCTTTTATTAATAGAATAATATTTTTAAAAATTCTGAAACGCCTCATCAAAAAATTAAAAATGGAAAATCCTATTTTATATTTCTACCTACCTCCACCCCCAGGCATAATGGGAAATCTAAACGAAAAGGCCATTATTTATCATTGTGTAGATGAATGGTCCACCTTTGGCGCAGGAAAAAATAAGGATTTTCTGGAAGCCGAGAGAAGACTAATTGAGGATGCCGACGCAGTTATAACAGCGAATCGTCTTTTGTATGAAAAAAAGAAACCCTATGCCCGCAGGATTTATCAAATTTATCACGGCGTAGATTATGATCATTTTACAAAAGAATTTGATAAAGATATTCCGCTCCCCCCAGATATAAAAGCCATACCCAAACCTATCATAGCAATCATCGGGGCCTTTGCCGATTGGATGGATATTGATTTAATTAAATTTATTGCCCAAACCCATAAAAAGTGGTCTATTGTTTCTATTGGGCCGGTGGAGTCAGGAATTGATATAAATAGTTTAAGCAGTTTGGGTAATATATATTTTTTAGGACCGAAGGTTTATTCTGAATTACCCAACTACTACCGGGCGGTAGATGTATTTATTATTCCCTTTCTTTTAAATGAGCATATAAAATATTGTTCGCCCATTAGGCTTTATGAGCATCTGGCTTCGGGTAAGCCTGTAGTTGCAACCGACTTTCCTGCAGCGAGGGAGATTGGGCAGGGATTGATATATATTGCCCTCAGTAGACAAGATTTTGTTAAGAAAATAGAGCAGGCATTAATTGAAAGAGATACAGAATTAAGGGAGAAGCGTAAAGAGTTAGCCAAAAGTAATACCTGGGAAGCAAGGATCGAAGAGATATCAGAAATAATAAAAGAGGTGTTAAGAAAATAATTTCAACATGGCGAAGAATTTTGTTTTAAAAGGTATTGATGTCATAAAACCACATAGGATGATTTTTGCCATATTATTAGCGTATGTTCTCTCGCTGCTTTTTACCAATATATCTATTTTCTTGGGCGGGCAAAGATTACAGATATCAGAGGTTTTCTTTTTATTTTTGTTCTTCCTGTGGATAAAATCTCTTATAGAGAAGAAAAGATTGCCCCAGGGCACACCATTAAGTAGGTCGTTTTTATTATTTATAGCCTTTTGCCTTCTCTCCTTTTTTAATTCAACCGATTTACGGCTAAGTATTATGGAGTTGGCAGGACTGATTTATCTATTTGTAATGTTAGTTTTGGTGGTGGATGTCGTAAATAACAAAAGAAAATTAGATTTGGTCATAAAATTTTGGATTGGGGCAACCCTGATGGTTTTAATATTGGGATTTGTTGGTGGGGGTGTCGCTATACTTACCGGAAAGGCCAATCTATTCTGTAGGGCCTATTATGGAAATTATCCTTATATCAAGACCGCTTTTCGCGTTCAATCTATCTTCCATAATCCCCTCGTATTAGCAAACTTTCTGACTGTCAGTTTAGGTTTTATGTTTAGTGATTTACTATTGACAGAGAACCAGCGGTATAAATTTATTTTAAAGGTAGCAATATCTTTCGCTACTTTGTTGATGCTTGCAACTATATCGAGAGAAATTCTGGGTTTTATCATTTCCTTATTTTTAATTTACAGTTATTTCTTCAAAAAAGCAAGCCTTAAATATCGGGTTATTCGTTTTTTATTAATTGTTTTCATAATTATCATATTTCTTTTTATCTTTATATTTTGCTCATCTTTTCATATCCATTCATTTAAAGTCGAAGATTCTTGGCATAAAACATATAGAAGCTCTCTAATCAATATAAATTATTCATTCAGTGAGAAATTGGCTTACAAGATGGCAGCACTAGAAATGTTAAAAAGACACCCCTTTCTGGGGGTGGGTTTAAAGATGTATCGGCCGTATATTCAAAAATTAAATAATGAGGATTATTTCTATTCGCATAATTTAACCCCCATTTATTATTACATATACGAGGGGCGCTATTTTAATTATCTTCAGGTAAATGATCCCCATAATGATTTTTTACAATATTTTGCGGAAACTGGGTTATTAGGTGGAGTTGCCTTCATTATTTTTGTTGCTACTTTTCTATCCCTAGTCCATACTAACTTAAAAAAAAGACCCTTTAATCAATATTTTAAAATTAGACTTTTTTGTTTTCTTGCCTCATTTGTGGGGATACTGGTTCATAGTATTGATATAGATGTTTTTAAATATAGACCGGTATGGTTTCTGATGGCCTTAACATTGGCATTGATAATTATGTCAAAAGATAAGATAGATGCTGTGAATGTAGACCGAAGTGATGAGAAAAATTAAAGTCGCCCATATCATTACTCGGCTTAATTCTGGTGGTGCGCAGGAGATAGCCTTATCGATTGCCAGTGGTTTGGATAAGCAGGTATTTGAGACGATATTTATCTCGGGCTCCCAGGATATCAATATGGATATGGTGAAAAGATGGGAGATGGAGGTAAAGATCATCCCCGAACTAATACGCGAAATTAACCCTTTAAAAGACCTAAAGGCATTGGCAAAATTATATTTTTTTATTAAAGATAATAAATTTGATATCGTCCATACCCATACCTCTAAAGCGGGTATCTTAGGAAGGATTGCCGCAAAATTAGCTAAGGTCCCTATAATTTTTTTTACTCCTCATGGCAGCATTTTTCATTCTATATACTATGGGCCGATAGCAACTTTTCTTTTAGGCAGGTTGGAGAATTTTGCCGCATCTTTTACCGATAAAATAATAACCTGCTCGGAAAATGAAAAAAAAGATTTCCTGGATAATAAAGTTGGTTCCTGCGATAAATACATAACGATATATTGGGGAATAAGACAGGACAATTTTCTTAAGAGTTATGATATTCTTGCAAAACGTAGAGAGCTGGGCATGTCAGAGAATGTGATTCTTATTGGCAATGTTGCCAGACTGGTTCCTGAAAAAGGACATCTATTCTGCTTGGAGTCGTTTAAGATAGTTGTCGATAAATTCCCTAATGCCAAACTTTTTATTATCGGAGATGGCATTTTGAAACCAGATATCGAAGCAAAAATAAACGAATTAAATCTGAATAATAATGTTATTATGCTTGGTTATAGGAGAGATGTAGCCGAGATACTTGCCAGTTTGGATATTTCGTTACACACCTCAATTTGGGAAGGGACACCGGTAGCGATTATTGAGGCTATGTTAATGGCTAAACCCATCATAGCTTCAAGGGTCGGTGGGATACCAGAATTGATAGAAGATGGTTCGACAGGCATTTTGGTTTCACCTTATGATAAAGAAGCCTTGGCGCAAGCTATTATGAGACTGATAAATGATAAAGCTCAGGCAAGTAAAATGGGTGAAGCAGCGCGTCAAAGCGCGCAGGATAAATTTAACCTAGAATTAATGATAAAAAACATAACAAAGATTTATGACAGTTTAGTTGAGTCAAAGATACGTAATAAAATCTCTAGCAACGCAGGCGTATATAATTGAGAAAGAATAGTTTAACAGAAAAGAAACAAAGATATGATGAATGGTACTATCGAGGAAGGAATTCCAACTATATTTTTTGGTATAACAATCTAAAATTTGAAATATTTTGGAGAAGACGACAAAAGATTTTAAACAAAATAACTGACTCAGGTAAATTATTAGATGTTGGATGTGCATTTGGATTTTTCATAAAATTATTGGAAAATAAATTTGAAGTATATGGGATAGATATCTCTGAATATGCTATTAAGCAGGCTAAGAGATTAATTTCTAAGCCCGACCATCTAAAATGTTTTGATGTACATAAAGGGATACTTTTTGATGAGAGATTTGATGTTATTACTGCTTTTGATATTATGGAACATATTTCTGATCCGCTTCCTATTTTCATTTTTTTTAATGAGTCATTAAAGAAAGGGGGAAATCTCTATTTAGAATTACCTTTATCGAAAACTCTTATAAATCGCGATGTTGGCCACTATTATAGTACATTAAAAAATTGGACTTCTATTTTGAATCAGGCAGGTTTCAAACCATGGTTTATACAAGGTTATTATACCATTGGACTTAGAATTGTAATGTTCCCGACGGGTAGATTCATAAATTATTGTAGTATAATTGCCAAAAAACTCTGAATAGGTGCTGTTAATCAATTCAAGGATTTGAATAGGATGTGTGTTGTTCTTCAGTATTTCGGTAACGGCAAGGGTAACGAAGTTCTGCTTCGTAGGAATCCCTCCGAAGCCTTGGCAAAGGTAATTACTACCTTTATGAATGACAAGGCCTTGGCCGAAAGAAGCGGTGAGCTATCTCGCAAGTTTGCCAAAGAAAGATTTAGTCAGGATATAATGTCAAAGAACATTTTAGGTCTTTATAATAGCCTTATTGAAGAGAAGGGTATTCGAAATGAAAGACCAAATTAAAAAAATAGTAATGCTTATTATTATAGCCTTCGCCGTGAGGCTTTTGACTATTTTTGTTTTACAAACCTATCAGGCATTTGGTGGTGATTCGCCTTTTGCCCGTGAAGAATTAGATAGGATTGCCTTAAATATTATCTCGGGTAGAGGTTATGTTTATCCTCACCTCAATACTACTTATTATTTTTTTGGTGATCCCCTTTATGCTTACATCATTGCATTCTTACATTGGATAACCAATAAGAACTACCTTGCCCTGGCGATATTTCAGTCTATCATTGCGGCCCTTTCAATTATGCCCCTATTCTTTATAGCCAATAAGATTTTCGACAGGAAAACGGCATTTATTTCGGCATGGCTATATTGCCTGCATCCTGGGCTTATTGTTTATGCGGTTATAATCGGTAAGTTTGCGCTTATGGTAGGTTTTTTGCTAATTCTAATATATCTTATTGTCTGTCATGAAATTAAAAGATGGAATCTTCTGGCAATTGGTATTTTAATGGGTTTAGGCCTTCTCTTAAGACCTACCCTGATGTATCTTATTCCTGCGGTTTTTATTTATTTACTTTCAAAAAAGGAACACCTACGAGATGCTCTCCTTAAGCTATTTGTTATCATATTATTAACCACGTTGGTAATCTCCCCCCGGATTTACCGGGGCTATAAAATATACCATCGGTTTATTTTTATTGCTTCAACCACTTCGGAAATTCTCTGGAGAGGGAATAACCCCTTGACAACTGGCACAGGATACAATAAAGACGGAATCGATATCTTATCCTCCACTGACGCGGCTTTTAAAAAGAAATTATTTTCCTTAACGGAAATGGGACAATATGACTTCTTTAAAGAGGAGGCAATAAAGTACATCAAAAATCATCCTGCTGATTTTTTGAAGCTTACACTTAAAAAATTTATTTATTTTTGGTCGTTCTCACCCACGACCGGATTTATGTATCCTAAGCACTGGCTAATTATCTATAAATTATGGTATTATTTCCTGGCCTTCTTTTTTATTCTAGGGATTTATTTTAATTTTAAGAAAAGAAACTATAATAATCTTCCCCTGATAATCTTTCTTTTTTCTTTCTTTCTGATTTTTTCATTTTTCCAGAGCATTTTTTATGTAGATACCCGGCACCGCTGGTTGATCGAACCATTATTAATGATATTTTCTGGTTATGGAATCGTTAAGGTTCTCCCTTTTGGAAAACTAAGTAACATTAGGAAATAAATTTTAAAACTTGCAATGATTTTTTGTTGGTTAAGAAATTGAAATTATCTTACTTAATTATTATGGTTTGCGATGGATAACAAGGTCTCTCTATTTATACCTGTCTACAATGCCGCCAGGTTTCTTTCGAGAAACCTAAGGGAATGCTATAATGGCCTTCTTAAATTAAATGGTGATTTTGAGATTGTAGTAGTCGATGATAATTCAACGGATGAATCCTACCGGTTTGAGCACCTCATTAATCGGACCCAGCAGGAAAAGGGCAAGGAGGTAAGATGCCTAACCTATAAAAGGGGACCTTCGCGAAGGGAGAATTTGGCCAAATCATTTTATTTGGCAAGGTATGGTATAATCGGATTTATCGATGCTGACTTATCTTGCGATGTTTCTTATTTTCTAAAAGCCGTAAATATTTTAAAAGAGGAATCTGCAGATATGGTTATTGGCAGTCGTTATATCAAAGGCGCCAAGGTGGAGATGCGTACAGTAAGACGAATTTTTAGTTTTTTTTACAATATCCTTCTCAGGGTCATGTTCAAATCCCGGATAAGGGATCATCAGTGCGGCCTAAAAGTTTTTCGTAAGGATACCATAATGCCCATTATTGATAGAATGGGTTATGATGATAAATTTATTAGAGGCTGGTTCTGGGATGGTGAACTTTTGATTCGGGCCCAGAAAGCAAAATTAAAGGTTATCGAGATGCCGGTAGAATGGCATTATGCTGATACCAGCACGTTCAACATAAGAAGAGAATTGCGGTGCTTGCAGGCCATAATTAAACTCAACAGAGAACTTAGGGACGGCGTATGATAGATTCTACCTTTGGTCTGCATAGATATTACGGATTGGAGGATGCTTACTTTTGGATTAAGGTTCAACGGGATATGGTGATAAGATTAGCTAGCCCCCTGCTTAATAACTTAGCTCGGTCAAGGAAACTCAAGATTCTGGATGCTGGTTGTGGTAAAGGAGGATTACTGGCACTCTTAAGCTATCGGGGTGAGGTGATGGGAGTCGATGCCTCAGAAGAAGCGGTTAACTTTTGCCGAGAGAAATATAATTTCAAGGTGCAACCAGCCTTAATTCAGGATTTACCATTTGTCGATAGTGCCTTTGACTTTATTTTTTGCGTAGATGTAATTGAACATCTTGAAGATGACCTTAAGGCGATGAGAGAATTATATCGGGTTTTAAAACCGGGTGGTTTTTTGATCACGACCATTCCCGCATTTATGTCTCTCTGGGGTTATCATGATCAGGAACAAGGACATTTCCGGCGCTACACCAAAGCTACTTTTTTTCAATTATCTACCCAAGCCGGTTTCAAAATAGGAAGGTTTTATTATTTCAAGTCTTTACTTTTTTTGCCGCTATACTTCATGCGAAAATTTAAAAAAGCCATTAGTCTAAATTCCGATGATTTTTATCGCCCTACGCCTATTATTAACCAACTACTTTGTGCACTGCTGAGCATAGATAATATTATAGCTACCATAGTTAATTTACCCATCGGCACTTCTTTAATTGCGGTCTTATCCAAACAGAATAAATACCGAGAAGTAACAGGGGTATAAAACAAATTCTCCCTGCACCCTTTTATGATTTATCTAATTAATCCTTTTATCACTAGCCGCGAAAGATATGGTAAAAACATCGGTGACATTGGTGGTCACCAGATGCCCTTGGGAATATACTATTTAGCCGCCTATCTTTTAAAGTGCGGCGAAGAGGTCAAGGTCATAGACTGCGAGGCGCTTAGGATAACCCACGAACAACTTGTCCCGATCCTTAAAGAGCATAAGGCAAAGGTAGTCGGGATTACTTGCGCTACTGTATCTTTCCATCGTGCCCGTTCTTTAGCAGAGTTGATTAGAAAGGAATTGCCGGATATTAGAATTGTAATTGGCGGTTACCATATTTCTGCCTTGCCTGAAGCGACGATGCTTACCGGAGCTTTTGATTACGGAATCATCCAGGAGGGTGAAATAGCCTTTTTAAAACTCATTAAATTCTTATTACACCAAGAAGGAAGATTAGGAGACATCCCCAATCTTTATTATATGGATAAGGGAAGACTGCTGCATAATCAATCGGGTAAGTATATTCAAGATTTAGATATTTTGCCTTTTCCCGCACGGCAACTTTGCCCTGACCTTTCCATTTACAAACCGCCTCTGGGTTCTTTTCGTAAAGAACCGGTAATGAATATGGTCACCAGTAGAGGTTGTCCCTATGAGTGTTTATTCTGCGATAGAAGTACCTTTGGTCGTCAAGTACGGTTTTTCTCAGCTGAATATGTAGTTAAAGAAATCAAAGAATTGATGCAAATATATGGCGCAAAAGAGATCACCTTTCTCGACGATACCTTTGTACTTAGCAAAAGCCGTTTATATAGGATATTCGAACTACTAAATCAAGAAAACATCAGTTTTCCTTGGACCTGCATGACCCGGGTTAACAATCTCGATTACGATACATTGAAGTTTATGGCGGATAATGGCTGTTGGCAAATTCGATTTGGCATCGAAAGCGGAAATGAGCAGGTCATTAATTTTATTAAAAAAGGGATAACCCTGCAGCAGGTTAAGGATGTAACTTCCTGGTGCAAAAGTTTAAAAATAAAAACCACCGGTTTCTTTATGATTGGCCATCATATCGACACTCCGGAAACCATTAAGGAAACTATTGTTTTTGCCCTGTCATTATCTTTAACCGACATCATTGTTACTTTAAATACCCCCATGCCGGGGACCAAGTCTTACCAGATAGCCAAGCACTGCGGTATTTTTAATGAGGAGGATTGGTCTTTGTTGAATTATTGGCATCCGGTATTTATCCCTCGAGGCCTTACCAGTGAATTTATGTTGGTTAAGCAGAAAGAACTTTATCGCCGATTTTACTGGCGACCAAAAATTATCCTTCAGCAGATAGAAAAGATACGCTCTTGGAAAATCGCCCTGATGTATATTTACAATCTTGGGTTAGGAATAAAATTTACTTGGGCTGATAAAGGCAGGAAAGATAATAAAGCCATGGTTTGTTCTAAGGGGGAAGCATTTAAGCAAATAAATGATTGAATGAAAGCCATTGTAGTGCTTATTTTTTTATTTAGTTGTAATTCTCTCTGGGCAAGTGAATTAGCCGATTATCAGAAGGTAAAGTGTGTGGCGCATATCCATACCAATATCAGCAGCGGCACAAAATCATTGGAATCCTATGTAAAAGAGGCAAATGAAAAAGGCATTGGGGCAATGGTCGTAACGGATGATGACTGGCGAAGATGGGAATTCGGTATCCCCTTATTCCGCAATTGGATTAAAAAGGTAGTAAGTTATAAATCGGTGATGACCTTTGGCGTAGAAAAATACTTAAGCCTAATCAAAGAATTAAACGAACGATATAAAGGGGTAATCGTTATCGATGGAGTACAGACCAATCCGTTTTATTTCTGGTCAGGGAGTTTATTGCAAGGTTCGCTGGCCTTAAATAATCGCAATAAAGATATGTTAGTTATAGGCTTAGGTAGCGCTAACAATTATAGAAATATGCCTTTAGTGGTTAACCATCGGTCAAGATTCGATGCTTATCATGGCGAGCAATTTACTAAGCCCTATCAGGATTTAATCAATTATGTGACAGAAAAAGGTGGTTTGATCTACTGGTCGCATCCAGAATACGAAGAGAATACTTTAAAAGACGGGATAAGGTTAATTACAGTTCCTTATTATGGGGACCTGGTTGGTACCTACAATTATGCAGGTTTTGGGGTTTTTTGGGAAGGCTATAATAAGATTGGCAAACCCTTGGGGATATGGGATAGGCTACTTACTGAATATTGTGAAGGAAAGATAAAATCGCCAATCTGGGCTATCGGTGAATTAGAAGAAGAGGGGCTGGGTAATAAAGACTTAGATGATATAGTAAATGTAGTCTATGTAAAGAATTTTACCCGTCAAGGAATTCTTGAGGCCCTTTTAAAAGGAAGGTATTATGTAATATTCAAATTGTTCAAGAGAGTTCCTTTAGTGCTTGAGGAATTTAGCGTCTCCGACGAGAAGGGCGGTAAGACCGCAACCATGTCCGAGGAGGTATCGTTATCGGGCAAGCCAATTATAAAGTTCCGCATATTACACGATAAGCCTAGCGATAAGAATATCACGGTCAAGTTGATAAGGAATAACCAAATCATTAAAGAATTCAGCAATAAGTCACCGATAGAGATTGAATATAGTGATGAAGCATTAACCCTGAACCAAAAATACTATTACCGCCTCGATGCCGCAAGTGACACCCAGCTTATTTCTAACCCTATATTTATTAATATCGTTTCGCAAGAAGAATAGCGAAAATCCTAGCCGTTTATCCGTCGAGACAGTTTTAGACAACTTTTTAGATTGAGCAACTGTTTTTTAAAGAAAAGAAAGTAATCATTTACCCCGACTCGGGATTTATTGAGATTAAATGACAAGGCGAGGACACAGGGAGGAGGGAAGAGAGTTCTTAATATAAATCGTAATTTATTGATAATCCCCTTAATTATGCCTAGGTACACAAAATAAGATAATTTGGAGTTTCGTTGATTGTTTCTTACTGCGTAGAAAAACCTTTGTTCCAGAAAACTGATTCTTTTAGGTCTTAAATTCGCTAAGACATAACCGGGCACCTCGCTATCTAAAAAATAGCGGGAAAAATATAAACTGTAATAAACCTGCCTTTCCATGCCGAATTCTATTGTTTCTTGAATCAATCTATCCCAATTTATTTGCCCACCATATTTTTTTATTACCGCATCTATATCCGAAAGAAGTATGAGTCTATCGAAGGAGTGTTTCAGGGCGTGTTCAGCCAGATGCAAAATAAGATGATGCGGTGCAAGCTCTAACGTTTCTGCATCAGCTAACCTTGTAGGCCTTGCGCATTCCCAGAACCGCTCCATTTTGATATTTTTAGTGTACATATATGTCGGCAGGGTAACGTTTACGATATGCCAGTGGATATGCAAGGCAGGGGATGTTTTATCGGTTTTAAAATAATCCACACTATTCATATAAGATTTTTCTATTGCATTATAAAGTAGTCCCTTATGCACGCGCGTTTTATATCCTAAATTCTCCAGGGTTTTATCAATTCTCGGTAAATCTTCTTTTTTTACTAAGATGTCAATATCCGCCATTGCCCTAAGAGCAATATTGTTATATATCTTTTCAGCTAAAAACATGCCTTTTAAAGGTATTGCTTTTAAATTTTCTTTATTAAAAGATGATAATACAATATTTATATCTTGAGATGCCTTGATGTTTCGGTGTGTATTTTTATAGTAAATCCCTTGGAATTTCTCCCATATATCCTGCGGGATTAAATGTTTAAATTCTAATAGATTATTATAAAGCAGGCAACTAACGCCTTCGGTTATGCTCTCTTCTAAGATATAGGGCCAGTTTAAATTATTGGATAAAATCTCTCTTAGGCTGTTTCTTGAGCTATCGCTAAGCTCAGCCTGTAATCCATCTTTGAGCAACCGCTCCTCAGACGATAAAATATTTTTAGTTTTCATTATATTCTCCCTGAGAACCGCTCTTATTATATCACGAGCCAGCGGACGGATAAAACAGTTTTCCGGTTATAAAATTATTGATAATCGCCAATAAAAGCGGTATTATAAGTATGTTTAAGATAGGGAAAAGATGAAAATACTGCTTATCGCCGTAAATATGAAAGAATTTTATACACCCCTCGCGCTTTTATATTTAAAGGCTGTCCTATTAAAAGATAGATATTTAAGAAAAAAAGTTAAAGTTGAGATTAAGGAGTTCTCCATTTACAACACTGATGATTTTATTTTGCATGAGATTCAAAAATACAATCCACAGATTATAGGATTTTCCTGTTACGTATGGAATATTAATAGAATTTTAACTCTTCTGTATGATATAAAGAAAATAAACAGAAATGTTAAGGTTATAATGGGTGGACCTCAAGTTTCTCCTATTTCAAAAATTTTACTAAAACAAAATAATCAAATTGATATTATTGTAAAGGGTGAAGGAGAGGTTATTTTTTTAAAGTTAATCAAATCATTATTGCATTCAGGCAAGGGCATTAATAAAATATCGGGCATAGCTTACAGGCATAATGGCAGAATTATAGACAATCCCGAAGGAGAGATAATAGCCGATTTAGATTCTATACCCTCCCCCTACCTCTCTAACGCTTTGAATTTAAGCGACAAAGAGGTTTGCCTGGAAACCCAGAGAGGCTGCATATTTAAATGTAATTTTTGCTATTATAATAAAGGCCTCGATAGACTTAGATTTTTTAGTATTGAAAGAGTAAAAGAAGATTTATCTTTTTTGCTTAGACAAAAGCTAAGATCTATTTATTTAATGGACCCAGTTTTTAATGTAAATGTAGATAGGGCAAAAGAGATTTGTAAATTTATTATTAAAAAGAATAAAAATAGCGTTATGTTTCATACAGAAATCAGGGCAGAACTCGTCGATGAAGAAATGGCGGAACTTTTCGATAAAGCAAATATAAAATATTTAGAGATCGGACTGCAATCTTCAAAAGATGAGACATTACGTTTAATTAACAGAAAATTAAATATCAAAAATTTCGTGAACGGCATCAATTTGCTAAAAAAATATGATTTATTAACAGAGATTCAGCTAATCGTAGGTTTGCCTGGAGATACATTGCGGTCTTTTAAAAAATCGTTAAAGTTTGTTTTGGATATAGAACCAAAAGTAGTTAGAGTTGCTAGGCTTCAGGTTTTACCGGGAACAAAAATTTGGTGTAATGCAAAAAAACTGGGTATAATTTATGAAGAAAATCCGCCCTACTATTTTTTAAAGAGCAGTAGTTTCAGTTTTGAGGATGCAATTAAGACGCAGAAGATTATCAATAGCCTGGAGTTATTCGGTGATAGATTAATAATAAAATACCTATGCAAAGAAGGCGAAATCAAGTTATTAGATTTTATAAATTTATGGATTCAATGGTGCAGCGATGATAGCCTTTTATTAAATTACACGGATACAAACACACTAATAAGTAAAGTTCAGAAATTTATAAAATATTTCTGCAGGAAAAATAACATTGATTTTAATTTTTATAATATTCTTTTACAAAAAGAAAAGGGAGCAAATTTCTGGATAAGAAAAGGAAAGGAACAATGGGAGTTATTGGAAAAGAGTTATTATGGAAAGTAAGCTTGAACTGAAGCGGTTGTGTCCATGAAGAAAAATATTATAAAAGACAGAGACAATTTAAAATCACGGGAATCCAAGCTGAAACAAGAGATTCAAGAATTAGAACTTTATGAAATCGAGTTAGCTATTGAAAAAAGGGTCATTGCCGACATCAGAAAACGGCAGAGAGGAATTTCGGGATTAAAACAGGATAGTTTAAAATATACCGCTGTATGGGGTGCTGGGGATTTAACTCCGGGGTGCAAGGATTGTTGTCTAAAAGGCCGATGGACTCAAATAAGGACCACCACTAAATGCAATTTAAATTGTTCATTCTGTTATTATTTTGGAAAAAAAGATTTTCCTTTTAGGGAAATGATTCCCAGTGGGTTATTTAGGATAGGAAGCGAGCAACGTTTGTTTAGTGAAGACGATGTAAAATTATTGCTCAAGACACAGAGCAAAAAACTTATTAAAATTAGGGGTGTAGCGTGGTTGTTTTATGAGCCATTGCTAGAAATAGACAAAATGCTATCAATTATGAAATTCATAAATAAAATGGGCTATCATCAATGGCTGTATACAAATGGTGTATATGCGACAGAAAGAAATTTAGAAAAGCTAAAAAAGGCCGGTTTAGACGAGATACGTTTTAACCTAGCGGCGACAAACTGCTCCGACTTGGTTATTAAACATATGAAGATTGCAAGGAAGTATTTTAAATATCTCTGTGTAGAATCGCCTATGTTTACCGAATTTTATAATAGTTTTATTAAGAAAAAAGAGGCAATTTTGGGTACCGGCGTAGATCATATTCATTTTGCGGAATTACAGTTATTTCCAAATGCCATGAATAAATTTAAAAAAGAAGGACCAATCTACAGATATAAAAGTGGCTATGTCTCACCCATAAAAAGCAGACAGCTGACCTACGATATATTTGAAATCGCCGTTAAAGAAAAATGGAAGAAGGTAGTATTGCACGATTGCTCAAATGAGACAAAATTTTTCAGAGGCATCATCAATGCTACACGATTTGGACATGTCGATTATGGTGGCTCAACTCCGTTATATAAAAAAGTTGTTTTATAGAGAAACAATCCCAAGGATAATCTCAATAAATATTATTGGCTATGGAACAGAAGAAAAACTTGACTATCCACATCATGAAATATATACTGTAAGTGAAATAAAAAGGAAGGGAGATAATTGCTATGGTTTCGTTGAGTAATGTATATAAAAAAAGTCCTGATTTTGTCTTCAGGAAGGTGGCGGACGAGTACATTTTAGTTCCTATTCGGCATAATATAGGGGACCTGAATCATATTTATAATTTAAACGAGGTTGCCGCTCGCATATGGAGTCTTATAGACGGCAAGAGAAAGGTTAAAGAGATAAAAGATAAGATTATCGAGGAGTTTGAAACAACTCCCCAAGAAGCAGAAAAAGATTTAATCGAGTTAATACATAAATTAAAAAAAATTAAAGGGATAAAGATAAAAAAACCTTAAAATGAAATATTCCCCCCTGCTAAGAATTTCCTATGACGAGTTCGGCAATAGGTTTTATGATAAAACGGTGGAAGAAAGAATTCCCATCGACGGAATGATAGAATTAACTCGGCGTTGTAATTTGAAATGCGCCTATTGTTACGCGGTTCCCGATTCATCTAAAAAAGAGTTGACCTACAGGCAAATTCGTCCTATTTTAAATGAGATTACAAAGTGTGGGTGTCTGTGGTTGGCATTTACCGGCGGAGATCCGCTCATTCGAGACGATTTCCTTGATATTTACGCCTATGCTAAAAAGAAAGGTCTGATTATCTCTCTTTTGACTAATGGGACTCTTATTACCCGCAGAATCGCCGATTATTTTAAAAAGTATCCCCCTTGGTTAATAGATATAACCCTTAACGGAATAACCAAGAAGACCTATGAGGATGTTACCGGTGTTCCCGGTTCCTTTGAGCGGTGTTTGGGGGGGATTCAGCTTCTTATTGAGAGGAATATTCCCCTTCAACTTAAAACCACAGTGACAACTCTGAATATAGATGAACTGGGGGAGATAAAAAAGTATGTAGAAAGTTTAGGTATTGATTTTAGATTTGATGCAGTTCTCCATCCCGCGGTGGATGGCTCCAAAACACCTTGTGAATTTAGAATCTCTCCCGCAGAGGTAGTGAAACTGGATTTAGCTGATCAAAAACGCTCTGAAAAATTGAGAGAGTTTTTTCGAAAGGCCAAGGGGCCTTCTCAGGCGGATAAGCTTTATAATTGCGGAGCCGGAGTAAACTCATTCCATATCAATCCCTACGGAGAGCTGGGTATGTGTATCCTGCCCCAGGAAACCAGTTACAATCTATGTAAGGGCTCATTTATAAAGGGGTGGTATGATTTTATTCCTAAGATTCGGGAACAAAAACGTAAAAGAAAAAGCAGATGTCTTAATTGTAGCTTATTCACTTTATGTGGCCCCTGTCCGGACTGGGCACAATTGGAAATAGGTGACAGACAGAAACCGATTGATCATATGTGCCGGATAACCAGGTTGCGGGCAGAAGCGTTTGGAAGGGAGGTGAAAAGAAAATGGGAAGCAGAATCAGACAAAAAAGACTTTATGGAAAACCACAGCTAACTCAGATTAGTATATCTCCTGAAGAGGCAGCACTTACCAATTGCAAACACGCAACAGGAAGTACGGGTAATGCTGCCAATAAATGCCTGGATGTGGCGCTATGCAAAGCCGTTGGTTCTTGATAATGAAAGCATGCCTCGTAAGAAATTATTAAAAGAATTAAGAATAGGAATTGGCGGTATTGTTTTTTCAATAGTTTCTAATGATCCCCAGTTAAGACTTAAGGCCGAGACCTGCTACAAGGAGTTTGTCACTAATGCCATACCAGATATAGTTTTATCCACCCGCTACGGCTACCCCCCGGATAAAAATGCTGAGGATAAAATTTTTGATTCAGGCGGCAACTGGATCCTTTCTCGGAATAACGGGAAACTTGTATTCCGCTTTTACTCTTCCTCAAAATCGGTTTCTTATAAAAAAGTTGTTTTGGAGCCAGATTTTAAATTTGGCAATATCTACATCAGGAAATATTCGAAGTCCTCACCTACATTGCCTGTTGCCATTTCTCCTTTTCAATATCCACTCGATGAGCTTCTGATGATAAATCTACTTTCTTTGGGTCGGGGGGTAATGATACACGCTTGCGGTATCAGGAATGGCGCAGAAGGATTTCTCTTCCCCGGCACCTCTGGCGCAGGAAAGACTACTATGGCCAATCTTTGGAATAGCAAAAGAGGTGTGGCTGTATTGAACGATGATCGGATAATTATCCGGGAAATTGATAATCGTTTTTGGATGTATGGCACTCCCTGGTATGGAGACGCCAGACTTGGCTTACAAGAAAGAGCACCATTGAGAAAAATATTTTTTATCAAGCATGCAAAAAAGAATATTGCCGAAAAGATAGCTCCATTGGAAGCCGCCTCACGTTTAATCACCCGGTGCTTTCCTACCTTCTGGAATAAAAAAGGCATGGAATTTACTTTAAAATTTTGCGTTAAATTGGCTCAGGAAGTCCCTTGTTATGAATTGGGATTTCTTCCAGACAAAAGTGTTTTAGATTTTATCAGGAGCTGAGCTTGAATTGTAATAGTACCGACTTCTTGAAACTGTCCAAGGAAATACTTACCCGCGGAAATAAGCTTCGTTTCCAGGCCCGTGGAGAAAGCATGTTTCCTTTTATTAGGGATGGCGATATTCTTGAAATCGAACCGGCCGGAGAGAAAAAGATAAGGTTGGGAGATGTTGTTTTTTATCGCGCTGGAGATAAACACGCGGTTGCCCACCGAATAGTTAAAAAAATTACTCAGGGTAACAAGTCGATTTTCATAACCAAAGGGGACTCGGGTACTGGTGAAGGAGAGAGGGTTTGTCACGAACAGATTCTTGGCAGGGTAGAGACGGTTGAGAGGGCCGGGAGAACGATACATATAAATAAAGGCTTAAATAGATTATTGAGCAGATTATACGTAGGAATCTTCCCTTTTCTTATGACGGCAAAACCAATCGGAAGTTGGATGCTTCCTCATATCCAAGGTTTTAAGATATATCGCTATCTTGCCAAAAGATTAGTAAGTCCAGAAACTTTTTTCCAATGGGTGTCTTCCGAGGATATCGGTGGCTGCCTTTTATGTAAGAAGAAAGAGATGGTTATCGGTAGAATAACCATCGATAATTTCTCAAAGGACGATTCACCCTATCATGGCTGGTGGATATTTAGTACCTGGGTATACTGGCGTTATCGCCGATTAGATATAGGCAGGCGATTGACCGAGATGGCCTGTGATTTTGCAGCTCATCAAGGAGTTCCTGAGGTTAAGTTACTGGTATTCAAAGATAGCAAAGCCGCCTTAAATCTTTATCAAAAAATGGGGTTCTACCAGGTGTATATTCCTGAAATAGACAGGATGCTCGAAGAAGAATTTAAGAGCACCCACCGTAAGAGAATTATCTTGAAAAAAGATTTTAATAATAAATAAGGCTGCCTTGTTTCTTTGCTTTGTTTATGGCAAATTTAAAACCCCAGATACTCAAGGGTAAAAATATGACGGAGAATAAAATCAGGGCCGATATATCGGGCCAGATATCTTTTATAGAACTCCCCAATAACATTGCCTTGCGCATACCTTCCAGCGAATAGGTAATCGGCAAAAACCGCGATATCCTCTGCACCCACCCGGGTAAGATACTAATCGGAAAATATACCCCGCCTAAAAATCGGGATACCCCACTAAAAAGCCAGTTTATTGGGTCAGCCCTTTTTAATACCAAGATAAAGCTTGCCGAAATAATTCCCAGACTGCTAAAAGAGATAATGGTAAGGATTAAAATAATTATTACTGCCGGTAAATTGATTTTAGCGATGGGAAAATGAAAAAAAAGGATTCCCAATAAAATATAAACCAACACATTAAGGGAGGTAAAGAAGAAATTCCACAGGGCACCATAGCCAATTATATGTGAGATTTTAGTCGGCGTAAGCAATAAGACTTCTAAGGTGCCGCAGCTTTGTTCTTTTCCAATTGCCTCGGTAAAACTACCCATTGCCGTAGATAGATAACCATAAAAGGCAATGCCAATAAGGACAAAGGAGAAATAATCGCCCCCGTATTCAACTAAATAACTCGAGACATTCTTGCCAAAAAGTTTGGCAATAAAAAAGAAGGTTAATACCGAGAAGACTATGGAGCCATATTGAAATAAAAATGCCGCCTTATAACTGGAATTGATTAAAAAATCCCTTTTCAAAAAGGCCAGAGGTTTTCGGAATGCGCCCATCAGGTCAGCCCGTTATTTTAAGATACAGGTCGTTTAGTGAGGTATGTTTATCCACTTTCCATTCGCGCTGGAGTTCTTCAATTTTCCCGCAGGCTTTTATTTTTCCTTGGGAGATAATTGCAATCCTATCCGCCAGTTGAGTAGCTTCATCAATCTGGTGGGTTGCGAAAAATATTGTCTTTTTTAATTTTCTAACCAGCGTTTCTTTGATAAAGTTTCTTACCTTATGGGCGCTACCCGGATCCAGACTTTTGGTGGGTTCGTCCAAGAAAATGACTTCGGGGTCGCTAATAAGACAGCGCGCCAGGGCCAGACGTTGCTTCATACCGACGGAATAAGTCTCAAAAGGCTTATCCCAGTCGTCGATTTCTAAAATGTTATTGAGTTCGTTAATTCGATCGCTGATCTGCTTTTTGCTTAGGTTATACATAGTGCCGAAGAATTCCAGATTTTGCCTTCCGGTTAAGCACCAGTAGAGGTTTCTTTCTTCACCGGTTAACAGGCCAATTCTGGATTTTATAATCTCGCTATGCGTTTTTAAATCATAGCCAAAAAGCTTAACCTTACCTTCATCGGGCAGGATGAGGGTTGAAAGGATTTTGATAAGGGTGGTTTTGCCGGCGCCATTGGGTCCCAAAATGGCAAAGCTTTCGCCTTTTTCAATTTGGAAGGAAACGGAGTCAAGCGCCAACACCGTCCTAGTTTTAAAGGGATGGCAAAGCGCTTCTATCAGGTTTTTTCTGATAATAAATTTTTTGGAAACCTTATTTACTTCAATAATCATTTTGCGCTTTGGTTTTAAAATTATCTTACCTTAAACCAGCGGATAATGCAACGATTATCGTTACTCTTTGGCATTAAAACACTTGCATTTTTACCATAATTATGATAATTTTTAGTAAAGATTAAGATGGGCTTAATAAAAGGGAGGACTTCAGATGGATGATTTTCTAAGACGTCAGCGCCTACTGGTTATTTCACCTCATGCCGATGATGAGGCATATGGCTGTGCCGGGATGATTGCGAAAATAAAAGATTTGGGCGGAGAGGTTTATGTTATGGTGATGTCTGTAGGTGATCTTAAGCATTATGATGGTACGGAAGGTATAGTAAAAAAAGAAACCCGCAAGGAGGAATTTATTAAAACCGCCGAGTTTTTAAAGGTGGATGATTATGATATTATCTTTGAAGATAGCGAAAAACACTTAAGATTAGACTTAATCCCGCAAAGAGACCTAATTGCCGTGATTGAGAGAGAAAGCAAGGTTTCTATTGATAGGATAAAACCTACCATGGTTGCCCTTCCGGCCATTTCCTACAATCAAGACCATTGTGCGGTTTTTCATGCCGGCTTTACCGCCTGTCGGCCCAATCTGCCGAGTATAAAACCCTTTCAAAAAGTCGTCCTGGCTTATGATAACCCCACGCTTTTCTGGAACACCGAGTATGAAAAATTCCATCCCAATTTTTATGTAGATATATCCCGGTATATCGATACCAAACTAAAGGCGATCTCCCTGCATAAGTCGCAACTGCGCGATTCATTACATCACTGTAGTGTGGAAAATTTAAACAACCTTATCCGCTTAAGGGGCAGGGAGATTTCCGTCGAGGCGGCGGAGGCCTTTATGTGTTATCGGTTTGTCTTATGAGACCACCTATCCAACATTCCCGGCCCGCTCTAAATAATTCCGATATAAAAGCGGTAACCGCAGTCTTAAGGTCAAGATATATTGCCTCGGGCAGGGTAACCGAAGAATTTGAAAAAAGGTTTGCCAGGTTTATCAAGGTTAATTCTGCAGCGGCCACCAATTCTGGCACCGTGGCTTTGCATTTAGCCTTACTGGCCCTAAAGATAAAGGCCAATGATGAAGTTATCCTTCCCAGCCTGGTTTGTAGTGCGGTATTGGATAGCGTTTTGTATGTCAAGGCAAAGCCAAGACTTGCCGATATAAACCTTTACGATTTCAACTTAAGTTTAGAAGATACCCAGAAGAAAATTACGCCTCGCACTAAGGCAATTATCCTGCCCCATATCTTTGGCAAGCCCGCAGAGATACCCGGATTCTTAAAATTAGGTATTCCCATGATTGAAAACTGCTGCCATAGTTTAGGGGCGCAATATAAAGACCGGCCGGTCGGGGGATTTGGTGAGGTTTCCATTTTCTCCTTTTATGCCACCAAGATGATTACCACCGGTTACGGTGGCATGGTTAGTTCTAAAGATAAAAATCTTATACTGAGGATAAAGGACCTGATTAATTGTGATGAGAGAGAAGGTTATAAATTACGCTTCCATTATCGGATTTCCGATATGGCCGCGGCCTTGGGTATGAATCAACTGAAACGAATCAATGTGTTTATCTCTCTTCGGCAGGCAATAGCTAAATTTTACCGTAGGAATTTAAGCGCGGAATCTATCCTACTTCCTCAAGACCCAGAGAAAAACCACATTTACTTTCGCTATGTCATAAGAGTTGATGGTAATTTGGAAAGGGTCATTCAGCGGCTTAGCCGTCAGGGGATTGAGGCCAAAAGGCCGATTTTTAGACCCCTGCATCATTATCTTAAATTGGATAAAAAAGATTTCCCGAATACCGAACTGGTTTATAATTCTGCCCTTTCTTTACCCGTATACCCGGATTTAAAAAAGTCCGAAGCAGGATTTATCGTAGCAAGTTTAAAAAGGGCCTTAGATTAAATTGCGGATAGCCATACATCAGCCAAATTATCTGCCGTATTTAGGTTTCTTTCACAAGATATATCTGAGTGATATCTTTGCGATATTGGATACTGCCCAGTTTGTAAAAAGTGGCCTCTTGGCCTGGATGAACCGTAACAAGATCCGCACCTCCCAGGGATGGACGTGGCTTACCGTGCCGGTATTAACCAAAGGAAAATTCCCCGTAAGTATTAAAGATGCCAGGATTGGTAACACCAGCGATTGGCGAAGAAAACACCTTAATTCCCTCTGCCTTAATTATCGTAAAGCCCCCTATTTTCATAAGTATATTCAGTTTTTTGAAGCGCTCTATAAGAATGAATGGGAGGGTTTAAGTCAGCTCAACATAGAGATAATCGGATATCTACTTAAGGAGCTCAAAATTTCGGTAAAGGTAGTTAAGGTGTCGGATTTAAAGGTTAGGGGCAAAGGTAGCGAACTTTTAATTAATATCTGTAAGGAATTGGGAGCTGATGAATATATCTATGGCCAACACGGAGATGACTACATGGACTTTATTCAGTTTGAACAAAATAAAATTAGATTAACCCCCCAGGATTTTAAACACCCCCGATATAAACAACTCTACGAACCGTTTCTAGAGAATATGTCGGCTATCGATTTATTGTTTAACGAAGGAGAGAACAGTTTAGCCATTTTACAAAAGGCGGGAGGAAGCAAATGAAGCTTAGCCAACCTTTGCTATATTTTGCCGTATTTATCTTTGCCTTGGCCATATCCTATTTTATTACACCATTGATCTCCATGTTGGCCAGTTTTTTTAAGATCCTGGATAAACCCGCCTCCAGCAAACTGCACAAACACCCCACGCCCAGATTGGGCGGGGTGGCCATATTTCTGGGCTATTTCTTATCCCTGTATCTGACCCGGAATGTAGATTCGTTTGTCGGGATAATTATTTTTGGTGGGATAGGAATTCTGCTATTAGGTATTTTAGATGACATTTTTCGGGTACCGGCAGTAATTAAATTGATTTATATTTTTACTTTGACTGCGATCTTAGCCAAACAAGGATTGACGGTGAGTCTGTTTGGTAAACTCTTTTACCTCAATTTTCTAATCACCTTATTGTGGATAGTGGGGGTAACCAGCGCCTTAAATGCCGTGGATAATATGGATGGTTTAGCTGGAGGTTTGGGCGTCATTGCCGCCATAACTTTTTTTATTATAGCCATAAGAACCTCGCAATGGGGATGGGCAACCTTGGCCGTAGCCTTGTGTGGTGCGCTTTTAGGCTTCTTGCGTTACAATTTCCCGCCGGCCAAAATTTTTATGGGTGATTCCGGAAGCTTATTTTTGGGTTTTACCTTAGCGGCAATAGGCATAAAGGGTGAATGGTCGAGCCATCCCATTAAGGCCTCAATTATTCCGGTATTGGTTTTAGGGGTACCGATTTTTGATTTATCTTACATTGTAATAAGAAGATGGCGTGAAGGCACGGCCAAGGGAATTATTAAGGCCATAACCTTCTGCGCCAAAGACCATCTTTCTCACCATTTGGTGGAACTGGGTTTTAATCAATGGGTTAGCGTCTTATTTATATATTTTATCGCCATTTGCGTTTCGATTGGCGCCATTGTGCTGCAGAATGCGGCAGGATGGGATGCCATTTTGTTATTCTTACAATTTATCTTGATTTTTATTCTGGTAATGCTCCTGTTGGGCATTACCACAAAAAAGAGGTTAAAATTATAATTTCTCTTGCATATCTATTGGGCATACGCTAAAATAGCATAGGAAATGTTGGACAAAAATTCTGGTCTTTTAAAGCTTAACCATAGAGATTTGGGATAGTTATATTAATAAGGAGATTTATAGCATACCCAGAATAAAAATTTAGAGGAAATGCAAAGTTTTCTATTGTACAATCTGTGCAGGTACAGAAAAAGATAGGATTTTTGTTTATCTTTTCTCGGACTGCATAATTTTTACGGATAGAAGCAAATTATTAAAATGGCCTGGAGGCGCTAAGTAAGGCAAAGATGTATAAAGAATTTTTTGGTTTAAAAGAGGAGCCTTTTGAGAATACCCTGGACCCGCGATTCTTATATCGTTCCTCACAAATGACTGAGGCCTTGTCACGATTACAATACGTGGTGGAAAATAGAAAAGGGTCAGCAGTGCTTACCGGGGTATATGGTTGTGGAAAAACCTTATTGGCCAATACTTTGGTGGCAGGATTAAATCAGAGAAATTACCAGACTGCTTTTATTACCAATCCCCAGCTTACCTCCGTAGAATTATTAAGGGCCATTGCCAGACACCTGGGCGCTGGAAACCTTCCTCACAATTTAAATGAGATGTCTACCGATTATTTTTTAGAGATTATCGAGGATATCCTTATCAATAATGCGAAAGATGGCCGGGATACCTTGATAATTATCGACGAGGCCCATGTTATAGCCGATTTAAATGCCATGGAAGAGTTGCGGCTACTTTTGAATTTCCAGTTTGAGACCCGATTTTTATTAACCCTATTGCTTATGGGTCAGCCTGAGTTAAGCGAAAAGATTTCCAAGGCCAAACAATTACTGCAGCGTATTGCCATATCCTTCCATATTGGACCCTTATCATATGAAGAGGTAGCCAGTTACATCGTGTATCGCTTGGGTGTGGCGGGGGTTGAGAGGCAAATCTTTAATGCCGAGGCTATAGAGGTCGTCTATCGGATGTCTGGTGGCATACCGCGTCGGATAAATAATTTATGCGATCTCAGCCTACTTCTCTGTTCGGCCAGAAATTCCCAAGTTGTAGCTGGTCGTATCGTAGAGGAAGCGGCCGCGACCAGTTTTTGGCTGGCGTAAGTAAACTCCGTTAGAAAGGATTTTTCTAACGGGACGGGGCTTTCTAACGGAGTAAATAAGAGTTTGATTTTTTAATATAATAATAAACACTATGGATAAAGGGCCCGATTTAACCAAAGGAAAGATGGAAAATCTGGTGCGGATGGACGTTATACTAAAAAAGATTAAAGATAAACAAGAGGCTCAAGAAGTCCAGGTTATCGGTAAGAAAGAAAATAGCGCTAAAATTGATGTATTCAAAAAAGATGCCCTGAAGTCACCGATAACCACCGAAAAGGGAAAGGTTCCGGAAGAAGAAAGCGAGAAAAACGCCGGAATGTTTTCGCGGCTAAAAAAAGATATTCCCGATCAAACTACAACCACAACGGCAGATACGATTTCAGAAAAACTACCCCTGGGAAAAATTTTACTTAAGCGAGGAAATATTACCAAAGAGCAATTGCTGGATGCCTTAGAATTCCAGAAAAGCGATGAAGCAAAAAATGCCCGGAAGGTATATTTCGAGGCCTTAAGAGGGGTAAGAAAAATCTTTAATGCCTATAAAAAGGGAGAGGGTATAAAAAGTGAAGTGGTTGTAAATTTAGGCAATAAAATCGTGGATAGTGTGGTCTTATCTACCCAGTATTTCTTGAAATTATTTCATGAAGCAGATTCTTTAAGACTGCATCGCTACCTTAATGCGGTAAATGTGAGTATTCTTTCCACAGTTTTAGGCATTGCCAATAAATTTGATGCGGATAGCTTATTGGATTTAGCAGTCATCGGCTTATTGCATGATTTGGACCTTATAAAAAATAACTCTCTCCTAAACAAAACCACTAAGTTAAATGAAGAAGAAATAAAGGTGATAAGAAAACATCCTCTCAATACTGTTACCTATCTCGACCATGCCTTTAAGCTAAAAGATAAAATTGTTAAATCCATCTTGCAACACCATGAAAGAAAGAAATCTCAAGGTTATCCTTCGGGCCTGAGGGAACAGGAGATTCATGAATTTGCCGTCATTGTCGGTTTGGCCGACACCTACGAGGCCATGACCCATTCGCGAACTTATAAAAGTAAACTTACTCCCCATAAAGCTATCCTCAGCATAATAAACGATTCTAAAGACTTATTCCCCTATGAGGAGATAAAAAAACTGGTATCCTGTGTAGGTGTATATCCGGTGGGAAGCGAGGTTGAGCTGAATACCGGAGAGATTTGCCAAGTAGTAGCTGCCAATCCCGAACATCCCCTTAGGCCAGTGGTCCGTATTGTAATGGACAAAGAGGAGGGAGAAGAATCCAGTAAAAGAGAGCTTAGAATGGTCGATCTGATAAAATCTCCCTCACTATATATAAATAAAGAAATAGTGCAAGGCAGTATAAACTAAATCTAAATAGTCAAAAAAGGAAAGGGGGGGGAATGAAAGATGAAGAACTTAGCTAAGGTAGCGATTGTGGTGGGGATAATGAGCTTGGTAGCGGGGGTTGTCTTAAGATTATCAGCAAGAGCGATTGTTTTAGGGCTTGAGCCGTCGTCCTTTTTGGAATTTAGTATCGCCTGTTTTTTATTAACTTTAGCACTAGATACTCTCAAGTAATAAAGAGATAATCGCAATAGAAAAAAGGGCTCGAATTTAAAAAAGGTGAGCCCTTTTTGTTTCGTGGTCAGCATATTTATGATTATCAAGTCTTTTATAAAAGAAGGTTCGGGTTTTTTTGGCCAGGATATTAAATCCTGGACCAATGAGTTTAATAAGGTGGAGAAGATAGTGGAGAGCGCGGCGGATGCCGAAAGAGACTATCTTTCTCCTTTTTTTAAAAGGTTTTTCCCATTGCCCCCTGGTAAAATCTTAGAGGGTGGTTGTGGCACAGGAAGATATGTAATTACTTATCGTAAAATTGGATATGATATAATCGGAGTTGATTTTTCTGGTGAGACCATTCGACGGATAAAGAAGGAGTGCGGAGAAGACTTTGCGGTTTATGAAGCTAACATTACCGCGCTTCCTTTTGAGGATAATTACTTCGATTGCTACTATTCCGGTGGCGTAATCGAGCATTTTGAAGCCGGTCCGGATATGGTTTTGCAGGAGGCGCACCGGGTTATTAAAAAGGGAGGCATATTACTGGCTACGGTTCCCTATGTAAACCTGATTAGGCGATTTTATTTTACAATTTTTCCAGCAATTAAAACCAATAGAATTTTATTAAAAAGGGTTAAAGGTTGCCAACCAGAAACAGGTGTACCTAAAAGATATAATTTTTGTGAATATTATTTTGATGTTAATTCATTGGCCCATTTTTTTAAAAGGAATGGTTTCTTGATTGAAAAGACTTATCCGATAGATATATTATACGGAGAAATCGGTTTACTATTACAGAAATTTATAAAAAGAAACCAGAACTGTCGGCAGACTACACCTATCAATTCGGCTAGCTGCAAGAGCAATACTATAAAAACAAATAATAAAAGGCCATTAATAAAAGCCTGGCTATATGATTTTTTAATTACCGAGAATCGCAACAATATATTTTATAAATTACCGCTTACCTTTATTAACTATTTAAGTGGACATATGATTCTTTTTGTTGCCAGAGCAATATAGGGTGCCTTAAAGCAACGTATCTCCAAAATACGATTTTGATTGTCAAATCAGGGGGATGTCATAAAAAAAGTTGATTTTCAAAAAACCTGGCCAGAAGGCTGGAAAGTTAGTTATGGTTTTGATTTAATTGAAATTTATGGGTTAAATAATCGCTGCGGCCATTTTTTTTCTTATACCACTCGCATGGGAAAGGTTTTAGATTTGATACAACAAGTTATACCACCAAATGCCAAGGTTCTGGATATTGCTGCAGCGCAGGGGAATTACAGTCTATCCCTTGCGGAATTAGGATACGATGTTACTTGGAACGATATTCGATCGGAATTAGCTGACTATGTTAAATTAAAATATGAACACGGAACTATACATTTCGCACCGGGGAATATATTGGAGATTGATTTTAACCATAGTTACGATTTATGTCTTATGGGTGAAATTGTAGAACATGTTGCTTATCCAGATCGACTACTAAAACGAGTCATTCAATTAATAAAACCGGGTGGATATATTATAATGACAACTCCTAATGGTTCTTATTTTAGGTCTCGCGGCCACAGATTTTCGAAATGCTTGAATCCCTCCAAATTTGAGAATACCCAGTTTAAATCAGATGCGGACGGCCATATTTTCTTGCTACACTTAGATGAAATTTACAGTTTAGCTCAAACCATAGGTTTACGGGTGGTGAAAACTTTGCTAATCAATAACTGTCTCACAAATGGGGACATGAGACTAGGATGGTTATTGAAATTTTTACCTTCAGCAGTAGTTAAAACCATCGAGCAGTTTACGCAGGGCTTACCATTTAGCATACAAGAAAAACTCAATAGTTGTATTATTGTTTTATTCAAACGATTAGAAGGATGCGATAAATTGGAAAAGGGCGTGAGGGAGGAGCCATGGCCGAAGAAATCTTTTTAGAGAAGAAAAGAAGCCAATCCTTTTTGCATAATGATTATGTCTGTCACTAATTTTAACTTTTAAAATACCTTTTTTGTTTACAAAAATGGTATAATATTCTGCAGTAGAAATTTATCGTAAAAAATCGTAAAAAAGCTTGCAGGATGACGAAGCATTTCTTTAAAAGTTATATTTTAATTTTTTTATTTCTGGGTTTCTCGCAAAATAATCGCCCGGCGCAAAAAATATAACTGGTTTTCAAAAGAATCCTCAGAATAAGTTTCTCTTTTAGTGGCAGTGTCCATCAAAACAAGGCGGACATTCCATAATGCCTTTATCAGCAAATAGTTACGTAATCTCTATCCAAAAATGACCGGACATTTCGGACAAATTTAGCGAGGAATTACCTCTCTAAGTCCAGAATATTCTTGATATATTGAGGTATTGTGCATATAATAAGGCTAATAAATTAAAAGAGGTTCCCCCTCGGCTCATACGAGAGGGGCCCCAGTAATTTACCTCAAAGATGAAGAAATCTAATTTTCTAAGTTTAATTTTAATTTGCGTAATAGTAGCCTCCCTTATCATTTATACCAAAGCTATTTGTGAAGATGAAGACTTTGCATTCGATGTTTTATACAAGACTAATGATTCTTTTCGATTTGATGAATTTTTTGCCAGCATTTTGTCTTGCTCAGGAATTTTATATGAGTATCGTGCTATCGCGATTGCACCCGTCTCGATTATGGCATATTTAGAAAGACACGAAAAATCCCCTCCTGTTAATCCTCCGATTTTCGTAACAGACTAAATTTATCCAAAGATTTAATATTACCCAAAGCATTTTTTGAAGAAGGGATGCTAAATATGAAAAAAATTACTGTTATTTTGGTTATGTTACTTTTAATGTGTGGGATGACTATATTAGGTTTTGCCCAGACTTCGCAAGGGGCAGGCGTAAAAAAAGCTGCGGTTACCGCTGAGATCATCAGGGGCAAGATTATCTCTATTGATACGGCAAAGAACAAAATAGTGGTAAAAGAAAATAAAACAGGGACAGAGAAAACTATAGTGATAGATCCCAAGGTTATAACTACTTTAAGAATTGATGAACAGGTAAAAGTCACGCTTAAGGAAGGAAGTAATATCGCTGCGAGCGTAAAAAAGCTTGTTAAAAAGACCACCAACTAAAAAATAGCGCAACTAATAATGGAGGAGTGAGCAATGAAAAAAATAATTTTTTCACTATTTGCATTTTTATTCGTTAGTTCTCTGTGTTTTGCTCAACAGGCACAAGTTCCGGTTAGCCAAGCTCCGGTTAGTCAACCAACGGTTAGCCAAACGGCCCAAGCACCGGTAGAAAACAAAGCTCTTACCGGCAAAGTTGATTCAGTAACAATCGGGGATGCTACGAAGGGAATCAAGTCAGAGATCGTGGTTGTAGATGATAAAGGCCAAAAACTGAGCTTTGTAGTAAAAAGCGGCACCCCAATTACTGATAAAGACGCAAAGACGGTTGCCCTAAGCGATATAAAGAAGGACAATAAGGTTACCGTAGCGTATACAACGAGTGAAATGGGTACTCACGAAGCGCAGTCTATTAAATTGGTAGAATAAAAGATAGGTTGTTTAGTAGATCGCGGCAGGCATACATGATATATGCCTGCCGTCTTTCTATGATTTCTTGAAATAAAATATCTGGGAATCGGACAAATTTAGCGAGGAATTACCTCTCTAGGTCCAGAATATTCTTGATACATCAAGGTATTGAGTCTATAATTGACCTGTGTAAATCAGAGAGGTTTCCCTACGGCTGATACGAGAAGGACCCCAGTAATTATCCTCTCGGCGAGAGAGGTTTGTCGATTATAGCGCTGATTCTAACGCAGGATCAGCGGGAGGAGAGGGGGGAGCGTATCGCCGCCGGCCCTGCTTGAGATGTTCAAGTCAATGAACCAGGGAAAGATCGTGGTTAACTTTACGGTAAAGACGAAAATGGCCAACCCTGAATTCAGGCTCAGGGATGTGCACCGTGCGGTCAAGGACAAGATTAACCAGGGGCTGGAGTCGCAGCGAATCGATTCTGAAAAAATAATAAGGTTTCCCGCGAAGGTGGTAAGCGGCACAATCAAAAGTTTTGAGGAAGTATCCAAGGCGATGATCAACGGGACTTTCGGAATTGCCAGGGAATTGGAGCGCAGGCTGGCGGATGTCTTCCGTCACTAAGAATGGTCTCTCCGAATTCTTGCTGCGAAAATTTTAATAAGCGTCAACCGAGGTAAGCTTGAGGATTCAATTCACCAAAGGTTTTCAAATCCTCCTGATCATCTGCCTGGGGATACTCATCTACGCTAACTCTCTGCACGGAGAATTCCTTTCCGACGACATCTGTTTAGTCAAGAATAACACCCACATCAAGAACTGGTCGAATATCCAAGAGGTATTCAGCGGTGGCCGGGCTTTAGGCTGCGGGAAGGCGGTTGATTTTTACCGACCGATGCAGATGGTTTCCTATATGTTCGATTACTCTTTCTGGCGACTGGATCCCTTCGGATATCATCTGACTAATCTATTTCTGCATATCCTGGTGTCATTGTGCGTATTCTGGATGCTGTTTCTGGTTTACAAAAAGAGGTCGATCGCGTTCATCAGCAGCCTTTTGTTCTTGGCGCATCCTTTGCAGGTTGAATCCGTAGCCTATATCTCCGGCCGGGCGGATCTTTTGGCAGCGCTGGGCGTGCTACTATGTTTTATTTTTTATTTAAAGCAGTATGATTCTTCCAGTCCGTTCAAATACGCGTTGATTTTGCTGAGTTATTTATTCGCCCTGTGTTCCAAGGAATTCAGCCTGGTCGTCCCGGCTGTCCTGATCTTGCATAGTTTGGTCTTCGGAAGGCGCATTCTCTTAAAAGAATTTATCTCTATCTCCGCGATCTCCTCGGTTTATATACTAACCAGGATTCTGGGTTATGCCGGCGTTACCTCAGCACCTCCAACCTCATTCTTACAAAGACTCCCTGGATTCTTTGTCGCCCTGACCGAATACTTCCGGCTTCTTTTTGCCCCGTTGGATTTGCATATGGATTACGGGACTAAGCTATTTGCTTTCAGCGATCCGAAGGCGCTTTCCGGCTTAGCTCTCCTGTTATTATTAGTGTTGCTGGTTTTTAAGTGCCGCAGATTGACGGAGGTCTCTTTTCCGGTCTGCTGGTTTTTGATTACGCTGCTTCCCCAGTCAAATTTATACCCCTTGAACGCCTTTATGTCTGAGCATTGGCTTTATCTGCCTTCGATAGGGTTCTTTGCGGTCATGGCTAACGGGCTGGCCGCGCTTTATTCTTACCCGAGACAAAAATCGCTGGCGCAAGGTTTACTGATTTTAGCGGTTTTTTCGTATTCATACCTTACGATAAATCAGAATAGCTACTGGCATGATCCGATAACGCATTATGAGCGGACTTTACAATACGCGCCCGATGACTGGAGCCTTTATTACAATCTGGGCATTAATTACGCGGACCAAGGGATGAATGAAAAAGCCCTGGATTCATTCGGGAAAGCACTGCAGTTAAATTCCCGGGAAATCAGCGTTTACTGTAACTTAAGCAACGTTTACGCCTTAACCGGGGACAATAGGTCATCGGCTGCGGTTTTAAGGAAGGCGATAGGTATAAGTCCGGCCAATCCTTACCTATATTATTTGCTTGGCAACAGCCTTTATGATGATAAACAGGAAGACCAGGCGTTATCCGCCTATCTTGAGGCGATCCAGCTCGCTGACTATGTCCTGGCATACAATGGCATAGGCAAGATATATTATAAAAGGGGCCAGAAGCAGTCAGCGCAGAAGTTTTTTAATTCGGCCATCTCCAGGTTAAGCGAGGTGATCAAGCTTGAGCCTGATTTGGATCTGGCCCATAACAATCTTGCCGAGGCTTATTACTACACCGGCCAATATGAGCTGGCGCTCAGGCATTGCAATAAGGCCCTGGAGTTAGGATATAAGGTATCCGGCGAATTACTCGACCAGCTTAAGCCGTACCGCAGATAAGCCTAAGGTAAACCTAAAAACAGCCTTTACATCGGCTTAAAATTCAATTATACTTTAAAAGTAGAAAAGGGGAGAAGTTTTTTGGCCAAAGCTGCTTAGCGAAGGCGGAAATCATGTGGTCGAATAACAAAAAAGCGAAGAGAGGTTTTACAATTTTTGAACTGCTGGTTTCATTGATGATCATAGCTATTATGGCAAGTGCTCTGTTTGCGATGAAAGGCTCGTTTAGCCATCGTCAGCAGTTGATGCTTTCCGCATTGAAATTAGCCAATGATTTGCGCTTGACGCAACAATTTTCCCGCACCTGCAAAGATGGATACAAATACTATGGTCTGCGTTTTTATGGAAATCTTGGGCCAGACGGCGATCGTGATGGGTATAAGATAGTTAGATATCATCCCCACAGCGGTACTCAGCCGATTGATGACTGGACTCCAGTGGCTGATCTTACACCGACCGGCTTCGATGTCATAAAAACTTCCGTCCAGGCTGATGTCCCTTCTCCCTTGACATATGAAATGTTTATAGAGGATACCTTTTTTGCTAAGAGGGTGCAGATTAAACCAGCCACTGAGTTTCAAGTAGGTGATGCAATAGTTTTTAATCCCAATGGGTCGGCAACGCTTGATGGCTTTAATCTCCTTGGTTTAGGTAAAGACGAAATTGTTCTTAGCATGGGTGACTACTCGGTAACTATAGAGATAACTCCGCTTACTGGATATGTGAAGATAAGGTAAAAATATGAGAAACCGAGGACTTACTTTTTTAGAAATTCTCATTTCGCTTATTATATTTACAGTAGCAATGTTAGGGATTTTTCAAATATTTAATGTCGCCTTAGACGCCCAGCACCGGGCCAGGCAGGAAATTATCGCTATCAATCTTGCGCGGGGGCTTACGGCCGAGATTATGGCAAAGAACTTTGTTGACCCTGATGAGCCCACGAACAACGCACTAGGTCTAAACCCAGGGGAGAGCTTTAGTAATCGTCAAACTTTGGACGATGTTGATGATTATAATGGTTACGATGAATCAGCTGCGGGTTATCCTACTACTGTAGGTAATCAGGCTATGAATGGTAGCGTAGTCGGCATACCAGATTATTCAGGTTTTAGTCGTAGCGTAAATGTAGTTTATTGTGATAGCAATATCAATTGTCCGGCTGCAGGGCCGAGTGATTATAAACGGGCGAGGGTAACCGTAAATAACCCTTACGCAAAAAATATTATTATAGATGAGGTAACGGCTAGACCCGTTCCATAGTATGGTGACTTGACATTGTTTTCAAAAGAATGATACGCGTCAAATAGTGAGGGTTTCCAGGATGAACTTGTCGTATCGGAATTTGAATAAAGTATATCAAAGAGTAATCCGCCTTGGGCGGAAATTCCGACAGCCCTTACCGACGGTAAGGGCTGGACCAGATAGGCAGGATTCCGATATGACCCAGCCCTTTCTTAGAAAGGGCTGTGCGAAGCAAGATAGTGCACGAGGCGTAAGCCGAGTGCCTATCTGGAAAATAAAATCTAATGGCCTGACACTTTTAGAGATAATTATTTCTATCGGCATTTTTGTCTTGGTGGCTACAGCTGTATCTTTAGTTTTTAACCGCTCTATTTTTGTCTATGGGGTCTCAACCAACAAGCAGCAAGCTTCCCAGCAGGCTGCCATCGCCATGGAGTGGTTGATGCGTGATATCTCAGGAGCCACCTGTATCTATGGAGCCAATTCTGGCTCTATTGTCCTGCGTAACCCTAATTGGGATCGTAACCCTACCTGCCCTCCCTGTGACCCTCCCTGTGACCCTACCTGTGGTTATGTGAAATACTATTTGCAAAATCCCACTACCTTGGTGCGCAACAATTGTACTGCGGATTCTTTACTGGCTGAAAATCTAGTCAGTTTGAATCTTACCTACTACGACTGGCACAATCAACCTACCACCTTTGCCTCTGCGGCTAAAGAAGCTGAAATAACCCTGACTACCTCCTCAGGCGGTCAGAAGTTTACTCTTTATACTGTGGCTTCCCCGATGTCCTGTGTTGGGGGTTGCTTGTTGGCAAAGACCTACGGCGGCAATGGTACCGATGATCTTTATTCTCTGCAGCAGACCAGCGACGGAGGATACATCCTGGGAGGATATACCACCTCTTTTGGGTCAGGTGGCGACTTTCTGGTGATTAAAACTGATGGCGCTGGAAATGTGAATGTGGGAGATACAGGAACCTGGGCAAAATCCTATAACGTTGGTGCTCCAGATCAACTTAACTCTCTGCAGCAGACCAGCGACGGAGGATACATCCTGGGAGGATATACCTCGTCAAATGGTGACGACTTCCTGGTGATTAAAACTACCTCTAGTGGTAGTCTAGATACTACCAACTTTGGGACCGGGGCAGAGTCCTTTAACGTCGTCGGTACTTCTTCAGATCGACTTAACTCTCTGCAGCAGACCAGCGACGGAGGATACATCCTGGGAGGATATACCTCGTCAAATGGTGACGACTTCCTGGTGATTAAAACTACCTCTAGCGGTAGTCTAGATACTATCAACTTTGGGACCGGGGCAGAGTCTTTTAACGTCGTCGGTACTTCTTCAGATCAACTTAACTCTCTGCAACAGACCAGCGACGGCTACATCCTCGGAGGAAATACCTCGTCAAATGGCGGCGACTTTCTGGTAATTAAAATTGGTAGTACTGGAGCTTTCAGCTGGGCAGAGTCCTTTAACGTCGTAGGTACTTCTTCAGATCGACTTAACTCTCTGCAGCAGACCAGCGACGGAGGATACATCCTGGGAGGAAATACCTCGTCAAATGGCGGCGACTTTCTGGTGATTAAAACTACCTCTAACGGTAGTCTAGATACTACCAACTTTGGGACCGGGGCAAAATCCTATAACGTCGGTGCTCCAGATCAACTAAACTCTCTGCTGCAGACCAGCGACGGAGGATACATCTTGGGAGGAAATACCACGTCAGCAGGTAATAGCGAACTTCTGGTGATTAAAACTGATAAGAGTGGTAATACCACCGGAGGTGATTGCGGGACTGGGACTCCTCCTGTACAATGTTGGACGAAGGCCTATGGTGGTACTGGTCTAGAGGGGCTTCACTTTCTCCGGCAGGCATTGGATGCTGATCGTAATCCTAATGGATACCTTCTCGGAGGATACACAGAGTCTTTTGGGCCAGGTGGAAGCGGCAGGAATTTTCTGGTGATTAGAATTGATGCTTCCGGCAATATAATCTGCTGTATTCCTGGATTTACGGTTACCACTCTAACAAATATCACTCCAAACCCTTTAACTCTTACTCCAAACCCTTTAACTCTTACTCCAAACCCTTTAACTCTTACTCCAAACCCTTTAACCCTTACTCCCAACCCTGTAACTGCGGATAGTAATTCTGTCTGCCCTCCGCCATAATATGTATGTAGGGAGTGAGGGCCTGAGATAAAATTAAGTTTTAAATGATATTGCAATTTACAAAAAGTATGATATGCTTGAATTAAAAGAAAAACAATGAGCGTTTCTTTTAAAATAGAAAGGAATAAGATTAAAAATTGAAGGGGGGTAGATTCTAATGAAGATATCTAAATTGCTGCAAAACCAAAAATCTCAAGCCATTATCATTGCTATTATTGTTATCGCTTTTGTTTTGATCTTAGGCGCTGGTCTTCTTTTCCATGCCCGTTCCTATAAAGCGTTTTCCAAAATACAGACCAAGGTAAATGGTGCTTATTCTCTGGCTAAAAGTGGACTCGGAATCGCCAAGCATCAAATAGGATCTAGTAGTGGCGGTCCTTCTGGTTCCTGTAGTGGCGGCAGTGGTGGTAGTAGCGGCGGTACTATACCCGCGACCACCTATACTTTAGGGTCAGGAACGGTAACCATTAAGGCCACCAACGGAGCTATTACTTCCACCGGAAATGCTGGTGGAGCCGTGCGCGTTTTGACCGAGACCGTGCCAGTACCCGCCGGTGGCACTCCGGTTTCCACTTGGTCCAAGTCTTATGGCGGTGCTGCCGAAGATGATAGTTGGGTTGTTCTGCCGACTGCTGATGGTGGATATATGGTGGGAGCGTATACTCTTTCTTGGGGAGCAGGCAACGAGGACATAGCAATGCTTAAACTTAAAGCCGATGGTACGTTAGACACAGCTTTTGGTTCCACTGGCGCAGAGACTTTTGGAGGAAGTAAAACTGATCGCTTTGACAGAGGCTTGCGTCAAACATCCGATGGAGGATATATTATAGGAGGGAGGACCTATTCTTTTATATCGGGAGGTTCGTCGGGTGACTTTTTAGCAGTTAAAACTACCAATACAGGAAATATTACTTGGGCAAAAGTCTATAGAAGTAATGATGCAGCTAAAGATGATCAGTTAATAGATCTTTGCGAAACAGTTAATTCTTCAAAGGTGGTTAATGGTTATTTATTGGCAGGGCAAATTGGAAGCGCCCGAAGGCTGCTAATTAAAACTAATCTTAGTGGTGCTCCAGTAACTGATGGTAGTTTTGGCGGAACTTTTGGTGTTATGAAGTATGGATTAACTTCAGGTTTCTCCATAAACCTTGCTTCAGTCCGACAGACATTTGATAATGGTGACCCCACTACTGGTAACCCAACAGGATATATCATGGGAGGGTTGGCTTATTCTAGTTCATCAGGTCCATCGGACTTTAATGTGATTAAAATTAATATGGATGGCACGCTGGATACAGCCGGCTTTGGCACAACCAGTTCAAAATCCTATGGTACTAGTGCAGGTGATGATGTAGTTTATTCTGTTCAACAGACCAGCGACGGAGGATACATTTTAGGGGGGATATCAGATTCTTTTTCAGGAACTACGGGAAGCTATGACTTTATGATTATTAAGATTAAAGCCAACGGAGATCTCGATACTTCTTTTGGAGGAACCGGGGTAATGACCTACGATGAAAATTCACAAGATCAAAGATCTTTTTCTCCTATCCTGGAAGTTTCTGACGGGTACATTTTGGGAGGATATTCGACATATGCTTCTGGTAGTCATGATTTTTCACTGATTAAAATTTACAAAAGCGGAGGGGTAGCTTGGTCAAAGAGATACAGTGGTTCCCTTAGCGACCAGCTGTTTTACATCGGGAAAGTCAGCGATGGAGGATTTATTTTAGGAGGAAGAACCACTACTTGGACTGCTGGTAACTACGATATGTTATTGATTAAGGTTGATGCTTCTGGCAATTTATGCTGTTCACCTAACATTTCTCAGAATACTATATCAGTTGCTGGAACGTCGAGGAGCTTCACGCCCCGCAATGAAAATATCACTGCTGTGGCAGAGGCTTTAAATGGCGCAGTTCAAGATGTTACTGCTACGCTTACAAAAAATAACCCTACTCCCAGTAGAATTGATATTTGTAATTAATTCATTATTGTCTAGTTTGTACTCTTCGCCCTCTTTTAGAAACTTAAAAGAGGGCGAATTTCTATTGTAGTGTTATGAAGTCGAATCGCGATTTTAGCAGCCAAAGGAGTAAAGAATATTTTAAGTTTCTTAATCAAGGAGAAAGAGATGGATATATTAGATAAATATGTGAGAAGAGGAAGGCGAACCGCTTCCAGAATTTGGGGCGAAACCGGTATGGTATTATTTTTACCTGGGAGCAAGTCCCAGCTGGAGCATAAAACATTCGAATTGAGTTCAACTGGTATTTACTTCTGGAAATTACTGGAAAGCAAGCCCAAGCTGCGGGAGATCGTGGATAGTATAGCGCAGAAAAAGAGAATTAGATATGATATTGCTTTAAGAGAAGTAGTTAGGCAAATTAAGAAACTGTCAGCAAAAGGCATAGTGGATATTGTAGATAAGCCGGAGTGAGGGGCAAAAACATTTACCCTGCCTTATACTTTTTTATAAGACTAAAGAAGTCATGAAAATAAACTTACTGAAAAAGCTTAAAATAAAACCCACTATGGGATTAGAGGGGTATGCGACCTATCATACTCGAATGCTTGGTGCTCCGGTAAAAGCCTACCTTGAAATAACTGCTCGTTGTAATTTCCGATGCGTACATTGTTACCTGCATCCTTTATTGTCCAAAGGTAAGAAAGAGATGACCACACATGAATTTTTTTCAATTCTTGACCAATTGGCAGAGATGGGCACCCTTTTCCTTATCATAACTGGAGGAGAGCCATTCGTAAGGCCGGATTTCTGGCAGATTATGGAACATGCCAGGGAGCGAGGTTTTATTATTGAATTGGTAACTAATGGTTCATTGGTTACAAAAGTGGCAGCCCAACGTCTGGCTGCTCTTTTTGTTAATAAAGTTTCTGTGAGTATTTATGGTATGGACGAAGGTGTATATAAAACTGTGACCGGCTCATCCGGGGTATTCAAGAAAGTAATGCGAGGCGTTAAATTACTGGTAGAGGAGGGAGTGAAAGTTGAGGCAAGATTAATTCTCCTGCGGGAGAATTTTTTCCAATTAGAAGCATTTAGAAGATTTGTAAAAAAGACTGGCGTTGAAAATAGTATTGAATGGTTACTTTCGCCCCGCCATGACACGTCTCTGGTTCCCTTGAGGCATGGACTTATCAAAACTCAAATAGAAAAGTTCCTTCACTGTTATCCTAAACAGTATAAACCAGACTTGGATTTTGCACCATTTACTTCCACTCCACTCTGCCCTTCGAGATTCAGGGGTATAGCAATTAATTCTTACGGTGAAGTAAGAAACTGCATATTATTAGAGAATTCTACGAATATTCGCGAGAAGTCAATTGCAGATATTTTTCAAAAGGATTCTTTTTTTAGGCGCATACGGAGGCTTCAATGGGGGGATGTGCCACAATGTTTGAAATGTAAAGCTAAGGCCTACTGTGCGCCCTGTCCTGCTGATTATTTTTTACACACTGGAAATCTTACGCCAAATCCACCCAAAGCAATGTGCAGAAGAGCTTGGATGTTGAAAGATATCTATGAAAGGCTTCAGAAATGATACTTTTTCCTTCAAAATATCTGGTAAAAGTTTCTCTTAAGAAAAAAAACCACCTTGTTCTTTACCACTCTCTTTTTGGCGGAGCAATGCGAGTAAAACAGGGGGTTTGGGATTTAATACAGAGGTTTAAGGGCGAGAAAGATTTCCCTCGTTCTTTTAGCAAAAAGGAAATTTCCGCTTATCGTAACACCATTCTTGATTTAAGGAAGCGGAAATTTTTAGTAAGGGATGGTATAGACGAACGTGCTCTCATGAAGAAAGAAAATCAGAAGTTTGGTAAATCGTTAGCTAAAGGCAAATGCTACATAACTGATTTGAGATTAGAAATGGCCAGTTATTGTAATTTTCGCTGCCTGCATTGTTTTGCCCCCAAAATATATAATTGGAAAAAAGGAAAAAAAATGAGCTTTCGTACCGCTAAGCTGGCAGTGGATGGATTTATGGATATTTTAAGAAAGACTGGCGAAAAGGAGGGCGGAATAACCTTTTGGGGAGGTGAGCCCTTGCTTAATTGGCAGGTAATTGAACGAATCGTTGAGTATGTCGATGATTTAACTAAGGATTCTTCTGTTAAAATTGTATGGGGGGTTATTACTAATGGCTCTCTTATCAATAATCAAATTCTCAAGTTCATGAAACTGCATAAAATAGAGGTTAGGGTCAGCCTCGATGGATTAGAGAAAGAAAACGACCAGTTTCGCAGATTCACCAATGTCGAAGGGACATTCAAAAGCATTATTAAAGCTATGGATGGACTTTCTAAGTTCGGCATAGTATTTTCTGTTGAGATGTGCCTTAATGATTATAATTTTAACTCTGCGGAGAAAGTACTAGACTATGTGTATAACAATTATAAGTGTAAAGGATTTGTAATTGGTCCAATATTTTATCAGAAGACAACTTCTAAGTTCGATCACCATTCAAATCAAGAGAAGGCCAAAAGGATTATACAAATATATGATTACGCTTTGAAAAAGGGTTTTTCTCTTAATCCCGCAGATGGGCTTACTCTATTGAACAACGCGATAGTAACACGGGTTCCTTTACAGGCTTGTATAGGCTTATACTGTGGTTTATACGTAAACCCAGCAGGTTTAGTATGTAGTTGTCACAAAATCACAACTCCTCTTGGTACTATTAAGCAAATGGGAAAAATTCCTCAAGGAAAAGAATACAGATATGTAGCTATGAGAAGTACGGGAAGGATTAAAGGCTGTGAAGGATGCGAAATTGAAGGTTTTTGTGCTGGAGGATGTGCAGGAATAGCCCAGTTTTACTCCGGCGATATTTATGATTGCTCTGACCCTCTTTTTCAATCTTTCTACTGTGATTTTCGCCGACATCTATTTAGAGGGTTGTTGAAACATAATATGGAAAGAAGAAAATTCACAAAATAATTTCTTTAAAGAAAGAGAAAATTTCCCATGACTATTGAACCTTTCGTTAAAGGAACTGGCAGATTAGAATTTAGTAGAGCAGTCGAGTTTGATAATATGATGGATGAAAGGCGTATTCCATATAGCGCTTTCTTCGAACTCACTTATAAATGCAATCTTAAATGTATTCACTGTTATGCGAATATTCCTCACCACGGCAAAGAATTAAGTTTTAAAGAAGTGATTTCTGTCCTTGAGCAGCTTGCCGATGCCGGTACCCTTCATATCACTTTTAGCGGAGGAGAACCTTTTATCAGAAAGGATTTCATGGATATACTCAGTTACGCTCGCAAACTTGATTTTGCTACAGTAATATTAACTAATGCTACGTTGATTACCGAGGATATTGCCGATAGAATTTCTAGTCTGTTTCCACTACTGATAAAGGCGACCCTCTATGGAGCCACAAGAAAGATGTATGGTAGAGTAACCGGTAACCCAAAGCTATATCATCGCGCCATGAGAGGAATCCGTCTTTTAGCTGAGCGAGAAATTCCTATGATCATTGCTTCGTATGCTTTTAATTTTAATACAGTAAAAGATATGTTAGCGATAAAAAGGATTTGTCAGGGGGTTGGTGTGAAATGGAGAGTACTATCACAATTTAATTATAAAGCGAATGGCGACTCCACACCCTTAAGATATGAATTATCAGAATCACAATTTGAAAAATTTTCACGGGGAATACCAAAACTACTATATTCTTTTTCCTCTGCGCAGAAACAATTTAAGAAGAAAGCAGAAAATAATGTAGTTTGCAGGGGACTGCAGTCAGGTATTTATATAAATCCTTATGGTCAAATCGGTAGCTGTCATGTTTTAGCCAGTAAAAGTAGTATCAGAGAAAAGTCTCTTTTAGAGATATGGCGGAATGACCCATTATTAGAAAAACAAAGAAATATCCGATGGAAAGATTTGCCTGTTTGCTTAAAATGTAAAAGCTTATCTTATTGTTATCCGTGTCCTGGTGCTAATTTTCTCGCTACGGGAAGTTTTACTAAAATTTCCACAGATTATTGCCAGTTTGCCCATAAAACTAGAAAAGTCTGCTTAAGATTATGCTCAGCAAACTAAAAAGCGTAAGTTAGTGAGTAAAAAGAAAAATATTTCTTAACTCTGTGTATAACAGTTAGTTGAAAAAAAAATAAATTAAATAGAGAGGCTTGACATTTGCCGCTTTTAATGTATACTTAATATTGGATAAAGAGCTAAAACTTAGGACTCGAATACCGATAAAGCTGTCCCGCCAATGCGGCGGGATGGAACGCCCGTAATGCGTAAGCTAAACCGGGCTGCCGAAAAGTCGAGTTTTTATATTAGCTACAAATAAATACAAAAGGAGGTGAATTAAGATGAAAAGACTAAACAAAAAGGGTCCAAAAGAAATAGCACAATTATCTTCTAATGAGTGTACCGCTAGATCTGGGTGTAAATGCCCCTCCCCAGTAAACCATCCGCCAATGGGAGCAGCATAGTAAAGAGGGGAATACTTGGTTCTTAGGCTGGGTGATATAGAATAGCAATAAATACTGTTATAAGAAACTGTTTTAACCGGCCTATATAGCTACAAATAAATACAAAAGGAGGTGAATTAAGATGAAAAGACTAAACAAAAAGGGTCCAAAAGAAATAGCACAATTATCTTCTAATGAGTGTACCGCTAAATCTGGGTGTAGCTGCCCCTCCCCAGTAAACCATCCGCCAATGGGAGCAGCATAGTAAAGAGGGGAATACTTGGTTCTTAGGCTGGGTGATATAGAATAGCAATAAATACTGTTATAAGAAACTGTTTTAACCGGCCTAAAGAGGTGCTCTGTGCGGCGATGAGGGTAGTGGACTATTGTTGGTTCTAGAAGGAGTCTATCGCCGGGGAATGAGGTTTCTTCATCTAAGAGCATAAAGGTGTGCGTGCAGGAAAATCCTGTAAATACCCCGAAAGAAGATAGCTCTTTATTATTTCTGACCCTTATAATATCTCGCCAAATCAACTCTTCTCTATTTAAAAGTTATTTATTTCTTTTTTTATAGATCTTGATATAATTTTTCTATGCGAAAATCAACAATATTAGATTTAAAGTGCCCAAAAATTAATAGAAAGAGATGCTCTGGCAATCTTAAAGTTGAAATTTTAAGCCAAAAAAATGATGAGATTATTGATGGATTCTTAATTTGTCAAGCCTGCAAATCTAAATATCCCATCATTCAAAGCATTCCCATACTCCTTAATAATCTTAGAGAATATCTGAAAAGTGAGTTTAGAAATATCAGCAAAACTATAGGGGGAGATAAAAAGATCCATCAAGAGGTGTTTTCGTATATTATCGACCTAACAAATGCTACTTTTGATGAGGGTTTTTTCTCTCCCGGCGAAGGACAACTTTATGTTGCTGCTCAATATGGTACCAAACAGCAGTGTAGGAGTCGAAGCTCATCTCTTTTTAATAAGTGGCTAAAATCATATCAAAAGAATAGCTTACGCGAAGTTATTAAAAGATGGATTTCTGAAAATAACTTAAAAGATGAGAAGGCTATAGATATAGGTTGTGCTGCAGGTGGTTTTACTTATTTGTTGGCTCAAAAATGCAGTTTTTCATATGGGGTAGATATTTCATTTGCGAGTCTATTTACTGCAAATAGGATTATCAAGCAGATCCCTACAAAACTTAAATACTATTTGGCGGTGGGAGAGGAAAAAGAAGTCAAGATAAAAATCAAGAAGTTAGATAACATTGATTTCATACTTGCCTCAGCAGATAATTTACCTTTTAAAAATAAGACTTTCGGGCTGGCGTTGGTTAGTTATATTATAGATGTAGAAAAAAATAACTTTATGATTTTAAAAGAAGTAAACCGAACTCTTGATAGGGGAGCTGGTATTTTTTTATCCTTTGTGCCATTTTTTAGATATTTAAAATATGGCAATAGAAAATTGCTTATGGATGAAGAAAATATAAAAGTACTAATGAAGTCCTTTAATTTTTATCAAGTTCTTAGACCTATATCTGTTGATCCTAGGTTTCTTCAGAGAAGCGTTGATTGTTTCATGCTGGGGAAAAAGGTAAATTAACCAGAACAGATGAACAAGTAAGTTTTGATCATATAATCCTACTGAAAATGAAAAGCCCTACTAACAGTAGGGCTTTTGTTAATTTAAGGAGAAAGAATAATTTTATTTAAGCGATGTTTTTCCTTTTATGCAACACAAAAGATAAAAATCCCCAGTTATTAATGCGCAGTAATTAGTTAACCCTATACAATTTACAGCTGAAAATAAAGTCCCAGTAAATGGCTTTGTTAATTTTGACTTTCTTCGGCGGAAGGTTTCTGTAAATATTTTCTAACTTTAAACATAATTTGTTGTATCAGATTATATAACCACCCAAAAGTTTGTATTCTGACATCTTTTTCGTCATATGGTATGGCAAATTTGAAAAAGTGCTTGTATTTTTCTTTGTTCGCTTTTAAGTATTCTGGTAAATTAGAGGCTACCTCAAAATCTCTATCGTGATATATTTTTGTACATTCGAGCGTTTCAGACTGCCCGGTGAATAACTGTAATGGCGGAAGTTTGTAGCTAAGTAAAGCCTTTTTGTTATGTAGATTGGTTCGGCACACATTGTACTTGATATATTTACCGCCTTTTTCAGCAGTTTTATCTAAACTCTCGCCAAATGGATGGTTTTGCTGTTTGTATAGAACTGCGTCATAGCCACCCAGCCAAGCTAGATGGCTTCCAGCATTGGGAAGGGTTACCCCTATAGTTATTGACATGTTTTTTTCAGGAAGATCCTTTCCCTGTTTAATTTCTCGCATAGACCACCACATATTATTATGAGCCAAAGATCCCCAACGTACTATATTGGGAGTTAATCTTTTGAATGAACGGTACCTACATGCGACAGTGCATATTCTATCATCGCCGCTAACCAAAATGCAGTTTAAATAATATAAATATCTCTTTTGTTGAAATCCAATGAACTCATGTTTCTCCAATAGTTGGACGGCTTCATTTACTTTTGCCGCTTTTGGAATTTCATCTACATCAGAAAGTAAAATAACATCATCATCATTGCAGTTACATTGTAATAAAGCTTTTGAGATGCAATTTCTCTGGTGCCTTTCTAGAGGCCATCTGTTATTATTTTCAATTCTTGGCATATCCCTAACTACATAATACACTATTCTATCAATATATTCTTTGAATTCATGCTTATATTCCAGGAAATATAATGGTTTTTTTCTTCCTGAGATTGTTTTGGTGGCTTCAACTAAAACAAATTTATTCACCACATCTTTCAACTCTTCTAAGCGAATTTTGAGCAAGTCAATTTCATTGCAAAATAGGAAACAATCATAAATCATTATAATTTTCTCCTTCCTTATAATTAGGCCGTTTTTTACTTAAGAAAATTACTAAATTTTTAGAAGGAACGTTTTTTGTGTTTTCTTTTAAGTTGATTATTCCGCGCAACTTAGAGATTTCTATTATACATATCTCTTAACTTTATATCTCTAATCTATATTATGTTACATTTTAATTCATGTCAATTTTTTAATTTAACGGTTTTTATCCATATACGGACTTCACGGTAGATTTTTTTATTGACATTTCTGACAAACTATATACAATCTGAATAACAAATAAGTGCATATGAAATTAGATAATAAATAGAGAATGAAAGAAAATTTCAGTAAATTCAGGAAAATAAAACTCATGTTGCGTCTGTCTGAATATGTCAGGCCTTTTCGTCGCCAGATGATTATACTTTTTGTTCTTACTGCACTTAGCACCTTAATAGGCTTGGTGCCGGTTTACTTAATGAAACCCCTGACTGATGAAGTTTTGTTTACTTCTACTAAAACACCTATCAGTGATAGGTTGTGGACTTTAAATATACTCTGCTTTGCGCTCTTATTAGTGCACATAGTTCATGCGGTAACTGAATCGATACGAGAGTATCGCCGAAACTGGATAGGAGAAAAAGTTGGCCTGACTTTACGAAGGAGTTTATATGTTCATTTGCAGAAATTATCTTTACAGTTTTACTATGATGAGAGAACCGGAGATTTGCATTCTCGCGTAACTGACGATATTAATTCTCTGCAATCTTTCATAACTACCGATCTTATAGAACTAACCATATTTTCGGTGATGTCGGTAGGTATGTGTGTTTTACTGTTTTGCTTAGAATGGAGATTGACTTTAATTTTACTAGTACCCGTACCTTTAATTATTATAATATTACGTGTTTTTGGGGGGAAAATCATCGTTACCTATCGTAATTTATACAAAAAAATCGCCAATATGAGTTCAATAGTATTTAATGTTTTGTCCGGAATTATAGTGATTAAAACCAACGTCGCTGAGCGCAGAGAATTAGCTAGATTTGATAAGGCGAGTAATGAGGTAGCTAATGAAAACTTGCATAATGCCTATTTGAATTTTACCTTTTTGCCATTAATTGGAATTGTTTTGTTTGCTGCTGGATTGGCTATTCGTTGGATTGGAGGATGGGCAGTAGTCCAAGGGAAAATTACTGCTGGCGATATGATGGTGTTTTTGGGATATGTGGGGCAATTTTACGGGCCAGTTCAGGGCATAAATCAAATCTATGCCAATTTTCAAAATACCATTGCTGCGGCAGAAAGGGTATTTCAAGTTTTGGATGCCAAACCCCAGATTGTTGATGCGCCGGATGCTATAGATTTACCCATCATTAAAGGTGATATAAAATTTTCCCGGGTAGCTTTTAGTTACGACGGCCATAAAAATGTGCTGGAAGATATCAATTTGGAAATTAAGTCCGGAGAAATTGTGGGGGTGGCCGGCCGTAGCGGAGCCGGTAAGACTACCTTGTTACAGCTATTATGCCGGCTATATGATCCATCGCAAGGTTCCATATCTATCGATGGATACGATTTGCGTAAGGTGAAGGTAGAATCTTTACTAAAGCAGATGGGTATTGTGCTCCAGGAGACCACATTATTCTATGGGACGGTGGCAGAAAATATTGCTTACGGCAAACCCGATGCCTCACGACGGGAGATTATCTTTGCTGCCAAGGCTGCCGGTGCTCACGATTTCATTATGCGCCTGCCCCATGCCTATGACAGTTTATTGAGAGAAGAGGGGCTGGGTTTATCCGGTGGGCAAAGACAACGAATATCTATTGCCAGAGTATTATTAAAAAATCCTAGAATCGCTATCTTTGATGAAGCCGAGTCCTCGCTGGATTTAGAAACCGGCGCATTTATTCAGCACTCCATTAAAAAATTATCTCAGGACCGCACCGTCTTTATCATATCCCAGCGTCCGTCAATACTTAAAATGGTCGATAGACTCATTGTCATAGATAATGGAAGAATTGTAGAATCTGGCACTTATGAGAGTCTTAGTCAATCCGGCGGGGTATTTAGCAGCTTGCTGCAAAAGGCCAATATAAAGGTAGAGGATATTGATAAAAGGAGTGCGGTTATCTATGTCGTTTAACGCCTTCATCCCGGTAAAGGAATTAAATGCGCAGAAGCTAAGTATATATAGAGAGACCTCTGGTAATCTTAAGGTAAAGATCGAAGGGGAAACCGAGGAATACCTCTTTAAGCCTATTAAATGCTTTCCCCTGACTGATACTGAACACTATTTAAGCCTGTTCAAAAAAACGGTCGAGGGGGAAATAAAGGAAGAGATAGCCATCATTGATGATTTTAACAAGCTGGATGAGAATTCCCGGAAATTATTAGACGAGGAGCTGGACAAGTCATACTCTATAACTTGTATAAAAAGAATCTTCTCCGTAGAGCAGACTAAGAACACCACCAAATGGCGCGTAGATACAGATAGGGGGGAGCAGACGTTCGAGGTGCGACATCAGAGTGAAATCTACATGATCCAACCTTCTTTGGTGGTCATCGAAGATGTGCAAGGAAACGTCTTTCTGGTAAATCCTGACCAGCTTGACTCTAAAAGTCGCAGCCTACTCGAAATATACAAATAAGACCAGGTGTCAGGCCTTGATATAATACATCACCTCTGATATAATTCTCCAAACGACCCATTCCCTCAGCCCACCCAGTTGTCCACAATACAAATATAACCTTATCATACTGAAATTCTAAATGATTTAATATTTAACTATATAAAATTGTAGTTAAAATACTTGATAAGTTACTATACATATGTCAAAGTACGGTAGTTTCAAGACCCATTTTTCTCCAGTAAGAATTTTAAAAAATTTACATGTAATAAAGCTATATAAAATAATTGTAATTATACTTGACAAGTTATTATTTTTTATCTTAGTATAAGACATTGTAGAATTTAATATATGCCAGGTATGAACTATGGTGTCAGGTGGCGTTTTGCACCAAGTATCACAAAAAAAGTATTCAAGGATGATAAGACCAAACAAGAGATAGAGCAGCCCTTTCGAGAAATTACTTTGCACTATGATATGGAGGTTGGCGAAAAAGAGGTACTTTTTGATCACCTGCATCTAAGTCTCGCTGCGCCACCAAACCTGCAGGGATGGTTCCTGCAGAGGCTACAGCGATACTAAAAAAGCGTGAGCACGAAGTTGTTGTTCAAGCGATGTAAATGGCTTAAGAATGTATATTGGGTAGGAGAGATTTGGTCTAGGTGTGATACTTCGTGCAAAGCATAGGTCAGGTTTAACCCAGGAAGCCATCGAAAATACATGGAGCCCCACGGGCTTGCCCATCAGCGAAATCCGCCGAAGTCCCGACGTATCGTTGGGACGAAGGTGGATAAATGAGCAATCCGAGGAAAGATAATACAGGTAAGCAGGTCCCAATCCTATGCATTGGATTAGCACATTTGACTTGATAAATTACTATACATATGTTATATTTGCCGTCTTGAAACTCGAAAAAACTTGAATCGAAAAATAAGAGATTTTTTTGCAAGTAGAATATCCCTATAAAATAATTGTAAAAATACTTGACAAGTTACACTTTTTGTCTTAAAACATAATCATATTGATATAATTTATTTTAGCTATCTAAAACTATAACCAAGAAATGTCACAAAGACATAACCAAGAAAACAGACAGGAATTTGCGGTAAGGATAAGAGCATATCGTAAGGAGCATCAGATGACCCAAGAAGGACTTGCTCGCTTGCTTGATATATCGGTATTCACCATAAATCGCTGGGAGACTGCAAAGCATTTTCCAAATGCGTCAGTGATTAAATTGATGAGAATTCTTAAAGTTTTGAGTTAAGGTGACACATGGATGAGAGAAGAAAAACGCGTCGATATAAAGGAAAGTTGTTAATCGCCACTGTCTACCGCGATGATTCGGGTAGGATTGTAACAGAGGACTCAATTTTTAGCGATGATATCGGTACAGAAGGTTTGCGGATATCTTGTCCATCACTACTACCCAAAGGAAAAATTCTGGATTTAAAAGTTTTTTTATTTCATGATGCCATTCATTTACCGGCTCAAGGAAAAGTGGTGTGGTCCGATAAGAAGCAAGAGTTGGAAATGGTGGTCAGCAATAAAAAAACTAAATCGGAAGGTGCGCTTTATTGGGCTGGTATACAATTTGTCGATATCGATGTATTCACTCGCGGGAGAATTATGCGTTGGATAAGAAAAGAATTTAGCGTGAGAGGACTGTAGGATAGAAAGATTAGGACATGGACGAAGAGTTGCGTCGATACGTTCGTTGGAAAGATAAGATACAGGTTGCCTATACAGTGGGCGAAGGCAAGCAGCAATATAGAGAAGTTTTTACCGAAGATGTAAGCGAGCGCGGCGTTCTTATTGCTACGTTCGAAGAATTAAAGGTGGAACAGAACGTACAATTGAAATTTGAATTTGTTTATGATACCATACCGATTATGGTAAAAGCTAAGGTTGTGCACGCAAAGATAAGCGGAGATCACTATAAGATTGGTTTGGAATTCGTGGAGATGGAAGATTTTCAGAAACAGCGATTTGCGCAATACTTAGAAATGATAAGAAAAGAGTGTAGCCGAAAGGCAGAGTAATAAATGTTAAGAAAGCAAGATAACGAAACAATCCTCGGTATTGATATCGGCAGCAATGCGGTAAAGGTAGTGCGAGGAATGAAACAAAAGGGTGGGATTACCATATTAGATTTTGCTCAAAAAGGGTTTTTGACAGATTGTCCTCCGGATGCGGTAATCAGGAATGCGCAGGAGGCATTGAGTTCTCTTGTCGATGCCAAAAAAATGAAAAGGGAGAGAGTGCATGTGACCATATCAGGAAGAAAGTTATGTATTCGTGTCATTACGTTGCCTGTTATGCCTGAGCATGAGCTGCGGCAGGTCGTCAAAGCCAAGATTCTCAAATACGTCTCTCCGGATACTGATGAGATATACTTTCAATTCTTTGTGTTGGGAGAAAAATACGAAAGTGGAACCAAAAAATTAGAGATAATGTTTGTAGCGATGCAAAAGAGTGTTTTTAACGATTATCTTCGTCTGTTTGCATCATTCAATATACAGCCGCAGTTAATAACCTCAGCTTGTTTTGGCGGATGGAAACTCATTCGCCATCTGGGACTTCATAGACCAGCTACTTCTGTTATGCTAATCAATATTAATGGCCAGGGGACGGATCTTACAGTTTACAGAGACGAACGGTTTATCTTGACACGAAATATTTCAATAGGAGCGAAAGAATTTATCGATATGGCAAAAAAGGAGGATGCTTCCGAAGCACCATCACCTCCATTATCCCTGCAGCAAGTTGACATCCTTTGCAAAGAAATCGAGTTGACCTCAAACCACTATTATCAAATTGTGCACGGACAACGGATAGATCAGTGCTTCGTGTTGGGTGAGGGTTGCAACGTTGTAGGGTTAATTGATTTTTTAAAGCAGAAAACAGACATTCCGCTGAGTGCCTTGCAGATTTCCGCTGCTCAATTAGAATTACCTAAAGACAAGAGCGAAGAATTCAGAAAAAATGCTGCTGTATATGCACAATCTTTGGGGGCATTACTAAGTGAGCCCGCTGACATTAATTTAATTGGACCAGCAAAGAAGATGAAAAAAGCTGCTGCAGCTAAGCAGATTTTTGTTTCCCTTGCGAAAACAAAGTCCATTGCAATTATTTTTATTGCTGGAGTGCTGTTGTCTGGCACTTTTAAAGGAATTAATCTCTATTATAAGCGAGAAATTTTTCTGCTTAAGCAACGTCAAGGTAACTTAACGAATAGGGTAGTTCAATTAGTGAGTGTCAAGCGTATGATGGATACATTGGAGGCTAAGAAAAAAATCTACCACCAATTAAAAAAAGATTACCCATCATATTTGATGATTATTGATCAGATTTGTCAAGCGATTCCCGGCAAGCATATTGTGTTAGATGAGCTAAGCCTTACTGCTGGACAAAGAGGTGGGAGTCCAAGCAGCAACCCTCAATACGCATCTGGAGGGATAAAATTTTCTATCACTGGTAGATTAGTCGGAGAAGGTATAACTGGTTTTGAGGTCACCCAGTTTGTTTCGGCCTTGGAGCAGGGCGGATATTTTGAAAATGTTTCAGCCGCGAATAGAGAAGCAGGTAGTTTTACAATCTATGGAGATGTAAGAGTGCGTGATGGGTAACGGACATGAATGAGAAGAAAAAGATAATTCTAACTATTTTGGGCGGTCTGATATTGCTGTTTTTTATATTTACCAATTTCTGTCGACCTCTTATCAATGATACTAATCAATGTGTCGCAGAATACAAGAAATTAAAAACAGAGGTTAAGAAGTTAGAGGGGGTTAATGAGAAGACACTTACCCCTATTGAGAATAAATTAAAGATGTCGATTTCTCAATTGGAAGAACATTTTCCTTCCAAGGAAAAATTCAAGTTTGTGCAACAGCTCTCTAGTTCTGCAGAGGGCCTAGGCATCACTTTTACCGATATCGCACGCAAAGATTCACAGACCAAAGAAGGATATGAGGAATTTCCTGTTGAGGTATTAATGAAGACGTCTTTTAATGATTTTTCGCGTTATTTATCGGCAATAGAACAGAGTCCAGTGATGATTGGCATCAGCCATTTAGACTTGCGCAAAGTCCAGTTGCAGTCACCAATCTTGGATCTTAAGATAACATTTGTGGGCTTTAATTTATTGCTTGCGCCTACGCCAATTACAAAGTATATGGAAGAAAAATACGAGCCGATTAATAATAACCGATTAGAGGCATTATTGGAACCCTTGCCTACACGTGATAACCAAGGCGTTGTTTCCCGACTTGGCCTCTACGGTTCTTTTTTTACTGTAGAACCAATGCAAGCTGTCAAAACACCAGATGCAACTAAATCAGGAATTGATAGTTTATTCTCCTTACAGGGGATACTGCATGTCCAAAACGAGAAAGCAGCTCTGATTAATGGCATTGTTGTCAAAGAAGGAGAGATTATAGAAGGAGCACAGGTTGTTGCCATTCAAGATGAAAAAGTGATTTTAAAATATTTAGGCAGGGACTATATTGTAACTATGGGGGTTGGCGATGCGTTTACTAAATAAGATACAGTATGGTGCAATCATAGCGTTAGTGTATATAAGTTTGAGTTGTTTATTTATAGGTGAGGTTTTAGGTGGGCAGGATCCGTCACCGCAAAACTCTATATCAGAGTTAAAAACAGCGGTCATCTCAAAGAAACAAGGAATTGTGCAAGATGAACCGCGACCCAAAGAGGTTATCACTCGACTCTTTGAAATCAAAAACGTAGATGTTAATGAAGCAAAAAAAAGTTTGCAGTCATTGTTAACCAAAGATAAAGATATTGCATCCAGTATCGAGATTTTTACGGTCCAACGGTCTGGTAAGAATATTGACTATTTGGTTGCCAAAGATACACCACAAAATATAGAACAGATTAGCCTTGCGATGGAGCGATTAGAGAAAGAATTCGCTCCCGTTTTGGTCAATGTAGATTTTACCGATGTTGAATTAAGCAAAATCTTAACTACGGTCGCTCGTACTTCTAATTTAAACATTGTCGGTGGTGCTGAGCTTTCACAGAAAGTAAGCATTCATCTTAAAAATGTCCCCCTTGAGAAAGTTTTTGATATTTTACTTAGTTCCTCAGGATATACCTATTTAAGAGAGGATGAAGTGTTACGTATTGTCTCTGAAGAGAAAGCCTTGGTGACTGAAGTATTTGAGCTGAAGTATGTCTCTGCATCTAAAGTAGAGCAGGTCGTTGCACAATTAATTAGCAAGGAAGGGAAATCGAAGTCGTTTTCTAAATTTCAAGATAATGCTTATTCGCATTTTTTGATCATCACTGACACCAAAGAAGTGGTTGAGCGTATTAGGCAGTTGGTTGAGAGACTTGATAGAAGGAAACGACAGGTAATGATTGAAGTAAAGTTTGCGGAGGTAACGTTAGATAAAAGTGACCAACTGGGTATTGACTGGGTATTGAAGGCCTCGCTTAAAGGTGCAACGGGTCCCACAACATTTCCACTTGGAAAAGAGGCCGAGGCGCTTCTTGCACAACCATTGTTGGTTACTCGACCTACGGGAACCTTTACCTTAGGAACCATCTCATATGCGGAGTTCAGTGCGACATTTAATGCCCGGGATTCCAAGACAAGAACTACTCTTATTGCCAGCCCCAGTGTCGCCACAGGCGACGGAGAAGCTGCAGAGATTATTATTGGTGATAAAGTTCCGATACCGCTTTATGAGCGCGCAAAAGATACAGGAATCATGTCAGTATCTGGATATCAGGATGAAAATGTCGGGGTATTATTACGTGTGACCCCGGTTATCAATAATGATAACACGGTAACGTTAAAGATACACCCTGAGGTCAGCGAGATTACTGGCTACACCGGGCCCAATAATGAGCGACCCATAGTTTCTACGCGTGAGGTAACGACATCATTTACATTGGAAAATGGCAAAACGATTGTGTTGGGTGGTTTGATGAAAAAGATAATCACTAATACCGAGCGCAGGGTACCGTTCTTAGGTCATATTCCTATGTTAGGCCGGATATTTACGTATCACGATGATGAAGATACAAGAAAAGAACTATTGGTATTTATTACTCCGCATATATTAGGTGAATCTGAAAATGTAAGCGTAGAAGAAATGAGAAAAGGCCTTGAGGCTCCAAAATAACTCCCTATTATAAGCATGATGCAGGTAAGCATAAGGATAAACAAATAAAACAATGGTTGCAAAAGATAACGCTAATTCTGAAAGAAGAAAGTTTAGATTAGGCGAGCATCTCATTAAGGAAGGATTGCTTACCAAAGAAAAACTCGCAGGAGCACTACAGGAACAGAAAAATAGCGGAGAGCCGTTAGGGCAAATTCTGATTAAAAGTTACGCTGTAGAAGAAAGACGGCTCTATCAGGTTCTCGCTCGTCAATTGGATGTTGAGTTTTTAGATCTCTTTAACATCCAGATTCCTCAAAATGTGATTGTTCTGGTGCCAGAGCACATTGCTAAAACCTACAATGTTGTTCCGGTCAAGGTCGAGAAAGATGTGTTGACCTTGGCAATGCTGAATCCAGAAGATGCCCTTGCCATTGATGAGGTAAGGGCCGCAACGGGCCTCACCGTAAAACCAGTAATGAGCTCAAAGACACAAATTAGTGTTGCTATCGAAAATTACTATGGTGGCGGTGTTATTTCGAAAACCCTTAAACTCGTCAAAGATGAGGATAAAATTGAGGAGAAACCTCAGTTATCTAAAGAAGAGTGTGAGATTGAGATTCTAAAGCAATCCGCAGAAGAAGCCCCGATCATCAAATTGGTCAGTGCATTTATTAACGACGCAGTCAACAGCAGAGCTAGCGATATTCACATCGAGCCTACCAGAACCGACTGTCGCGTACGTTTTAGGATAGATGGCGTCTTGCATGAGATTACCCATATTTCTCAACAGGCATATCGCCCCGTTATCTCACGTATTAAAATTATGGGAAATATTGATATTGCCGAAAGACGGCTCCCACAAGATGGCAGCTGTACTGTCGTCGTCAAAGAGAAAAATGTTGATATCCGAATCTCTACGTACCCTACGCTTCACGGAGAGAAAATAGTGATGAGGTTATTGATTAGAGAGGATGTCGTTTTTTCTTTAGAAACATTAGGTTTTGAGGAGGAAGATTTGAGCGCATTCACCTCATTAATTAAGCGCTCCTCCGGCATTATCTTAGTAGTCGGACCTACTGGTTGCGGCAAAACCACTACACTTTATTCAGCGCTTACACAGCTCAATTCTCAAGAGAAGAATATCGTCACTATTGAAGATCCGGTAGAGTATGAGATACCAGGAATTTCTCAATCTCAAATTAACATCAAAGCAGGATTTAACTTTGTCAATTCGCTCAAATGCCTGATGCGTCAGGATCCGGATATTATATTAGTAGGAGAGATTCGTGATTTGGAGACAGCAGAACTGGCGATACGAGCTGCACTTACTGGACACCTGGTTTTCTCAACACTGCACACCAGGGATTCACTGGAAGCAATTACTAGATTGATTGATATGGGAATTGAACCTTTTCTCATTGCCTCTTCCCTTATTGGAGTCTTAGCTGAGAGGTTGGTAAGAAAAATTTGTCCTCGTTGTCGCGAAATAATTACTCCTTTGCCTGCAATTTTGGATAAATTTCGCGATGTCATGCAGCGTCTTAATATGAAAGAGAGTGATTGTACATTCTACCGCGGCAAGGGATGCGACTTTTGCAAGAATACTGGTTTTAGAGGAAGGGAGGGAATTTTTGAGTTGCTGGTGATTTCTGGTGAGGAAATGGAAGAAAGTATCACCTTAAGGGAACGGACATCTAAGTTAAGGAATCTGGCGTTACAGCAGGGATTCCGTCCGATGGTAGAGAGAGGATTTAAGAAAGCCGTAAAAGGAATCACTGCATTAGAGGAAGTTTTGCAGATGACGATTTAGCTTGGCAAAATGCCAACATTTTCATATGGGCTTTAGATAATTTTGAAATTATGTGGAGGCGATCTTAAAAGTTAAAGGGTTCCATTATGCCTACGTTTACCTATAAAGCGCGAGATGAAGAGGGACGTTCAATCTCAGGGAAAATGGATGTCTCTTCAATAAAAGAACTGCAAGGGCGACTGGAGAGCTGTGATTTCTTTCTGGTTGAAAGCGCGATGCAGGGAAATAGTTTTTTAGAGCAGGACATTTTTAAAAAGTTTATTCCAGTCACGCGCAAAAACCTGTATGCGTTGACGGTGCAATTAGGCAATACCGTAAGCAGCGGCGTGCCGTTGCTTACCTCGATTAAATCCATTATCGGAACAACGAAAAACAAAAAATTAATAGATGTACTGAATGCTATACAAAATGATTTAAGTAGTGGTAACTCCCTTACGCAAGCGATGCGTAAACACCCTCACGTCTTTTCTCAATTCTATACCGGCATGGTGGAGCTCGGAGAAACCGCAGGATTACTTCCTAAAATGCTCAGTGCTCTTGCTGACTACATCAAAAAGGAGATGGAGATTAGAAATAAAATCCAAACCGCAATTAGTTATCCGGCCGTGATTTTTGTTCTCGGTGTCGGAATCGCTACCTATTTGTTAATCTATATAATGCCGCAGTTTATTAATATATTCCAAGAGCAAAAGGTAGCCCTGCCGTTGCCGACACAGATCCTAATTGTCGCAAGTCATATCGTCACTAACTTTTGGTATGTAATTGTGGGCTTCGTTATTGCGATTATCCTGGGTTATCGGCTGTTTGTGCTCAGTGATTATGGCAGGTTAATTATCGATCGGTTTAAATTAAAAATCCCGATTATTGGTCAAGTAATAAAAAAAATCTGCTTAAAAAGTTTTATCGATGGGATGTATTTACTTTATTCCGGTGGCCTACCTATTATTTTTTCGCTGAATATTGTGCAATCAATAGTGAGCAATCGATACATCGAAAATATTATACACGCCCTTGCTATGCATATGTCTATAGGTAAGGACCTTACAACTTATTTAAGTTTAATCGATTTATTTCCACCGGATATCCTCTCCATGATTAAGTCTGGTGAAGAGTCGGGGACATTGGCGAATACCCTCGCAAAGATTTCTGAGATATACAATGATGAAGTCAATAGCGGTATAGCTGGTTTAATTCAGGCATTTGAAATAGGCATTATTTTACTCATGGGTTTTGGCGTTGGCTTTGTGGCTTTGTCAGTGCTTTTGCCGATATTTAGGATGGGACAGGTAATGGCCCGTTAAAAAAATTATAAGTTTACCTATTGACTCTTGGGCTAAAATAGGGTAAACTTTTTACATAATAGCTAATAATCTTAAAATAGGTAAAAAAGGAGGTGAGTTATGAAGAGAATGGGAGGTTTTACACTGATTGAATTGTTGATTGTTATTATGATCATTGCCGTCTTGGCTGGTGCTATGATACCTGTGTTTAGAACGACGAGATTACAAGCACAGCAGGCAAAAGTAGGAGCAGATTTGGATTCTATTAAGACAGCTGCTATGATGTATCATCAGGATACAGGTACGTGGCCTCCAATAGGAATTGATGGAAACGGCCTGGTCGGTAATTCGGGTGCACCTAACTGGAACGGACCTTATGTTGATGAGTGGAGAACTGATCCCTGGGCCACGGCTTACAATATTTATGCTGGACCAGGTGTTACACGTTATATCCAATCAATGGGTTCAGATAAGGCTGTTGGTGGTACTGGTGGAGCAACTGATATAAACCTTCTGATGACAGCTAACGCTAGTTTCTAATAATTAGTTTTTAAAAAAAATAATTATTCTACTGTTTAAGTGTAAGTAGGGCGGAAGGTATTAATTAGAGCGGATAGGCGATGCAAGAGCTGTATTGCTATCCGCTTTAATTTTCTCCCTTGTTCCTCTCTTGGTACGGGGTATTGCCGCCTTTTGGAACACCGCACCGTATTAGAGTGGCGCCACGGCTTTAGCCGTGGCGCTCCACTGCCTTAAATTCGCTGCAGCCAATTCCTTAAAAAATTACTCACACTTTTTTAGTATTCTGCTATAATATGAACGCACGGCACTTTAATTATTCTTCTCTTTACAAAGGTAGATATACCCTTAATTTTCTTTTCTCTTATGCGGGAAAGTGAAGCCTCCCCGTGATAAATCACGGGGGCTTCCTATGGGGAGGCGAAACTTCGCCGAAGCCATAGAATTTAAGCCCGCCTTCGTCCCGATCCCGACGTTCGCCTTTGGCTTAGTCGGGACTCCGACTGAAACGTCGGAGCGTCGGGACTTCGGCAAGGCGAGTAAATTTTTAATGAGCTAAACATGCCTGAACCAAAACAAGTAGATTCTTTGACGGGATTGTTTTTAAGAGAGAGTTTCCGCCCTTTCTTAGAACAGCTTATGCTTGACTCTAGGAGGGATAATACGGATTTTTCGATAGCGTATATTGATGTGGATCGATTCAAAAAGTATAATGATAAATTTGGTCATTCTTTTGGTGATAAGGTGTTAGAGTATGTCGCGAAAACTTTGCTTTCCTCATTTAAGGAATGTCGATGTCAATTTTTCCGCTACGGAGGAGATGAGTTTATCATAGTTTTTATAGACAAAGGTCCCAAAGATGCCTACCATGCGGTTCGAGATTGTATTTTAAATTTTCGAAAATACCCTTTCTTGTTTAAGGACAAATGTCATAATATTACGATCAGTTGCGGGATAGCCAGCTATCTTGTTGATGGGCCGGTATTTGAGGAGTTAATTCAGAAGGCCGATAAGGCTATGTATTTCTCAAAAAATCATGGACGCAATCTTATTACCTTAGCGAGCAGAATCGGATATTTAAGATTTCGTGATATCTTCGTTTTGATGTTTGTAGCCTGCGCTGTTATTTGGTATATGTTTTTCTTGCATCAAACAACCTTAAAAATGAAATCTGAAATCGAAAAGATTCTGGATGAAAGAATTATTAAAAAGCCAACAGTCGAGGGCGAAAGAATTATTAAAAAGCCAACAGTCGAGGGCGAAAGAGTTATTACAGAGCCAAGAGATTTAACAGTCATAGTGTTAAATGATGGCAAAAGGCTTGAGGGGCGTATAATAAAAGAGACAGAAGATAGGATAGAATTTAGTTTAAATTTACCCGAAGGGAAGATAGTAACGAACTTGGATAAATCGAAGATAGCTCGGATAGAGCGTCATTAATTTACCACATTTCCTTGAATTGGTCGCCCCCTGCGAGTGAATTGCCTGCAGAGGGTTTTTGTTTGAGGTATAATCCCCTGTATGAAAATAATAACAACAACAGCGGATTTTCGGTTATTTGTTGCTCGATATAATTTCTTAAAGCCGGATAAGGAAGCTGCAAAAGGCGTAGGGTTTGTTTAAGCTGGGGTGTGATTAATAGTCTTTGAGTTAATTTATGCGATAGTTTATGTGCCATTTTTATAGTTTACCACAGCAAAATATTAATCGCAAAGCAAATGTCTTCCTCTTAAAGGCGGACAAGTCTTTACTCTTCCATCCACAAAGAGTTAGGTAATTTTAGGCCAAAAAATATCGGACAAAACGGACAAATTACACGAGGAGTTGCCTCTCTAAACCCAGAATATTCTTGATACATCAAGGTATTGAGTCTATAATTGACCTGTGTAAATCAGAGAGGTTTCCCTACGGCTGATACAAGAGGGACCCCAGTAATATCATTCTCCTCGAGCATTGGGAGAGCTTAACGGTTATTGATCGGATACGGTCAATAGCATTTTTTGCCGCAGAAAGCGGCACACCCGCCAATCCTTTATGGCGGGCAGAAAAGGGATTTCGTGTGCGTCAAGGCTCTCCATGGTTTTGTCCTGGCTGCCGGTTTTGACGCAAAAAGAACCCGCTCAGGGTGCGCAGTAAATAAGTGCTTGCAAAGCGGGCGGGCTATGTTAAAATAAAAAATATACTATAAAGTTTAGAAAATCTGCACCGTTCAAGGGAGAGTACTAATCTTTGAGCGGCATTTTTTTCTATCGCAAATAAGGGGCGCGCGTGAATAAGGAATTCAAGGATCTGGTAATCGGCGGGCTGCACATTGAGATCCCGATCATCCAAGGCGGGATGGGGGTGCGCGTGTCGGCATCTTCGTTGGCTTCGGCGGTATCCAGTGAAGGCGGCTTAGGGGTAATCGCGGCGGTGGGCCTGGGCGAGGAGGGTACGGCGGGAGAGAATTTTGGGGTTCGTTCCTGCGCGGCCTTAAGGGATATCATCCGGGAAACCCGTGCCAAGACGAAGAAGCCTTTCGGCGTGAACTTGATGTGCGCCTTGACTGATTACGAAGCGATGGTCGATGTGACGCAGGAAGAGTCCGTGGATGTGATCATTTCCGGCGCCGGATTGCCGTTGAGGCTGCCGTCGCTGGTGAAAAATTCGGTGACCAAGCTTGCCCCTATCGTTTCCTCGGGCCGGGCGGCGAAGCTTATCTGCAGCACTTGGCAGAGGAGGTATAAGCGCCTGCCGGATGCCATCATCGTGGAAGGGCCTCTGGCCGGAGGGCATTTAGGGTACAGTCGGGAAGAGCTCAATGACCCGGCGCATTTCAATTTGGATGCTATTCTTAAGGATGTGCTGGCGGTGGCGGCTGAATTTGCGGCTGTAGGAACGAGCATCCCGGTGATCGCGGCCGGCGGCATATTCGACGGCAGGGATATCGCCCGGGTGATCAGACTGGGCGCCAGCGGCGTGCAGATGGCGACCCGTTTCGTCTGCACCAATGAGTGCGATGCCTCCCCTAAGTACAAGGATTTATATCTCTCCTGCGCGTCCGAAGATATCGTGGTCATCAACAGTCCGGTGGGAATGCCCGGCAGGGTGATCCGCAATGAGTTCGTCAAGAAGATCTCGACGGGTGAGCGCATCGATTTCGACTGCACCTATCAGTGCCTGGTTACCTGCGATCCCCGCAAGGTCAACTACTGCATCGCCAAAGCGCTTATCAATGCCTACCGCGGAGATATGGACAAAGGCTTTGCCATGTGCGGCAGCAATGCGCACCGCATCAAGAAGATCGTCCCGGTGAAGGAGTTGATCGCCGAGCTTTCCGGGGACGCCCGCCGCTACCTGCGCGAAGGATGATCTTCCTTTTGACAAAACTGCGCGGCAAGGAGGCGCAGATGGTTTCTATTCCGCAGACACCCAGCACCCCATTTGCCGATTTTATGATATAATTTTAGCCAGATGAAAATTAAGGGTGTCGCCATGCGGGATGGGCCAAGATAAAAGGAGGATATGTTGACAAGAGATAATTATTCATATAAAAAGTATCAGAAAGAATTGGCCAGGAAAAAGAAGGCAGAGGAAAATAAACAAAGAAAACTGGAGAAAAAAGCGATGGAGGCCACGCCTGAGTCTGGGCAGGTCCCCAATGACCAGGTCGCCTTAGAATAAAGAAACACTTGCAGTCTTTTTTAAAAGCCCTATAATCACAACTCAAGGCTAAATCTTTAGCAGAAATAAAAGGAGGAAACATGGGATATCAAGGTGGTGGTGGATTCGGCGGGTCACGGGAGATGCACAAGGCAGTTTGCTCGGAGTGTAAGAAAGAGTGCGAAGTCCCGTTTAAACCCAGAGATGATCGTCCGATATACTGCAAGGATTGTTATTCAAAGCGCAAGAACGAAGGCCGTTAAAAGAAGAGATTTTGTTAGTCCCTTGTTTCTAGCAGATCCGCAAAGGTAATGTAATAAAATCGTTCGGGGGCGGTTCTCAGAATAATTTTAGACATATCCCTCCAGGTAAACAAGAGAGGTTTCCCCTCGGTCCATACGAGAGGGCCCCACTTTTTAAGAATATTATTTTTATTTGGGTTTTTTAGGTGTATAATAATTTAGAAAATAGTTATTATTTAGATAAGTGGTCTGGAGATACGTAAGTATTCCTGGAGGATTTTGGATGGTCGGGCCGCCATCTGATTAAATAATCAGGTGACGGCTTTTTTATGAAAGGAAAAGAGCATGTTTAGGAGGCTGTGCGGGTGATAAATGAAAAAAGTTCTTAAGAAGTGGGGATGGTATAAAGTTCTGGCAAAAGGAAATGGATTTAAGGTTAAGCTATTATATCTCAAGCCTTTCGGGAAAACAAGTTTACAAAGACATAAGCATAGAAGCGAGATATGGATATTCCTTGACAGCCAAGAAGTAAACCCCGTTAGAGAACTTTGTTCTTTAACGGTTTGCGCTGGCCCCATTAGAAATAAATTTTCTAACTGGGCTGACGGTGGCTTTAAACCACCGTCACCTTTAAGCGGTAATAACCGCCGATTGAAATCGGCGGCTTTCTCTAACGGGGTAAAGATAGCAGAAAGGCATCAATGGCATCATTTGAATAACCCAAGCAACAAGGGATTAAGGCTAATAGAGGTGCAAATAGGAATATGCCAAGAAAGAGATATAGAAAGACAGAGGAAATAGCCGGAAATAAACACTATGGCCAATAATATCAAGAAGATAGCTTTTATAGGCAATTATCTCCCTAGGCGTTGCGGCATTGCGACTTTTACCACGGATCTCTGCGAGACGTTCGCGGCCCTGAACCCATCTGTTCAATTATTCGCTATCCCCGTCACAGATATCGAGGAAGGTTACGATTATCCCGAACGCGTCCGTTTCGAGATCAAGGAACAGGATATAATTTCGTATAAAGCTGCGGCGGATTTCCTCAACCTTAACAATATCGATGTTGTCTGCCTTCAGCACGAATTCGGTATTTTTGGCGGGGACGCCGGCAGCTACATATTGACGTTATTGCGACAATTGAAGATGCCTATCGTAACGACCCTCCATACGGTACTACAACATCCATCCGCGCGCCAGAAACGCGTGATGGATGGATTGCTTGATCTGTCTGATTATGTGGTTGTAATGACACAAAAGGCTATAGACATCCTTCAGGCTGTACATAAGATACACGGGTCGAAGATACTATTGATCCCACATGGGATACCCGATGTTTCTTTTATCGATCCCAATTTCTACAAAGACCAGTATGGAGTCGAAGGCAAGACCACGCTCCTGACGTTCGGGCTACTTGCTCCGCATAAGGGGATAGAGGTTGTCCTGCGCGCGCTTCCTAAAGTCATAAAAGAACATCC